>ERZ773004.40-NODE-40-length-85800-cov-6.366832_pt1 | contig 85800 bp, 52 predicted proteins | sample MGYA00580667_ERZ773004 | MGnify/ENA primary metagenome ERZ773004 (study PRJEB29015, sample SAMEA2737963) | human oral metagenome | biome: human oral; feature: human-associated habitat; material: dental | place: China | collected 2123 ... | reverse complement strand
CGCCTTCAAGAACAAGACAGGCAATATGCTCAACAATACACAAAATCTGCACAGGCTCTAACGGCCGATTTGGGACAGACAATAGCGTGGGGATATGCGTAACGAATGCTTTTTGCGATGGCCTTTTGTCAGCAAAATAGAGATAAATGAAGTTGGAAAAAGCGCGGATAATTGGCCGTCTAGAAAAAAACTAATTGGCGCTAAAATGCGGGAAAAGGGCTCAAAACGGCTAATAAAGAGGGCGCGTGTAAGGCTCTAAATTGTGGCTAATGGCTTTCTTGTAGGCCTTTGTATTCGCTAGAATGGTTGGTGCGTTGGGTGTTGTTGGTAAAATATAAGTCCTAAAAATAACAAAGCTAAGTTTTGGAAGGCTGGGTGAAACCACACTCATCATGGGCACGTTTGGTTAGGCAGATGTAGGTAATTTTGTTCCTCGCGAGCGTGCGCGTACATAGTATTATCTGACGGATAAAAAGTTGCACCTTTGTTTTTGCGGCTATATTCTACGGCAAGCAGCTGCTTCCATTATGCTGTATGTCTTGTCTCTCTACTGTTCTCCTGCTGTTTCAAGCCGTTTTTACAGGTTGTTGGCGTTTGTTTTAGCTTAACGATTTGAAATCGTTAAATGTTAGCTTGACATATAATGTGGCTAAACAATATTTAGTTTAGAACATTTTTTTATGGTCATAAGTTTGCGTATTTGATTGAAAGTGTGTAACTTTGCGCCGAATTTCAGGATTAAAAAGATTATATTTCGTGGAGTTATTAGGAACCATGATGTGTAAGGATATATATAACAAAGGGAATGCGGCACATGTTGCGCATTAATAAACATTCTTGAAACATTGCCCATGTGCTTGTAGGCAATGAATACATATCAGAATTTTGTGGTAGCCCTTTATCTGGATGGCCGTAGATGGCCCTCCCAGTTATTCTTGGGCACATCAATAAATGTATTGCGTCTTGAAAATAAAGATTAGATAATAAAAATTGTAGGTACAAAATGAAGAAGACAGATTTTAAAAGAAGAGAGTACAAAAAGCCATTTGTTGGCATGACAGTAATTGAAATGGAAGCCCAGTTGCTTGCCGGCTCGGATAAGAATGGGCATTTCAATGGAGGCAATAATCCCGCAGAAGATGGTGGCTCCATTAGCGATGCAAAGGAAAGTTACTTTGATGAGGAGGACTAGGCTAATTCAATAACAGAGGGATTAACAAATTGGAGTAGTATATAAATTTAAAAGAATAGATTAAACAGTAATGAGATTACGACTTTTACCGTTGGCATGTGTTGCCACTATTTTTATGGCAGCTTGTTCTAACGAGTTGCCTGTAAACAACGATAAAGATATTCAAGCGGAAGCAAACACTTCTGAACGAACTGATGCCAGCGTGGCTGAGTTCACCGGAGTAATCGCTTCTGCCGATGCAGGCGAAGCCATAACGCGTAGTGCTGCAACGTATAACGGCAAATTAGACTTCTTTTATACGGCAGGCGATAGATTGTGGGTTAACAACCCTAACGCCACTCCCGCTTTGCGCATGGACACGGCTAACAACATCGCACAGCAGTTGCAGAGAGGACGTACAAACAAGGTGGCTAGAGCTAGCTTCTATTTTAAAGGTAACTATGTGAAAAATCGCAAGTATAATGTACGTTACACGGGTAATGGAAACCCTGTTGCCAACCGCGTTGACATTAAGGCCGTGCAAACCCAGAACAAGGCTAACGATGCTATGGAGTTGGGCCTGAATGGTGATTGTGCCGTTGGTGTGGCCACTTACACTGGCTCAAACTTTGATTTTAACTTAACCCGCAGTGCTTCGTACATAACCTTCGCTCCCTATAACAAGCAAGGTTTGGTTGAAGGCATGAAGCTTAAAAGTGTAAAGATAAGCAACCCAAGGGTAGCCATGAGTGGTCAGTTTGCTTTCAATGACAATGGTATAGACCTTAACACGCGCCCTGCTGCAGATGCAAGCAACAAGAGCATAACGCTCAATGTTAATAGGTTCGATGTTCCCAATGCGGTAGAACCAACCAAAAATGCTAGCATCATGGTGGTGGCTCCTGGCACATACGATAATGTAACCATAGAGTACACCCTTTACGACCCTATGACAAAGGTACAAAAGACGGTGACAAAGACATTGCCCAGAGTTAGCTTTGTGGCTGGTCGTAACTATCTGGTGACTCACGACATGGGTGTTACCGTTTATGGTGATCAATATTACATGTGGGATGCCAACCTAGAGTTCTGGCACGGCTTTAAGCATAGCCAACCTAAGCAGAACTATGGTCAAAATGCCAATGTTCCGAAGAAATATAAAGACCAAAGGTATTTTAATCCGGTTTACTTCAATGGTGGTACACCTGTGTATGCATCTGCTTCTGCCAAGAATTGCCCCAATGTGAACTTAGCTCACTGGTTTGTTGAAATGGGAGAGGCTTCTTGGGACGACACTGCCGTATGGGGCGTAATGGGCCACTTGTACAAGGGCGGCATGTGGGTTAAAACAGAAGCTGCCATCCAAGCCAAGCGCGGAAACCGTTATCCGCACGACCTGAGCAAGGAAACACGCAATGGTTATGACTTTACCGTTACACCTTTAGGCGGAGAATTCAGCAGGGATGTTACCCGAAAAGGTAAGCCAGCCAACACGGCCGACTATTTCTTCCTGCCTGCAATGGGCTTCTACAACGCAACGGGAAGACTACAAAAGTTAGGTGTGGAAGGTTATTACTGGACTTCTTCGCCCGCACCCGGCGGTTTTCACTCGGCTTACGCCCTGCGCGTTGACGCCAATAAGATAACTCTTTATACCAGTCCACGTGATAACGGCTTTAACTTGTGGTCTAAATAGGATACAACAGGATAAGGAAATATACAAATAATTTAGATTGATTTAAAAATTATCTCGGTGGGGGCGTTCCGTGTGGAGCGCCCTCATTTTGTTATTTTGTGGGGTGCAGTTTGGGGTTATGCGCTTCGGTGGCTCATGCTGTCTGCGCCGATAGGGTGGGGTGGTGCGTTTGTTCTGTGTTGTATGTGTCTTTTTCTTCTCACCTTTTATGTTGTTGTTCTGTTTTTATGCCTTGCTGGCCTGTTTGTCATGGGGAAGCGATGTTCGTGTTGTGTGCCTTAACAGCCTTGCAAGAGGTTGGAACAAAGAAACTTCTTAAAATCTGCGCGCTTATTGTAGAAACAAGAATTTTCAACGGATAAGCATTTTTTCTCATCAAATCTTTGCGCCATTAACGGAATTTACTTACATTTGCCACCCAGAGAATGAAATGAGGATTATAACTCTTGGCAAGTTTTGGAAATAACCTAACAATGTATTTTAAGTTTTATCACGACATTATTTTGTATGCTTCGTAAGAACGACAGTGAGGCCACGCTGTTGAAAAAGGCTACGAAAGAAGTGTGAAAAGAGCAAGAAGGCATTGAAGGACTATGGTTACAACGCGTCCTTTACCATAGGGATTTTTTTTAGAGCGAGCCTTTCAAACTAAACAAACAACATTCTATTAACAATTGACTTTACTCTATGATGAGAAGAACTGCAACATTAATGATTCTGTGCCTTGTGGCTTTCTTCGCCGCTGCGCAGACAATGAAAGTCAGTGGAACGGTGGTAGACGAGTCTGGCGAACCCATTATCGGAGCCTCGGTAAAGGTTAAAGACACAACGCTGGGCGCGGCCACCAACCTCGATGGAAAGTTTACGCTCGACAACGTACCACGAACGGCACGCGAGTTAATCGTTTCGTACATCGGCATGAACACGGTAACGGCAAGCATTAAGCCCGAAATGCGCATCGTAATGAAGTCGGATGCGAAACAAATCGACGACGTTATCGTGGTGGCTTTCGGTAAGCAAAAGCGCGAAGCGTTCACTGGTTCGGCCGGTGTGCTTAATGCCGACAAGATTGCCGAGCGACAGGTAAACAACCCCTTGTCGGCCCTTAACGGAAAGGTGTCGGGCGTACAGATGATTGAAGGAAACGGCCCATCATCGTCGCCCACCATCCAAATCCGCGGTATCAGTTCGCTCAATGCCGGCAACGGGCCGCTCATCGTTGTCGACGGACTTCCCTATTCGGGCTATTACAGCGACATCAATCCCGCCGATGTAGAGAGCATCAGCGTGTTGAAAGATGCCGCATCTAACTCGCTTTACGGTGCACGCGGCGCCAATGGCGTAATTCTCATTACCACCAAAACGGCCAAACGCGGCAATGCCGTTATCTCGGTAGACGCCAAGTGGGGCTTTAACGAAGATGCCAAAGTGGATTACGACAACGTAAAATCGCCCGGCGAGTACTACGAAATGTTTTATAAAGCCATCTACAACAAGTTTCATTACGGCGACGGAATGGATGCTTACTCGGCCTATCTCAAAGCAAACGAAACCATTTACAAGCCCGGAAGCCAAGGCGGACTGGGCAGCATCGTGTACAGTGTGCCACAAGGCGAATACCTTATTGGGCAAAACGGCAAGCTAAACCCACATGTAACATTGGGCAATGTGGTTCGGCACAACGGCAAAGAGTACATGCTTTATCCCGACGATTGGAAGAAAGAGGGTCTGAGAAAGGGTTTCCGCCAAGAGTATAACATCGGCATCAATGGCGGAACAGACATCTTCAAGACCTACGCCAGCATTGGTTACATGAAGAACAACGGCATCTGCTATGGTTCAGACTACACGCGTTACTCGGCTCGCTTAAAGTCAGAGTACCAAGCACGCAAGTGGTTAACCTTCGGCGGAAACATCAGTTACACACATTCTGAGTCTAACGCATCGGGCAACGCGTTCGGTGCAGCCCACCAAGTGCCGCCCATTTACCCGCTATACCTGCGCGATGGCAAAGGCAACATCCTGTACGACCGCAACGGAAAGATGTACGACTACGGCAACGGAGTGGTTAACGGCGTAACAAGAGAGATTTTCTTGAACGATGCACCCCTGCAAAACGACCTGCTGAACATATCTGCCAACAGCAGCAACGCTTACGGAATGCAGGGATATGCCGACTTTTCGTTCCTCGAAGACTTTAAGTTTACGGCCAACGTAAGCATCTATAACACCGAAAACCGCGACAACGATGCCGCCAACCCCTACTACGGATTCGACAAAACGCGTGGCGGACAGGTGGGCGTTTCGCACTATCGCACGTTCGCTTTCAACACGCAACAGCTGCTTAACTATAATAAGGAGTTCGGAAAACACACCGTCTCGGCTTTGTTAGGTCACGAGTACACGCGCAACAGCAGCACAACGCTCACGGGAAGAAAGAACAACATCTTTGCTTATAAGATGAACACCGAGCTGTCGGGCGCCCTTACGCTGGTGTCGGCCAATAGTTACAAGGACCTTTATAACATCGAAGGTTTCTTCTTCCGCGGTCAGTACGACTACGACAGCAAGTACTTCGCCTCGGCATCGTTCCGTCGCGATGGTTCGTCACGTTTCCATCCAAAACACCGTTGGGGCAACTTCTGGTCGTTTGGCGGTGCTTGGATAATGACCAAAGAAAAGTGGTTCGCACCCAAGTGGGTAGACATGCTTAAGCTTAAAGCCAGTTTCGGACAGCAAGGAAACGACGCCATTGGCGACTTCTACTACTCAGACTTCTACGACTTGTTGGCCGTAAACGGCGAGGGTTCGTTGGCTTTCAGCAACAAAGGCAAGCGAAACATCACATGGGAAACCAACACCAACGTAAACGCCGGCTTTGAATTTGAATTGTTTAAGCGCCGACTTACGGGTAGCGTAGAGCTCTATCAGCGCAAAACCACCGACATGTTGCTGTGGTTTTCGGTTCCTCCCTCGCTGGGATATGATGGCTACTACGACAACGTTGGCGACATGATGAACCGCGGTATCGAAGTAAACCTCGACGGCGACATCATCCGCACCAAGGACATTACGTGGTCGATGAACTTCAACATCACCCATAACCGCAACAAGATAAGCTATCTGCCCAAAGAAAACAAGACGTTAGAGAAAGAGGGACACGCAGGTTATTCCGACCGTTCGCGCTATATCGGCGAAGGATTGCCCATCAACACGTGGTACATCAAGAAGTTTGCAGGCGTAAACGATGAGGGATTGAGCACATGGTATTACACCGACCAGACAACAGGCGAGATGAAACCCACAACCGATTACAGCTCGGCCGACTACTATTTGGGCGGCAGTCCGCATCCCGACGTGTACGGCGGTTTCGGCACATCGGTACGCGCCTACGGCTTCGACCTAAACGTTAGTTTCATCTACTCGCTCGGTGGCAAGGCCTACGACAACGGATACGAAGGCATGATGCGCAACCCCGAACCCGCGATTGCACCGCAGGCTTACCACAAAGACCTGCTTAAAGCTTGGACACGAGAGAACCCCAACAGCAACATACCTCGTTTCCAATACGGCGATTTGAAAACAACTGCCTTCTCTGATAGGTTCTTAATCGATGCTAGCACGCTTACATTCAAGTCGATAAGCCTAGGCTACACCTTCCCTGCACAGCTTATCAAGAAGCTACAACTAAGCAGTTTGCGTGTCTTCCTCTCGTGCGACAACGTGGCTTATTGGAGCAAACGTAAGGGATTCGACCCCCGAACAAGTCTTAACGGAGACGTAAGCGACAGTGCATACTCGCCCATGCGCACAACATCCGCTGGCATATCTGTTAAATTCTAACAATAAAGAAAGGAACAACATTTATGAAACGATTCATAAAAAACATCATATTGCTCAGCCTAACAGCACCTGCCTTAACCGCCTGTCTAGAAGAAGCGTACCCTGGACGGGGTTTTACGCAAGAACAATTGTTTGAAACCGACAATACGGCAGCCGCTCTAAGCAAGGCCATCCCCGGTGCAATGCTGCGCATGGGCAATGGAAACGGACATTACGGATATGCAGGCTTATTTATGGATAGAGAAACAATGTGCGCCGAAATACCCGTATACGATATGCTATACGACTACTATCAAGACGAGGGATTCGACCGCAATTACAGTCCCGAGTTTTATGTGGCAACAGATTGGTGGCCTTTCTACTACGAGCTTATCAAGAAAGCCAACCTCACTGTGGGCGCGGTAGCCATCAACGAAAACACAACAGCCGAAGAACTTGCCCACGTTGGCAACGCACTTGGCTATCGTGCTTTTGCCTATTACGATATGGCTTTCGCCTACGAGTATAAGAAAACGGGGTATGCCAAACTGGATGAAAAGGCTGCTATCGATAAAATCTATGGCCTTACTGTGCCTATCCGAACCGAGAGCACCACGCAACAAGAGGCCACAAAAGACAGTCGCGCACCCTTCTACGTGATGTATCGCTTTATCATGACCGACCTAGACCGGGCAGAGAAATACCTGCAAGGTTACAAAAGGAGCGGTGCCAACATGATGGACCAAGGCGTTATCTTTGGTATTAAGGCACGCCTGTGGTTGCAACTAGGTACGCGGTTCGAGAAAAACAACGATGATTTGCAAATGCAACTGAGCCACGAAAACGATGAGGCACTAGCCAAATACAACAAGCTAGGCATCACATCGGCCAACGATTGCTTTAAAAAGGCGGCCCAATATGCGCGCTTGGCCATCAGCGAAGGCCATCGTCCGCTTACCAAGGCCGAGTGGTTTAATAGCACAACGGGCTTTAATACGGCCAACGAAGCGTGGCTGCTGGCCGTGCAAATCAACTCGAACGACATGACGAATGGGTCTAATTGGAACTGGAAAAACTATGTTGGCAACATATCGCCTGAAAATACTTTCGGCTCGAACAACCTCGAACTCAAGGCTTTCCGCATGATAGATGCGGGCTTGTATAAAGGCATTGAAAACGGCGACTGGCGCAAAAACACATGGATTGCCCCCGCAGATGCTGGCCAAACTGCGGCTTACTCGAAGTACACCACGCTGTACAAGGCCGAAGATTGGGCCAAACTTCCAGCCTATACCAGCTTGAAGTTCCACCCACGCAGTGGCGAAATAAAGAACTACAAGGTGGGTGCGGCCGTCGATATTCCGTTGATGCGCGCCGAAGAGATGTACCTCATAGAGGCCGAGGCCAAAGCCCACTACGAGGGATTGGCTGCTGGTAAGCAAGCATTGACCAATTACCTGAACACCTATCGTTACGACGACAACTCTTATCAGTGCTCCGCCACCACCCTAGATGCCTTTAACGATGAGATATTGCGCCAAAAACGTATCGAGTTCTGGGGCGAAGGTATCGTATTCTTCGACTACAAGCGGCTTGAAAAGGCAGTCATCCGACTCTACGAAGGCTCTAACCACCCCACAGACTATCAGTGGAACACCAAGGTTGGTTTTGTTGCACCGCGCATGAACATCTGCATCAGCCACTACGAAAGGCAGTATAACGCGAACATCGTTAACAATCCCGACCCATCGGGCGTTCACGAAGAAAAAAAGTAAGACTTTGTTTTGATAACACATAACAGCTTTTAGAATGAAAACATTTAAGCATATAGGTATGATAGGGGTGCTAGCAGCCGGGGCATTGCTTACGGCCTGCTCGGATAAAGACGACTATACGCCCGGCCCCGAAGTGCCCAGCGGTTGTCAGCAAGTGCGTTTTGCCGACACCAACAATCCCATCTGCGTGTTAGACTCGGCCAATACCAACGACCGAACAGCCACGCTCACACTTAAACGCAACAACACTGGCGCAGCACTAACCATCCCCATAAAAGTCGTTTCGCAGTCGACGGGGCTGAATATTCCCGCCGAAGTGACCTTCGCCGCTGGCGACTCGCTTGCCACGCTTGCCATCAAAGCACCAGAAAAGGTGGCCTTGAAAGATGTGTATAAATACGAACTAAGACTGGAAGGCGACAATGCGGACCCGTACACCAAACTCGACGGAAGCGTGGTTTGGTCGGGCCAACTCAACTTCCCCATATCGAAGGAGGCCGAATTTTATGCCGCTCCTAGTTCGAAAACCTATGCGCTGTTCAACGCTTGGAAGGAAACGGTGATGGACCTAGGCAACAATAACTTCTACATCAAAGACTTTATGCACTCTGGAGAGAACCTCTGGCTCATAACCAGTTCAACAGGCGTGCTAGGAGTTAAGAGCGATTCGTGGGCAAAGAACTGTATCGTGGCAGACACTTCTGCACCAGGCAGCTACTCGTATTACTTCAAAAAAGTTGTAGACAAGCAGCTGAAACCCTATCCCCTTTATCCGCTTGGCAACGCTAGCGGTAAGCCGTGGATTAGCGAATTGACTCTATATGGAGGTCCCGACTATTCTTCTTACAGCTCAAACGGCACGTGGGGAAAAATCTATATCCAACATGCCAAGTTCAGCACAGGCGAAGAAGAGAATTGGGTTTACCTTTATTTCGTCATTAAATAAACAACAATAAGGGAGGGGCCATCGCTTTGGCCTCTCCGCTTTTCAACCGCTAAAACAACACTTATGCTTTATAAATACAAACATTTAACTTGCATCGCACTTGCCCTTCTCGCGCTAACCTTCACCGCATGTAACGAAAGTGACGATGAAGTTGAGGAAACTTCGCTCGTTAATCAAAACGACGAAATAGTGGCCTTAGACGGAAAAATAACCACACTGCAAACGGCAACAAAGGGCAATGGCTACAACATCATCCTCATGGGCGACGGATTTACGGTAGACTTGATTAAGAACGGAACCTACGAAGAGGTGATGAAGAAGTCGGCAGAACATCTGTTCGCGCTCGAACCGATGAAGTCGCTTAGGCCTTATTTCAATGTCTACATCGTTCAAAAGGTTTCGCTCAGCAGCGATCTAAGCGGTTCTACGGCCTTGGCAAGCACCATTAAGAACGGTAAGGTTTGCGGATTTATCAACGATGACAACCTAGACTACAAGACAATGCTTTACGCATCTACCGTGCCGGGCTATAAAGAGGAGAACTCTGTTATCAGTGTGGTGATGAACACCACCCAATCGGGCGGCATTACATTCTGGGGCAGTTGGGGTTCTACATTGTCTTGTGCCTATACCACGCTCTATGGCGGTGTAGATGGACCATACTTCCGCCACACCATCGTACACGAAACGGCTGGACATGCTATCGGTAAGCTCGACGACGAGTACGACTTGCAGAACCTCGACATCGATGATGCCGGCCGCGAGCGTTTCGCCTACGGACACACTTTGGGATGGATGATGAACGTATCTACAACCAATGATGCCACAAAGGCGCCCTGGGCCGAATTCTTAGCCGACTCGCGCTATGCCAATCAAGGCCTAGGGCTTTTCGAAGGTGGTGGCGCACGTTATGCCACTGGCGTTTGGCGGCCTAGCGAAAACAGTATCATGCGCACCACGGATGTCGACCATATTGAGTTTAATGCCCCATCGCGCCGTGCCATCTACAACAAGGTGATGCAGGTAACAACGGGTCGCACGCCCACTTACGAAGAGTTCGTGGCCTTCGACCAAAAGCGATAGCTGCCCCAATACGCGGCAACTCGCACACCATCTTCACGCCTTACATTTCGCAATCAGCTTAGGATTGGCGAGTGTAAGGCGTGAAAGGTGAAAAGGTGAAAAGTTGAAAGGGTAAAATGGTAAAAAATGGCTAGTGCCAACTATACATTTGGCTTAACTCCTTAACTCCCTAACTCCTTAACTCCTAAAAGTGAAAGGTGAAAAGATGGCTACGCTACTGAGAAACGAGTTGAGCTAGCATAGTAAGGAACCTGGTTATCCTAGGCCTTCTAGTTCTTCTTGGTTTTCTTGTTATCCTAGATTTCCTGGAAATTCTAATAAACCTAGTCCTTCTTGCAATCCTTGTTTTCTAATTATTCTAGCTATCTAGCTATCTTCTAAGTAATCTAGTAGTCCTGCATACGCCCCCATAGTTTCAACGACGTTTTGCCATTCCCGCTTTTTTGCTTACCTTTGTGCCTTATAAAAACCAAACGCATACCGCTTACATGACCTCAAACAACACCTCTGCAGCAGCTTTTGCCGATACCAAGCCACACTATCACTTGCTAGACGGATTGCGTGGCGTTGCCGCCCTCGTGGTTATTTGTTATCATATAGGCGAAGATTTTGCCACAAACTGCCTCACGCAGTGTGTCAATCACGGCTATTTGGCAGTAGATTTCTTCTTTATGCTGTCGGGTTTCGTTATCGGTTATGCCTACGACGACCGCCTAAACACCATGGGCATTAAGGCCTTTGTTAAGCGAAGGGTTATCCGCCTGCATCCCATGGTGGCGATAGGTGCCCTTCTTGGCGGACTGTTGTTTTATGCCCAGGGCACCGAATATTTAAAAGTGTCTGATGTGCCTGTTGCCCTTTTGGCCTTTGCCACGCTGCTGAATCTATTTCTAGTGCCTGCTTGGGGCGGTGTAGAGGTACGTGGTTTTGGCGAGATTTTTCCGCTTAACGGCCCCACATGGTCGTTGTTTTTCGAGTATATTGCCAACCTGCTCTATGTGTTGGCCATTCGCAAGTTGTCTACGCGTTGGCTTGCCATGTTGGTATTTGCCACAGGTGGTGCGCTGTTTGGCTACGCCATAACCAACGAGTACGGCAACCTAGGTGCAGGATGGACCTTCGCCAACTATGGCTTTTGGGGCGGATTGCTCCGCGTGATGTTCGCCTTCCCGGCCGGCTTGTTGCTTTCGCGCGTGTTTCGCAAGTGGCGTGTGCGCGGTGCTTTCTGGTGGTGTGGCCTAGCCATTGTGGCCGTTACTGTGCCTCCGCGCCTAGGCGGAGAAAGCCAAATGTGGGCAAACGGCATATACGAAGCGCTTTGTGTGTTGCTGGTTTTCCCCCTTGTGGTGTGGATAGGCGCATCGGGAGAAACCACAGATGCCCTTTCTACGCGTATATGCAACTTCCTAGGCGACATTTCTTATCCAATTTACATCATTCATTTTCCCCTTATCTACACCTGTTTTGCTTACGCAAAGAGGCACGACACACCTTTCTGCCAAACCATTCCGCAAGTCGTAGTCCTTGTGTTTGGTTGCATCGCCCTGGCGTGGCTATGCCTTAAATTCTACGATATGCCCGTAAGACGATGGCTGCAAAAGCGATTTGTGTGAGCGCAACAAAGTAACACGGCTGCTTTTGCATGCTAACTGCCATGTTAAATCCCGATTGTCCGTCGGACCGCTGATGCACACTATTGGCGCATTTCTTTGGCCATTTCTTTGGCCTTGTCGCCAGTAAGTTTGTGTTCTGCCAGGTAGTTGTCCATCAGTTGGGTTTTCTCTTTAAACTCGAAGGGTTTAGACAGCTTGCCGATGGCGGCCCTAAGGGGCAGTTGTTGGAAGTAAGGCGCGGTGTCGCCCAGCCCTATTCTCGCGCCGTGCATCAGGTACGACTTATCGCGCGGGTCGGCAGAGGCATCGGTTTCTAACAGCACTTGTTGGCCTTCAACAAGGTGAAAGAGGGGTGCAAGCATGAATGTGCCTGCGTGATGCGTGTCGAAGAAGTGGGCATCAAGCAGCTTGGCCGATGCGTTTACACTACGCATGAAGTGCATCAACACATTGTTTGGCCCGAAAACCATGCTGCCATCGGCAAAAACCGCACTGCGAATAAGGGCCGAATAATAATAGCCAGTGCTTACAGAGAGCGAAATGCCCATGCAAACGCGATTGTCCATCTTATACGGCGAGGTGGCCTCCTTGCCTCGGCGGTGCACATATAGTTCGCCAAAGTGGTTCATTTGTAGCTCGTTGGTGTGCACGTATGGGTCTTCGAACACGCCTGCGCGGTAGAAATAGCTCTCTAATTCGATGGGATAGAGTTCCACCTCGCGTGCACGTATCTTATAATGGTGTAGCAGTTGGGCTGCGGTTTGTTGCAGCACGTTTTCTATTTCTGCCTTTTGTGTGGTGGTGGCAAGTTGTGCCAACATCTCTTTAATGTTCATTTCCATATCCTATTGGTTTTGCATTATCAGGGCCTTTGCCGCATAATGGCATCGGCCAACAATACAAAAGTAGCAAAAAACGGGGTAGGGTGTACGTGCCAGTAAGGAAAATTAATAAAGATTATTATTGCTGTTCGCTAAAAGATTTGAAACAGCAAATGGGGTGTTCAGGTGGCCGACAGATAGAAAAATAGGTTTTACCTCTCCCCCAAAGTAATTCCCTCTCTGTTCTTCACTAGCGCGATATGGCGTGCGGTCGATTGGGTTAAAGGCACAACTGGATGAAGTGTGAACGTCCTGCGCGCCTCGTGCCCTATGCTCTTACCTCAAAGGACTTAAACTTGTTTTCATCATTGCGCCCATCACGTTTAGCCTTGTCGCTTATGCCGGCGCATAGCCGTTAGCCTTATCTCCGAAAGCGTGTGTTAGCGGTTTGTTAAAATAGTAAACGTATTTTACAGAACGCGTTCATTGGCCGAACCATTCTAGAAGAAAATAACCGCCAAAAGCCATATAAAATGCACCCAAACGATGAAATTTCAGCATTTTTTGCGTGTTTATCCCCTCCGTTTTTGGCCATTTACTATGCTTTTGCATTTCTCTTTGAAGAAAAATTCCCCCAAATTTGCATCCGAAACGACAAGAAAATGGTGCCTAATTGCTGGTTGTTGCAACGCATTTTGCCGCAAAACGCATCGCAATATGCACCAAAACGCAGTGCATTTTGCAGCAAAACGCAATGCAATATGCAGCAAAACGCAGTGTATTTTGCACCAAAATGCAATGCAATATGTACCAAAATACAAGCTAAAATGTAACAAAATGTAGCCAAAACCCATAAAAAGCACCATTTTAAGCGTTATTTATAGGCATTTTGATTATGTGGAATGAAAAACTGCGTGGTGGCGTTTGGTTGAGCACTTCATGTGGTTTTGCACCCCTAATACGTACTAAAAAGTATGTTTTTGCGCCTAATTTCTCGTAATTATCAATAAGTCAGGTGGTTACAAACTTTAAAAATGCGCGCGAAAATCCAACTGCTGACCGGATATTTTACGGCGAAGACACTCATAATGTTAAATTTTGGTATAAATGTTTTACAATCTTGCGGTTGTTGTTCCGTGCCATTGCGTGCCTGTGTTGAGTTTAATGCTTGTGCCAGTAAACGTGCACTTACACGGAATAACTTTTGGGATGAAGGATAGTTTGAAAGGGGGCTTACCTTTCGAAAAAGAAATCCGCAACGCCTATTGATGGGCATTGCGGATAGAAAAGCCGAGCCGATTTGAAGTTTTGCGGACTAACGGCAATGACGAAACATTCCGATATGAGATAGGGAAACTGAGCTGATTTGGAGTTTAGCGGACTAAGGGCAATGACGGAACATTCCAATATGAGATAGGGAAACCTAGCCGATTTGGAGTTTAGCGGGACAGCAACAAAGGATTGTACATGCAGTACAAGGGCTTATGGCGTTTACCTAGGCTATAAGTCTTGCTTTTCTTTACCTCCAAAGCCCCCTGTTTGCTATGGGCGTTGTCTGTTGTTCTAGATTTTCTTGCACAAGAAAACCAGCTAAATAAAGGTCTACACCCCCTCTCACACAATCACTTTTATCTTGTGATAATTGTTTCTAAACTCTGTTGGCGAGCAGCCTTTCTTACGTTTGAAGATACGATTAAAGTTGCTCATGTTGTTATATCCGCACTTAAAGCTTATTTCGGCGATGGTTTCGGTGGTGTCTATCAGCATGCGCGTGGCATATCCCATGCGTATGTCGATGATGTAATCGCTAAGCCTGCGGCCCGTGTGTAGCTTGAAAAAGCGGCAGAATGCGCTCTCGCTCATATTGGCAAGGTCGGCAAGTGTTTTAAGTCGGAGTTCGTACATGTAGTTATCCGAGATGTATTTCTTTACGCGCAACACCCGTCGGCTATCGTCTTCGATGTTCACTTTGGCGTAGCTGGTGGTGGCCAAGGTGCGCGCGCCTGTGCTAAGCGACAGCGTGTGCAGTATGTCGAGAAACTGCATTAAGGCCCGAAAGCGGTCGGTTATGCGGCTCATCTCGTCTAGTTTGTCGTACACCTTCATGATGGTGGTAATGGGAAACGCCAATCCCTTTTGCGCCTCTTTCATCATTCGGCGTATGCTTTCAAAGGGCGTCTTGCCGAAAAACTGGTCGGTTTCGGTCATTCCCGCCCCGAAATTAAACTGAATGGTAATCTCGCGGATGTCTTCGCTCTTGCATTCGTGCTGTTCCCAAACGTGTTCTAGCGTGGGACTGGTGATGAGCACGAGGTCGAAATCGCCAATCACTTCGCTGTTGTCGCCAACTGTTCGTTTCACCCCCGCGGCGTTTTCAACGAAGTTCAGCTCGAAAACGTCGTGGTTGTGAACGGGATAGGAGAACTCTTTTTTACGCCTGTCTGCAATGTAGAGGGCATCGGTCTCCATCAATGGGGTTATTTCGTGTAGTACGTAAGTGTCCATATAAAACGTCGGCCTCACCCCCAGCCCCTCTCCAAAGGGAGAGGGGAGTAGATAGCTTGGCTGCTTTGGTTAATCGGCCTCACCGGCAAAGTCTCTTTTCTTGGAAATGGGGATGGCTTGGCTGCTTTGGTTGTTACTAATGCTATTTTAGGATATTATTCTTTGCTTGCAATGTCGAAACAAGGCTATTCACTCCCCTCTCCCCTTGGAGAGGGGCTGGGGGTGAGGCTTTTTCTTTCAACTATTTCCAAACACATCCTTGCATTATGATAGGGGCATTTCCAAAAGCCGGCCTTATCGTCTAGAAGGTTAGGGCGTGCGTTTTCGTCGCATCCCCAGTACCATTCGCCTTGTTCATGGTCTACGATATGTTCGCGCGTGTAGTGCCAACAGCGGCGCGCAATGTCGAGGGCTGCGGTGTCGCCGAAGTGTTGATATAGGTCTATATGACCAATAACACACTCGCACATCACCCACCATTGGCGCTGGGTGTCCACTTTTCCCGTGTCTGTCCATCGTTCGTACACCATCGAGCCATCCGCTTGCAAACCCTCGTCGGCCGCTTTGGCAATGGCTTTAATGGCATGCTCAACCCTTTGTAGCACGTTGGGGTCGTTCAATTCCAATGCAGCCTCGTGTAACAGCCACACCGCCTCGATGTCGTGACCAAAGCTTTGTATGTTGCGACGGCCCTGCCAACGGTCGTCGAAGAAGAGGTCGAGGTGGTTTGTCTGCGGATTAAGCAAGCGCGTAAGGAAGATGTCGATAAGGTTGTCGATGCGTTCGGCCAACTGGGGCGTGCGCCACACGCGGTAAAGATTGGTGTAAGGCTCGAGGATGTGCAGGTGCGTGTTCATCGTTCGCGACCCGTTCTCGTCCTTATCGCTCAGTCGCATGTCGGCAATGGGCTGCCAGTTGCGCGTTAGTGCCTCCACATAGCCATTGTTCAGGCTGTCGAAGGCGTAGCGTTCGATGCAGTAGCAAAGGTCTTTTGCTTGCTGCAAGGCCGCCTCATCGCCCGTGGCTCGTGCATATTCGCTCAATCCGTAGATGGCAAAACCGAGGGCGTAGGTTTGCTTTTTGGTGTCGAGCGGACGCCCTTGGGCATCCAAACTCCAAAAAACGCCACCCTCTTGTGGGTCGATAAAGTGGGCCACGAAATAATTTTTGGCCCTAGTTGCAGCCTCCAAGTATTCGGGTTTGCCCAAAACACGATAGGCCGCAGCAAAGGCCCATAGTATGCGCGCATTGAGAACAGCCCCTTTTTCGGCATCGGGTACGGGGGTGCCGTGCCCATCTATGCGCCCCAAAAAACCGCCATAACGATGGTCTACCATCTTATTGAGCCAAAATGGCAAGATGTTTTGGGTGAGTTCGGCCTGCAATTCGTTCTTCAACTTCTCCATAATCATTTCCTTTTTTCTTGTAGCTCGGCGGTTATTTCCTTCATCTTCGTTTCAGAAAGCGGATAGAAATAAATGAACGCCAACGAGAGGAAAGCCCCTGCGGCTGGCAATATCGAGAGGAACATCTTGATGCCTTGAATGGTTTCGGCCGACTGAACGGCATTGGCTTGGAAACCAAATTGGGCGAGCATCCAACCTGTTACGGCCGTGCCGAAGGCCCAACCGAACTTCTGACTCATTGAAGACGACGAGAAGATAAGTCCTGTTGCGCGGTTGCCTGTCTTCAATTCGCTGTAATCGGCACAGTCGGCGTACATGCTCCACAGCAAAGGGAAGATGCTGCCAGCACAAACACTGATAAGTGCCTGCAAGATAAAGATGAGCGCGAGCTGACCTTTGTCGAGCCAAAAGAAACCAATGCTGAGCACCGTTGCCACAAGCATGGCCGCCATAAAGGTGCGCCGCTTGCCAATACGGTTGCTTATTGGGGCGGCAAGTATAACGCCTACAATATTGGCAGCCTGCCCAACGGCGAGGTACAGACCGCTAAGCACGAAGGGCAGACCAAGGAAGGAGATGTTGCCCACGGCGGTTTCGTCTACGTAATATTTAAAATAGTAAACCGTTGCGCCGTCGCGAATGGAGTTGAACACGAGCGATGCCACACCCGCACCCAGCAAAATCCACCACGGGCGATTGTGCAGCAGGTCGGCCAAGTCGGTTTTCAGCGAGTTCTTTTCTTGTTTTACAGGTTGCACACGCTCTTTGGTTAAGGCGAAACAACCAAGGAAAAGCACTATGCACACTACGGCAATAACTACCACGGCCATGAGCCAACCAAACTGCGGAGCAGTGAGCCAGCCACGCATGGGGCCGTTGGCATCGCCGCCGCCGAAAGCGTTTACCAGCGGCATAAAGAGCAACAAGGCTACGAAAGAGCCAAGATAGGCGAAGGTCATGCGGTAAGTGGCCAGCGTGTTGCGGTGCGCTGGGTCGGGACTCATCACGCCCAGCAACGAGGCGTAGGGCACATTGATGGCCGAATACACCATCATCATCAGTCCGTAGGTAACGAAGGCGTAGACGATTTTCCCCGTCTCGCCCATCGGTGGGGTAAGGAATGTTAGCACACCGATAAGTCCAAAAGGTACGGCCAAATAGAGCAGGTACGGGCGAAAACGCCCCCAACGCGACGAAGTGCGGTCGGCTACGGCTCCAACGATGGGGTCGAAGAACGAGTCCCATACGCGAGTGATGGCGAACATAGTGCCAACGATGGCGGCCGAAATGCCAAACACGTCGGTGTAGAATATCATGAGATAGGCTCCGAAGAGTTTCCAAAACATCGACGACGACATGTCGCCCAGTCCGTAACCTATCTTTTCGCTAAGCCCAATCTTCATAATGCGCGGTTTTTGGCAATGAGTTTTTTGATGGTTTCAACACTAGCAGCGGTGGCTAGTCCGTCTTGCGGCGTGTGTAGGCAATAGTCTACCAGCCGCTCAATGGTCGACGTGGCCACGTGCATGCGTGTGTCCGACGAGGCGTAATAGATAAACACGCGCCCATCTTCGTCGGCAATCCACCCGTTAGAGAATGTCACGTTCATCACGTCGCCCACATATTCGCCGCCTTGTGGCACTAAAAGGTAGCCGCCAGGCTGAGCAATCATCCGCGTGGGGTCGTCAAGTGCGGTCATATACATATAGAGAACGTAGCGCAATCCGCTGGCGCAACCCCTCACGCCGTGTGCCAAATGCAGCCAACCTTGTGGCGTTTTGATGGGGTGCGGGCCTTCGCCGTTCTTCATTTCCATGATGGTATGGTAGTGGCGCGGGTTGATTATGGTTTCTTCGTGCACCTCGGCGTGGGTGATATCGTCCACCAACGCCCAGCCGATGCCGCCTCCCGAACCCGTATCGATAAAGCCGTCTTGCGGACGGGTGTAGAAAGCGTACTTGCCATCTACGAACTCTGGGTGCAAAACAACGTTGCGTTGCTGACTCCGCGCTTTAAGGTCGGGCAGTCGTTCCCACGTTTTCAGGTCGCGTGTGCGTGCTATTCCGGCCGTGGCCGTGGCTGCCGATAGGTCGGCGGGCTTGCTGTCGTCGTGGCGTTCGGCACAAAACACACCGTAAATGTAACCATCTTCGTGGCGAGTAAGGCGCATGTCGTAGATGTTTGTTGCGGGATTGTCGGTTTCGGGCATGGTTATCGGCTCGTCCCAAAAGCGGAAATTGTCTACGCCATTAGGGCTTTCGGCCACGGCAAAAAAGCTTTTTCGGTCGGCACCTTCAACACGAACCACCAACAGATACTTGTCGCCCCACTTCATTGCGCCTGCATTGAGCGTGGCATTCATCATGATGCGTTGCATCAAGTGGGGGTTAGTGCGTTCGTCTAGGTCGTAACGCCACTCCAAAGGCGTGTGTTCGGCAGTGAGTATAGGGTTCGCATAGCGTTCGTAAATGCCGTTGCCATGCGCTAACATTTGGTTAGGCGTGGTGAGCAATGCCTCGTGGCGTTGGCGAAGTGCATTGAGTTTTGAATTGAATGTTGACATATTTGTGAGTTGATGAGTTTATGACTGGGTGAGGTTATGGGGTTATGAGGTGGGGAGTTGGTGAGTTTTTGAGTTTTTAAGTTAATGAGCTGGTGAGTTAGCAGGCTTGCGAATTTTTCCTCCTCTTTATCTCCTTTAAAAGCAGAATAAGCCTTCAAGCTTATCAACTTAAAAACGCAGAAACTTAGAAACTTATTTCTTACCTTTCTTCGATACCATCCAACAGCCTTTTGTTGGTGCGCATTGCAACTGACTACGGAAAAGGAACACACCCTCCTTGTGTATCTTCCTGAAATCGTTGGCGCAGGTTTTCTCAGGCGCTGGACCGAAGTTTTCTTCCGCTTTATCCCATGCGTTGCGCCAAAGCAGCACGTAACTGGGGGCAAATCCCTTGATGGCAGGCACCAAGGTAGAGCTGTACCATTGGGCATCGGGCGTGTTCCGGTAGCCAGCCTCGGTTAAAGCGTACAGCTTGTTGTGGCTTTTGGCGTACTCCGACATGATGCGCATCTCGTTTTGGCATTGCTCAATGAAGACCGCACTGCCGTTATACTGATACAAATCCACGCCAAGCACATCCACATAGCTGTCTCCGGGGTAGAAAAGAAAATAGTGTTCGGGCGTGTCGTTGGCCTGTGCGTTGGGCGAATAGCTCCAAACAAGGTTGCGCAAGCCTGCTTGCATCATGGCATCGAACGTAAGACGGAACAGCGCCTTGTATTGTTCGGGCGTGCATTGCTTACTTCCCCACCAAAACCAAGCACCGCTCATCTCGTGCCACGGACGGAAAATAACAGGCACGGCATGGCCTTTATCGTCTTTAAGCGAGCCCAAGAATTGGGCCAAACGCGTGTGCCAAAGTTGCATTTTGGCCTCTTCTTTACCGCCAGGGAGCACGGCTGTAACGGCATCTCCCTCGGTATTCCAAGCATCTTTACCCGTAACAGGGTTGTAAGTGTGCCAACTGATGGTTACGATGCCCCCCTTTTGATGGTGGGCTATAATCTGTTGGCGCATCTTATCAAAGGGAACGCCATCCAGATTTTTGTCGTTTCCCAGTTCTAGTCCGCCCAATTCGCAACCAAGAACGGCGGGATAATCGCCGCAAACATCGTTAACATCGCTGCGCCCAAACTCCCATTTCCACGTCGTTCCGTAGAAAAGGGCATCTTGATGACCGAACATTACGCCACGTTTTTGCAGCGTTTTCAGGCGTTCGATGAGTTGTTGTGCAGGCGTTTTCTGCACCTTTTGCTTTGCGTTTGCGCCCAAGGCGAGCATTGCTATTGCCATTGCTAGGATTATTTTTTTCATATCATTGAACATTGAAAGTTGCTTTTTGCAGGTCTTCGTCGCGGCTACTTCCGCCCACCAGCACTTCAAACGTGCCTGGTTCTACAATGGGTTTGAGGTTGATGTCGTAGAAAGCCAACTTATCGGGCGTGATGGTGAACTCGATGGTTCTCTTTTCTCCCGCTTTCAACGCCACCCGACGGAAGTCTTTCAGCTCTTTCACGGGTCGGGCCACAGAGGCCACAACGTCGTTGATATACAGCTGACAAATCTCAACGCCATCGCGTTTGCCCGTGTTTTCAATCGTTACGCTAGCCGTTACGGGCGTCTTGCTGTCGTTGGGAATGCTAGACCGACTAAGCTGTAAGTTGGTGTAACGGAATGTGGTATAACTTAAACCATGCCCGAAGGGATATAGCGGCGTGTTGTCGGTACACACGGCAGGATGGAAGAATGCCGAGCGTTTATGGTTGTACCACGTGGAAATTTGCCCCACATGTCGCGGCATGGTCATGGCCAATTTGGCCGATGGGTTCACCTTGCCGTAAAGTATTTCGGCAATGGCTTGTCCGCCATACTGCCCTGGTTCCCACGCATTGACGATGGCAGGCACGTGTTCGACCGCATAACGAACACTGAGCGGACGGCCACTGATGATAATAACGACCGTGGGTTTGCCCGTTTCGTTCAGTCGGCGTATCAGCTGTTCTTGCAGTCCAACGAGGTCTAAGTTATCGCGGTCGGTATCTTCGCCCGACGTGCGTTCGTTCCAACGGAACCGCATCATATACTCTCCACAACACACAATGTTAAGGTCGCACTCCTTGGCAGCCTCAACAGCGGCATCCACTTGGGCTTGCGACATGTTGCGCGGGTCCCATCCTTGGTCTACGAAACGAAAGTCGGTGGTGGGCGAAACACTTCTTAATCCGCGCAAAACGGTCCACACTTGCTCTTCGGGTTGTGGCTCGCTCCAATCGCCCATAATGTTTTGGTCGTTGGCATTGATGCCCGTCACCAACACCTTTTTATATTTTTGCGCATCAAGGGGTAATAGGTTGTTGGCGTTTTTCAGCAAAACGATGCTGTTGCGCGCTGCTTCCAGGGCCGTTCGCTTGTGTTCGGGGTCGTTTATAACGCGGTCGCGCGTCTTCATATCGCTGTAAGGATGCTCGAAAAGCCCCATCCTGAACTTCACGGTCAGTATTCGGCGCACACTTTCGTCTATCCTGCTTTCGGGTATTCTGCCCTCGCGAACCAGCTCAACCACGGCCGTTTGCCATTCAGGCCCGTGCATGTGCATGTCCATTCCGGCCATAATGCTTTGGTAAAAGGCCTCTTTGTTATTGGTGGCAGTGCGATGTTGGTCAACGCAATGTTCAATATCCATCCAGTCACTCACAACAAACCCCTTGAATTTCCATTCCTTTCGCAACACGTCAGTCATCAACCAGCTGTTGGTGTGGCAAGGAATGCCATTCAATTCGTTGTGCGACATCATTACGTTCCAGTCTCCGCCTTGCTGAATGGCGGCCTTGAAAGGTGGGAAAAACACTTCGCGCAGGGTGCGTTCGGATACGTCGCAGGGTGCGCCGTTTGTTCCATTGATGGCATAAGAGCCGCCCACAAAGTGCTTTACGCAGCCCAACACGTCTTGCGCATTATCCAAATTGCGCTGATAACCCTTGTTGGTGGCCACGCCCATGAGCGTAACCAGATAGGGATCTTCGCCAAAGGTCTCGCCACAACGCCCCCAACGTCCATCGCGAGCCACCTCAACATTGGGGTTAAAGTTCCAGTGCATGTTCATGGCACGCATCTCTTCAGCCGTTTGTCGGGCTATTTTGTAGGCCAAATCCACATCAAACGATGAGGCCAAGCCTATGTTTGTGGGGTAAACGGTGTTGCCCTTGCACTTGGCGTTGCCGTGAATGGCATCGATACCAATGAGCAAAGGTATCTGCAAACGGCTCTGCATGTTGAGCTTTTGCAAGTAGTTGGCCTCTTCGAGCGTGAGCACATGGAGGAACGACGACACCAGTCCGCGGCGTGTCCACTCTTCCATGTCCTTCACCGTAACGCCTGGATAGAAGGCATTGGCGGTGTTGGTGGCCAGTTCTTCGGCGGTCATCGAGGTCGAATATTGCTTAAAATGCTCAATGCCCACAAGCTGGTTCATCTGCCCAACCTTTTCTTCGAGGGTCATACGAGCCAAAAGATCGTCTACGCGTTGCGCCACACTGGCCTTAGAATTTTTATAAAGTGGCTGTTCTTTTTTTGCCGACATCGTTTGAAGTGTTAGTGCCGCGAGGGCTAAGGATAATATTCGTTTCATTGCTTATCAATGTTTGGGCAGCTTGGCAATGCCTGCCTTAATCACGTTTATGGTTGATGTGTCTGACGAGAACACCGAGTTTAGCCCCTGTGCCTCTTGTGCAGGGTCGCCCGTATAGTCGTCGCCAGGCTCCCATTGCTCGTGTTTGGGTTGCGCTTGTCCGCCCCAACCCCAGAAGTTGCAGCCTGCAAAGTAGCCACCCTTGGCTGCATCGGCTGCCAAAAGCGAGAAAACATAGGCGTAATAAGCATCGCGGGCAGTGGTGGGCGACTGCTTTGAGAAGGCGAAACCATCGCGCGGATAGCCAAATTCTTCCATTACTAGGGGCTTGTTTATCTTGGCGCAGATGGCCAAGTGGCGGTCTATATACTCCTTGGTGTTGTCTTTGGCGCGTTGCAGGTTTTGCGATAGCGAGTCTTTTTTGGCCCAACTCCAGTTGTAAGGCCAAATATGTATGTTGCAATAGTCAACGTTTGGGTCGGCGCAGATGCGTTGCCACGAGTCGTAATCGGCCTCGCAACCAAACGCGCCTTCCGAACCTACGCTCACCAAATGCCGCTTGTCGATGCTCTTCATCATGGCCGCGGCCTTGGCCAGCCATGCCTCGAACTGCGGCAACACGGCCTTGTCGAAGGCGCGCGGCTCGTTACCAATCTGCCACGACATGATGGCGGGGTCGTCTGCATAGCGTTTCTTGGTGTAGCGGTTGGTGCGTTTGAGGATAAAACAGAGGTGATTGAAGAACAGCTGTTGCGCCTGTTTGTTGGTTGAGAACTGCGAGGCGTACTTGATGTAAGCCGAATAACCCACCTCGTTAGGCTGCAATGCCTTGCCCGCTCCTGCGTGTTCGAGGTAGAAACCATAACCTCCGCTCCACTCCCATGAGTTATTTAGATAGAGCACGGCCACCATTCCGCGGCGTTGAAGTTGCAGCATCAGATAGTCGAGCCCATCTAATATGGCATCGTTATACACGCTGGGTGATGGTTGTAGCACGGGCGACACCTTCCATTTAATGCCTTCTTCGCCATCGCTGCCCACGAGAATGCGCAGGTTGGTAATGCCCAAACGTTTCATTTCGTCCAGTTCGCGGTTCAGTCTTTTTCTGTCTCCGCCCTTTCCTTTCGAGCCAAGAATGGCGCCATACCAATAGTTTGCCCCGATAAAAGTATAGGGTTTGCCGTCGCGATAAAGTCTTCCGTCCTTTACCGTAACAAACGATTGTGCCTTAACGGCTGTGGCACAAACAAGAAGTAGTGCCAGCGTGTAGTATCGTATTATATTCATTGCGTTTTGTTTCTTTGTTTAGACAGAAATATTTGCTTGACTTCTTTTAACAGAAATACAGGCTGTTTTGACTGAAATATTAATTGTTTTGACAGAAATACAGGTTCTTTTGACAGAAGAACATAAGGACATATTGTGGTGAATATACGTATGCTTCGGCTCGACTTTCATTTGTCCATCATGACATTTCTCACAAAACTCACAGGGGTTATTACTCCCCTCTCCCCTTGGAGAGGGGTTGGGGGTGAGGCTTTTTTAATTGTTTCTCCAGCCACTCTCGCCATTCTTCCCATTGTTCTTGAAACCAGAAGTGGCCCGTGGCGGGATATAGTTTCAGACTTCGCAGTCCCTGAGTAACGTTATAGGCAGCGTATGCGCTGTTAGGCGGCACTACCTCGTCGTTATATCCAAACGAAAACCAGCATGGAATAGTCAGTCGGCGAGCGAAATTCACACCATCATAATAGCCGCTTGTGGCCACTTTCTTAGCATCGGGCTGCTTTTGACCGTAGAAATAATGTGGCCAACCACAGGGTTTGCCGTGAAGAGAGGCGGTGAGGTCGCACATAGCGGGATGCACCACGCCCACAAACGTAACAGCAGGATGCAGTGCGCCGCACACCAACGACAACATTCCGCCTTGGCTAGCACCAGTTACGCCAAGTTCTCTACCGTTCCATTCGGGCAGTTGGGTAAGGTAATCCACCGCCCTTAGCGCGCCAATGAAGATGCGTTTGTAGGCCATTTGGTCGCGATTGTCGAGGTTTGCCTCCCAATATCCGTTCAATGCGCCGTGCAGCAGGTCGTCGTACACCTGCTGGGGCATCGTTACGGGTATACCATGCACACCTATTTCGAGGGTAATCGCCCCGATATTGGCCTCTTCTATGTCGCCTTGGTAGGGTCTGACTCCCGCTCCCGGAACGCGAAGTAACGCCGGCCGTTTGTCTTCATAGGCAGTGGGTATGCAGAGAATGCCGTAAATTCGGTTGCCGGGATTAAGCCCGTTAAAGCTCACTTCGTAAACTTGCACGCGCTCGGTGCAGCGTTCGGGCAGCAGTCGGCGATGGGCTTCGAGCGGGTAATAACTTGCTTTCTCATAGGCATCGGCCCAAAACTGGTCGAAGTCGGCAGGGCAATTGTCGGTGGGTTGCAGCGTTTCGGGGGCGTAACCCACGGTGCAAAGACCTTCGTAAGTTTTCTCGCCCACGTGCGCCCACACTTTAAGGCGATAGAAACCAGCCGTTTTCATCGTACCTTTCCATGTGGTTGTACCGTCTTTTAGCACCACGCCGCTGCGTTTAACATCGGCATACATCACGGGACCAGCCTCGATATCCACCTTTGCCTGCGGCAACGGACAGCCGTTTTTCAGTACTGCCACATTGAAAATGGCCTCTTCGCCCAGCCGATAATTCCAATTGGCGTGGTTGGGTTGCACCTGCACAACAATCTCGTTGCCGCGTATTTGCGCCACAACAGCTATACTCACCAATAGGAAAAGTCCCAAAATAGGCGTTGTTCTTTTCATTATTATATGTTATTGTAATATGAGAGATAGAGGAAGTGAAAGGTCGAAAAGGTGAAAAGGTGAAAGAGTGAAAAAATGACTAACGCCACCTATGCACTTGGCTTAACTCCTTAACTCCTTAACTCCTTAACTTCTCGAAGAAAACTCCTCGCTACCTTACAAGCCGATAAACAATCACATCTTGTGCAGGAACAACAAGTTTGCGTTCTACTTTCTGCTTGGTAGAAGTTTTTCCTTCCATACGTCCAGTCCACAAATTCTTCACCTTATATATATACTTGTCGAACTCGGTGCTGCGTTTACTCACCTCATCGTCGGTAAAGTTAAAGTCTTGCCAATTAAGATTGCAGGCAATGGGCTTGCGGGTAGGGTTGAAAATGGTCATCGCCCAATCGCCGTTTGCCAGCGGTTTAAACCAATAATCCAGTCCATCGCGACTAAGAAAGCGCAAACCTTGCACGCCAAGCCTGTCTTGATTAATGGCGATAAGGTTGCGATTGGTGAGTAGGGCTTTCGTTTCGGCACTCATGTTGCGCACATCGTTGCCTAGGATAAGCGGACTAGCCATCATGCACCACATCGTGAAGTGGGCGCGGTCTTGGTTAACGGAAAGCCCATTGCCCACTTCCAGCATGTCGGGGTCGTTCCAATGACCAGGGCCAGCATAGCGGCGAAGGCTGTCGTTCTTGTTGATACAGTCTAGAACACTATATTGCACGTAGGTGGGAAACACGCGCGTAGAGTCGAACGAACACCAAATGTCTGGCCCAATGCGCCACGAATGGCCAATATCTCTTGCCCAACGCCAAGGCTGGTTGTCGCCCCACTCGCACATCGAGAGGAAAATGGGGCGGCCCGCAGCACAAAGGGCATCGCTTATTAGTTGGTAAGCACCGCGAGGATTGACGTTAGTTGTGTTGCACCAATCGTATTTCAGATAGTCTACCTCCCAGCGGGCATATTGCAAAGCATCTTGATATTCGTGCCCTAACGACCCTGGACGACCTGCACAAGTTTCCGTTCCGGCATCACTATAAATGCCAAGTTTCAGTCCACGAGCGTGTACATAGTCGGCCAAAGCCTTCATTCCGCTAGGAAAATGTTTCGGGTCGGGTTGTATAAAGCCGTCGGCATCGCGCTGCCCATGCCAACAATCGTCTATATTAATATAGGTATAGCCGACATCGCGCAGTCCGCTCGACACCATCGCATCGGCTATTTCCTTGATAATGTCTTCGTTAATATTACCTTGGAACTTGTTCCACGAACTCCATCCCATCTGTGGAGTTTGTGCCAAGTTTTCCCATTTCTGGGCGAAACACATGGTGGGGAGCAGCACAACAGCTGCTAACCAAAGTTTTATTCTTTTCATTTCTGCAATTAATAAACGTTTAAGTGTAGGTTCTACTGACGATGCAAAGATAGAACTTAATTGCTTAACTCTCATATACTATATTGATAAATATCAATACTTTATTTGCGAAAGCAGATAAAGGGGAAAGATGGCTGCGCCTTTAAAAGGTGAAAAGGTGAAAAGGTGAAAGGGTGAAAAGATGGCTAACGCCTTTAAAAGGTGAAAGGGTGAAAAGGTGAAAAAATGGCTAACACCTTTTAAAGGTGAAAAGGTGAAAAGGTGAAAAAATGGCTAACGCCACTTAGGCATTTGGCTTAACTCCTTAACTCCTCACTATAAAGCATTTGGCTTAACTCCTTAACTCCATAACTCCTTAACTCCTTGATTAATATTTCTATAAATAGAGAGGAGTGCAGGACAAGTCAACTCACTGGCTTATAAACTCACGAAAGTCTAACAACTCCCGAAGAATTAACTCACAAATTCACAAACTCACAAACTCCCCAGCTCAAAAACTCATCCACCCAGAAACTCATTCACTAAAAAACACCCCAACTCAAAAATTCAAAAGCTCATCCACTCAAAACTTAAATCGTTGTCTTTTATTTTACAAAACGCCTCTAAATCTCGCTCTGTTCTAGCGAAAATATAGGCCACAAAGTAGGTAAATTACCACATTTTCTAGCCTTTCACCCCTTTCAATATGTTCGTTTTTAAGAAAAGGAGCTGCATTTTGCACCATTTTGCCTTTCTATTTGATGCCAAGCTCGTTGTTTTTTCACCCCCAAAAACCTGCATTTAGCCCCTAAAATGCCACATTTTAATGGCTATTTAGCCCTTTTCGGCCATGTTCTTAATGGTTCTAATAGGTATGTTTATACCAATTGCGGTGAATTATTATGCTTTTCACCTTGCATTTCTCAGCATTTAGCACTGCATTTAGCACCATTTTACCTTGCGTTTAGCACCAAAACGCATTGCATTTTGCATCAAAACGCACTGCGTTTAGCGGCAAATTGCACTGCATTTAGCACCAAAACGCACTTCATTTTGCTGAATATGGCCCAAAAATGGGTGTTAGTGGCGGTCAGTTTAAATAAAAATTCATTTTGCCTACATGTACAACTATCCCCCTGTTGCACCCAAGCAAACCTTCGCGAGAATCGATTTTTTGCGGCAAGGTTGGCGATTGGTTGATAAAAAGCCCACACATAATGTTAAAATTTATGCTGAAAAATTGACAAGACTGTGAGCTTGCGAGTTAACTAGTTAACGAGTTGACTAGGATTATCGTCCACTCTGCAACCAAGCATTTGGCTTAACTCCGAAAAACTAGAATAACAGATTTTTGGCATAGAAAAGCAAAAGGCGCGCCCCGCAAGTAACCCTGCCAAGTGGCAAATAACTTGCGTAGCGCGCCTATAAGCTTAGTGCGCTAATGTGAATAGTGCAGTGCGGATTAAGGCTTACGCGTGAGTTTGGGTTTCACAAACACCTCGCCAATACCGCGAAATGCGCCCATTACGGGTTTAGAGTCGGAGAAACGGTTCCAGCCATAGGACGAGAACGTTTGTTCGGATGCGATTTTCTGCGCCTCCTTGAAAACGAGATTGCCCTTGTCGTCGAAAGTAAGCAACACGCTTTCTTTCGTTCCGTTGATGGCCGTTTCGTGTCCTTTCCTGAAATCGTCGGCCACAATCACGGTGATAAGATACTCGTAAACGCCTGGTTTAATTTCGTTTTTCCCCACTATCTTGCCGTTATTCATGGTGAAACCCTTACCCTGAGTAAAGGCCACTTCCCACGAATACTTGCCTTCAACGATAAAGTTCGCCGTGTTGGCACCCGTTGCCACGATGCGCACATCGGTGGTTTTCTCTTCCAGTTCCCTATTGGGCAGGCGCATCAAAGCCGTTTGTGTGTACTCGCCTTCAACGTCTGACAAGGTCGCTTGCACCACTTTAAGCGAGTCGGTAAGCCCAACGGCCTTGGCTGTTACCCAACCTACGCGTGGTTTCCCCGTGGCATTTGCTGCCAGTTTCACGTTGATTGCGCCACCTTTGTCCTCCACGGTTATCCAGCTTTCGGTGCCTTGGTAGGTTACAGGCACGTTGGCTGGCGTTGTGAACGACTTGGAGAAAGCCTCGTCGCCGGTGTAAATGTCTTCGCCAACAGGCAGTCCGAAGGCAACGCCCTCTTGCTGAACGTTAAGTGTAATCGAGTCGCCTTGTTGGTTCTTTATTACCAAGAGGGTGTTTCGCGTTTGCGCACTGGTGTTCGTCTGGGCAGTCAGGGCGATGGTTTCGGCTTTCGTTGCTACGCTTAACCATGCATCTTGCGCATAAGCTTGTGCCGGTTGTGCGGCCATCGTCACCTCTTGCGTTCCGCCAAGCACGCCAAAGGCGGTTTGTGCCTTTACCACCGATAGCCCTGCGGCATACTCTGGCAGTTCTTTGTCGCTGCTGCACGCCACGACAAAAGCGGCCAAGGCCGTGGCCATCGATATAGAAATCAACTTGTTCATAGTCCTCGTTATTTTATTTTCCTCATGTATTCAATGTTCGGCAGCGTGAAAGCGTACACATAATCACCCTTCGGGTCGAGTATGGGACTTAGGTCTTCGCCATAGGCAACGCCAAAGAACGAGTCTACCGTGTGGCCCGTTATCTGTCCGCTGTCTTCTGCATCGGCCCGTTCCATGTCTCCATTCCACGTGAAATACATGCTGCCCTTGCCTTCTCCAAATATTTTCTTCTCTTTTATCGATGCCGGTATGAGCACAATTCCTGCCGGATACTTGTAGGTTGGGTCGATAACGGGTTGGCCAGGCAGTTCAATACGTCCTGTGGCGGGGTCGTAGGTAAGTTGCAATTCATAGCTCACCTTGTCGTAAAGCAAGTGTCCCTTCAAGGTGTTGGCGGCCGTTCCAAGCTCCAAAGTCAGCGTTATGCGCTTTCTCAGACTTGTTTTGAGTTGCCATTCGCCCACCCAGAAGTCGAGCGTTTTATGGTTCTTTGGCACAAACTGCGCCAGTTTCAGGTCGTTATCTGTAAGCACCTTGTCGGTTTCGTTCCACGTAAAGTTTTGGTATTGCTTATTGCCGATAACGATAGGTTGGCGAAGTACGATGCCCGTTGCATGGGTGCAATAGGGCATGTCCCATGTGGTTTTGCCCAAGGTAACAGAAAGTCGGCGCGTAGTGGGGTCGATAGTGCCTTGCGCCAAGGTGTCGTTGCCTTGGATAAAATTGTAAGTGCTCACGCTCATGCCGTCTTTAACAGTGATGATGCCCAACATTATTTCCTCCCAATTGGCATCTTTCGGAAGGCGTGTCAGCACCATTTCGTTCTTCCATTTCCTGCCCCTAAGCACAATGCTATCTGTTGTCGCGCGCAGAATGGAGAACTCGTAGTCGCCTTGTATGCCGTCGGGATTGCCCAGCCAAGCCTCTGCCAGGGGGTGTATCACCTTATTATATACGTTGAAAGAGAGCATCGGACCTTGGTCTTTCACCACTTCATAGTCTGATGTGGCCACCGCTTCGGGGTCTAGCACGTCGCCCATAGCCGTAACCTGTCCATTCTTAAACTTCAACAACAGCGTGTAACCGCCGTAGCTATAATTCTTCCCTGCATAGTATTGCAGCATCCAACCACCCTCCGACGACTCTAAAAGCGCGGTATATTCGGCCACGCTTTGGTCTATCCGCTGTGCGGCAGGAAGGTCGAAAGCCGTTTTGTTGTCGTGCAGACACGCTTGCATCAATAGCGTTAGCACCACAGCCATGAATAGGAAATATGCCTTTTTCATTTGCTTATCGTTTACTTCTTCTTTAATGTTTTTAATCTTCATATTTGCCGCCTTGCTAGTTCAAGCTGTTCAAATCGAGCGTGGATATTTTCCCACCTCTCCGCAATACGGCATTGCGCAACAGGTCGATGTCGGCATTCCAAGAGTTTTTCATATAGTCGCGAACCATCTTCAGTTTCCTGTTGATGGTGCTTGCGCCCTTATTTCCAGCCGCTTTCAAGATGGTGTTCCATTCGTCTGGCGTACTGGTTACGTATATGGAGTAAAGCTCGGCGATGTCTTCGGCGGGGTTTTCCATCGAATAGGGCGACACGAAACCCAGCGCGTATGCCCGCTTTTCGGGTACGGAAGTCCAGTTGCCGCTTACATAATCGGCGCGCGAGATGTTGTCGTACGACTCGTCGTAGGGCTTTTTCTGGTTCAGGATGTGCATAAACTCGTGGTGCATGGTGTGGAAATAAAAGGCCGTCATGCTGTGATAGTCTTTCAGCAAGTCGTCGGTAAGGGCGTTTACCTTGCTCAACGTCACCTTATATCCGCCTTCGGCACTGCCCACCACCTCTGTTCGGTAGCGCGTATAGCCCGGAATACCCACGGCCACGATGATGCGTGGCACGTTTTCTTTCACGAAATCTAGTCCAATGGTTTCCGCATAGGGGTCGAACCACATAAACTTGGTGATGATAGCCAGCTTTGCGGTCTTGGCCGAATCGGCTGGCACGAAGTTATAAGCCTTATCTGTTTCCTCTGTTTTAAGGCGATACTGGAAGTCTATGTTATAAGGCATGGTGTAGTTCTTGTACAACCATTGGTCGAAAGCGTTTCGTTTTTGCGCCTCGGTAGAGAAAATGGAGTCGCCGCTCAGCTTGCCTTCGCCGCACGACTGCAATATTGCGCCGCAGCATAAGCATGCGCTTACAACCAGATATAAATATTTCTTCATGAGCGTATGGTTTTTATTTGTTACGGGGATTGGGCGTTATTCCGGCAGAAATAACGTCTTGCGGCAGCTGTATGGCCAAGCGTGGGTCGCCCACTTTCATCGAGTCGGTAACGGCGTCAACCTTCGATTGCACGTCTACTTGCCTGCGATACATCGTTATTCCATAGCGTTTCACGTCCTGCAACCTAAACCCTTCGTGTATGGTTAGGATGCGTCGCAACTGCAACAGGCACTGCAACAGCGGTTCTTGCGTGGTTTTTTCTATTGCGAAAAGCGGGTTCAGGGCTTTCTTGGGCGTGGGCTTTGTGGGCGTGTAATAGGCTTGCGAGTTGTAGAAGTCCTTAATTTTGTCGAGTGTTAGCTGCACTTTCTTCTTCGAGAAGGCCGTCAACTCGGTGTTGATGTCTTTCAAAGCCTCGGCGTATTTACCCGAAAGTGCGTAGGCCTCGGCACGTTCTAGCAGCGTTTCGTCGGTGTTGAACACGGCATACTCGCTGTAAGGGATGCCGATACCAGCCGTTACGTCAATCACGCGCGGCACGTATGGTATCTTACGCAAGGCGTATTTCGACACGCCATTGTTGTAAGTAACGGTGTAGAGCAACTCTGTTCCGCTGTTTCCCCAAGGCCCTGGTGCTTGTAAGGTTTCGTTTTTGCTCAGCATCTCGCCGTGCGCGTACTTGCTGCCGGCCAATACGGGGATGCTTATCACACCCCACTCGGAAGGAACGGGCAACAACAAGATGTTGGCGTTGTTGGATGCTTGCACAAACGCGTTGGGTTGAACGTTTCCGCTTGGGCCCAGTTGGTTCCACTCGGCCCAATTGCGCAGAATGTCGCCCGGTTGGTTGCCTAACACCATATCGGCGTACTTAATGGCCTTATCATATTGTTGGGCATAGAGATAAAAACGCGTGGCGAAAGCGTAAGCGGCCTGCTTGGTGAAGTGGAACTTGGGTCGTGCATACTTGGTTCCAACAAGCGAAATGCCTTCCAAAAGGTCTTTTTCGATGTTGGCGTAAAGCTGTGCCAGCGTTCCACGCTCCATCAAACGGCCCACAACTTGTTCGGGTTCTGTTGGATAAGGCAAGCCTAAGTTGCTTTGAGCCGTGGTTTTGTCGTAAGCTTGGCAGAAAACGGTGCTCAACTGAAACATGGCAAAAGCCCTGCAAAGCAATGCTTCGCCCAGCTGTGCATCGTAATCGTGGGGGTTGTTCACGCTCTTGATGTGCGCAATGGCCTCGTTGGCCGTGGCCACAGCCGTGTAATGGGCCTCCCAAAGCTGATAAGGCGTTTCGGCATTGCGCACCTCATCGATGTCTTTCCATTGGTAAGCCTGCTCTTGAAACCTGTCGAACGTGCTCCATGTGCTGTGCATCTGCTCGTCGGTATTATCCGAATACATCTCGGTTAGATAGGCGGGATGTGCCGATGGGTAGGCACTAACGAGCAACTGACTAACTTCTGATGGGTTTTTGAGGTCCATACGGCTGTCGGGATATTTGTCTAAGAATTCGTTGCACGATGCTAGCGCGAACGAAATGGCAACCATCGACAGCCCCGTTATATATTTATTGACTTTCATCTTCGTAGGGTTTAAAGTCCAAGTTTTATTGTTAGTGTGAATTGTTTGGGCATAGGCGAGGCCACACCACCCACGTTGTAGAATTCGGGGTCTTGCCCATTGAGTCGCTTATCGGCGTAGAGCAAGAAGAGGTTTGTGGCTTGCAGTTTCAACGACACGTTCTTTACCATCGCCTTTTGGAACCATTGCGCAGGCAAATCGTAGCCCAGCGACACCTCTTTTAGGCGGATAAAGTCGCCTTTGGCAATGCGAACATCGGTGTAGTTGTAGGCGTTATAGCCCAAGCGAAGGTTGGTGTTGGCCATGTATTGTGCCTTAGAGATGATGCCCGGCACGTTGGTGTGGTCTTCCTCTCCCGACTTTGTCCACCTGTTTTTAAAGGCGTTGGTCATCGAAACGAGGTCGTTGTAGCGTGCGCGGAACTTGGGATCGAGGCGCACAACGTTACCAAAAGCGTAGGTCACAAATACGTTGAGCCTAAATCCGCGATAGGTAAACATGTTGCCGATAGAGCCTGTATGCAAGGGGTCTGTCGGTCCTTCGTATTTAAGAAAGTCGGTAAGCGTTCGCTCTTGAAAGTTAATGTCGTCGGTTGTTATCATCCCTTTCTCGTTCAACACCATTGGCATACCCTCATCGTTGAGGCCAACGAAGGGTATGGAGAACAGCGAACGGGCGGGATAACCGCGCTTGGCAAATCCGCTGCCGCTAACCAAACTCATCACGTTGCCTTGGTTAAAGAGCTTGGTTATCTCGGTGTTGGCGTAAGCGTAGATGAAGTTGGTGGTCCAAGAGAAGTGCTTGTTCTTCAAGTTCACCGACGAAAGGCTCAGTTCAACGCCGTTCGAGTTCATCTCGGCCACGTTGGCAGCGCGGATAATTTGGCCACCTGTGCCCGCTGTTACCATCGGACCGATTTCGTCGAAGTTCCTTCGGGTGTAGAAATCGAAGGTTATGCCCAGTCGGTTGTTCCACAACGAGGCGTCGAAACCCAGGTTAAGCTCGTTCTTCTTCTCGTAAGTAAGGTTGGCATTGGCCAATTCGTATATTTCTAGTTGCGGTTCTTGGTCTTCTGCAAAAAGGCGGAAGGGGTTAGATGCCTTGATAATGGCCGTAGAGTTGCTGTACGAGGCATCGGGAGGTGTACCCGTAAGGCTGTACGATGCACGCAAAGTTAGGCGCGAAAGGGGCGAAAGCTTGCCAAACCAGCCCTCTTCGTGCACGTTCCATGCCCCCGAAACGTTCCATGTTGGCATCCATCGGGCGTTGGTGTCGCGGCCCATTTGGTTCGAACCTTCGTAGCGAAGGGTGCCGTTAAACACGTAACGACCCTTATAGCTGTAAGTGGCGTTGCCGTAGAACGCCACGCTACGCGAGTTTGTTGGCGTTATCATATAATAGGTGTTGCCCCCTTCGACGGCTCGTTTGAAGTATTCGTAAATGTAGAACGGCACCTGACCCGCATCGTAACGCAAGCCCGAACCCTCGAAAGAGTTGCGTTGGCGTTCGATGCTCTTCACTTCCGTACCTGCAAAAAGGTTCATGATGTGCGTATCTGCAAAGGTGTGGTTGTAGTTGGCTGTTGCGCGCAAGTCGTAATCGCTCATCCTATTATCGCCTTTATGGTACAAACCGCCGTACGGCAACACCGAGAAAGGCATCTTGTAAGGGTTGGATGGGTCGTTGTAAAGGTACTTGTTGGCCTCGCGGATGATGCCGTTAGACATGGCACGGTAGGCCATTGCCTGATTGGAATTGTCCTTCACGTTGTGCTCTTGCGTTGAGGCCATGTACTTAAATGCACCCAAGGCCGAGAGTTCAAGACCCTTTATGGGCTTGTACTTCAACTCTAACTGGAACTTGGCATCGAGAACATTGAGGTCGATGTAGTTGTTGTTCAACTCGTTGAAGATGTTGAACGGGGCGAAATTGGCCACGTAATACTCGTTGGGGTCTAACACGCGCGAGGTGTTGCTGGCGTAAGAGTAGGGGTTGATGTCGAAGTCGCGCTTCACTTCGCCGCCAACAACGTCAACATCTTGCCCCAAGGTTCCCGGTGCGCGCTGCTTACGATAGGCTGCGCTGCCGATGAAGTTGAGCGAAAGCTTGTCTGAAAGGTGTTGCGTTAGGTTCAAGCTGAGGGTATAGCGGTTAACGTTGCTCTGCTTGTACCATCCCGGATCTAACATGGCACTGAACGAGGCGTAATAGTTAGAGCTTTGTGTTCCGCCGCTCAGGCTTATCGAGTGGTTCTGCATGATGCTGGGCGTAAAAAGCTCGTTAAACCAGTCGGTATTCCTAAACTCAGCCTGTCGCAAGTAGCGGTTCTTTGCCTCGGTGGTGTTCTCTAATGCAAAACGGCCCGTGCGCGCATCGTAGCGGTTTATCAATTCGTACATCTTTCCGTACACGCCATACTCGCTGCCGTTGAGTATTTCAGAGAGGTTGAGCCAGCCTTTGTCGGCCATTTCCCTGTAAATGCCCATCTGCTCTTTCGAGTCGAGGATGTCGAAGTTGTTGTACGAAGGCACAAGCCTTGTGGTAAATTCGCCCGTATAGCTGATGTGGGCTTGTCCTTGTTTGCCTTTCTTGGTGGTAACAACGATAACGCCGGCCATGGCACGCGCACCATATATAGATGTGGCCGAGCCGTCTTTCAATATCTGGAAGCTCTCGATGTCGTCGGCGTTAAGTCCGGCGATAGCCGAAGAGATAAGCGTTTCGGGGTTTCCCGATGCCAAATCGTCAGCTCCCACGTTGGCTGCATCTTCCATGATAACGCCGTCGACCACCCACAGGGGCTTGCTGCTGCCGTAGATAGAGGTTGCTCCGCGCACGCGTATCTTCGGGGCAGTACCAAACGTTCCGCTCACGTTTTGCACCGAAACGCCTGCTGCCTGCCCTTCAAGCGAGCGGCTGATGTCGGCCACGCCGCTCAGTCGGGCTTTCTCGGCGTCCACTTTGTCGGTAGCACCCGTAAACAAGCGGCGGTCTGTTCGGGTAAGACCCGTCACCACCACCTCGTTAAGCACCTGGGCGTTGGCTTTTAGCTCAACGTGCATGTTGGCAGTTGCCTTTAACGTCTGTGCCACCATGCCGATGTAGCTAATGGTTACTTGTGGGTTGGGCACGTCTGTAGTAAGCGAGAACTTACCATCGAAGTCGGTAACAGCCGCCGTTTTGGTGCCTACCACGGTGATGGTGGCGCCGATAACCGGCTCGTTGTCGCCAGCCGACACCACCGTACCAGAGATTTTAGTTTGTGCTACGGCTGCACTAACGCACAGCAAGAACGTGGCCAAACACATAAGTAGCTTTTTGTTCATAAAACTTTCATCTATTTTGACTGTATTTATTTAGTTGGTCGAGATTAATGCTGCCTGCAATGCGCCATCTTTTCTGTGGGCTTACACTTAGGCACCACAAAATAACGGCATAGCTTGCAGCCATTGCCAGCCCCTTGGGCTAACTTCAACAATTAAGTAAACTTTCTCCTTGCGGGTTTGTTCCGTAGATCTTGCGCAGTGGGTTATTCACTTAGTTGGTCTTAGTGGCATCGTGTCCATGTATTAGCTGTTGTTGGGCAACGCGCCGATGGCAACTATTCAGAACCTACCTCTTTCAGATTAGCAACGAGCAAATGTAGTTATTTTTATATCTATCTCAAAAATTCTGTGTTCAAAAACTCAATTTAATTAACAATATTTATAAAATAGGTACCTTGAATATGAAATTTTATGGCAGACAGTTAAGCGCGTGGTAAAGAATAAAGAACGTGGGAAAGATGTGAAAATGAGAACAAAACGACGTAAAAAGAGAACGTAAAAGAAGGCTATGCTTGGCAAAACTCCATTCGACAATGGGCGTATGGCAAGATGAAGCGATGGCTGCACTTAGTGTAACGTGTGCAAAACAGCTGCTAACCGGGCTTAACCATCAACTCTACGACCCATCAACTGATGAGCTTATCAACGCACCGACTTATCAACGCACAAGCTTACTAACTTAATAACTCACCAACTTGTGAACTTAGAAACTCACAACCTCATCAACTTGCAACCTAAAAAGCCACCCAACCCAGCAGATTAACAACTCGCCAAATCGTTAACTAAAAAAATCACGGACTTATAAAATATTTTACAAAACATGGTCTGTTCGCCAACCCATTCTAGCGTAAACGTAGGTCTAAAAACATGCAATTTGCAGCAATTTGCAGCCCTGCGAATTTATTTTTCAGTGCGTTTTTGAGAAGGCCGGCTGCGTTTTGCACCATTTTGCCTTTCTATTTTGCTTGCCAACTCGTTTTTTTTCAAGTCCCAAAACCAGCATTTAGCCCCCCAAAAGCTACTTTTTAAAGGCTACTTTGCCCTTTCGAGCCAGTAAAAACATGGTTCGAAAGGGTTTTATTTATACTATTTCTGCGGATGTTTATGCACATCGTTTCACATTTAGCAGCATTTTGCACTGCATTTTGCGGCATTTTACCTTGCATTTAGCACCAAAACGCACTGCATTTAGCACCAAAACGCACTGCGTTTAGCGGCAAAATGCAGTGCGTTTTGCACCAAATTGCAGTGCGTTTTGCACCAAATAGCCTAAATGACTGGTGCAAATGGCGTTTTTTGAAATAAATATTCATTTTGCCTGCATGCACAAGCCACCCCGTTTTGCATCATGACAAACCTTCGCGAGAATCGATTTTTTGCGGCTGAGTTGTGGGTTGGTGGATTACGAGGGCACTCATAATGTTAAAAAACTTGCTGAAAAGCGGACAAAAAATCAAGTTGGCGAGTTGACAAGTTAACTCGTGGAGATGCGCAGCAAGGGCAGGCCTGCTTACCTAAACCCGATAATCTGGCGCACCTCTTTAAGCGTTGCGCAAGCACTTTCGCGTGCCACTTCGGCTCCTTCTTGGGCAATACGGTCAAGCAGTTGCGTGTTCGAACTGTACTCCCTAATGCGTTCGCGAATGGGCGTAACGGTCTTAATGATGTCTTCGGCAATCTGTTTTTTCAAGTCGCCATAGCGGATGGAACAATCGTTCCACTTCTCGTCGAAGTAGTTGTAGGTTTCGGGTTCCGAGCAAATGCGCAAGAAGGTAAAGAGGTTTTCAATTACTTCGGGCTTTGGACTGTTGGGCGTTTGTGGCCCCATATCGGTTACGGCCTTCATCACTTTCTTACGTATGGCGGCATCTTCTTCGTACAAATAGATGCAGTTGCCATCGCTCTTGCCCATCTTTCCGCTGCCGTCAAGCCCAGGAACCTTCACGGCCTGCGTGTTAAAGTAGAAGTTTTGCGGCTCTGGGAAGAAGTCGACCCCATAGATATGGTTGAAACGGCGTGCGCACTTGCGCGCCATCTCCATGTTCTGCTCTTGGTCTTTGCCCACAGGCACTTTGTGCGCACGATGTTGCAGAATGTCGGCAGCCATCAACGTGGGATAAGTCAGCAAGCCCGCGTTAACGTTGTCGGGCTGTTGGCGCGCCTTATCCTTAAAGGTGGTTACGCGTTCCAGCTCGCCCAGGTACATGTTCATGTTGAAGAACAGGTATAGTTCGAGCGTTTCTTTCACGTCGCTCTGCACATATATCTTGGCCTTTTGCGGGTCGATGCCGCAGGCAAGGTACTCGGCAAGGATTACGCGTGCGCTGCGTTGGATGTCTTCGGGCTTCGGACTGGTGGTAAGCGAGTGCCAATCGGCGATGAAGAAGAGGCTTTCGTACTCGTCTTGCATCTTCACGAAACTCTTTACCGCTCCGAAATAGTTGCCCAAGTGAAGATTTCCTGTGGGCCTGATTCCGCTTACTACTTTTTCCATATTGATGTTTGTTTATTTGTTTAATGTTGGGGTAGTGGGACTGGTGGGACCAGTCGGACTGGTCAGACTGGTCTGACTGGTCTGACTGGTCCGACAAGTCCGATAGGTCTGATTCGTCTGACTCGTCCGACAAGTCCTACAAGTCCGACTGGTTCAACCAACCAATCCGCCAGTATTACCCACTTCGTTTGCTAAAAAAAAATCCCGCAACCATGTTAGATTGCGGGACTTCTGCGTTGTGGGCGTTGACGGATTCGAACCGCCGACCCTCTGCTTGTAAGGCAGATGCTCTAAACCAGCTGAGCTAAACGCCCGTGCTTTGTTTCTAAAAGCGATGCAAAGGTATGTATTTTTTCGCGTATGGCCAAATAAATTTAGGTAAAAGTGAAGAGAATACGATGTTTTTTTGTTCCAAACCCAGCGTAGGGCTTGGACTATATAGAGAAAGAAAGCCCCATCGCATGCAAAAATGCGATGGGGCAATTCTTAGTTTTCACCTAGTTTAAGTGACTTATTTGTATTGGAACTTGTCCTTTACAGGGCGGATGCCCAAGCCCATGTTTTGCAGGGCAGTGCCTTTGTAGTTGAGGTGTGCGGAGCTTACCGTAACTTTAACCGTACCATTAGCACCATACGTGGCACCGTTCTTTGGCCTTCCGGGATGGGTTAGCCAGTAGGTGCTGGTTTGTCCGAGGTCATCAACATTGTTAAACTCATGGCCTTCCTTGTCTAATACGTTGTAGAATGGCATGAAGAGGCGTTCGCCGCCATTGTTAACGTTTAGCAAAATGCCATTGCGGGCAATAAGCGTACCCTCGGGGAGCTTGTCCTTATAGTCGGCAATGAAGTTAATCGTTTCGCTGGTAGCCACCCTAAATCCTACGGGGCTGGGGTCGTAGATGCTCTTTTCTGCACCGCCGAAATGCTGGCTGCCGTTGTTGTAATCCCAGAAAGGAGTGCCATAAGCGTTGTCCTCGTTGTAATAAGCCGAAGGCGTATTTCCCGTTACGGTGGCGAAAGTCGTAGGGTAGAGTATCATCCTGCTTGGGTTCTTTCTATTCGGCTCATTTTTCGGAGTCAGGTCTGCAAAGGTAAAGCCAAGCTGATCCATCTTTGCACGGTTGCTTAGGAAGGGGTCCTTACGGCCATACTGATACAGAGCGGCATATCCGCCGAATGTTTCGCTGTTGCGGGTGATGATGACATATTCTTTCTTACCCGACACTTCTTGTTCGAGAACCAACCTGATGCTTACGTCTTCGGTGGCGTTCTTAAGCGTCTTCCACGAGGTGTAGGTCCATCCCAATGGCATGCGCATAAAGTCGATGGTCCTGTTTGCGTAATACGTTTTAGGCGTAACGACGGTTTTTTCAACCTCGTCTTTCTTGGCGAACCATAGCTGCCACGACCAAACAATCCTTTTTTTACTGTCTCTAACGGCAACAACGGCATTACCGCTAGCCACGCGAGAAGGGTCGACACGGAATCCAAGATAGTTGCCATGAGAGAGACGTACTATCTGTTGTTCGGTAATTGCGCCTTGGGGATCTGACCACAGCACGACTGCCGATTTGCAGTAGTTATCAGGAATTTTTCCTTCTCCTGGTTGTATAGGGTTACCCAAGTGGTCGTTCAGCAGCCTGTATGTGTTTACGCGTTCCTTGCCATTCACAATGGCGTTGCCGTAATAAAGCGGTATGCGATAATAACCAGACTTTGAGATGACGTAAGTGTTGGCGGTGTTTTGAAGCCCAGCTTCGGTAGCGGGGTCGTTACCGTCGTTCATACCCAAGTTATAGCCCTGCCAATGGCCGTGCTCTTCGCGCAAGCTGCTGTTATATTCGTCAAGCTTGTCTTCCACTTCGCTTGGGGTGGCTGCCTTGGCTGTAATTGAGAAACGGTCGGCATCTGTTCCGCCCTTTCCGCCATTGCTGCTTACAGAAAGCCAAGAAGGAAGGCCCGTACGGGTTGCGCTCCAATCAGTACCTTGCTTTACCTGATAGCCTACTACTTTCCATGCGATGGGCGCTTGCGAACCCGAAACAGAGGCCGAGTAACGATAGCTGGTTACGTTTACGTTGAAAGTGGTGTCGCGGTCGAGGTTGTCTACGCGGAAAGGATCTACGACGCTTGTGTTGAAGATGTAGCTCCAATCGGTGCTTTTTTCGCTAAGCGTATAGGTCTTGGTGGTACCTGCCAGCCATTGTCCCGTGAGGTTGGCTGCCAACTCCGAACCGTCGTCGAATGTAACGACAAGGCGTACGCCATTTAATGATTGGGGAATGAAGAAGAAGGTGAGGTTGTCTGTTCCATTGCCCATGATGGTTTGGCCAATGCCTTTGATGGCAAGGTTAAGCCCCGACTTCTCGAACGTGCTTGTTGACCCGTCGACGGTCCACGTGCCCAAAGCCTTGCTGTGAGTGAAGGAATAAGAACCTGAACCATGTACACCGGTGAACTTAACGCCGGTTACAGCCTTCTTAGCGGCCGAAAGGTTGTTGCCGATACGGAAGTTAACGGCTGTGAGCACATGGCGGAAAGCCAAACCAACCCTGGGAACAGTGTTGTCACCCGCATAGCGTATGGTATCTGATACGGCTGCCATCAGGTCGTACTGGTTTTCTACGGCAGCAGGAGTGGTTAGGGTGAACGCCACTTTGCCGTTGTTCCAAGCCATCTGGCCCATGCCATTGGTACCCGCGGTTTGCGATGTGGCATAGAAACGGGCGTAAGGTTTCTTTGACGACCAACGGAACTGTGTGCCTGTGGGCCTACCTTTACTGTCGAAGGTGGCATTGTTAATCCAATCTACGGCACCCAATACGCCGCTGGCATCAGTGGCACGTCTTGCAGAAACGTTGAAATTGGTGGTGATACCGCTGATTGCATTGCCGCGAGTGTTGGCTTCGGGCTTAACGGGGTTGATGCCTTCGACGGTACTTTCAACGAGAATGGCGTTCATGCCAAGGTCGTTTTCAAGGTTGATGGTGCGTGAAGCCAAGTCGGCCGAAGTGAATTGCGTGGGGAAACCCAATTCGTTGAGTGCGGTGCGAGGCAGTTCAGAACCTTGTCCGTACTGCGCTTGCAAACGTGCTTGCTGTTCGTCAACAACGTCCAGGCGTACCAAAAGGCCGGTATCGCCGTCGTTGTTGTCTTCACTCAGTGTGTCGTTACATGATGTAGCGACCAGTCCCGACACTGCCAAAGAAAGCAGTGCGGCGATTGAAGTTAATGTTTGTCTTACTCTCATTTTGCTTAATGTTTATTAATGTGGCAATATTGCCACCGTTTTGTTTTTATCCTCGAATACTTAATCTGCTGTATCTGTTATTGGTAAGGGCACAATAATCCAGGGCACAGCTTTCATCACTGGGCCGTTTTATGGAACTAACCAAAGGCTTTACGCTCGGAAAAGCGCGTGTGGGCATGATGTATGCGCACAGCGCGCCATGCTTAGTTGCTGCACTTGCGCGATTTTCCTTAGTTCCTGTATTACCATCACGTTGTGTAATTGATAATTAAACTGAGGGTTTGTTGCACTTCGCGGCAATACAAATAGTGGGGTGAACGTTTAAAAACTCTGGCGTTCACGAAGTCACCAATTTGGCAGTTGCGGTGCAAACTAGGGATAGTTCGTTAGCGTTAACGAAAGCGTTTTTGTTTCCTGAATGCCTTCTTTCATACCTCTTCTCTCTGCTCCTATGTCTCAAACTCTCTTGCTTAGGCTGGCCGCACCCGTCCAAACCTTTTCCTTACACTTGCTGGCGTAGCATGATTTCGTTTACAAAATTAAGCATATTTTATCGAACAATGCGTGTTTAAGCAAGGATTTATTTGCATTTTATTCATTTATTTCTGCTTAATTTACATTTATTCTTGTTTTAAAACATTGTTGAACGAAAATTCAATGCTGTTGCTTTGCAGCAAAGATAGATGAGGCGCTTATGTCACGGGCGTATTTTAAGCTTATTGCCCACCGCCTGCAACACAAACCATGCGTGCATGGCCAGTGTAAGGGGCAGGCCATAATGCGCGCGCATAACGGCGAAACGCTCTTTAAGCGAGGCGCGATGGTTTTTCACGGTCATTCCTCCATCGAGGTAATTGGCCACCACCGCTTGCACGTTTTTAAGGGGTAGATTGGCCGCTTGGCCTGCTTTCATCACGCGGATGCACCAATCTACGTCGGCCGAAAAACGATATGCCAGATTGTAAGGCGTTTGTTTGGCCAGCGAAGTGAGGGCGTAAAAGGCCTGATGACACACCAACATGCCGCGACTAAACGACCGCCACGACAGGCCTTGGCGCGGAACGGGGCGGCGACGGCGAAGAAAACGGCCGTCGGCATCCACAATGTCGGTGTCGCCATAAAGCACGGCAGGCAACGTTTCGGCCTCGCCAACGGCGTTGGCAACGCTTTCGAGCGTTTGGGGCGAAGGGAAAACGTCGCCCGCATTGATGAAAACAAGATAAGTGCCAGTGGCCATTTCGATGCCTTTGTTCATGGCATCGTACAGCCCGGCGTCGGTTTCGGCCTTCACTTTTATGGTGTGTAGGCTTTCGGTTTGAGCCATATCGGCCACATATTGGTCGATAAGCTGGCGCGTATTGTCGGCAGAAAGTCCGTCGACAAGCAGGTGTTCTACGTGCGGATAGGTTTGTTCGGCCACACTTTTGAGCGTTCGGGGTAACTCGGCGGCGGCGTTATAGGTGCAGGTAATAACCGAAAAGCTTATCATAACATACATTTTTTGAAGGCGAGTGCCTGATTGTACACCTCTATATATTGAAGGGCAACGGCCTGTTGCGAGTAATTGGCCAATACCTTGCGCACGGCTTGCGCGCTAAGTTCGGCATAATCGGCCTCGCACAGCACCCATCTGATGCCTTGTGCCAAGTCGGCCGCATCGCGATAGCGCGCCACATAGCCGTTTTTTTGATGGTCAATCTCTTCGGGAATGCCGCCCACGTTAAAGCCCACACAGGGCACGCCGCAGGCCATTGCCTCCATAATGGTGTTGGGAAGGTTCTCGGAGAGCGATGGAAGAACGAATGTGTGTACGGCATTGTAAAGCGAAACCAGGGTAGCGGTGTCGCTAACATAGTCGATGGGGATGGTGGGGAAGGGCAGTTCGGCCACGGCTTGGTTGGCTTTTCCGCCGAGAACCACCAGCGCGATGCTTTCTTTCAGCTCTGGATATTGCGCCGCCAGCAGGTTACAGGCCTCAATGAGATAGGCCAAACCCTTGTTGGCGTTGGTGGCTCGCTGTGCGGCGAAGAGTATCAGGCGTTTGTTTGTGGGCAGTTTCATGCGCTCGGCCGACTCTTTTTTGTTCTTCGGAGCAAACACGCGCGTATCAATGGGGTTGGGAATGGCGAACACATGGCGGCCACGCAGCAGCTGACTTTGGCGCGCTTGGTCGGCCAACCATCGGCTGCATGCCACAAAATGGATGTCGCTTTTCTCGTAGATGCGCTTCTTCTTGTTCCAAACCTTGGCCGAAAGGTCGTTGTCGCCACCACCGCCAGGCAGGTATTTGCATCGCCTGCACTGCTGCTTAAAGTTGTTGCAGCCAAGCGTTAGGTGGCAAATGGCCGTTGCCGGCCAGATGTCGTGCATGGTCCACACCACGGGTTTGCCGCTGTTCACTATTTTTCGGATGGTGCTAAGCGAGAGCATTCCTTGGTTAATCCACGACAGGTGGATAACGTCGGCTTGCTTAAACTCGCGTAACGAAGTGATGTCTGCGCCTGTATTGGCCACGTCTATGGCGAAAAGGTTGTGGCGTTTGAAGTGGAGATGCCAAAAGATAGTCCACCTTTCCCAAAGGAAACGCCATCGGCTGCGCACGCCTTTGGGCAATGCAACCACCACGGGGTTGGTGGTTTGCTTGTCGCGCACCAGCATTCGTGCCTGCACGCCACTGTTGTTTAGGGCCGAAACAAGCCTTGCGGCGGCCACGGCAGCTCCGCCTGTGCGTTCGCTTGTGTTAACAATCAGTATTCGCATCCTATATATATAATATGTGTATTTGGTGTTCAAGTGGGCGTATGGCGGTGCGTTGGCTGTGCACTGGCGCATCGCTACGACACTGCAAACTTACAGAAAAATATTCAAACGCCAAAGGTTAAGGCCGACTTGTGTGGCATGCAGTTGATACGAAAGTGGCATGCGGTTGCAACGAAATATGGCATGCGGTTACTGCTAAAGCTGTTTGCGGTTGCTACGAAAAAGCCATATTCCAGCCCAATGCGGTACGAATGCATTGCCAAGATGGGGAAAAATACAGCAAAAAGGCAGTAAAACAGACAAATTGCGAACATTAATTAGGCTGTGTTCGAACACACAATGTTGATTTACATCAAGAATAACGCGATTTTATAACGAAAGTATGTGCTAAGTATTGCGAGAAAGCGAAAGTCGTTGTAACTTTGCATTGTCAAAAGGTTAATAGATTGTTTAGGTTAGTAATATTAGATTTAGGTTTTTAGTTATTAGATTAAGGTAGATTGTTAGATTGTTTAACGGATGACAATGGAAACCGTGAGGCTTTCATTTGTTAAGAAAGAATTTTTAGTTAAACATAGTGATACGCTGCATCTCGTTGAGAGAAGCAGCGTGTTTTCTTTATATAGGTTTGCAACAAACCATGTATATACCGCGCCTTGGGCTTTGCAATAACCTGATTATCATGGCAAAGAGTCATGAAGGGCAGCAGAGCTGGGCACCCTTATAATTACTTATCGTCGTAATGCCCCAATGCAGAAACAACGAACACAACCACTGTTTCGTCGTTAACCATGTACCTCAATCGGTTCTTCTTGTCTAACTTCCTCGACCAAACACCGTTTACATGCCGCAGTTGGTGTGGGTGTCCCGTTCCTGTATAGGGGTGTTCTTGGAGTTCAGGTATAAGACTTTCAAACTTTTTATAGGCCTGCACATCCGACTTCATCATTTTATAAAGCTCCTTTCTGGCCTCTTCCGAAAATTCTATTTGATACATTCCTCCGTCCGTTCTAGAAATTCTGTAAGACTTTCCCCTTCGTGCATTCTGTACGTTCTGCCGTTCTTGATGTCGTCAAGACCCTTCTGGATAGATTGCAACTCTGCCTCCGAAAGGTCGTCTTCATTGCTTGTGGCACGAATAGCAATAAGCCGGGCATCCTTCCAAACAACATAAACCACTTCGTTCTCTGCCAACTCAAAGTATTTATTCTGATTGGCGTTAAATTCTCGCATAGTTATAACTTGCATAATTCCATCGTTTATTTGGAACAAAGATAAGCATTCCTTTCCTATTTTCCAATGTTTGTCCGTTGAATTTGCCGTTTGTATCTCTTTGAAATATACTAAGTAGGGCTTATAATCGCACTGAAAATCACGGATTTTTAAAATATTTGTCGTATTTTTGCAGTGCGTTTTGTCTTTTGACAAGCAACGTTGCGTGGAGCGATGCACTGCTCTGCGCCGCGACACATCAATAAATTTAGTATTTATGAGATTTCTACAACCATTTAAAGCCATAGTCGCCGCACTCGCGTTAGCGACGATTTTCACGGCTTGCATACGCGAAGAGGCACTGAACGCCGAGGCAGACATCACTGCCTTTCGGCTCGACGGCAACTTACTGATACGCGAACCGGTGATAACTAATGACGAAGTGAAGCTCTATATCAACGGATGGGAAGACCGCAGCAAGCTTGCCCCACGCTTCGAGCTTACACCTGGGGCGACAATCTCGCCTGCCAGCGGAACGGTAAGAGACTTCACCACGCCGCAAACCTATGTGGTTACTTCGCAAGACGGGCAATGGAAAAAGACATACACCGTGAGATTTATCACCGACTTGCTCACCGAATACCACTTTGAGAACGTAGAATACTACACTTTCGAGGGAGTTAACAAGTTTGAAAAGCTGTATGAGGTAGACACGGACGGCTCGAAGACAGAATGGAGCAGCGGAAATCCTGGCTATATGATAGCCAGCCAGGCGGCTAAACCAAAGGATTTTCCTACGGCGCAAGACGACGAAGGCTATATAGGAAAGTGCGCAAAGCTTGTTACAAGGAGTACTGGGGCTTTTGGGAAGATGTTGTATGCGCCCATTGCCGCAGGAAACTTGTTTCTTGGTAACTTTACGGTTGAACTTAGCGACATGGCCAAATCCACTCGCTTTGGCTTGCCCTACACCAGCAAGCCCGTGGCCGTTGTGGGGTATTATAAATATAAGCCAGGCAACGTGCTTATCGACAAATACTCGAAAGAAATACCCAACCAAAGCGACACATTCGACATCTATGCCGTGATGTACGAGAGCACGAAAGACGTTCCGTACCTAGACGGAACCAATATCAAGACGCATCCCAACATTGTAATGATAGCACAAGTGAAAGAACGCAAGGCAACAGACCAGTGGACACGCTTTGTTATGCCCTTTGAGAGCGTTGAGGGGCGTACGCTCGACCCCGAAAAGCTACGCAGCGGCAAGTACAACTTGGCCATCGTGATGTCTTCGAGCCAAGGCGGAGCCTTCTTCCGCGGTGCCGTTGGCAGCACGTTGTGGGTAGACGAGATGCAATTGTTTCACGAATAAAGCTTAATGATGAAAAGTAAACACATACTATTGACCCTTGCGCTCGTGGCCTTTGCACCTGCCACAGCTGTTTTTGCACAAAACGAACGCAACGAAAGCCTAATACAATCTGAGAAGAACGGATGGGAATACGAAGTGCGCGCCGGCGTTAACATAGGTGGCGCAAGTCCGATGCCGCTGCCAAAGGAAATAAGGAAGATAAACGATTATAGTCCGAAGTTTAACGGAAGTATTGCGGGCATGATGACCAAATGGTTCGATTGCAACAGAAACTTCGGCATAACCCTTGGCCTGAGATTGGAAGAAAAGGGCATGGAAACGGCTGCCACAGTGAAAAACTACGGCATGGAGATAATAGACGGCGGCCAACGCGTGTCGGGGTATTGGACGGGCGATGTGAACACCGTTTACAAGAGTTCGTTTGTTACGCTGCCCGTGCTGGGTGCTTATAGGCTGGGCGATAGCTGGAAATTGCGTGCAGGCCTGTTTGTTTCGTACAGAATGGACGGCGAGTTTTCGGGTTTTGTGAGTGAAGGATACCTGCGAAGTGGGTCGCCCATAGGCGAAAAGGTTAGTTTCACCAACGGGCAAACGGCCGCCTACAACTTCTCTAACGACCTTCGACGCTGGCTTTGGGGCTGGCAAATGGGCGGTTCGTGGCGTGCCTTCAAGCATTTTACGGTGAATGCCGACCTAACTTACGGCTTTAACAACATCTTTAATGCCGATTTCCACACCATCACCTTTGCCATGCACCCCATCTATATGAACGTGGGCTTCGGGTATATATTCTAAATGGCATGTATTTATAATCAAACAGAATTGCTTTTGGAAAATAGTTGTTAGTTGAATGCAAAGCGTGCGTAGCCTGGCATCCATAAACCTTTACGCTGAGTAAAAGGAGTACAGTTGTTCGCTCACAATGCAGCTATGGCTTTCCAAACCCAATTCTGTTTGACTATAAGTTCGTTTTTTCAGCAGCTCTTGGTTGAGGTACTCGATTTCATGACCCATCCAGAACCGTTTTTGTATGTCGTACTCGTTAAAAGCAGACCCACATTATCTTTAAGGCCTGTTGTTAAGGCCGTTCTCAGGGTGTGTCTGGTTTTTATTTGGTAGGTTTCTTGTCCGCTTTTTGAAAGGGTATGGCTAACGATGCAATAGCATTGTGTATGCACAGGCGTGTCTTACGTGTGTTTGCACCCTGGTTTGTGCCAACCCTATCACCCCGCTGCCCTGTGGAACGAAGCCTATGTCAGGTGTCAGCACCCTAGTTCGTGCCAACACTATCACCACAAAGTTAAATTCAAATCCCAATCTTCTTAACAACAAGGCAGAGAAGCCCCTATCGGCCCGTTAGAGCCTGTGTAGATTTTGTTTGATTGTTGAGCATCTAGTCTGCCTTATTCTTGAAACGTGGCGGTCTACGCTATAGAATAAGGCAGGCAAGATGCCTACAAGCAAACGAAAGATGAACAGGGAGAGATGAAAACGGCTTTAATTGTTTGATAAACGGTACAGCTACCAGTTGGGGTTAAAGCAGCACGATTCGTTTTGCAGCTGAAAGCCGTGAACCAAAGATGCCGGGAATGGCCCAAATAGCCGCCAAAGGCATTTGTTGGAGTTCCCTAGAAGGGATCCTCCTCATCCTGTTCGCCATCGTCTACAATCTCGGTGTCCACCTTTCCACCTGGGCTAGTGGTCAACAATATGCATTCGTTTACGGCGTAACTCAACTCAATACTGGGCTTCACATATTGCGCCAGGCTTATTTCTGTCTTTTTCATCGCAGGTTGTATTGTGGGCAGAGCTGTCTCCACACTGCCCTTCATTTGTTCTTTTATGTGGTAAGCTAAGCCGGGGCATGTGTGAGGAGGTGTTTTTGCACCTTATCCATGCCCCGCCAAAGCTTTATTTCTACTTGGAATAATCGTAAAGATCAACGATGGAGCGTATGCTATACCCCTCGGGCAGAAGATTTGAGGCCTTCAAGCTATGCGCCTCGTGGTTGAACCATACCGTCTCGAACGACTTTTCCACCTTTTTGTGGTAGCTGCTCGTCCAGAAAGCGTTGTACTTACGTTCACCACCAGGTGCTTTCCCCGGTTCTTCACACAATTGCCCACTCTCGTTAAGTACATAGTGATAAGGTATCAACATGCAGTCGTTGCCGTTTTCAGGTTGTATGATGATGCCCGCTCGGCTCTCCACAAGCACATGGTACTTTAAGGTACCCTTTGGCCCATTGAAATAAGGGCTGGATGGGGGGACCTTAAAGCCGCGTGGCGAGGGGTCGAAGCTCATCTTTTCGGAGCGTCCGAAGTAGGGGCTGCCGCTGTTTCCGTCCCAGTAGGTTCCTTCCCTGTCGGAAAGGCTGTGATAATACCTTGCCTTATAGGTGATGGGACCCAGTGCAAAGGTAGTAGGGTTCTTGATGAGCAAGCCATAGTCGCCGTTCTCCAAGGCTTTGAAGGCAAACAGCCCACGCTTTGAAGCCGTGCTTAGGAATGGGTCCTTACGGCCGTATTGATACAAGGCAGTATAGCCATCCCAAAGTTCATGGTTGCGTTTTACGATGATGTGCAGCGTTTTGCCGCTCCCCGTCTGGCGCAGTTTCAGCCTAACGCGCTCGGGTTTGTGCAGGCCCTTGATGCGTTTCCACTTGGTGTAGGTCCAGCCTAGGGGTTCTTGCATGTACTTAAAAGATTTTCCCCATTTGTTGGTTAGGTTCATTGTTTTAAGCGAAACGTTCTCGTCTGTGAACCATATTTGCCACGACCATACAATCTCGTTCTTTTGATCCTGCACGGCGATTACGGCGTTTCCCGTCTTCACCTTGTTCTTATCAACGGTAAAGAACAGCAGGTCCTCGTTTAGGTTAACCGAGCTGATTGCCCCTTCGGGATCGCTCCACAACACCCGTGCTGAAAGACTGCCTTTTTTCCCAATCTGCTTGCGTAAGTAGGGTGTGGTCATCAGTTGGTCGTCATATCCAGGCAGCACGTCATAGGCATGTTTTATCTCTTTGCCTTTCACAAACGAAGTGCCCACGACCAAGGGTATGGAATATGTCCCAGCCTTAGAAACGACATAGGTGTTGGCTGTTGTCATGGTAGCCTTATTGTAAACGCCATCGTCGTTGGCGAGACAATAGCCGCTGGGGGCATGCTGTTCTTTGGCTAATCCCTTGTTTCGTTGTGCTAACAGGTCGTCGATGTTCGTTTCAGACACGTGCACGGCAACGCCCGTACAGACGTCTTGAGTAATGCCTCCCGGTCCTCCAAGCCTGTCAAAGCGTATCCACGAGGGCAACCCCTTTTGCAAGGTGCCCCAATTCCCTTCTCCAACCTCCGTTTGGTAGCCCACAATGTCCCACTGCACAGGTTGTTGTTTAAAGTCCTTGATAGACGAAATGGTACTTCGGAAGCTTTGCACCGTGAAAGAAAACTGTTGGTCTTGGTCGAACTGGTCTACGAAAGTCTCGCCATTGATGGTACTCATGTTGAACACATAGGCCCAGTCGCCTGTCTTGTCGTCTAAGATGTAGGTCTTGGTCATGCCCGGTTTCCATTCTCCTTTGAGTTTTGCTTTTAGCACCGCCCCATTGTTGAAGGCCACTTCCACTTCCACTCGGTTGTCTAATTTTTGTGGTATGAACATGAATGTGAAATTGTCTTTGTCGTTGCCCACCACATAGTCGCCAGCCATGTCTACGGGGATGTCGAGGTTTTCGAGTGCGAAGTCTCGTTCGTCAGCGTGTCCCTTCCACGTACCCGGCGTGTTGTGCGTTCCAAACACGAACGTTCCCCGGCTGTAGACTTTCTTGAACCTGACGCTCTTTATCTTTGCTTTCTTTACCTCGATGTTGCCTACGCGGAAGTTAACGGCCGTAAGTGCATGGCGGAAGGGTAGGGCTACATTTGGCGCGTTGCCGCCACCGTCGTAATACACCACGGGCGAAACACCTGCCAGCAAGTCCACTTGTTTGCGCACATCGGGGTTGACGGTGAAGTTTATCGTTGTTTTATTGTCGGCATGAACCATTTTTCCCATTCCATTGGCGGCTGTGGCCATAGGCACTACGGCAAAGAATTGGGCATAGGGTTCCTTTTTTGCCCAGAAATGTTTTGCAAGCGGCAGGCCATTGGCTGCGAATGTGACGTTGTCCATCCAGTTGAATGGGATGTTCAGCCCAGCTGATTTGTTGGCTCGCATGGCCGAGAGCGTGAAATTTTGTTCGATGGCTTTTGTTCTTTTGCCGCGTGTGGCGGCAGCTGTCTTTGTGGGATTTACGCCCATTGCGCCCGTTTCAACAAGAAAGGCATTCATGCCCGCCTCATTGTCGAAATAAATTGGGTGCGTTTGTAGGTCCTCCACACCGATGCCTTGCGGCAGTTGCAGTGCACCGGCAGGCCTGTTCTGCTCGTCGGCCTGTGCCTGGCGCATGGTTTCGTCGTTTTGCACGTCGTTTGTGGCTACCTTAACCAATAGATTGTCGTCGGCGTTGTTGTAGTCTTCAATGCCGTTCTCGCGGCAACTGTACATGGTACATACCACGGTTCCCACTGCAAGAAGTGCAGTAAATGGGGCGAAAAAGCGTTTTGTTGTCATGTTCTGTTTATCTTCCTCTTCTATAATGCGCCTTATTCTGTTGTGCCAGTTTCTCTATTGCAGCGGCCGACATGTGTTTTGGGGTGTTGGTGTTTTACATGGCAAGTAAAACACCTCTTTTCTCGTTTCTCGATAAGTGCGTTTCCTTGTCATGACGATGTCCGAGTAAGCTCGACATTGTTCATTTGGCTTAACGAAAATGTTCCCCGTTTGTTGGTGGGTTGTCGGCAAGTCGGCATGCAGTCAGGCATCACCGGTTTTCAGGCATTTTATTGTTAATCTTTATCTAATCATGGTGTGTGCAGCTTCGCCATCGCCCTGTTGTCAGTGCTACGTAAATAGTCTGCATACATAAAAGCTTATAGCCATTGCTTTTCGATGGTTGTCTTAACGTCATAATATTCTTATTTCTACCTCTCTTTCATGCAACTCGTTCTCTTAAATATGTCTTACCACGTCATGTCGCGTATTATCTTAGGTTTCTTAAACCCTTCTGAATATGCTGTTGAAAGTGACAAGCCCAAAGCAAACGGCAATATTAATGGTTTTGCATGGCTTAGTTTTACTTTTTGCAAAGTTACGATATTTTTTACTTTCTCCAAATGATTTGCATGTTTTTTCTGTTACAATATTCATAAAAGTAGGGTGGCGATGATTACTTGTCCGTCGTCATCTATCCTATTTTTTATGCTGAAAACCAGCTATAACCAATAAATATGGTATGCAATCAGAGAGATATGGGGTGTAAAAGGACATTTCGTTCAAGCCGACGCATCTTGTTTTTAATGTTTTTATAATATGGTTGGGAGTTGTTGCTTTTGTGCTGAATGGCCAGGACAAACGGCCACGCACATGAACGAAATACGGGACAGAGATACGGCAAAAATAGAAAGTTGGCCTTGTGGTCTGTGCCAAAACATGGTTACGTCTCAAAAAACGGCCTTGTGGGAGTCGTTCTGCCCAAATCGTTGCATTAGCATCTGTATGGATTTTGTTTGATTGTTGAACATCCTGACTGTCTTTTCCCCTTAACGTGGCACATGATGGCTTCATGAGTAGGAAGGGGCAAGATGCCGACAAGGCAAACGGATGATGAACAGGGAGCGTTGGAAGCGACTTATGGTATTTGATAAGTGGGTTAATGGCTGATTGGGGCTCAATGTCCTTCCTACAAGTTGAAAACATACACTCAAGGGCAAATTGCTTTTTCGTTTGCATGATGCTTTTTCCGTTGACCATGAGCGGCATGCCTTGCAATTGCTCAAGCCGGTAGTATTAAGGGTATAGGCTTTCCGTATTGTTGTTTATGTGCGTTTATATGCTTCAATCGTTTTTGTCTTATTTTCAGTAAGGAATTTAACATTGTGAGTGCCCTTTTTGTCCACCAACCGCTAGCCTATCCGCAAAAAATCGATTCTCGCGAGGGTTGGTTTTGATGCAAAAAGGGAGTAGCCTGTGCATGCAACAAAATGAATTTTTATTTAAAGCAACCGCCATTTGCACCAGTTATTGGGCTGTTTGCTGCTAAATGAAGTGCGTTTTGATGCTAAACGCAGTGCGTTTTGGTGCTAATTGCAGTGCATTTTGGTGCTAAATGCAAGGCGTTTTGGTGCTAAATGCAGTGTGTTTTGGTGCTAAATGCAAGGTAAAATGGTGCTAAATGCAGTACAAAATGCAGCTAAACGCGAAACGAAAAGCATAAACATACGCTGGAATTGTATAAACAAAACCTTTACGAACCACATTTTTAATGGCTCGAAGAGGTAAAATAACCATTAAAAAGGGGGTTTTTAGGGGTAAAAAGCGAGTTGTTGGGCATTAAAAATTATGAGTTGGCAACCAAACTAGAAGGGTAAAATAGTGCAAAATGAAGGTTTTGTTCTTAAAAGTAGGCAAATTGAAAAGCGTGGAAGGCTGGAAATTGTGTCTATATCCCTACTTTTCAACCCATATTTTCTCTAGAATGCAGCGAAAATTAGAGTGTTGTTGTAAAATAAAAAATAACAATTTAAGTTTTTGAGTTGATGAGTTGATGAGTTGATGAGTTGATGATTTTTTGAGTTGATGAATTTGTGAGTTAATGAGTTTGTGGGTTGATGAGCTGATGATTTTTTGAGTTTTTGAATTGACGAGTTGATGTGTTTTTGAGTTGATGAGTTTGTGAGTTGATGGGTTGGTGAGCTTGTGATTTTTTTGATTGATGAGTTTTTGAGTTGATGATATTTTGAGTTGATGGGTTGACGCATTCGTGAGTTGTTGGGTTTCCGTGGTCTTTGTAATCTATTGGTTGGTTTGTTTTTGCACGTTGTACATGATAAGGAGTGTTTGTGTGGTGTCGGTATCGCCACGGCAACAAGCCCTTCTTTATTTTTAGGCACATTAAACCCAAATAGGGTATTAGGCCACTTATCAAAAAGTATGTTGTTTGCATCGCTTCGTGTTTTTCTCTGTTTGCTTGTTGAGCATTTTGCCTGTGCAGGTCCAAAAGCTTGATTTGGCTTGGAGGCCAAGCTCCCACCATTGCCTTAATTTTATTTTGACTTTTAGCAGCGTAGACCATGCTTACCTCCTAGAAGAGGCATAAGTGGACTATGTGGCTGGGAGCGAAATCGAAAATGTTTGGCAAAAGAAGTGTAAGTTGAAGTGGGATATAAGAAACAACGATGGGGCCTTAACGAGGAACTAGGACAACACTTCTGGCTTTGTTTGCCAACCTGAACGTGTTTGTTGATACCCAATCGCCCATTAATAGTCGTTTTTGTTTTGTCAAAAGGAACGTGTGATGCGTACAAATGGTTAGTTAGTCGTATGGATTTCAGGCGAAAGAGAGGTGCATTCGTAACAGATTGCTTTTGAAAATCTATAATGGTAGGTTGGGGTTAGCTCGTTAACAAACTGCTTTTCTAGCTCGAAATATATTTGTTGCGGCTGTTTTGAAACACTATGGTGAAGAACGATACAAAATAAACATCAATTGAACCTTAGCAGGTAAAATTTAGAACCAGCCTAAAATGTTTGCAAATTGTTAGTGTTCCGTTCGCATGTCAGACCTCGACGGGGGTAAATTTCTAACGTTTTGTTTCCCAAAAGAGATGTCAACCGAGTTAGAATAGGTCGATTTTCCCTTTTTTCAGCATGTTTTAGGCACCATATCTGTAAAATAACGACAAAATAAGTGTTTTTTACTCCATATTTCTTGCACGCTAAGAATATGTTTTATATTTTTGCGACTGGTATTTTTCGTATTCATTTTAATGCAAACTTAACATGAGGACCCAATATGAATAGAAAGCGACTTAGTGTGTTTTGGGCCTTCCTGTTCCTCATTATCGGAACGGCAATGGCCCAGAGTAAAATTACAGGAACCGTGGTCTCTGAAGAAGACAACGAGCCCATCATCGGAGCCACCGTCAGTGTTACTGGCGGTAAAGACCGAACCGTGACAAACATCGATGGTGCGTTCACGCTAGATGTAGGCGAAGGCACCAGTATCACCATCACTTACGTGGGTATGGCAGCACAAACCGTGAAGGCCAAAAACGGAATGACGGTGCGTATGAGTCCCAACCAGACACTGAAAGAGGTGGTGGTTACGGGTATGACCACTACGGACAAGCGTCTCTTTACCGGTTCTACCACCAAGATAGACGCTGCCGGTGCCAAGATTAGCGGCATGGCAGACGTGAGTAGGTCGCTGGAAGGGCGCGCCGCAGGTGTTAGCGTGCAAAACGTTAGTGGCACTTTCGGAACGGCTCCTAAGATACGCGTGCGTGGAGCAACGTCTATCTATGGCGACAGCAAGCCGCTGTGGGTGGTAGACGGCGTTATCATGGAAGACGTGGTGGGCGTTAAAGCCGACCAGCTTTCTTCGGGAGATGCCGTTACGCTCATCTCGTCGGCCATAGCCGGCCTTAACTCCGACGACATCGAGAGCTTTCAAATCCTCAAAGACGGCTCGGCCACATCTATATATGGTGCGCGGGCAATGGCGGGTGTTATCGTCATAACAACCAAGAAGGGTAGAGCCGGGCAGGCCAACATCAGCTACACAGGCGAGTACACCATGCGCCTGAAACCATCTTACGCACAGCTCAACCTCATGAACTCGCAAGAGCAGATGGACGTGTACCAAGACATGGAGCAGAAGGGTTGGCTGAAGTATGCCGAAACGGCCAACGCTGCCAGCTCGGGCGTGTACGGCAAGATGTTCCAACTGCTGGGCGAGTACGACCCGCTGACGGGACGCTTCGCCCTAGACAACACGCCAGAGGCGAAAGCCGCATACTTGCGCAATGCCGAATACCGAAACACCAACTGGTTTAACGAACTGTTCTCTAATGCCATCATGCACAACCACTCGGTAAGCGTGTCGGCAGGAACGGACAAGGCGCAGTTCTACGCTTCGTTGAGCGCGATGTACGACCCAGGATGGACGCGCCGCAGCAACGTGGAACGATATACGGCCAACCTAAACGCAACATTCAGGCTCAGCAAGCAATTGCAGCTGAACCTCATCAGCTCGGCAAGTCACCGCAAGCAGCAGGCACCGGGCACCATCGGCGCTGGTACGAGTGTGGTGACAGGTGCTGTTAGCCGCGACTTCGACATCAATCCCTACTCGTATGCCGTAAACACCTCGCGCACGCTCGAAGCAAACACCTTCTACACGCGCGACTATGCGCCGTTCAACATCTTCCACGAACTGGCCAACAACTACATAGACCTCAACGTGAACGACTTCCGCGCGCAGGCCAAACTCAGCTACAAGCCCATCACTAAGGTGGAAATCAGCGCACTGGCCGCCGTGAAATACGCAGGAACGACGAGAGAACACAACATCACCGAGTACGCAAATACGGCCGAAGCCTATCGTGCAATGGGAACATCGGTTATAAGAAACTCCAACCGCTTTCTCTATCACGACCCCGACAACCTGCTGTCGCTGCCTTATTCGGTGTTGCCCAACGGTGGTATCTATACCCGCAACGACAACCGCATGTTCGGCTGGGACTTCCGTGCAGCGGCCAGTTACAACGACGTGTTCAACAACGACCACATTCTGAACACCTATGCAGGTATGGAAACCAACTCGTATGGCCGCCACAACACCGCGTTCAGGGGCTATGGACTGCAATACGGGCTTGGTGAGGAGGCCGACTGGATGTACCAGAACTTCAAAAAATTGCAAGAGGCCGGCGGAAACTACTACGGAATGGGCAACTCAAACACCCGCAGCGCAGCCTTTTTCGCCAACGCCACTTACTCGTGGAAGGGCCGATACACGGTGAACGGCACCGTTAGGTATGAGGGAACCAATGGGTTGGGACTCTCGCAGCAGTCGCGTTGGTTGCCCACTTGGAACGTTTCGGCCGCATGGAACGCACACGAGGAGCCGTGGTTCGAAAAGAAACTGGGCAAGGCCCTGTCTCACCTAACGCTGAAAGCATCGTACTCGCTAACGGCCGACCGCCCGCCGGTTACAAATGCCCTGGCCGTTATTGCCGCATACAAGCCGTGGAGATACTTCACGGGATATAGTGAAACGGGATTGCGCCGCATTCAACCGGCGAACCCCGACCTGACCTATGAGAAGAAACATGAATTGAACTTCGGAGCTGATGTTGGTTTCTTGAAGAACCGCATAAACCTCTCGGTAGACTGGTATACACGAAACAACTACGACCTCGTAGGTCCCATATCCACCGACGGAATCGACGGTTTCCCAAACAAGATGGGTAACGTGGCTGCAATGAAAAGCCACGGCGTGGAGCTTAGCCTCACGACAACCAACATCCAAACGAAAGACTTTAGTTGGAAGTCGAACTTCATTTACTCGTTCGTGCACAACGAAATAACCGACTTGAAGGCGCGCAGCCAAATGGTTTCGTTCGTTAGTGGAATCGGATATGCACGCCAGGGATACCCCGCACGTGCGCTGTTCTCCATCCCATTCATGGGGCTGACCAACGAGGGACTGCCCACTTTCCTTGACCAGGACGGTAACGTGAGCGTTTCGGACATCAATCTGCAAGAGTCGAGACCCGAGAAACTGAACTTCCTTAAATACGAAGGCCCCACCGACCCCACCAATACGGGCAGCTTGGGCAACGTGTTTACCTACAAAGGGCTAACCCTCAACGTCTTCATCACCTACTCTTTCGGTAATGTGGTGCGCCTGAACCCCGTGTTCTCGTCTAGGTACACAGATCTTAATGCCATGCCCAAAGAGTTTCGCAACCGCTGGCGCAAGCCCGGTGATGAGGCCTTCACCAACGTGCCCGCCATCGCCACAGCCCGCCAAGCATTTGAAAACTACAAGTTGGAGCTGGCATACAGCACCTACAACCTTTCGGATGCGCGCATAGCCAAAGGCGACTTCATCCGCATGAAAGAGCTCTCGCTTGGCTACGAACTTCCACAAAAACTCGTATCTACCATTGGCTTGCGCAACGCTTCGGTGAAACTGCAAGGAACGAACCTGTTCCTGATCTACGCCGACAAGAAGTTAAACGGCCAAGATCCCGAGTTCTTCAATACCGGAGGCGTGGCCGTCCCAATGGCCAAGCAGTTTACCCTTACGCTTAAACTAGGTCTCTAAACTCACCCAAAGAAAACCAACGATGAACAAAAGACATATATTATGCGCAGCCGCACTGGCCACTGCCGCCATGTTTAGCTCGTGCAACGACTTCCTTAACGTGAACCCCGACAACCGAACGCAGATAGATACGCCCGAAAAGGTGCGCCAAATGCTTGTGTCGGCCTATCCAGAAAACTCGTTCGCCGTGATGGGCGAGTACATGTCGGACAATGTAGACGAGTATAAGAACCACTTCTCGAGCACCATGCTCGACGAAATGTACCGCTGGAAAGACGCCACGCAGGTGAACAACGACACGCCCGACAAGTTCTGGGCCACATACTACGCCTCGATAGCCAACGCCAACCAAGCGCTCAAGGCCATTGACGAGCTGGGAGGACCCACAACCGAGCTGCTGAAGCAGTGCAAAGGCGAGGCTCTGATATGCAGGGCATACGCACACTTCATGCTGGTGAACATCTTTTGCATGAACTATGGCATGCCAAACAGCAACACAGACCCTGGCGTGTATTACATGTACGACACCGACTCGCGTATTGGGCAAGTGAACCCCCGAGGAACTGTGGCTGAGGTGTACCAGAAAATAGCCAAAGACCTGGAAGAGGGATTGCCACTGGTGGGCGACAGCCATCTCAAAGTGCCCAAGTTCCACTTCAATAAGCGGGCGGCCTACGCCTTCGCAGCGCGATTCTACCTTTACCACGAAGAGTGGGAGAAGGCTGTCGAGTATGCGACATTGTGTTTGGGAAGCGACCCGGCCAACGTGTTGCGCGACTGGAAGTCGTACCAAACAACGCAAAGAGACCGTGAAGTGTACGGCCTGAAATACGTTAACGCCGACAACAAGTGCAACCTGGTGCTGCAAAAGGCACACACCGATGCAGGATTCTTCTTCAACAACATAGACGAAGGGAAGAAATACACGCACGGACCGTTCCTAGATAACCACGAAACGATGATGGCCAACAACATCTGGGGCAAGGGCGGATATTGGGACAACAGCCCGTTTACCTTTAACACGGGAGCCAACGTGACCTTCGACATCACTTGGCGCGTGCCCTACCTCTTCCAAGGAGAGAAGGGAGGCGACGGCATTAGGTCGTCTATCATGCCGATGTTCACCACCGACGAGGCTTTGCTCAACAGGGCTGAGGCCTACACCATGTTGAAGAAATTCGACTTGGCTGCAAAAGACCTCACCCTTTGGATGCAAAACATCGTTAACACCAAGCGCGTGCTCACCCCGGCAATGATACAGGCGTTCTACAACTCCACCACATATTGTTACAGCGATGCAGAGAAACTGCGCTCAACGGTAAAGAAACACTTGCATCCCAAGTTTGCCATAGATGCTGAGGGGAGTGTGCAAGAGTGCATGTTGCAGTGCGTGCTGGGCTTCAGGCGCATTGAATTCTTGCAGCTGGGCATGAGATGGTTCGACATCAAGCGGTACAACATCACCATCATGCGCCGAGTAATAGACGAATATGGCGAACCCGAACAAGTTACCGACAGCCTGCCGGGCGACGACCCGCGACGTGCGGTGCAGATTCCGCAAGGCGTAAGGGATGCCGGCGTGCCGCAAAACCCAAGGAACTGACAGCTTACCTAACTTCAACAACCGCGTTCTCAAATGCAACGGGCCACATGCCTTAGCCAGGCAAGGCCCACACCGCAAGGCACGATGCACAAAGAGAACGCTAAACCACATCACAATGAACAAGAAAACAATAGCATATACCCTGGCCCTTGCCCTATGTGCGGGGACTTTGGCCGGATGTGGCGACGACAAACTGTCGGCAGAGAGCGTGATAACCACCGACAAGCGCACGCCAACGCCACTTGACAAATGGCTAGACCGATACTACGTGTCTACCTACAACATCAACTTCAAGTACCGATACGAGGACATTGAAGCCGACATGAACTACTACACCGTGCCCGCACGCTACGAGATGGCCGTGAAAATGGCAAACCTCGTGAGGTACTCTTGTCTCGAAGCGTTCGACGAAGTGGCCGGCCCCGACTTCATGAAGGCTAACTTCCCCAAGCTCATTTACCTTACGGGAAACTGGGAATACCGAAACAACGGGTCCTTTATTCTGGGTACTGCCGAGGGTGGAAAGAAGATTTTGTTGGCCGGCACCAACTACATCAACAGGTTCATACAAACCGCAGAAGACATCAACACCTATTATCTAAAGACGGTGTACCACGAGTTCACGCACATCCTGAACCAAACGAAGCCCTATTCCGACGACTTCAAGCAGATAACGGGAACGGGATACGTGTCGGACAAGTGGGTTAGCGCGCCGTACAGCAACCCCGACTATTGCTACGAGCACGGCTTCATAACGGCCTATGCGCAACATTCAGACGTGGAAGACTTCGCCGAAATGTTCTCAACCTACGTTACCAGCTCGCCAGAGAAGTGGGAGGGATGGATGAAAAAGGCCGAAAAAACCGACCAACGCAAAACCATTGAAGCCAAATTGGAGAACGTGAGAACCTACATGCGCGATGCTTGGAACATCGACTTAGACATGCTGCGTAAGGTGTACATGCGCAGGGAAGCCGACATCGTGAAGGGCAAAGTAGACCTAAGCGACATCTCTTTATAACAACCTAACGCTCACAAACGATGAAAAGAAAGTTTTATCAACATACAATGGCCGTGATGTTGGCCATGATAGCCTTGGGATTGCAATCGTGCTTAAAAGACCAGACCGACATCTTCGACCGGTCGTCGTCGCAACGCCTGCAAGCATACCTAGACCAAACAAAGGCAATACTCGTAAGCGCGCCCAACGGATGGCAGATAGACATGTACCCAGTGGAGAACCAATCTATCGGCGGACACGCGTTCACCGTAAAGTTCGACAATGAGAAATGCGAGGTGAGAAGCGTTATTGAGCCAAGCCGGGCAGACGTGTCGTACTATAATATGACCTCGGAAGTGGGGCCGGCCATATCGTTCGACACCTATAACGCGCTGCTGCACTACTTCTCCGACCCCTCATCGCAACGCCCTATGGCCTTCAGGGGCGACTTCGAGTTCGTCATCGACAGCCTGTCAGACAACCTCATCAAGGTGCATGGCTCGCGTACAAAGAATGTTATGTATTTCAGAAGGCTGGAAGAACCCGCCAAAGACTACATCGAACGCGTAGCCGCCTTCAAAACCGCATTCACCCAAAAGGAGCTGTGGAGCTTCAAGGCAAACGAAAACGGCACCGAGTATGAGGCCGAAATAAACCCCTTGGCACAGCAGATAACCATCACCAGCGGTGGAAAGAAAACCACCACGGCCATTGCATTTACCGACAAGGGCGTAAGAACATACAAGCCAATAGCCATAGGTAACGCAACGTTCGACGAACTGGTGTTCGACGCTCAGAACCAAAACTACCAAGCAAAGCTGAACAATAGCGATGCTGCCTCGTACAAGGCCGTGCAACCAGCATGGATGCCCGCCTTCCATTCGTATGAGGGTAACTTCACGCTATATGCCAAACACCTGCAAAACGGCGTAGAGTATGATGCCGAGATAGACGTGGAGATGACACCCATGAGCGACTATTCCGGGTACGAAATGGGCGGCCTTATACGCGATTATAAGGTGAAAGCCGTGTTCGACCGTGAGAAGCGCGTGCTGGGTTTCTTGCCGCAGTTCATCATGCGGCTCGAAAACAACCTCACGTTGGCCATGTTCAGCTACAACAAAACCACCCGACACTTCGGCACCGACAAGCAACAGATTAACCTCGTGTGGGACGAAGCATCACACAAGTTCCTCTTCAAGGATGCCAAGATGTGGAACGAACCCGTTACGGGCTGGCTCATGGTGGTGTTCACGCCTCAAAGGGAGGTGTACAACGCCAAAGTTGTGCCGGCAGCCAGCCAATACCTCTTCGGGCGTGCTTACGACAAGCTCGACGAACTGATTTCAATGGAGAAGCAAAACTAAAATTAGCAAGACACAATCATGATGAGAAGATTCTTCCATACGTTGCTCCCTACTGCAGTCTTACTTGTAGTAGTGGCATGCACAAAAGACGATAACGTGGGTAAAACCTTCGACAACAATGCTATTTCCGTAGAAAGTGCCAACCTCTCGTTTAAAGACGAACCAGCAACGGGCCAGGCTGTGCTTAAAACAAGTGCACCCATATCAGCTGTACGCTCTTCTAACGATTGGTGCGAGGCCTCGTTCAGCGGAAACACCGTTACGGTGAAGGTGGCGCAAAACTACGAATTGGTTTCAAGGGTGGCACAAGTTACGGTTAGGGCGGGCGCAGACAGCTTAAACCTGGCCGTGAAACAGCAAGGCTTGGCTACCTTTACCCTCGATGGGGGAGACCTGCGTGAACTCGGAGCTTCCGACACCACGTTCACGCTCAGCTACAAGCATGTAGAAGGGTTGGACGTAACCGTGATACCTAGTGCAAGTTGGATAGAGGCCACTGCCAACAAGGGCACCATCACCGTCAAGGTGGCGGCCAACGATGGCAACGCCAAGCGCGACGGCTACATACGTGTGCGTTCGGGTGTTGGTAAGCCTTCGCGCGAGGCCCGCTTAAACCTAAGCCAAGAATGGAATGTGGAGGCGCAACTGAAGGGCAGCTGGACACTGTCTTACTTCACTGCACTAGACACTGCCAAGCTTACGCGCCAACATGTGGACTGTACCTTCGCCAACGACTCGGTGTACATCAACTATGGCGCCGACGGCAAAGTGGCTTTCCGATTTGGCAAGAAACTGCAAAAGCCCTACTCGCTGCTCATCTATGGCTCGCAACGATGTGGCGGGAAACTTAAGGGTGCAACACCCTTCTTCTTCCTCTCGGCAGACGCCACCGGCCACTGGACAGGCAGATATGAAGATGCCGTGGTGGGTGGAGAATTGTTGCGCAACGCGCAAGGGAAGCTCACGGCGAAAATATCGGGCTTGCTGTTCAACGACTCAAGGCTGGTTTTCACAAGCATGAACATCTTTACGTTCGATAACGCCCCCGACAAGGGCATCCCCAGTACACAAACGGGAAGACACAAATACGCCGATTATTTCTTCCCCATATTCATTAAGAAATAGGGCGACCGGTACAAGACAATCCTGCCCATGCCGTTCAGCGAAACGTGTTTCAGCGAACTGGCATGGGCTTTTTTGTGCAAATTTCAATCCTCGATGCGCGATGCAGCAGCCCAAATTGGCCTTCATGCCCCATCATTATGCCATCAAAACGCGAGTTTTCTGCGCAAAAAGTTGTACTTTTGCAGGCGTAGGGCATCAGTGCGTCAGCCAGAGCCGCCGGCGTTCGCCCATCATCGGCACAACAATATAGACAAAAAAACATATCGACAATGGCAAACTTGAGATTTGAAGCTGTGGCAGAAGCCTACAAGAAGAAACCGCTGGAAGTGATTACACCCACCGAAAGACCATCCGAGTTTTTCGCGAAGTACGTCTTCAACCGAACGAAGATGTACAAATACCTACCCCCCGACGTTTACGAAAAGCTCACCGACGTTATCGACAACGGCACGCGCCTAGACCGCTCTATCGCCGATGCCGTGGCCAAAGGCATGAAACAATGGGCCAACGAAAACGGGGTGACACACTACACACACTGGTTTCAGCCCCTAACAGAGGGCACGGCAGAAAAGCACGATGCCTTTGTAGAGCCCGACGGCAAGGGCGGAATGATTGAAGAGTTTTCGGGAAAGCTGCTCGTTCAGCAAGAACCCGACGCGTCTTCGTTCCCCAACGGCGGCATCCGCAACACCTTCGAGGCTCGCGGCTATTCGGCTTGGGACCCCACTTCGCCCGTGTTCATCATCGACGACACGCTTTGCATCCCCACCATCTTCATTTCTTACACGGGCGAATCGCTCGACTATAAGGCTCCGCTGCTGCGTTCGTTGCAGGCCGTTAACACCGCTGCAGCAGCCGTGGCCCAATATTTCGACCCCAGAGTGAAGAAGGTTAGCTGCAACCTAGGCTGGGAACAAGAGTACTTCTTGGTAGACGAGAGCCTCTATTTTGCCCGTCCCGACCTGATGCTCACAGGCCGAACGCTCATGGGACACGACTCGGCCAAAAACCAACAGATGGACGACCACTACTTCGGAACAATCCCGGAGCGTGTGCAGGCCTTTATGAAAGACCTAGAAATACAGGCACTTGAATTGGGCATACCTTGCAAAACGCGCCACAACGAAGTGGCACCCAACCAGTTTGAGCTAGCTCCCATATTCGAAGAGGCCAACCTGGCCGTAGATCACAACATGCTATTGATGTCGCTGATGAAGAAAGTGGCACGCAAACACAGCTTCAGCGTGTTGTTACACGAAAAGCCTTTTGCCGGCGTTAACGGCAGCGGAAAGCACAACAACTGGAGCTTGTCTACCGATACGGGCGTGCTGTTGCATGCGCCCGGCAAGGGTTACGACGACAACCTGCGCTTTGTTGTCTTCATCGTAGAAACGCTCATGGGCGTGTATCGCCACAACGGACTGCTGAAAGCATCGATAATGAGCGCAACCAACGCCCACCGACTGGGTGGACACGAGGCTCCGCCAGCCATTATTTCTTCGTTCCTAGGCACGCAACTCAGCGCGCTGTTGGCACAAATAGAGCGTGCCGGCGATGACGAACGCTTTGACGTGGCAGGCAAAAAGGGTGTGGAACTAGACATCGACCAAATTCCCCAACTGCTTATCGACAACACCGACCGCAACCGCACTTCGCCCTTTGCCTTTACGGGAAACCGCTTTGAGTTTCGTGCCCTTGGCTCGGAGGCCAACTGCTCCTCGGCACTCATCGTGCTAAACTCTGCCGTTGCCGAGGCACTCAACAGCTTTAAACAACGCGTAGACGCACTTGTGCAGCAGGGCGTTGACCTTAAACGCGCCATCGTGAGCGTGTTGCGCGACGACATTCGCACCTGCCGCCCCATCGTGTTCGACGGCAATGGCTATTCGGAAGAATGGGTAGAAGAGGCCAAACGCCGCGGACTGGACACCGAAACAAGCTGTCCGCTGGTGTTCGACAGGTATCTAGACGAGGATAGCGTGCAGATGTTTGAGGGGCTGAACGTGATGCGCCGCAACGAATTGCACGCCCGCAACGAAGTGAAATGGGAAACCTACACGAAGAAAATACAGATTGAGGCGCGCGTGCTGGGCGACCTCTGCATGAACCACATCATACCCGTGGCCACGCATTATCAAAGCAGATTGGCCAAGAACGTGCAGAGTATGTTCGGCATCTTCGCCAGCGAAAAGGCGCGCATACTTACTTCGCGCAACGTGAAAATCATCGAAGAGATTGCGCAACGCACGCAAACCATCGAAACGAAGGTGGAAGAACTGGTTGCGGCACGTAAGGTGGCTAACAATATTCAATGCGAAAGAGAAAAGGCAATTGCCTATCACGACAACATCGCACCAAGGATGGAGGCCATTCGCTACGAGGTGGATAAGCTGGAACTGCTGGTGGCCGACGAACTGTGGACACTGCCCAAGTATCGAGAACTGCTCTTTATAAGGTAGAGTTAACGAGTTAACAAGTGGACGAGTTAACAAGTGGACGAGTTGACGAGTTAACAAGTGGACAAGTTAACAAGTGGACAAGTTAACAAGTGGACAAGTTAACAAGTTAACCAGGCAATCGAGCATTTAGTTTAGTAAGCTAGTGGAGCGAGGTTCCCTCGTTCTGCTAGGCTTACTACTTTTTCATTTTATTTTAACTTGCCTTGTTTTCCTAGTTTATCTAGCTTCCCCCGTTATACTAGCTAGCTCTGCTTGTTCTCATCAACGAACACATCTTTTCTGCTTGCCCCAAGCTTCCCTACTCGTCAACGTTGCTAACCCATTAACTCATCAACTCATCAACTCAAAAACTCATCAACTCAAAAACCCATCAACCCACAAACTCATTAACTCAAAAACTCATTAACTCAAAAACTCATCAACCCACAAACTCATCAACTCATCAACTCAAAAACTCATCAACCCACAAACTCATCAACCCACAAACTCACCAACTCATCAATTCATCAACTCACAAACTCATCAACTCAAAGACTCACCAACCCACAAACTCACCAACCCACAAACTCATTAACCCACAAACTCATCAACTTACAAACTCATCAACTCAAAAACTCACAAACTCACAAGCTCAAAAACTCATCAACTCAAAAACTCAAAAACTCATCAAGCCACAAACTCATCAACCCACAAACTCATCAACCCACAAACTCATCAACTCATCAACTAAAAAACTCATCAACTCAAAAACTCACAAACTCAAAAACTCATCAACCCAAAACTTAAATCCTTGCTTTTATTTTACAAAAGAGACTTAAGTTTCTCTCCTTTCTAGCGAAAAAGCGGGTTATAAAGTAGGTAAATCACTACCATTTTTAGTCCTTCACGCCTTTCGTCTTGTCTATTTTTAGGCAAAAAACCTACATTTAGCACCATTTTGCCTTTCTAGTTTGCGCTTGGTTCGTTGTTTTTGCACGCCCAAAAACCTGCATTTAGCCCCTAAAATGCCACTTTTTAATGGGTATTTTGCTCTTTTGAGCCACGTTTTTAATGGAAAAAAGAGGTTATGATTATACCATTGCGGTGGATATTTATGCTTTGCGACCTGCATTTAGCACCATTTTGTACGGCATTTTGCACCATTTCACCTTGCATTTAGCACCAAAACGCACTGCATTTAGCACCAAAACGCAGTGCATTTAGCACCAAAACGCACTGCGTTTTGCACTATATTGCAATGATTTTAGCAACAAACAGCCCCCAAAAGGGTGCTAATGGCTACTTTCTTAAATAAATATTCATTGTACGACATTCACATGCTGCCCCCTTTTTGCATCAAAACAAACCTTCGCGAGAATCGATTTTTTGCGGCAAGGTAAGCAATTGGTGGACAAGAAGGGCACTTATGGTGTTAAATTTTCTACCGAAAAGTTTACAAAAGTAGACGAATTGACAAGTGAACAAGTGAGCGAGTTAATCGTTCGTCTTATCGTGTTTTGGCATAAATACGTACATTTTGACATAAGGACATAAGAAACATAAAGAGGTTGTCTTGACTTTTTCCTCATTCCTATGCCACAGGAAAGATGTTTCCAACTTGTAGAGCATGCACTGAAAGGCATCCAACAGGTTACTTTTCGAGGCATACCCGCGTTTTGCCAAACACAAATAAGGCTGAACTTTGAATTTTATCGCATTCTCGGTCAGTACTTCGTATGGGGAAGGAGCGTTTGTCTTGGTTTTGCATCACAAAGACAACAAACGCCGCTCAAATGATGGGAGTATTAAAAGTTAAGGCCGCTTAAACCTTAAAATCTATTAACAATACAAAAACAACCCTTAAAAATAGCCTGAAATAAACCAACCTATTGATATTTAGCTTATATTTGTAAAACCTTTCAAAGAAGTATCAATCAACTAAATATCCTATTACATGACCCATATAACCCAAACAGCAACACCCCCAACGGCAACAAATAGCCAACGGCACGTAGGTTATTAACGCCAGCCCCATGTTATACAAGTAGTTGCAGGCAATGGCAGCCAGAAAAAAAACAAAAAAAACAGCACGCCAAAACGCCTTAACAGCAACGAACGAACCACCATATACAAAGCGATGAGCCTAGCACTAGGCCGCTTTCACCCCCTATCAGACCATTTAACAAGCGCGGCTCTAAATGCCCTTGGTATGCAGCAGATGCCCAACATTTCGTAAACTGTCACCATCGTCTGCCTAACTCGCAAACAAAATTACAAAGCCCGCCGAATGTATCGTTTACTTCGCACGGCCTACTAGCCCAAACCCAACTAGCGAACAAACAGAAATTTACGAGTAAAAGACACGACAACAGCGGCAATGCCACGCGCATCAAAGAACTAGAAACGTTGAATCTTAATAGATGTAAATGAGATGAACGAGAAATCTACCCAATCGGACAACCTTCACAAAGGACTCCAAAGAAAAAGACTTGCGCTTAGTTCCGCACCCATGCGGGCTACGCTCATGTTGTCCCTCGCGCTCTCGCTTGGGGCCATGCCGTCTGCGGCGCTTGCCAACGGCACGCCCGCCAACGGCCTTTTGCCTAACCCGTCAGCCCTGCAACAGCAAAGCAAGGTGGCTAAGGGCGTGGTGACAGACAGCAACGGCGAACCGCTTATCGGCGTAAGTGTTACCGAAAAGGGCACAAACAACGCCTATGTAACCAACGTAAACGGCGAGTTCGAACTGCGCCTATCCTCTGCCAACGCCCAAGTCGTGGTGTCGTATGTGGGTTTCCTGCCCCAAACGCTTAGGGCTACAACCAACATGCACATCGTGCTGAAAGAAGACAGCAAGGCACTTAACGAAGTGGTGGTTGTGGGATATGGCGCACAAAAGAAAGCCAACCTTACGGGGGCGGTTACCAGCGTAGACGTTAACAAAAACCTTTCGAGCCGACCCATTGCCGACATCGGACGCGGCCTGCAAGGCGTTGTGCCCGGCATGAACATCCGCGTACCCACTGGCGAGGTGGGTTCGGACCCACTTATCAAGATACGCGGACAGATTGGCTCCATCGAAGGCAGCAATGCGCCGCTCATCTTGCTCGACAATGTGGAGATACCCAGCATACAAGTGGTTAATCCCAACGATGTGGAAAGCATATCGGTGCTTAAAGATGCGGCCTCGGCCTCAATCTATGGAGCAAAGGCTGCCTTTGGTGTTGTACTCATCACCACGAAGAACGGCGCCAAGAGCAACCGCTTAGAGGTGAACTACTCTAACAACTTCTCGTTCCAAAGCACCGCAAGGAAATTGGAGATGGGCGGTATCGACGGCTTGCAATACACGCTCGATGCACAAATAAACCGCGGCGCGCCCCTGCCTGCCGGCGGTATGTGGCGCGTAAGTCCTGAAAGCATCAAGCGCATGCGCGAGTGGCAAGAGAAATACGGAGGCAGCGTTAAATGGAACGACCCCGTGCTTTATGGGCGCGACTGGGAAGTGATTGGCGGAGAGAAATACGGCTACCGCCTTTACGATGGCGTAAAAGCGATGGTGCGCGACTGGGCACCAACGATGACGCACAACCTGTCGGTGAACGGCAAGTCGGGCAACACCTCTTATAACATTGGGCTGGGTTACTTCACACAGGATGGCATGTCGCGCACGGCAAAGAAAGACGACTTCCGCCGCTACAACGCAACGCTGTCGCTGCAATCGGAGATTAACCAGTGGGTTACGGTGCGCATGAGCTCGCTTTATTCCGACCGTAACAAGCGTTATCCCGGCGTTGGAACCACATCTGCCGACCCCTGGCTCTACCTTTACCGTTGGAGCCCGCAGTTCCCCATCGGCGTAACCAGCAATGGCAGTCCGCTACACGAACCCTCTTACGAACTGGGTGCGGCTAACACCGACAACATACAGAACAAGTATTTCAACATCAACCTCGGCGTAACCGTAAACATCACCAAGAATTGGGACTTTAAGCTGGATTACACTTACGACCACAACGCACAGGAAACGAACGAGTCGGCCATTCAATACCGCGCAGGGCAAGTGTGGTACAACCCCGTTCAGTGGCTTGAAAACGGTTATCCCGTGTACGTAGACGAAAACGGAAACCGCACAGACACAGGCGGAAAACCTGCATATCGTTTTCCCGTTGCAGACTATTACTCGAATGTGGCATCGAGCTATGTGCAACAGTCCAGCAGGGCAACAGACAACAACACCATCAACGCCTACACCACGTACAACCTAAGGCTGGGTGCAGAGAAAGAGCATGCCTTTAAATTCATGGCCGGTATGAACCAAGTAACCAGCAAATGGACTTCACACGAAACCCTGCGCAACGGGCTTATCGACCAAACCAACCCGCAGTTCCACTTGGCAGGAGGCACCTATGACGGCGACGGAAACCGCAATTGGGAGGCACAACTGGGCTTCTTCGGCCGCCTGAACTATGCCTACGCCGACCGTTATCTGCTAGAAGCCAACGTAAGGCGCGACGGTTCGTCGAAGTTCCCCAAGCATCTGCGCTGGCAAACCTTCCCCTCGTTCTCGGCCGGATGGGTGTTTACCAACGAACCTTTGGCCCAACCCATCATCAAAGTGCTTAGCTTTGGTAAGTTCAGGGCATCGTGGGGTAGCATCGGCGACCAGTCTGTGGCCAACACGCTCTATCGGGCCGTGATGGAAAGTGGTTCTAGCACGTGGCTCGACGGCAACAACAAGCGCGTGCCGCTGTTCGGAACGCCCGCCTTAATAGACAGGAACATTACCTGGCAACGCATCGAAACGCTTGACCTAGGTGTAGACCTGCGTTTCCTCGACAATAAGATTGGGGTAACGTTCGATTGGTTTAAGCGCGACACCAAAAACATGATTGTACCCGGCGACGACCTGCCCGTAACCCTCGGAACATCGTCGCCAAAGGGAAACTTCGGACATTTGCAAACCAAAGGTTGGGAAGTTTCTGTAGACTTCAATCACCGTTTCGCCAACGGACTGGGCGTTAATGCCAACTTCACACTGGCGGATGCCATCACAACCGTTATTCAAGGTGCCGACTATCAAAAGCCTTGGGAACTGCGAAGTGTTTACGACCAATACTCCACAGGCCGCCGCTATGGCGATATCTATGGACTTGTAACCGACAGGCTCTTCCAAAAGGACGACTTTGAATACGATGCCGACGGCAAGAACATCATCCGCACAAACGTTATATATAAAGGAACGCTGCGTTCTACCAACAAGCAGACGGCTCGCCACCCCGTTTACCAAGTGCAATATGAAGACGGCGACAAACTGGTTTTTGCACCGGGCGACGTTAAATTCAAAGACCTTGACGGCGACGGATACATCTCTGGAGGTGCAGGAACCAACGGCGACCACGGCGATTTGGCCGTGATAGGCAACTCTACGCCGCGTTACGAGTATAGTTTCCGCATCGGCGTAGACTATAAGGGCTTTGATTTCTCCATCTTCTGCCAGGGAATTGGCAAGCGTAAGATATGGGGAGAAGGTCAGTTGGCCATCCCCGGATTTAATGCCAAGGAAGGAGCAATCCCCAAGACCTTCGCTACCGACTACTGGCGAGAGGACAGAACAGACGCCTTCTATCCGCGGGCATGGAACCTAGGCAACAATAGCACGGGGTTCAGCATGCAGCGTCAGAGCAAGTACTTGCTCAACATGGCCTACCTCCGCGTGAAGAACATCAACTTTGGATATTCGTTCCAACAGAATTGGATAAGCAAAGTGGGCCTAACAAGGGCAAGGCTCTATCTCTCGTTGGAGAACTTCTTCACCTTCGACAACCTGCGCGGACTGCCCATCGACCCCGAAGCCATCTCCGGTTACTCGATGTTCACCTCTAAACAAAACTATAACAACGGGCGAACAGGTACGGGAACACCCGTGTTCAAGTCGCTTTCGTTTGGCGCACAGCTCACATTCTAAAAAGCAATCCCTATGAAACTAAAAATATTTTCATTTATCGCCGTTTGCACTTTGGTTTGCTCAGCGTGCAACGACGTCTTAGACCGACCCTCGCTTACCTCGGCCGAAGACCCCGAATATTGGGTTAGCGAGAACAACGTGAGGCTCTATGCCAACGCCTTTTATCCCAATTTCTTCCCCGGATATGGGGTGGGGTATGGGGTTACGGCATACACCCCGAACAACAACTACAACTTTAACGACGACGTGGTGTTGAAGGGAACACAGCCGCAGTTCTCGAAAGCGGTGCCTAGCTCGAAAGGAACCACTGCACTATCGCTCGATTGGGAAAGTCAATTTACTGGACCAACATGGAACTTTGCATGGGTGAGGAAAGCCAATGTGATGAAAGATCGCATCACACAACTTATGGGCGACAAGCTCACCGATGAGCAATATCGCCACTGGTTGGGCATCGCACGTTTCTTCCACGCATTGGAATATGCCCGCTTGGTGAACGTGTTCGGCGACGTGCCATACTATAACCACGAGATACATCGCGACGAACTGAACGAAATTTACAAAGACCGCACCCCACGCAACGAGGTGATGGACTCGGTGTTCTCCGATTTCAAGTACGCCATGCAGAACGTTCGCCTAAACGATGGCGCACAAAACGTAAACCGTTACGTGGTGGCCGCTTTCGTGTCTAGGTGGGCCTTGTTCGAAGGGAGCTGGCAAAAATACCACTATCAAGACAACGAACGCGCCAAAGCTTGTTTCAAACTGGCCACAGAGGCGGCACAGATGATTATAGACAGCGGTAAATATGGCATTGCTACCGACTTCCGTTCGCTCTTCGGCTCCACGAACCTGAGCGACTCGAAAGACTGCATCCTCTATCGCAAATACGATGCCGAACAAGGCGTTACGCACTGCGTGGCATCCTATTGCCTGCCCAGCAACCCCACCGACCTTGGCCCCAACCTCGACCTGATCAAGGCGTTTATCTGCAACGATGGTAAGGATTGGAACTCCACCATAATGGCAGCCGCTAAGGACTTCACGCTCGACAGCCTCATCAAGACCCGCGACCCGCGTTTCGAAGCCACCTTCTATTACAAGCCAACGGAGAATGCCAAAAGCTGCGGACTATATGTTACGAAGTTCATTCCACGTTCGGCCTTGTCTTACCTCAACATCGAAGGAGGTACGCCTGCACCCGAATTCCAAGGCGACAAGAACGTTACGGGCTATCCCGTTATGCGTTACGCCGAGGTGTTGCTCAACTGGATTGAGGCAAAAGCCGAGCTAGCCACGCTGGGCGAGGCGGCTGTTACACAGGCCGACATCGATATCTCCGTCAACGCCATTCGCAAAAGACCGCTCGATGCAGAGGCTATACAGCACCACGTGAAGCAAACGGCCGCCATGAAGCTCGACCAACTGAACAACGACCCCAAGCGAGATGCCGATGTGCCGCAGCTGCTTTGGGAGATAAGGCGCGAAAGGCGTATGGAGCTTGCCTTCGAATTCTCGCGCATTATCGACTTGCGCCGATGGAAAAAGCTGAACTACATGGATACCGATGCTAACCCCGACTTGCTCCTGGGTGCATGGGTGAACTTCCCAACAGAACTGCCCGGCGTGCTAAACGAAAAGACTGTGGGTGCCTATCGTGTACAAAATGCGGCAGGCAAGCTTGTTACTTACAATGGCAGGAACGCCAAGGACATGAAGGGTTTCTTCTATCCTAAGGAGACAATTGGCAGACTTCCTTTCCTTAACTTGCCCAACGTGAACCCTTATCTCTCGCCTATCGGCTACAACGACATTCAGAAATACGCCGAACGTGGCTATCACCTCTCACAAACAAAAGGCTGGCCCGAAGGATATTAATTTAGTTGACGAGGGGAAGAGGAAATGAAGTTGACGAGTTGACAAGTTGACGAGATAACGAGAAAACAAGGTTGCAAGGCTACAAGTAGAAAAGGTTGCAAGTAAAAAAGGACTATAGTTACGCTGCTCACAAGCATTTAACTTAACTCCTTTACTACTTACTCCTTTACTACTAACCAAAAGCATTTGGCTTAACTCCTTAACTCCACAACTCCTTAGCTACACACCAAAAAACATTTGGCTTAACTCCATAACTCCTTAACTCCTTAACTCCTTTAAACATCCCCTCAACAAACAACAAACTTTAAACAAAAGAAGGCATGTACAAGATAAAGAATATAGGTCTGGCAGCCATTGCCATGATGATGGCGACGGCATTTGTTTCGTGTGGCGACAACTATCCCGACAGCATGGATGCGCCCTACGACACCGACTTGCTCGGCATTAAAATAATGAATGCGGGTGCAAAAGGCGACCAAGTGGTGGAAGGAAGAATAGACGAGGAGAAGAAAGAAGTGAACTTCCCCAAGCTAGACACACTAACCAACTTCGCCGCACTGCGACTTGAAGCGAAACTATCTGATGGTGCACAACTCGACAAGACCGAGATAGACTGCAAGATGACACCCGACGACGAGCAAAAGAAACTCACCATACGCGTGCTTAACCACAACAGGTACAAAGACTACTTCATGTTTGTGCGCAAACGCATCCCGCCCACGGGGGCCGACTTTAAGGATGCTAAGGTGTATAGTTTCGCAGGCGATAATTGTTACGAAGACTTTAAAACATTATATACACGCTGTGCCGACTTTGATGGGCAACATGTATTGGTGGTAACACGTTCGGACAACAAGCCACACTTGCTGAAAGTAGACGACCTCAAAGCGGGTAACATCAACCGCATACCGCTAGACCTCACCGACGTATCGGGCGGAACGTTCCCCTACAACATGGGCGCATTGGCCAACGGACACATCTATATGGCAACACTTGCAGGCGGAAAGCCCTCGCCCTTGAAGATTTATTATTGGGAAACGCCCACATCGAAACCCGAAGTGATATTCAGTTCCACTGTGCAAGACATACCCGAATCGGGCAAACGCTATGGCGATAACATGTCGCTCAACATCGACAAGAACGGCGATGGGCACATCTTCTTTGGCGAAAACACGGCGCAGAACATTCTTCGCCTCACTGTTTCAAACCATAAGACGGTGTCAGAGCCAACCATTTTGTCTGCCGACCCGAAGATGAAGGTGGCAATGAACATCTATCGTTACGAAAATACGAGCGACTATCTGTATAGCGGCTTGGCCATGCCCATCACCCTTACGGGCAACGCTGCCGAAAAGAAATTCAGTCTTTCAGCCGAGCACCAACCCGCAGAGGCCGTTGCCGCCCGCGCATTCATGTTCAACAACAAACGCTACCTCATCACCTGTTCCGCCGGTTTCGGCAGCGCAAGCAAGGCCACACCCACGCTCTATGTCTTCGACATCAGCAAAGGCAACAACTTGGCTGAGGCTCTCGAACGCTTTGATGCTGCTAGCGAACACGAGCCCGTTTACACCTTCATCTTAGGTGGAGCCGGGAACGGTGCCCCCTCGCCTTGCACCAACTTCTATATCGAACGCGATGCACAAGGTAAAGATGCCAAACTTTATCTCTTCGCCTCACGAGGCGAATCGGGTTTCGTTATCGTTGAAGTGCCTATGGCGCAAGATAAGGATGATTAATCTGACGTTGGTGAGTTTGTGGACTTATGAGTTATAAGTTGATGGAACAATGAAACAAAAAGTTGAGTGACAAAGGTTTAGGCAAATGACTTGTTGCGGGATGGACGACAAAGCACGTCAACCCCGTCAACTCCTCAACTTATGAACTCATTAAATCCCAGGCTCATCAACTCCCCAATTCACCAACTCATCAACTTCCCAACTCAAAAAAGTCTTAGCTCCCAACGAGCCAAGCGAGTGATAACCTCTTAACTCCTTTAACTTTTCAAAGCCGCGTGTGCGAAACATTTAAAACATCATAATTATGAAAACGTGGAAGAAAGTAGCCCTAGCCCTGTGCGTATTGTTGGTTGTGGCCTGTCATCGTGACGACAATAACGACCAGCCCGACCTCTCCAACCAACCCATTCTGCCCAAGAAAGAATTGCGTGGCGTATGGATGGCCACCGTGTGGGGGCTAGATTGGCCACAGGGCGAGTATGATGCCGAAGCCCAAAAGGCCAGCTATATCGCCTATATGGACCTCTTTAAACAAAACAACATCAATGCCGTGTTCGTGCAGGTAAGGGGCATGGCCGACGCATTTTATAAGTCGGCCTACGAGCCGTGGTGCCAATATCTCACGGGCCAGGCAGACAAAGACCCGGGATACGACGTGCTGCGCTTCATGATAGACGAGGCCCACAAGCGCGGAATAGCCTTCCACGCATGGCTAAACCCCTATCGCGTAGCCACAAAAAAGGCAGATGCAGCGGCATTCCCTGCACTAGACAGTCGCATACCCCAGGCCATGACGGTAGACTATAAAACGATTAGGATGTACAATCCCGCTTTGCCAGAGGTGCGCCAACGCATCTTCGACATCGTGAAAGAACTCATCACCAAATACGATGTGGACGGCGTGCACATCGACGACTACTTCTATCCCTCGCTCGCATCTGGCGAAACCATCAAGGATGAGAAAGAATATGAGCAGTATGTAGCCAAAGATAAGGATGGAAAACCCACCATCACGGTAGAAGATTTCCGCCGTAACAACGTGGACTTAACCGTTAAGGGCATACACGATGTTATACAGGCTACGCGCCCCGAGGTGGCTTTCACCATCAGTCCGGCGGGAAACCCCGACTACAACTTCAACACCATGTATGCCGATGTGCTGAAATGGTCGCGCGAGGGTTGGTCTGAAGCCATCATCCCACAGCTCTATTTCCCCATGGGTAGTGCCGAGTCTGGTTTCAACCACCGCCTACATTGGTGGTCGCAATTTACATATAACAATGCGCTTTTTGTTGGATATGGCACTTATCGTTTTGGTTCAGACAAGGCAGCGGCCTATCAGAGTTCCGCCGAACTGGCTAACCAGTTCGCTTTTGCCCAAAAGTTCCACAAAGTAAAGGGCAGCGTGCTTTACAGTGCCAAAGACTTGCTGAACAATCCGGTTGGCATTCTCTCGGTGATTAAGGACGTTTACAAGCATCCTGCCGTGCTGCCGTACCTTGGGAAACAGCAAGCCACACCGCCTTCTGCGCCCACCAACGTGCGCGCCAATGGCAAAACGCTGCAATGGAATGGGGCAGATGGTGCCTACTTCGCGGTATATCGCAGCAACGGAGCGGGCAAAGAGGCCACAACCATAGCCGTTACGCACCAACAAGAGGTTACGCTAAACGAAGCTGGAACATACTTTGTTACGGCCGTAAGCAAAAAGGACAATGCCGAAAGCCAACCTTCAACAACCGTTGACGTAAAGTAAAGGCCGCGGAATAGCGCACTGAACAGCCGCATCGCCTTTCCACATTTGCCACACGTGCACAAGCATAAGTGCCGAAAGGCGTTAAAACCGTTCGGGTTTACGAACGGCATGTTCGCTCCTGCTTTCTGTGGGAGAATGCATCTTTAATGGAGTGGGTCGACAACAAACTAAGCACTGATAGTTGGTTGTCGGCCCACTATCATTTGACAAACACCTTGTTTTCACTAGCCAAACGCCTTGTTCTCATTTCCCAAACACCTTGTTCTCACTTGCCCAGGCATTGCATTTAGCTCTTTGTCACGATGTGTTCTGCGGGTGAAAACAATTTTTTTGCTGGTTATCCCGTGGGTTTAAGCCTGCAATAGCACCTTTGCAACTCGTTCACTTGTCCACTCGTTACTGACAACTTGATGAACTGATGAGTTTGATGTATGTGCGAGATATGGGAAAAGCCCTACCAAACGCTTGCGGGCGTTGGTAGGGCTTTTATTAAGTGTTCAGGCGTTTTTGATTAGCCTTTTCAGCAATGCTTCCTTCTCGTCGGTTTGTCTTAACCGTTATGGGCGAAAACGACGAGGGTTGTCGGGGCCATAGTAGTTGTAGTCTAAGTCTAGCATGGGCCTTAATCCAAGTCCCATGCAGAGATCTAACGTTCTTGAGTGCCATACCTCTTCAACGCTGCCGTAGAAATACTTCGCGCGCCCATTTAGTTGATTATCTGTTGTCGAAGTCCACGACGAAGTGAATTTGGGTTTGGTAGACGTTCCATCAGGATCGCTTTGCAGTCTGCCTAAGCCATGACTGCGTATCATGTGGTAGGGGGCGAACAGCCAGCCGTCGTTCACGTTCGTCTTTACGAAGGCTACGTTGCCGTTGCCGCTGGTCCTAAAGTTGCCTGGCTTCTTTACCAGACTTACTGCGCCTTTAAGTGGAACAATAAAATGGCCAGCATGCCAATCGGGCACACGATAGCCGGCGGGACTTGGGTCGAAGATGGTCTTGTGGTATTCCAAATGTCCGCTGGTGTATGACTGACCCCAGTACACGTGGTGCAGATTGCCGCTAAAATATTCGGGTGCAAGGGCGGAGTTGCCGGTCCTCGAAATGAATTTGTCGGGGTTTTGTATCACAAACTTGTATTCCTTAGGTGGATAAATAACGTTCACTCCGTGGTTCCTTCCTGTTAAGTTTGCGCTTGGGAATGGGTCTTTACGTCCCCATTGGTAAAGCATGGTATAGCCATCTCCATCGAGCATGGTTTGCCCGACAACGAACGAAGCGCGCTTTCTTGGGCCACTGGTTTGCTCGAGTATGATTTTTACTTGGCGTCCGTTGCTGCCTCCACCTTTAAGTTGCCTCATCTTTGTGAAGGTCCAACCGAGTGGAGTAGAGAGCAGGTAATGGACGTATGAGTCTGAATTCATAACCTTAACGGGAACGGGTGTGAGCACGTCTTCGTGGGCAAACCACAACTGCCAGGACCAAACCACCGTTCCTTTATCGTCTGTGATGGCAATAACGGCGTTTCCGCTTCTAATCTTGCTTGGGTCTACGTTGAAGTTAAGACGGGCTGGGGTGGAATAGTCGCCGTTGGTGAAGGTGTTCTGGGGGTTGGCGTCGAACTGAATAACGCCGTCAGGGTCCGACCAAACAACCTTTGCTTTAAGTCTCGACTTACCGTTAACGACAACCTGGTTGCGGCCCATGGGTCGTTGAGCCTTAACGATGTATGGATCTTTAATGTCGACACCCTGATAGTCTTTGAACAGGCTGAACGCCTTGAGCTCGACATTTCCGTTCTTGAAGCCGTTGCCGTAAACAAGCGGCAGCGAGTAGCGTCCTGCATGCGAAATGATGTAGGTGTTGGCCGTGTTCAGCTTTCCGTCCTTGTCGAGGCCTAGCTTTGTAACGCCAGGTGCCACGGTTTTAAGCGCGGTGTTGTATTCATTCATCACGTCTACCACCTCGCCGGCTTGTGCGGCGATGTTCACAAACGATGTTTCGAATGCGATGCTGCCATTGCCCGCGGTCTTGGTTATGTTTATCCAATTGGGTTTATTGGTGGTTTCTGCTCCCCATGTGCCGTTGTTGTTTTGCAGTTGGTAGCCCACAACCTTCCATGCTACGGGTGTGCGTGTGGCTGCCTGTCCTTTAAACACGCGGTAACTTTGTACGCTGAAAGGCACTTTCCCGGTCAGTCCGAAAATGGTTGTGCTTGGTTCTACCTTTACGTTAAACTGGTAGTCCCAGTTAGCATCTTTGTTGCTTAGCTTGTATGTGCGTGTTTCGCCGGCCTTCCATTCGCCGTTAAGGGTTGCTTCGATGTAGTCGTTGGGGTTGTCGTTAAACTCCACTCTCAGCTGCACGCCTCGTCCTGTTAGCACTTGTGGCACCATGAGGAAGGTGTAGTTGTTGTGGTCGCCCAATAAGATGTTGCCCACAGAGCCGTCGGTGGGCACGCTAATGCCTTCCAGTGCGAAGGTGGTTGCGTCGCTGTGGCCGGTCCATCCGGCTCCCGTTCCTTTCTCGTCGCTAGCCATTTGGTACACGCCCTTTTGGTACACGTTGCTGATGGTAACCTTGGTGATGCGCTTACCGGCTTCAAGGTTGTCGCCCACGGCGAAGTTGATGGCCGTTAGCGCATGGCGGAAGGGCAGCGACACCTTTGGTGCATCGTTTCCGCCCTGATACTGCGTGATGGGCGATGTGGCCACCATGAGGTCGTTCTGGGCCTTGTTGTCGGTGTTGGCCGTAAAGCTGATGGTGGGCACTGTGCCCTTAACGGCGTTCACGCTGATGCCGTTGGCAGCGTTTGCCACAGGGAAAACAGCGTAGAAACGGGCGTAGGGCTTTTTGCTCGACCAGCGGAAGGGCTGCTTGGGCATTCCGCTCTTGTCGAAGATGATGTTTGGAATCCATACGTCGGCACTGCTCACTGCAGCTGCCGTTTCGGCGCGGTAGGCCGTAACGGAGAAGTCGTTGTCAACGGCAGTGGCCACTCTTCCGCGCGTTTGGCTTTCTTCTTCAGGCGCGTTAACGGTGGGTACAGAGCTCTCTACAAACATCAACCCATCGGCCATTGTCCCTTGTGCGGGCAGTGCACCATGTACAAGGTCGGCTTCTTTCAGGCCTTGTGCGGCCAATAGGTCGGCGTAGGTTTGGCTGTTAGGGTTAGCGTTGTAGGCTTGCAAAGCTTCTGCCTGCACGTCTACTGCGTTAACTGATACGGTTAGTGAGTCTTGGCCGTTGTCGGTGTCGGGTGCGTCGATGTTTTCGGTACACGACGTGATGCCCACACCCATCATTCCAAAGGCGAAGGCCGCCATAAGGGTACGATAGTGTAATTTAACTTGCATAGTTTTGTTTAAAAATGACATGAAATGTTGTTAAATGTAGTAGTTTAATGTCCTTTACCGCAGTGCGGCGTGTAGTTGGATAAAAGTCATTACAAAAAGAGAAATTAATTCCATCCAAGATTTTCGGGTGGCAATTGTGTTGGGGGCGTTACGCAGATGTCCGCCTGCGCCGCGTTTGCTTCCGAGCCGTTAGTGCCTGAAGCGTTCTTTGGCGATACGATAGCACGGGATGCCTCGTCTTTGTCGCTTCCAGTTAAAGTGAACCTTTTGTTGTACGCGCACAAGTTCAATCTCTGGCTAGCGGTACTTCAATTTACGTAGTTGTTTATTATCCTTCATAAGCAAGATGTTTAGTTCAGGCTTGGCCTTTGTATGGCTTCTGCAAGAATGATTTTAAAAATATAATTAGTAGTTGCTCTCTGTGATGAGATACGAATGTGAATGCGTTTGCCTATTGTTAAAAGTAATGCTGGCGTGCTTATGCACGTTTGTCTGCGGTGTTGTAGTGTCTCCAATTCTCTCTAACTCACCGCGCTCCGCAATTCTTTGTATTGCAAAAATAAACATTTTGCTAGAAATATCAAGCTAATCGGTGTTTATTTAACATAAATTTAAGTAAAAGAATAGGGCGGTAACTGCAACCCTGTCACGAGTTGAATGGTGGCGTACGTGTAGCGTTCAGCTGGGTTGTGTTACGAGAAGAGCCCTACCGAACGCTCGGGGCGTTGGTAGGGCTTTGCGTGTTGAGGTAGACCAGGGCGGACAATCCCTCGTTACCATCATGTGTTAAGTGTTGGGACGACGCGGAGGAACGATAGTTCTACTGTAATCGAGATCGGCAACCGGTCTTAAACCAAATCCATAGCAGCGTGGAGCAAGGTGCATGTTGCCCACTTCTTTACGGCCGCCATAGAAATAGCGTGCAAAGCCATCAATGGATCTTGGCTTGGCAGATAGTGTCCAAAACGTGTTGTAGATGGGAACGTTGGACGATTTCTTCCAGTCGCTTTCCAATTTGCCCGTTTTGTTGTCGCGTTGGAAATGATAGGGGGCGAAAAGCCAGCCGTCGTTCACGTTCGTTTTAACGAAAGCCGTGTTGCCGCGGTCGTCGAAAATAAAGTTGTTGGCGCGGTTAACAACCTCCCCGTTGGTGGTAGAACCCGTAATAAATGCGCCAGCTTCCCATTCGGGTACGCGATAGCCGGCTGGGCTGGGGTCGAACATGGTTTTCCTAATCTTCAAGGTTGGCAGATTAAACGTTGCATCCCAATATATGCGGTGTCTGCCCTTAAAGTAAGGTGGAGTAGCATTGTTGTTGTTTTGTATGTAGTAAACATTGGGGTTCTTTATCAGCTCTGCATAATTGTCGGGCGCATAGGTTGTCAAGACGATCCCCTTTGTTGCGGCTATATCCTGGCTTGGGAATGGGTCCTTACGCCCCCATTGGTAAAGCATGGTATAGCCGTCGCCCTCAATGAAGTTTTGTCCAACGATGAACGAGGCGCGCTTCTTAGGTCCAATGGTTTGTTCGAGTATAATCTTCACTCTGCGTCCGTCTTTGCTTCCGCCCTTCAACTGTCTCATCTTCGTGTAAGTCCAGCCTAGTGGTTCTGCTTGCATGTAATAGGTTTTGGCATTTTTGTGCAGACCTTTAACGGGGATGGGTTCGAGTACGTTTTCAGCTGCGAACCACAACTGCCACGACCAAACCACCTTTCCGGCTTTGTCGGTAACGGCTATAACGGCATTGCCGCTTCTAATCTTATTTTTGTCGATGGTGAAGTTGAGCCATGCGGGGTTGTTGTCGTCGCCATCTTTGAAGTTCTTCTTTTGGTCGGCATCGAAGATAACTGCGCCAATGGGATCCGACCAAACGACCTTTGCATTTAATTTTGTGCTGTTATATATGTGAACCCTATTGCGGCTACCTGCTTGATCAGTCTGTTTAACGATGTAGGGTCCCGTAATGGTGTGTCCTTGGTAGTCGTCAAAAGTGGAGTACACCTCTTTGTCGAGCTTTCCGTCCTGGTAGCAACTGCCATAAATCAAAGGCAGCGAGAACTGACCGGCGTGCGATATGATGTATGTGTTGGCCGTATTTAGTTGTCCGGCTTTGTTCAGTCCCAGCTTGGTTACTCCGGGTACAACTTTTGCAAGCTGTGCGTTGTACGCAGGCAATGCGTCTACCATTTCACCCGTTTGTCCAGTTACGTTCACTTGCGAAGCCTCGTAGGTAAATCCGCCGTTTCCTTCGCTCTTGGTAAAGCTAATCCAATCGGGTTTGTTGGTGGTTACAGGCCCCCATGTTTCATCGGCATTTTCGAGTTGGTAGCCCACAACCTTCCATGCCACAGCTTGCGGTGCATGGCCTTGTCCTTTAAATGTGCGGTAACTTTGAACTTCGAAAGGTACTTTCCCGTTAAGTCCGAAGATGGTTGTTGCAGGGTTTGCCTTGACGTTAAATACATAATCAAGGTTTACATTTTTGTTGGCAAGCTTGTATGTGCGGGTTTCTCCTGCTTTCCATTCGCCACGTAGGGTTGAGGTGATGGTTGTGCTGGGGTCGTCGTTAAACTCAATGCTCAGTTTCACATTCTTTCCTTCAAGAACTTGGGGTACCATCAGGAACGTGAAACCATCTCCATTGCCTAGCACGATGTTGCCGGGTGCACCATTGGCAGGGATGTTGATGCCGCTGAGCGTAAAGGTGGTACGAGAGCCTTGGTTGATCCATTTCCCACCAGTTCCATTCTCATCGCTAGCCATCTCGTATGTTCCTTCTTGGCAAACGTTTTCAAATGTAACTTTGGTAATGCGCATGTTGGGCAACAGTTTTTCGCCAACGGCAAAATTGATGGCTGTGAGTGTGTGTTTGAAGGGGAGCTTCACTGCTGGCACAACGTTGTCGCCCTTGTATTGGGTGATGGGCGATGTGGCCACCATAAGGTCGGTTTGTGCCTTGTTGTCGGTGTTAGCCTTGAAAACGACGTTTGGCACTTTCCCCTCCGAGGCGTTCATCCTAACGCCGCTAGTTGCACCGGCGGCTGGGAAAACAGCGTAGAACCTTGCGTAGGGCTTTTTGCTAGCCCAGCGGAAGGGCTGTTTGGGCTTTCCTGTTTTGTCGAAGGTTACGCAGGGAATCCAAACAGGAGCCTCGCCAACTTCGGCAGCTGTTTTAGCGCGATAGGCGGCCACGGTAAAGTCGTTGTCGATGGCACTGGCTATGTGGCCACGTGTAATTGCATTTTGGGCGGGTGCATTAACAGTAGGTACCGAACTTTCTACGAGCATCAGCCCGTCGGCTTGTGCGCCTTGCACAGGCAGCGTGCCATGCACAAGGTCGTTTCCTTGCAGTCCTTGTGTGGCCAACAGGTTGGCGTAAGTTTGGCTATTGGGGTTTGCGTTGTAGGCTTGCAGTGCTTCTGTCTGCGTGTCTACGGCGTTAACTGATACGATAAGTCCATCTTGGTTGTCGGTGTCGGGTGAGTCGATGTTTTCTGTACACGACGTAATGCCCGCACCCATCATCCCAAAGGCAAAGGCTGCCATAAGGGCACGATAGTGTAGTCTTACTTGCATAATTCTGTAAACGAAATGAAGTGGTGTTGTTTAATTAGTAGTCAACAGCCTTTTACCCCTGATAGGCGTGATATAGGGGTAAAAGGCATTAAGTGGGGTGGTGAGAGCTAATTTGTTCTCACTCTAGAATAAGATCTTCTGTTCCACCGTCTTTCCATTCATCAACGGTGATGTTGAATCCGCCACCGCCAGGGTTTGGTGCAGGGGGAGGTGTGGGTTGTCCAGGCACCGAGGGTTCTACGACAACTCCCGGTCCGTCGTCTTTGTCGCTCCCTGTTAAAAGAAGTTGTTCTTGTTGTATACGTACAAGCTCGATTGCTGGCTTGAGGTACACCAATTGGTTTAATTGTTTATTATCCTTCATATACAAATATAATTTAAAATGGCATAGAGCCTTCTGGGCTTCTGCCACGAATGATTTAAAAAATACCTTAACGGCTACTCTCTTATAAATAAGGTGCCAGTTTGAATGCTAATATCTATCAGTTAAAGTTAATTTGGCGCGACTTTAACATTTTGTATGCAGTGCTAAATAGCTTTAACTCTCAAAAAAGCCCTGCTTTTACTTTAATTGCGATGCAAAAGTAGGAATTTTTGTTTTATTTCCTCACCAAAATGGCGTTTATTTAACATAAATTTAGATAAAAGGCGGTTTGAATTACTACTCACCACCAAAGCATTTGGCTTAACTCCTTAACTCCCTACTCCTTTACTACTCCCAAAAAGCATTTGGCTTAACTCCTTAACTCCCTACTCCTTTACTACTCCCAAAAAGCATTTGGCTTAACTCCTTAACTCCCTACTCCTTTACTACTCCCAAAAAGCA
>ERZ773004.39-NODE-39-length-86427-cov-17.047504_pt1 | contig 86427 bp, 70 predicted proteins | sample MGYA00580667_ERZ773004 | MGnify/ENA primary metagenome ERZ773004 (study PRJEB29015, sample SAMEA2737963) | human oral metagenome | biome: human oral; feature: human-associated habitat; material: dental | place: China | collected 2123 ... | reverse complement strand
AGTACTACCTCAAGGCCATGAACTGCCCGATGCACAACCTCATCTTCCGGTCCCGGGGCCGGTCCTACCGCGAACTGCCGCTGAGGTTCTTCGAGATGGGGCACGACTACCGCTACGAGAAGTCCGGCGTGGTGCACGGCCTGACCCGCATGCGCGGATTCACCCAGGACGACTCCCACACCTACTGCACGCCCGAGCAGGCGGGCCAGGAGATCCGCGCCCAGATCGACTTCTTCCTGTCCATCCTCTCCGACTTCGGATTGGACGACTTCTACCTGGAGCTGTCCACCAGGGACGAGGACGGTGCCAAGAAGGACAAGTTCATCGGCTCGGACGCCGACTGGGCCGCCGCCACCAAGGCCCTCCAGGACGCCTGCGACGCCTCTGGGCTGGAGGTGGTCCCGGATCCGGGCGGCGCTGCCTTCTACGGCCCCAAGGTCTCCGTCCAGGTCAAGGACGCCATCGGCCGCACCTGGCAGATGTCCACCATCCAGTACGACTTCAACCAGCCCGAGCGCTTCGACCTGGAGTACACGGCCGCCGACGGCACCCACCAGCGCCCCATCATGATCCACTCCGCCAAGCTGGGCAGCGTGGAGCGCTTCATCGGCGTGCTCACCGAGCACTACGCGGGGGCCTTCCCCGCCTGGCTGGCACCCGTCCAGGTCAGGCTCGTGCCCGTGGCCGAGGCCTTCGACGACTACGTGGACGGCGTCGCTTCCCGTCTGCGTGCCGAGGGCGTGCGGGTCGAGGTGGACCACTCCGATGACCGCTTCGGCAAGAAGATCCGCAACGCCTCCAAGGACAAGGTCCCCTTCACCCTGATCGCCGGGGGCGAGGACGTCGAGGCCGGCGCCGTCTCCTTCCGCTTCCGCGACGGGGAGCAGACCAACGGCGTCCCGGTTGAGGAGGCCGTGGCCCACATCGCCGCCGTGATCGCGGACCGGGTCAACGACCCGGCGGGGGAGAGGCTCCACCGTGACTGAGCGCCTCGACCCCGATTCTGCTGCGGATGCGACGGCCGGACCGAACCCGCTCCCGGATCATCCGGTGGAGCCGGAGGGCGCCGTGGTGGACGGTGTGCGCATTGAGGCTCCCTTCCAGCATGCCGACACCCCCGATCCTTTCGGACGGCTGTGGACTCCTCACCGCATGGTCTACATCGAGGGCCAGGACAAGCCCGAGGACTCCTCGAGCAGCCAATGCCCCTTCTGCACGGCTCCCGACCGGCAGGACCGGCAGGCCCTGATCGTCTATCGGGGCGAGAGCGCCTATGTGCTCATGAACCTCTACCCGTACAACACGGGACATCTCCTCGTGTGCCCTTATCGCCATATCTCGGACTGGACCGAGGCCACCGATGCCGAGCGCATTGAGATCGGAAGACTGACGGCCCGGGCCATGGAGGTCGTTCGCTCGGTCTGCCATCCCCACGGCTTCAATCTGGGGATGAACCAGGGCGAGATCGCTGGAGCCGGTATCGCTGCGCATCTCCATCAGCACATCGTCCCGCGCTGGACTGGCGACGCCAACTTCATGCCCATAATCGGTAAGACGAAACCCGTTCCCCAGCTCCTGGGCGATCAGCGCGACCAGCTCGCCTCGGCCTGGGAGACCGCTCCGACGACTTTGTAAGGACTCCATGCTCGGACAGCACGGCCGAGGCTTGACCAAGGCACTGCTCACCCGTCCCGCGCTCGCCATGGCCCGGGTCGGGATCACTCCCAACATGCTCACCGTGGTCGGCACGGTCCTGTCGGTGGGCGTGGCGGTGGCGACCCTTCCTCAGGGGCGTTTCATCATGGGTCCGCCCCTGCTCGGGGTTGTTCTCATAGGAGACTCCTTCGATGGCATCCTCGCCCGTGCCACAGGGCGCAGCTCGGTTTTCGGCGCGTTCCTGGATTCCACGCTCGATCGCCTCGCCGATGGCGCCATCTTCGCCTCCCTGGCCGCCTGGGCGGCGCTGTCCATGAAGACGGACAGCGCCTTCCTGCACGTCGCAACCGTCTGCCTCGCCCTGGCATGCGTCGTGCTGGCCGCCGTCGTCCCCTATGCCCGCGCCCGCGCCGAATCCATCGGTGCGACCGCCTCGGTCGGGATCGCCGAGCGCACCGACCGTCTGGTGGTCGCCCTGGTGGCGACCTTCGTGGTCGGGCTCGGAGCGCCCCAGTGGGTGCTCTCCGCGGCTCTCGGCTATGTAGCGCTGGCGTCCTTCATCACCGTCGTCCAGCGCATTGTCGTGGTTAGCCGTCAGATGGCCGGCCGGGCGATCGCCGCGGACGGCGTCGAGCAGGAGACGAGCGTATGAGGGGCATGCGTATCGCCGTCAACGATGTGTACCGCTTCGCCTGGCGGCACATGCGCGCGCTGCCGGCGCCGTTGGGCTACGGACTGTTCCGCGTCGGGGCCGACGCCGCATGGGGGCTGCACCGGCTGGGCGGCGGACTTGTCGGAGTCGGACAGCTCGAGAAGAACCTGGCGCGTGTTCTGCCCGCCTCCACGACTCCGGGACGGGTGCGCATGGCCTCCCGGAAGGCCATGCGCTCCTATATGCGCTACTTCTACGAGGCCTTCGCTCTGTCCGGCATGAGCGAGGAGCAGATCCTCGCGCGCGTGCGAACCGATATGTCTCCACAGGTGCGTGCCGATCTCGAGCGGGGCTCGATCGTGCTGGCCATGAGTCACATGGGCAATTGGGATCTCGCGGGCGCCTGGGCGTGCCGACGGCTGGCTCCCGTGCTGACCGTGGCCGAGCGACTCGAGCCGGTGGATCTGTTCGAGCAGTTCGTCAGCTTTCGCGAGGGGCTCGGCATGACGATCATCGGCCAGGGGCGTGGTGAGAGGGTGTTCGACCGGCTTGTGGACGCCGCTCAGGAGGGCGGGCCCTACGTCATACCGCTGCTGGCCGACCGTGATCTGTCCGCCTTCGGTGTGGAGGTGGATCTGTGCGGTCATGTTGCGCGTTTCGCCGCTGGACCCGCCGCCCTGGCACAGCGGCTGGGCCTCCCCCTGTACGCCGGGACCATTCATTACGAGATTCTCTCGGGTGACAGACGCCGAGCGGCCGGGTCGCGGTGGGGCCTAGTGCTGACTCTGCGAGAGGTTCCGTGTCCTCAAGGCCCTCAAGGATCGAGCATTCGTGAACGCGTGGTGGCGCATACACGCGCCTGGGCGGCCGTCATGGGACCGCTGCTGGCGAAGCACGCCATCGACTGGCACATGCTCCAGCCCGTCTTCGACGCCGATCTCGACCATGAGCGCCTGGCGCGCAGCCATGCGCTGCAGGAGGCGGGCGCATGAAGATTGGCATCGTCTGCCCGTACTCGCTGGACGCGCACGGAGGAGTGCAGGCCCATGTCATGGATCTGGCCGCCGAGCTGCGCGGCCGGCGTCATGACGTGCGGGTGCTGGCGCCTGCCGCGGCCGACACCGAGCTTCCTGATTGGGTCACCTCCGCCGGCGATTCGATCCCCATCCCGTACAACGGCTCGATCGCCCGCCTCAACTTCGGTGCGGTCGTGGCCCGCCGGGCCCGTCGCTGGCTTGAGGGCCACGACTTCGATCTGCTTCACATCCACGAGCCGATCGCTCCCAACGTCGGCATGCTTGCCCTGCAGGCCGCGACCTGCCCGGTGGTGGGGACTTTTCACGCCGCCCTGGCCCGTTCCCTGGCCCGTGAGCTGCTCTCCACGGCCACAGCGCCTCTCATGGAGCGGATCACTGCTCGCATCGCCGTGTCCCAGGAGGCGCGCCGCACGCTCATTCAGTACCACGGCGGTGACGCCGTGGTGATCCCCAACGGCGTCTATGTCGCTCCGTTCGCCTCCGCCGCCAAGGACGACCCTCGCTTCCTCGGCACGGCCGAGGCACCCACGATCGCTTTCCTGGGGCGTCTGGATGAACCCCGAAAAGGACTGCAGGTGCTGGCCGCGGCCATTCCGACCGTTCTGGAGCGAGTTCCCGCAGCTCGCTTCCTCATCGCCGGTCGTGGTGAGGCCGAGGCCCAGCGCGCCGCCCTGGCTCGATACGGTGATGCCGTGACCTTCCTCGGTGGCGTTTCGGATGCGGATAAGGCGACCCTGCTCGCTTCGGCATCGTGCTATGTGGCGCCTCAAACCGGCGGTGAGTCCTTCGGGATCGTGCTCGTGGAGGCCATGGCCGCAGGTACCCGGGTCGTCGCCTCGGATCTGGAAGCGTTCTCCGATGTTCTCGACGGAGGCGCTTACGGGGCGTTGTTCCGCAACGGCGATGGAGCGGACCTGGCCCGCGCCATTGTGGACACGCTCACCGATACCCATGCTGCAGATGCGCGGCGTGACGCGGCGTCCGCTGTGGTGGACAGGTACGACTGGTCGACCGTCACCGATTCCGTGCTCGATGTCTACGACATGGCGCTGTCCACCGCCCACACCCGAGTGACCATGGCGCCGGGATCGCGCACCATGGTGGGGCGCCTGCGCGACGCCCTGGAGGACTGAGCCGTGTCCACCATCGTGCTGCTCGTTCTCGCCGTGACCCTCCTCCTGCTGGCTCTGGGATGGGTCCTCTATGCCGTGGCTCTGCGGGTGGATCGACTTCACAGACAGGTCCTGGGGTCGCGAGCGACCCTGGAGGCGCAGTTGGTGCATCGTGGTCAGGCGGCCATCGATTTCGCGGCCACCGGCGCCCTTGACCCGGCTTCCGCCGTCCTGCTGTCTCGCGCGGCGCACGATGCCCTCGACTGCGATGGGCCGGTCGTCGAGGACGGCTTGGATCCGGACGCCGCGGATTCTTCTGGCCAGCGGAGCCGGGCCCTGGTCGAGTCCGATCTGTCACGGGTCCTGCGTGCGGTGCTGAATGTCCAGGCCCGCGCGGCTCTGACCGCCCGGCCTCTGGCGGTCGATGCTCTGGCGCGTCTCGACAAGGCCTGCTACCGGCTCGTTCTGGCCAGGCGCTTCCACAACACCCATGTGGCCGAGGCTCGGCGTCTGCGCTCCTCCGTCCTGGTGCGCTGCCTCCACCTGGCCGGTCATGCCCCCATGCCCCAGACCTTCGACATCGATGATGATGCCGCGCCGGTGGCGGAGCCCGTCACCGGCACGGCAGAGGATCCCACGAACGGAGGCTCCGCGTGAGCACGTCCATGCCCCCTGCCAACGGCTGGTCTCCGCGTCCTGGCTACCGGCGTTCGGCCTATCGGACTGGCGCCGCGTATCCCGTGACAGCGGCGAGCGCGCCGCTGCCGTTCGAGTGGACTCCGCAGGTCTCCTCGGAGCGTCGCCGAGGTCGCATCGCCACCATCGTGCTCACGGTGGTCGGTGGCCTGGGACTGCTGGCCATGCTGGTCGTCATCTACTTCTCGGCCGCGCAGTCCTCCGGGTTCACCGGCATGATGGGGTGGATGGCGCTGGCGCTGGCACTCGTGCCTCTGTGCATGGTCGTGGCGGCGGTCTGGTGGATCGACAGGTGGGAGCCGGAGCCTCCGGGGATCCTGAGTGCCGCCTTCCTGTGGGGTGCCGGCGTGGCCACGGTGATCTCGCTGGTGATCAACACCTCGGCGTCTTTCCTCGTAGCGTCCTCCACCGGCAGCAAATCCGGGACAGAGCTCTTCTCCCGGGTTGTGTCGGCGCCCATCGTCGAAGAATCCACCAAGGCCCTGGGCGTGCTCATCATCTTCCTGATATGGCGCCGCCTCTTCAACGGACCCGTGGACGGCATCGTCTACGCCTGCGTCGTGGCCGGAGGCTTCGCCTTCGCGGAGAACATCCTGTACTTCATCAGGTCTGCCGACTCTGTCGAGTTGGTCTTCACGTTCATTATGCGCGGTATCGTGTCGCCTTTCGCGCATGTGACCTTCACCGCGTGCACCGGGCTCGCCATCGGCGTGAGCGCACGCATGCGCTCCTCGGTTGCTTGGGTCTGGATGACGCCGCTGGGACTGGCGGCGGCGATCGTGCTGCACGCCTTCTGGAACGGAGTCGTCTGGAGCGGGGGCTTCGGCCAGGGGATCATCATCTACTTCCTCATTGAGGTGCCGCTCTTCGTAGCCTGGGTCGGGGTGGTCATCTGGCTGCGGTGGAGCGAGCGCATGACGATACGTGCGCGCTTGTACGACTACCATCGGGCCGGCTGGCTCGCACCCGCCGAGATCACCATGCTCACCACTAATTCGGGGCGTTCGGCCGCCAGACGGTGGGCCAGGAGCCGGGGGCCGCGGGCGCTGAGTGCCATGCGCACCTTTCTGAAGACGTCGTCGGAACTGGCGCAGTTGCGTCAGCAGGCGCTCGACGGTCATGCCGCGGCCGATTTCGCCGCCCAGGAGACCTCCCTGCTGGAGACGATGTCCTCATCACGCCGCATCTTCACCGGGCAGGCATGACGGCCTCCCTGGAAGACCCTGGAAGGGGGGGCGCGGTGCCGCATGTGACCGATGACGGCCGGGATCCCCGCCGCGTGCCGGATAACTGGCGAGAGATCCTCGATCCGAGCGAGTGGGCCTTGAATCATGAGGGCCTGCCCTCGCGCCGCGCGGCCAGGGTCATCGTGCTGCGCCAGATGCCCGACCCGGCTGTACTGCTCGTGGTCGGGCACGACTTCGCCGATGCCGGGCGCACCTGGGCCTTCACGCCCGGAGGCGGCATGCTGCCGGGCGAGGACCCGAAGCAGGGGGCGCTGCGCGAACTCGCCGAGGAGACTGGCGTGCGCCTGACCGCTGCCGATCTGGAGGGGCCCGTCATCGAGCGAAGCGCGCATTTCGCCTTCAATCTCGTCACCTGCCGCCAGGAGGAGCTGTTCTACCTCGCCCGACTCGATGCTCAGGCGGCGGCCCGGGCAGATGCCGTACGCGGAGAGGACGGCCAGATGGATCGCAGCGGGTGGACTGCTGTGGAGCGGGACGTGCTCGACTCGCTGCGCTGGTGGTCCTTGGACGAGCTCGATGCCGCCGCCGGTTCGGGGATGACCGTGTACCCCAGGATCCTGCCGGGGCTCGTCCGACGACTGCTGCACGGATGGGACGGAGCCCTGCTCACGATCCGTGAGGAGAGCGATGAGTGAGCGCGGGCGGTCGCGCTAGGATGTTCGAGGTTCTCCGTGGGTCGCGTCGGCCCACGGCTGCAGCGTGGCGTCCCTGCTCGGGGCGCGTACCCGGATCAACACCCAGGAGAACACATGTCGGGACACTCCAAGTGGGCCACCACCAAGCACAAGAAGGCTGCGATTGACGCTAAGCGCGGCAAGCTCTTCGCCCGTTTGATCAAGAACATCGAGGTTGCGGCGCGCACCGGCGGCGCCGATCCCGCTGGCAATCCGACGCTTTTCGACGCCATCCAGAAGGCGAAGAAGAACTCCGTGCCGGCCGACAACATCACCCGCGCCGTCAAGCGCGGCAGCGGCGAGGAGGCCGGCGGCGCCGACTGGCAGACCATCATGTACGAGGGTTACGGGCCCGCAGGCGTGGCCTTCCTCGTCGAGTGCCTGACCGACAACCGCAATCGGGCGGCCTCCGACGTCCGCGTTGCCTTCACCCGTACGGGGGGCAGCCTGGCTGACCCCGGTTCGGTGGCCTACAACTTCTCGCGCAAGGGCGTGGTGGAGATCGCCAAGGCGGACGGCATCGATGAGGACACGATCCTCATGGCGGTGCTCGACGCCGGGGCCGAGGAGGTTCTCGAGGGGCCGGAGTCCTTCGAGGTCATCAGTGATTCCTCGGACCTCATCGCCGTGCGCAATGCCGTCACCGAGGCGGGCATGGAGTACGACTCCGCCGAGTCCCAGTTCCTGGCCGGTACCAAGGTGGAGGTCGATCTCGATGGTGCTCGCAAGGTGATGCGGCTGATCGACGCTCTTGAGGATCTCGACGACGTCCAGAACGTTTTCACGTCGGTGGACATCTCCCCAGAGGTCGCCGCCCAGCTTGACGACGAGTGAGCCCGTCCTGAACTCCCCAGGCCATACCGCCTATACCGCTACCGCCTCCGCCCGCATTGCCGTCGCGCAGCAGCGTGTGCTCGGGGTGGATCCCGGTCTGACCCGCTGCGGACTCGGCTGCGTCGACATCGATCCGCGCCGTCGGGCCAGACTCGTAGAGGCGGGGGTGGTGCGCACGCCGCCATCGCAGAGCCCTGAGCTGCGCCTGCTCGCGATCGCGGAGGCGATCGAGGACTGGATCGCTCGTCTGGGGCCGACAGCCGTGTCCGTTGAGCGCGTTTTCGCCCAGGACAACCTGCGGTCGGTCATCGGCGTGGCCCAGGTGATGGGCGTGGTCATGGTCGCCGGCGCCCGAGCCGATCTCGAGGTCGCCCAGCACACCCCCAGTGAGGCGAAGGCGGCGGTGACCGGTTCGGGCACCGCGTCCAAGTCTCAGGTCCAGACCATGGTGCAGCGGATCCTGGGGCTTGCCGAAGCGCCCAGGCCCGCCGATGCCGCCGACGCCGTCGCCCAGGCGATCTGCCATGGATGGCGCGGGGGAGGGACGGGCGTGGACGGCTCCACTGAGATGGTCTCGGCAGGCGGCTCGGTCAGGGCATCGGCGCGTACTCCTGCCCAACAACGGTGGGCGGCCGCCCAGGCCGCCGCCCGGCGCACGGGAGCCGTCGATCCTCGGTATCGGCGATGACGGCTTGTGATGCTGCGCGCGTTGGCGCGTGCGCTACCGCTGCCCCTGCCGCCTGCTGCTAACCTGTGAACAGGTGTTCGATTCGCCTCTATCCAAGGAGCTCGTCCGCATGATCGCGTCACTGCGCGGAACCGTCCTCGAGGTCTCACTGACCGGGGCGATCATCGAGGTCGGGGGTGTCGGCATGGCCTTCCAGGCGACGCCCGCCACTCTGGCCGGGCTGCGCGTCGGCGAGGAGGGCCATGTGCACACCGAGCTCCTTGTGCGCGAGGACTCCATGACTCTGTTCGGCTTTGCCGACGCTGATGAGCGCCATTGCTTCCGCGTGCTGCTGGGCGCCAAGGGAGTGGGCGCCAAGCTGGCGCTGGCCGTACTCGCGGTTCACACTCCCGATGCCCTGCGCCGGGCGATCGCCGCTCAGGATGTCGCCGCCCTCAAGCGCGTGCCGGGATTGGGCCCCAAGGGCGCGCAGCGGGTCATCATCGACATCGGCGATAAGCTCGGTGCGCCCACGGGTGACAGTTCCGAGCCTGCTGCCCCGGTGACGGGGGCCGATCAGCCGAACCCGGATGTCGTCGCCGCCCTGGTCCAGCTCGGCTGGAATGAGGCCGTCGCCGCCCGGGCCGTGGCCGCTGTCGAGTCGGAGCAGGCGGCGGAGAATGCCGAGCCGAGCGTGCCCGAGCTGCTGCGCGCCTCACTGCGCAGGCTGGGAGGCGCCAGTCGTGGATAAGGAATTCACCTCCGCGCAGGGGGCGGACAACCGGCTGGTGACGGGCGGTGCCGATGACGTCGAGCGCGCCGCCGAGGCGGCCCTGAGGCCCAAGCGCCTGGAGGACTTCGTGGGGCAGCAGGTCGTGCGCGGCCAGCTCTCGGTGGTGCTGCGCGCCGCCCTGGCGCGTGGCGCCACTCCCGACCACGTCCTGCTCTCGGGCCCGCCCGGTCTGGGGAAGACGACCCTGGCCATGATCATCGCCGCCGAGGTCGAGGGCTCTTTGCGGCTGACCTCCGGCCCCGCCATCCAGCACGCCGGCGATCTGGCCGCCATCCTGTCCTCCCTGGAGGAGGGCGACGTTCTGTTCATCGATGAGATCCACCGCCTGGCCCGCACCGCCGAGGAGATGCTCTACCTGGCCATGGAGGACTACCGGGTCGATATCGTCGTGGGCAAGGGCCCCGGTGCGACCTCGATCCCGCTGACACTGCCCGTCTTCACGGTGGTGGGTGCCACGACCCGCGCAGGGCTGCTGCCGGCACCGCTGCGCGACCGATTCGGTTTCACCGGTCACCTGGAGTACTACGACCCGGCCGATCTGGTTCGCATCATCTCCCGCTCCGCCGGGCTGCTCGGTGTGGCCATCGACGCCGAGGCGGCTCGGGAGCTGGCGAGTCGCTCACGCGGGACTCCCCGCATCGCCAATCGCCTGCTGCGCCGCGTCCAGGACTGGGCGGAGGTGCACGGCACGCCGGGGCGTCTGGACCTGGAGGCCGCCCGCGGCGCCCTGGAGATCTTCGAGGTGGATGCCCTGGGCCTGGACCGCCTCGATCGCTCGGTCCTGGAGGCTCTGTGCTCCCGCTTCTCCGGAAGCCCGGTGGGGCTGACGACGCTGGCGGTCAGCGTGGGGGAGGAGCCCGAGACCATCGAGACCGTGGCTGAGCCGTTCCTCTTCCGCGAGGGACTGATCGTGCGCACGCCCCGAGGCCGCATGGCGACGCCGGCGGCCTACGAGCACATGGGGATGAGACCGCCCGCCGAAGGGGTTCTGTTCACCTGAGCGCAGTGAATCAGAGTGATGAGAGTGATCTCAGAGTGACGCGGCAGACCGATCCTCACCTCCTCACCGCCGTTCCCGTATGGTGAGGCTGTCCCGTGATCGTAGCGGTCATGTCTCACACGCGACCGCGCAGCCCGGTGGCCTAGACTCTGCACGGTCGTTCCTCTTGACAAGAGGATCTCTCGAACAAACGAAAGTCGCCGTTCATGGATAGTCGGATGCTCGTCATATTCGCCATCATGCTGCTCGTCTTCTGGGGCCTGTCTCGTTTCTCGCGTGCGCAGCAGAAGAAGATGCTCGCCGAGCAGGAGCGTCGTACCAACGAGGCGCTCGTTCCGGGGAACTGGGTGCGTACGCGCGCAGGCTTCTACGGCACGGTGGTCGAGGTCAGCGGTGACGTCGTGACCCTCGCCACCCCGCTCGGGGATGAGTCGCTGTGGGCCAAGTCCGCCATCATCGAGGCGGAGGAGCCGCCCTTCGCCGCCGAGTCCGATGACTCCGAGGATGCCGAAGCGGCCGACCACGAGGTCGATGACGCCGAAACGGGCGAGGTCATGGACAAGGCTGACGATGTTGACTCGACTGCTGATCCGGCTGCTGACCCGACTGACGCCTCCGATGAGGCCGGGGCTGCCGAAGAAACCGAAGAGGCTGAAAAGGCCGACGACGCCGACGACAAGGCTTCGCGGGCCTGAACGCACCAGACATATTCTGAGCGGCATGAGCCGCACCACCTCCTGAGGAAGGGACCGCGTGTCCACCAAGCAGACGAAGCATCCGGGGCGCCGCCTTCTGATGCTGCTTCTCATCATTGTGATCGGTTTCGGCGGGCTCTACGCCGGCGCCTATACCGGCCGCACGTCAATGACCCCGGGTCTGGCGCTGGATCTCGAGGGCGGCACGCAGATCATCCTGACGCCCACGACGTCCGACGGCTCCGAGATCACCGATGAGGATGTCAACCAGGCCATCGAGATCATTCGACAGCGTGTCGACGCCTCCGGCGTCGCCGAGGCGCAGATTTCCCGCCAGGGCGGGCAGAACATCGTGGTCTCGCTGCCGGGATCCCCCAGTCAGGACACGCTCGAGCTCGTGCGAACCTCTGCTGTGCTCTACTTCCGGCCGGTCATCCGGATCATTCAGGGAAGTGCGAGTTCACTCGCGGACAACTACAACCAGCGCATCGCCCAGGCCACCGCATCGCCCACTGCGGATGATGCGGCGAGTGAGGCTCCCGCCGAGGTCGAGCCGAGTGGGGCACCGGCCGAGGGCGAGGCGGAGCAGACCGAGCAGACCGAGGCGCCCGCTGAGGGCGAGGCCGAGCAGACCGACGCTCCCGCTGATCCGACTGAGGCGCCCGCTGATCCTGCCGCCGAGGCCACCGATGCTCCGAGCGCCGAGCCGACTCCCGTCACTGCGGAGGAGGTCGCCACGCAGGTCTCGGATGCCAATGGTGACGGGACCATCAGCGAGGATCCCTTGCCGGCGACATCGGAGGACAATTCCTCGGACTCGTGGATCAGCGAGAAGATGATCTACGACGCCTACATGATGGACTGCACGGCGTCGGACAATCTCACCGGCGAAACGCAAGACCCCGCCAAGGCCGTGATCTCCTGCGACAAGGACGGCACAGGGCAGGCGTACATCCTCGGTCCCGCTGACATCGCGGGAACGGATATCGCCAACGCCGCCTCCGGCTTGGAGACCACCAGCCAGGGAACGACCACCAACAAGTGGGTCGTCTCCCTGGAGTTCAACGCCGAGGGCACCGAGGAATTCTCAGAGGTTTCGGAGCGTCTCATCGCTTATCGCGATAAGGCGGCGGCCGCCTCCAGCGGTCAGCCCAACGGACAGTCCCCGGATTCGCAGAAGGCTCAGTTCGCCATCGTTCTGGACGGGCTGACCATCATGTCCTCGGGGTTCAATCCGGATGTCACCAGTGCCATCACCGACGGTCGCGTCCAGATCACCGGCAACTTCACTCAGGCTCAGGCCAACACATTGGCCAATCAGCTGTCCTTCGGATCTCTGCCGCTGAGCTTCACCGTTCAGTCCGAGCAGCAGGTCTCGGCCACTCTGGGCACCGAGCAATTGCGAAACGGTCTGATCGCCGGGCTCATCGGCTTCGCCCTCATCATCGTCTACTTGGCGTGGCAGTACCGCGGACTGAGCGTGGTCGCCGTGGCCTCCCTCATCGTCGCGGCCGCCGGCACCTATCTGGCGATCGCACTCCTGAGCTGGTCGATGGGATACCGGTTGTCCCTGGCCGGCGTGGCGGGGCTCATCATCTCCATCGGCATCACGATGGACTCCTTCATCATCTACTTCGAGCGCGTGCGCGATGAGGTCCGTAACGGACGCACCCTGGTGGCCGCCGTGGACGAGGGCTGGAAGCACGCCCGGCAGACGATCATCGTCTCCGACACCGTCAACCTGGTGGCCGCCGTCGTGCTGTACTTCCTGGCTGTGGGCGGTGTGCAGGGATTCGCCTTCACCCTGGGCGTCACCACGGTGGTCGACCTGGCGGTCATCATCCTGTTCACCCACCCGATGATGGTCTGGATCCTGCGCTTCGCGTTCTTCGGTGAAGGGCATCGCCTATCGGGCCTGGATCCTGAGCATCTCGGGGCGCGTTCCCTGGCCGCCTACGGAAAGGGCCGCGAGGCCGTCATCGATTCCGCCGTGGGCTCTCTGGCCCGGCGCAAGGCCGAGGCGCGCAGGAGGACGGCTGCCGAGGAGGAGGGAGTCTCCGCCGACGGTGCTCAGACGGATGCGCCGGACGAGGGCATTGCCGTGGATGTCGACTCCACCACCGGAAAGGACGGTGAGACGAAGTGATCTCCCTCGCCGCGCTGGGCAATGATCTCTACTCGGGCAAGACCTCTCTGCCCTTCATCGCCAAACGGCGCATCTGGTACACCATCGCCATCGTCGTCATCGCCCTCTCCGCTGTTCTCGTCGTCAAGCCCGGACTCAACCCGGGCATCGACTTCAAGGGCGGCTCGGAGGTCACCGTCACCGGGGTGGCCGATCCCTCGGAGGGGCCGGGCAACGATGTACTGGCCGATAAAGACCTGTCCTCGGGTTCGAGCGTCACCACGATGGGGGCCTCATCCGTACGGATTCAGACCAATGAGCTGGACAAGGCCCAGCTCGACGAACTGGCCTCCTCTCTAGCCACCGCATACGACGTGGATTCGGGCAGCGTCTCGGCCACCACCATCGGTCCGACCTGGTCCGCAGATGTGACCAGCAAGGCTGCGCGAGGTCTGGTGATCTTCTTCCTGCTCGTCGGGGCTCTCATCTGGATCTACTTCCGCACATGGAAGATGGCGGCGGCCGCCCTGCTCGCCTTGAGCCACGACATCATCGTGACCATCGGCATCTACGCCGCCTCAGGGTTCGAGGTCACTCCCGCCACCATTATCGGCGTGCTGACCATCCTGGGGTACTCCTTGTACGACACGGTGGTCGTTTTCGACAAGATCCGTGAGAACACCTCGCACTACGAGGCGCAGACGCGCTCGACGTACGCCGAGCTGGCCAACCTCGCGGTCAACCAGACCTTCATCCGCTCGATCAACACCTCGGTGGTGGGCGTGCTGCCCGTCGCCTCGCTGCTGGTGGTCGGCGCCTTCATCCTGGGTGCGGGCACCCTGCGGGACATTGCGCTGACCTTGTTCATCGGCATGATTGCGGGAACGCTGTCCTCGATCTTCCTGGCCACGCCGTTGCTCGTCGATCTGCGCAGCCGCGAGAAGAGCATTGTCGAGCAGGCCAAGCGCGTCGAGGCCGCTCGTGCCCAGCGCGTCACCCAGGCGGGTGACGACGACGAGGCCCTGGCCGCGATTGTTGCCGCACCGGCGGCCTCGCCCCTCGTCCCAGGGCATCACCTGGGTGTCTCCGCGCAGCCGAAGAGGAAGAACAGGCGCTCATGACGAATCGCCCCACCTTGCCGCCCGAGCTGACCCAGCTCGTCATGGATCACCTCCGCGAGGTGCCGGACTTCCCCCAACCCGGGGTCCTGTTCAGGGACATTACTCCGCTGCTGGCCGATGGGCGGGCTTTCGGCGCCTTCATCGAGGGCCTGGCGGCTCATTACGCCGGCCGGGTCGATGCAGTGGCCGGTCTGGAGTCGCGCGGCTTCATTCTCGCCGCCCCCTTGGCCGTGCGTCTGGGCATCGGCATGATCACCGTCCGCAAGGGAGGCAAGCTGCCCGGACCGGTCATCGGCGTCGACTACACATTGGAGTACGGGACCGCCCGGATGGAGGTCCGTCCGGACACGGTTGTGCCCGGCCAGCGCGTGCTGGTCATCGACGACGTCCTGGCCACTGGCGGAACGGCTTCCGCTTCGATCGAACTGCTCGAACAGGCCGGTGCCTCGATCGAGGCGATCTGCATGCTTCTGGAACTCACTGGACTCGGCGGTCGGGAGAAGCTTCCGGGACGTCCGATCGATTCCGTGGTCACCTTCGATGCCGCGTGAGAACGCTTTGACGACCCGGTAGTCGGGCGTCGGAGGAAGTCGGCAGCCAAGTCCAGCTGTGTCGGCTCCCCTGTTCATGGGGCGCGCGGCGACTCGCAAGGCTGAGGCGTTCAGAACGCAGCCCGCCTGGTGGCTATGATCCGGTCATGACCGAGACCAAGAGCAGCGACGGCGGCGGGCAGACCGTAGTCCCGGGGTCGCGCGTCCGCAGCCGTCTGGCGTGGTTCGGCTCACGGGGGCATGCGACGCCTGCGGCCATCGAGCCGCTTATGCGAGCACTGCGGGCCAACCACCCCAAGGCCGACACCAGTCTCATCGTGCGGGCCTATGAGGTGGCCGAGAAGGCTCATGCCGGTCAGAAGCGGAAGTCCGGGGAGCCGTACATCACCCATCCGGTGGCGGTGGCGACCATCCTGGCAGAGCTCGGCATGACACCGCAGACCCTGGCCGCTGCCTTGTTGCACGACACCGTGGAGGACACCGACTACTCCCTGGAGAGGCTGCGCGGCGACTTCGGCGACGAGATCGCTCTCCTGGTCGATGGCGTCACCAAGCTCGACAAACTCCAGTACGGGGATGCGGCTCAGGCCGAGACGGTCCGCAAGATGATCGTCGCCATGTCCAAAGACATTCGCGTGCTTGTGATCAAACTCGGCGATCGGCTCCACAACGCCCGTACCTGGAAGTACGTCTCTGCGAACAACGCCGCTCGTAAGGCCAAGGAGACCCTGGAGATCTACGCTCCATTGGCTCACCGGCTGGGTATGAATGCCATCAAGTGGGAGTTGGAGGATCGTTCCTTCAAAGCGCTGTACCCGGGTGTCTACGACGAGATCGAGCACATGGTCGCCGAGCGGGCTCCCGCCCGTGAGGAGTACCTGCGGCAGGTCCGCCTCCAGATCGAGGAGGACTTGCGCATCAGCAAGATCAAAGGCACCGTCACCGGGCGCCCGAAGCACTACTACTCGATCTACCAGAAGATGATCGTGCGGGGAAAGGAGTTCGACGACATCTACGATCTGGTGGCGGTGCGCGTCATCGTGGACTCTGTTCAGGACTGCTATGCCGTTCTCGGCTCCCTGCATTCCAGATGGACCCCGATGAGCGGGCGGTTCAAGGACTATATCGCGGTTCCCAAGTTCAACCTCTACCAGTCCTTGCACACCACCGTTGTCGGTCCAGGCGGCAAACCGGTGGAGATCCAGATCCGTACAGCGGAGATGCACCGCATGGCGGAGTACGGGGTGGCCGCTCACTGGAAGTACAAGGAAGACCCGAATGCCACCGGGCCCAGTTCGTTGGGCGGCGCTCCCGGAGACTCCGACGCCGGGGATATGGGGTGGCTCCGCCAGCTCGTCGACTGGCAGAAGGAGACGCAGGACCCCGCAGAGTTCCTGGATTCATTGCGCTACGAGATGGCCGGTACCCAGGTCTACGTCTTCACCCCCAAGGGCGATGTTCTGGCGCTGCCGAGCGCCTCCACCCCGGTTGACTTCGCCTATGCCGTGCACACCGAGGTCGGGCACCGCACTGTGGGCGCGCGCGTCAACGGCCGCCTCGTGCCGCTGGACACCAGACTCGAGAATGGCGACACTGTCGAAGTCTTCACATCCAAGGCTCAGGGCGCCGGCCCCAGCCGGGACTGGTTGACGTTCGTGGGCTCGACGCGGGCTCGCAACAAGATCCGATCCTGGTTCTCCAAGGAGCGCCGGGAGGAGGCGATCGAGGCGGGCAAGAGCGCGATCGCCCGCGCCATGCGCAAGAAGGACCTGCCGATCCAACGGATCATGAGTCACGACTCGCTCATGGACGTGGCTCAGACCCTGGATAAGGGCGACATCGATGGCCTGTATGCGGCCGTCGGCCAGGGGCACGTCTCCGCTCAGCATGTTGTCGACACTCTTGTGAACGCCATGGGCGGCGAGGCGGGCGCAGAGGAGACTCTCGCGGAGGGGATTCTGCCGACCAAGGCGACTAGGTCGCGTCATCGTCCCAGGACGGCTGACGCCGGTGTCATCGTGGAAGGCATGGACGCGGGTGATGTGTACGTCAAACTGGCCCGGTGCTGCACTCCCATGCCCGGGGACCCCATCATCGGTTTCATCACCCGCGGCTCGGGCATATCGGTGCACCGAAGCGACTGCCATAACGTCGATCAGCTCAAGCACGAGCCCGAGCGCCTGCTATCGGTGCGCTGGGCCGAGCACGCCCAGAGCGCCTACCTCGTCCAGGTCGAACTCGAGGCTCTGGATCGCGGGGGGCTGCTGGCGGACATCACCAGGGTCCTGGCGGACAATCATGTCGATCTCATGAGCGCCACCATCGGCACGTCGCGCGACCGCGTGGTCACGGCGCGCTTCGTCGTCGAGCTGGCCGAGGCCGGCCACCTCGACTACACGTTGTCCTCCCTGCGGCGTATCGACGGAGTCTTCGAGGCGCGGCGCACCACCTCCACGACTGCGCGACGTCATCAGACCTGAGGCCCGGTGCCGCGGAGCGGCTCTCGACGCACGCGGTGCTGAGGCGGTATGTCGATTCTGTCGAGGGCGTCGATAATGTGCCGGACGCGGGGGCCGCCTCGACGCGATGCGCCTTGGCAGGTCAGGAGCGCGACTCTCAGACGGTTGCTGCTCAGGCCGGCATTGCGGGCCTGAAGAACGGACTCGACCGCACGCACGGGCGGAGCGGTTCTGGCCACATCGACGACCGCGCGTGCGAGTGTGGCGCAGGGCATGCTGCCGACGAGTTCGACCTCCTCCGGTGGTATCACCATGCGGGAGTAGTCGATCGCCCGAGTGCGGCCGCGATGATCAGGGTGCGCCACTTGGATCGTGCGGGGCGGCTCTCCTCCCAGATGCACCCATATGGCTGATTCCCCGGAGATGACGCCGCCATCGGGTACGACGCAGGCCAGGGCCCGGGCACGCGCACCGGCGGTCCGCAGCAGATCGCGAGGCATCGTGATCATGCCCGTGCGCGCCAAGAGCAGCTCATCGAGCCCATGGCATTGCAGCACTGTCAGCTCTCGGGAGTGCAGAGGTCCCAGAGCGGGTTCGAAGGCGCGGGGCCGCAGACGGGAGAGTATCGTGCGTGCGCTCACGTCTCGCGAAGAACTTGGCGGACGATGCGAGCGGCCCGCTGCGGAGGCGGCGGAGGGGACAGGCGGTCCAGGATGCAGAGGCGGGGCCATGGTGTCATAGTGGATCTGTCCGCTCACCCCGTGCTACCCGGGAGCGGGTCTGTGGACAAGTTCGCTGCTGTCACTGATGCGGTCAGGGGCGGTCGAGGATGAAGCCTGCCGGTGCGCACACGTACGCAAACATAAGTAAAAGGCGCGGGTGAGCCCTCTTCATCAGTCGCAAAGAGCCGCGGGCGTTGCGACGACGCCCTGAGACCGCGCCGGCCGCCGCCGGTGGCACAGTCTCAGGGCGTCGTCTCATAGGGCTGCTTCTTCGCAGTCTCGTCGGGAAGGACCCGGCGGAGAAACTGAGAAGTCGAGAAGCCGAGCGGCTCAGCCTCAGGCGCGGGCGGAGCGCCGTACCTGCTCGAGCCAAGCGCGCCGTGCGGTGAGCGCCGCCTCGGCCTCGGCGATCTTCTTGGCATCGTCCGCGGCCGTGGCGGCCGCTAGATCCTTCTCCAGCGCGGCGATCGAGTCCTCGAGCTGACCGGCCAGACCCTCGGCGCGCGCCTTGGTCTCCGGGTCGGTGCGACGCCATTCGGCGTTCTCCGCCTCGCGGATCGCATCTTCGACGGCGCGCATGCGGCCCTCGATGCGGCGCAGGGCCGAGCGCGGGACGCGGCCCGCCTCCTCCCACGCGTCCTGGATCGGGCGCAGGGCCTTCTTGGCGGCCTTGACGTTCTTGACCGGCAGGAGCGCCTCGGCCTTGACGATGAGCGCCTCCTTGACCTTGAGGTTCTCGGCGTACTCGGCGTCAGTGGCCGCGTCCTTGGCCCGGCGGGCATCGAAGAAGACCTGCTGAGCGGCGCGGAAACGAGCCCACAGGGCGTCGTCCTCCTTGCGGGAGGCGCGGCCCGCCTTCTTCCATTCGTCCATCAGGCCTCGGTACTTCGCCGACGTCCCCGCCCAGTCGGTGGAGCCGGAGAGCTCTTCGGCACGCTTGATGAGAGCCTCCTTGGCGACCTTGACCTGGGCCTGCTTGGCATCGAGCTCGCTGAAGAACTGGCGGCGGTGGCGATCGAAGGCGGTGCGCGCATGGCTGAAGCGCTTCCACAACCCGTCTTCGACCGGGCGGTCCAGACGTGGTCCGCGACGCTGGGCCTCCTTCCACTTCTCCAACAGCTCGCGCAGTTCGGCGCCCGAGCTCTTCCACTGGGTGCGGGCGGGGTCCTGGGCGCTGATGGCTTCGGCGCGCTCGACGATCACTGTGCGATCCTTCAAGGCCTGCTCCTTGGCGGCGGCGCGCTCGGCGGCGACCGCCTCCCGGCGCTCGGCGGCGACGGACTTGAGCGCGGAGAAGCGAGCACGTAGACCATCCAGGTCGCCGACGGCGGCGGGCTCCGTCAGGGACTGCTCGATCGACTTCAAGGTCGAGTCGATCTCCCGGACGCTCAGCTGCGGCAGTCGAGTGGCGAATAGATCGACCGTGGCCTTCAGGTCCAGGAAGCGCCGTACGTAGAAGGCCATGGCCTCGGCGACGGGCGCATCGGGGAACTGACCGACCTCGCGTTCAGCGCCGTTGTCCTGGACGTAGACCCTCCCCTCGCCGTCGACACGGCCCCACTTGGCGGCGTCCATCGCCTCCTGGGGGTCGACCTCCGGTTCGGCCGGCGCGGTGGCCGGCGTCGGACCCTTCGCAGGCGCAGCCTGCTCGTGGTTGTGGGGCGAGCCGGAGTCGGCTTGCGGCTCGGAGGGCCGCGCAGCGGGCTTCGCCGTTTCAGCGTGGGATTGGGCGGGCTCTGCGGGCTCAGCAGGTTCGGCAGACGCAGCAGCCTCAGTAGCCGACTGGTCCGCCGCTTCGTCAGCGGGCTCGATTGTGGTCTTGTCATCGACGGATGAGACGGCCGAGGCGGGATTGGTCTCGGCGGTCTGCTCGGCGTCATGTTCGCGGTGCGGCTCGGCCTCGATGGCGGCCGCGGCAATGGCGGAGGAAGTCTCCTTCGCTGACGTAGCGGTGGAATCCAGGGCGGTGTCGGGCTGCGTGTTCTCAGTCACGTGTGCTCCTTCATGAATTGACGGGGTGGATCCGGAGGAGCCTCCGGCCATTTCCGTTCGCGCCCGGCGTTGCCGGGAGTGTTCTGCTGCGGGATGACAGCAATGACCACCACTCTACGTGCTCGGCGCGGTGCGTGGGACCGCCCGGTGAGGCTCCGCGCCCACCCCGATGACCTTCTGCCGGAGCACGGCCCGCGCCGAGGCGGTCGCGTCATATAAACTTCGGTGCCATGGCCGCGTGAGCATCCTGACCAGACCGTCCCAGCTGCACACACCCAAGGATGCTCCGTGCCCGCTATCCGACTGACGTCCGTGTCGTTCTCCTTCACCTCCGAGCCGCTTCTCGACGGCGTCACCCTCACCGTCGCCGAAGGCGAGCGCGCCTGCCTCGTCGGCCCCAACGGCTGCGGCAAGACGACCCTCCTGCGCCTGGTCGCGGGCGGCCTCGTCCCTGACTCCGGCACGGTTCAAGCCCCGCTGCTCGCACCCGTCCCCGATGCCGCCGTAACGGCTGGGAGCGTGGACGACTACCTCGACGCCGCTACTGCATCAGTGCGCTCCTTGACAGCACGTTTCGAGACGGTCGCCGAGCGTATGGCCGCCGCTCCCGAGGACGACGCCCTCGCGCGCAGTTACGACGAACTGCTGGCCGCCATGACAGCAGTGGACGCGTGGGGCCTGCAGGCCCGTATCGAGGAGACGCTCGTGAGCCTCGGGCTCGGGACCCTGAGCGGTCCTGATGCCCGCACCCGTCGGCTGACTACGCTCTCACCCGGCCAGCGCGGCCGTCTCACACTCGCCGCCACCCTGCTCACCCGTCCCGCTGTGCTGGTCCTGGACGAGCCGACCAACCACCTCGACGACGAGGCCGTCGCATATCTGACGGCCGCGCTGCGCGGTTGGGAGGGCCCTGTCCTGCTGGCCAGTCACGACCGCGCCTTCATTGACGACGTCGCCACCTGCGTTCTCGACCTGGACATCGCCCCCTGGCAGGCTCTCCTGACCGCCACCGGGGGCGGTCGCGTCCCGGGGATTCAGCGCTGCGCCGGCGCCTACACCGACTACCTGCAGAACAAGGCCCGAGCTCGCGCCTCCCACGAGCGCATCCACGCCTCGCAGCAGGAGGACAAGCGCGCTCTTGCCCGCCACCGCCGCGAGTCCGAGACCATCGGGCATTATGGCACCGCGCACCACCACGGAGCCCGCACTGAGGGCGGAATGGCCAAGAAGTTCTATGCGGACCGCACCTCGCAAGCCTCGACGCGCCGCCGCCGGGACGACGACCGGCGCCTGGAGGCGCTGGGCGCCGTCGAGGTCCGCCGCCCCCGCTCCTACCGCCTCAGCCTGGATCTGCCTCGGGTCGTCGCCCGCAGCGGCAGCGGCCTGGCGGTCGCAGTCCGCGAGGCCCACGTCCCGGGGCGCCTGGCTCCAGTGACCTTCGACCTGAGCGCCGGAGAGCACCTGCTGGTCACCGGCCCCAACGGCTGCGGCAAGACGACCCTCCTGCGCTGGGTCGCCACCGGCTCTCCGCCCACCGCCGAGTCCACCGGCGCGCTGACCGTCTCCGGAGGCGTCGCCGTCATCCCCCAGCGGCTGCCGCGCCCCGGCGACCCCGGCCTGGGGGAGGAGACGTGGGCCTCGGGCATTGGCGAGGCTGGTGCCGGCATCCTGCATCCCGCCTACTGGTCCCGGTGCCTGGGCGAGCTGTCTGCGGGCAACCAGCGCCGCGCCCAGTTCGCCGCGGCGGTCGCGGCCGCCCCCGAGGTGCTCATTGTCGACGAGCCCACCAACTATCTCGATCTGGACACCATGGAGGCGCTGGAGGCGGCGCTGACCGCCTGGGGCGGCACCCTGCTCGTGGCCAGTCACGACCGCTGGCTCATCGACCACTGGGATGGACCTCGGCTGCGCCTGATGGGAGAGGAGAGCGGCCCGCGGCGGGCCGGGACGTCGCGAGGGCAGTCCCGGTAGGGTGGGTCCATGATCCTCGAGCGCACGATCGCCCCTGTCTTCGCCGCGAACTGCTATGTCCTGGCGCCCGGAGCGGACCGGCCCGCCCTGGTCGTGGACCCTGGGGCCGGTGCGGTGCGCGGCGCGCTCGCCCTGCTGCGCTCGAACCGCCTCACCCTGGGCGCGGTGCTCCTGACCCACGGGCACGCCGATCACGTGTGGGACACCGCCGCTCTCATCGAGGCCGCTCACGCGGAGGGCCTGCTGGCCGTTGAAGATCCTGCTGACGCCGCCGTGTCCGTGCCGGTCTACATCCCCGAGCCCGATCGCTACCGTCTCGAGGACCCGGACGCGGCTACGGGCATCAGTGCGAACGGCATGACCTTCGCCGACCTGGCCGAAACCCCCTGGCGGAAACCGGGCGACATCCGTGACGTCCCCGGCGAGGCGTTCAGCCGGGCCGTCGAGCTCGTGCCGGGTGTCGCTGTGCGCGCCATCCCCGCGCCGGGGCATTCGGAGGGCTCGACACTGTTCTTCCTCAACGCCCCCTTGGCGGACAACGCACTGCTGTACGAGGCCGAGGCCGTTGAGGACGACCCGTCCGTGGCCGAGGAGGAGCACGACTACCTCGTCGCTCTGGACGGCGACGTCATCTTCAAGGGCTCAGTGGGCCGTACCGACTTGCCCGGGGGCGACCAGGTCCAGATGTGGGCCACACTCCGCTTCCTCGCCTCGGCCGTCAGTCCCGAAACGGTTCTCCTCCCCGGGCACGGCGCAGCGACCACCATGGCCCATGAGCACCACGCCAATCCCTATCTGGCCGAGGCCAAGGTGCGCGGGGGAGACCGGCACGCGTGAGTCTGACGGCCGGAGGACCGCAGGATTCGGTCGTCATGAGAGGATGACGCCCATGGCGCACTCCGCACAGGCACGACAGGCACTCTCCTCGCTCTCCGGCTTCCCCGAGTGGCTCCCTGCGGGCCGCGTGGTCGAACAGCAGTTCATCGACATCCTGCGCCGTACCTTCGAGCTTCACGGCTTCAGCGGCATCCAGACCCGCGCCGTCGAGCCGCTGACCGAACTGACCAGGAAGGGCGAGACCTCCAAGGAGGTCTATCTCCTGTCCCGCCTGCAGGGCGGTCCCGGGGAAGCCGGCGAGGCGGATCCCGCCAAGCAGCTCGGCCTCCACTTCGATCTCACCGTCCCCTTCGCGCGTTATGTCATCGATAACGCCGGTATCCTTCACTTCCCCTTCAAGCGCTACCAGATCCAGAAGGTCTGGCGCGGGGAGCGCCCCCAGGAGGGCCGCTTCCGCGAGTTCTACCAGGTGGACATCGATGTCGTCGGCGACGGGAGCCTGCCCCTGCACTACGACGTCGAAGTCCCCCTGATCATGCACGAGGCCCTGTCCGCCCTTCCGATCCCGGCCATCACCATCCACGTGTCCAACCGCAAGGTCGCCCAGGGCTTCTACCAGTCCGTGGGTATCGAGGACGACCGGCTCGTCGAGGTGCTGCGCGTGGTGGACAAGCTCGACAAGATCGGAACCGACGCCGTCGCCGTTGAACTCGTCGAGACCGTCGGCATCACGCGCGCCCAGGCAGAGGCCGCCCTGGGCCTGGCCACCATGACCGGTACCGACCCCGATCAGCTGCGCGCCCGCGTCCTGGGCGCCCTGGATGGAGCCGAGCCCAGCGCGCTCCTGCTGGCGGGCCTGGACGAGTTGGAGTCGCTGCTGCGGGTCGCCGCCCGTCGTCGTCCGGGCGCCATCGTGGCCGACCTGAAGATCGCTCGCGGTTTGGACTACTACACCGGCACCGTCTACGAGTCGTTCATGGCCGGGCACGAGGACCTCGGCTCGGTGTGCTCCGGCGGCCGCTATGACTCCCTCGCCTCCAACGGCAAGCGGACTTTCCCGGGCGTGGGCATCTCCATCGGCCTGTCGCGTCTGCTGTCCCGCGTCATGGGGGCCGGGCTGATCGAGGTGACTCGGGCGGTGCCCACAGCCGTGCTCGTGGCCGTGACCGACGAGGAGCACCGAGCCGTCTCCGATGCCGTGGCCGACGCCCTGCGGGAGCGCGGCATCGCCGCCGACGTCGCCCCCACGGCCGCCAAGTTCGGCAAGCAGATCAGGTTCGCCGACAAGCGCGGCATCCCCTTCGTCTGGTTCCCCGGGGCCGGTACCGAGTCCGACTCCGTCAAGGACATACGCTCCGGCGAGCAGATCGATGCCGACCCCGCGACGTGGAGTCCCGCGAGCGAGGCGGACCTCGCTCCCCAGATTCTGCTCGCCGCCGACCCCTCCAGCGCCGCGGGCGCCTGAACCGTGAGCGCAGCCGGGCCCGGGGCTCCCACAGCCGGCGGTGCGCTGCTGAGCCTGCAGCATGCGCTCGACGGACTCGTTCTGCCTTGCGCTCTGCCGAGTACCGCCCATGCGCGAGACCGCGCCCGGCTGATCCGCGATCAGCTCGGCGACTACGTCCTGCCGCGCCTGACCAGCATTGACGCACCGCTTTTGGCAGTGGTCGGCGGCTCCACCGGTGCCGGCAAGTCCACTCTCGTGTGCTCCCTGGTGCGCAGGCACGTCGCTGCCGCCTCCGCTATCCGTCCCACCACGCGTCGCCCGCTGCTGCTGCACGCCCCGGGCGACGAGCCGTGGTTCGACGGCGATCGCGTCCTGGGCTCGCTCGCCCGGGTGCGCGTGGCGGAGGACGCCGGTGTCAGTCCGGCCGGCGCCCATACCCCGCGCGAGGTCGAGATCCGCTCCTGCGCCGCCCTTCCCGCGGGATTGGCGCTCTTGGACGCTCCCGATATCGACTCCGTCGTGGAGGAGAACCGCTCGCTGGCCGCCACCCTGCTGGCCGGCGCCGATCTGTGGATCTTCGTGACCACCGCGTCTCGCTACGCCGACGCCGTCCCCTGGGAGCACTTGCGCGCTGCCGCTGAGCGCGATGTGGTGACCGCAGTCGTCCTGGACCGCGTGCCCGACGGCGCGGGACCCGATGTCGAGGCCGACCTGCGCCGTCGCTTGACGGACGCGCGCCTCGCAGATGCGCCGATCTTCACCATCCCCGAGGTCGGTCTGGATACTGACGGCTTCCTGCCCGAAGCCGTCGTCGCACCACTGCGCAGCTGGCTCGGCGGTTTGGCCGCTGATCAGGAGGCCCGCAAGGAAGTGGCTCGGCGAACCCTGTCGGGCGCGCTGAATGCGGCTTTGGCGCAGACGGGCCTGCTGGCGGCCGAACTCGACGCCCAGATCGCCGAATGCGCCGAGCTGGCCGACCTGGCTCACACGGCGGGCCACGAGGCGCTGGAACGCTTGGAGGCGGCTGTGGCTGACGGCCAGATGCTGCGCGGCGAGGTATTGGCGCGCTGGCAGGAACTGGTTGGTACCGGTGAGCTTCTGCGCAGCCTGGAGGTTCAGATCGGGCGACTGCGCGACCGGTTGACCGCCGCCCTGAGAGGCAGGCCTGCTCCGGCGGCACGTGTGGAGGAGGCCATCGAATCCTCCCTGGTGGCTCTCCTGGTCGCCGAGGCGCAGCGCATGACCCTGGAGACCGAACGGGCGTGGCGTCGTGCCGCCACGGCGCCCGACCAGCTGGCCACGGCCCTGAGCGACCTGCCTACTGACGCTCGGCTGATGGCTGATGCGGCCGCCCTGGTGCACGACTGGCAAGGCGACGTTCTGTCGCTCATCCGTGCCGAGGGCGCGGACAAGCGTCTGACCGCCCGACTGCTGTCGCTCGGCGTCAACGGTGCCGGCGTGGCTCTCATGATCCTCGTCTTCGCCCATACCGGCGGACTGACCGGTGGCGAGATCGGGGTGGCCGGTGGAACCGCGCTCCTGGCCCAGCGCCTTCTGGAAGCCGTTTTCGGCGACCAGGCCATGCGCACGATGACGGTGCGCGCCCGCGACGCCCTGACCGCGCGTATGGAGGCCTTCCTGAATTCACTCGTTGAGGTCTTCATCTCTGCTCTGTCTGAACCGGTGCCGACCGGAGACGAGTTGCGTACCGGCATTGAGCGCGTTCGGGAAGCCGTGACTCTCGATGTTCGCGTCTCAGCAAGCGGCTCGTCCCTTGTTAATAGGAGCAGTGATCTGTTCCCAGGCGTGTCAGGACACGACCGATGAGCCGCGCACGGCCGAGCCACCGAGGGACGGCGCCGACAGCCAGCTTCGAGACGACCACCGCGCGGCGGGCGCGTGTTGCGGCCGGTCACGACCTGGATGCACGGCTGGCCGACCTGGAGCGGGCCGTCGAGCTCGGGGAGGGCCTCGTAAGCCCTGAGGCGATGGCTCCGGCACGTGCGGTCCTGGAAAGCGCGGACCAGCGACGCCGACTGGCGCCGGGCGTGGTCGTCGTGGCACTGCTGGGCGCCACCGGATCGGGCAAGTCGAGCCTGTTCAACGCCCTGGCCGGTACCCGGATTGCGCGCACTGCGGTCACCCGACCCACCACGACCCGCCCCCTGGCGGCGCTCCCCGCCGGTATCGGGCCGTCAGCGGCGGGCAGGACCAGTGCGCTGCTGGACTGGCTGGATGTGGACGAGCGCGTCCAGCTGACCGCCGATGCCGGGATCGGCGCCGCAACCGTGCTGCTGGATCTGCCCGATATCGATTCAGATGAGGACTCTCATAGGCGCATTGCTACCCGCCTGGTGGAGCGCGTCGATGTTCTCGTATGGGTTCTGGATCCCGAGAAGTACGCCGATGCCGTGATCCACGACGATTTCATCGCCCCGATGGCCGCCCACGCCGGTGTCACCGTGGTGGCCCTCAACCAGGTGGACCGCCTCGACGACGCTTCACGCGCTGCCGTGATGGGGGATCTGGGCCGTTTGCTCGCGGCCGAGGGGCTGATAGGCGTCTCACCGGTGGCGGTCAGCGCCCGCACCGGCGAGGGCATCCAGGAGCTGCGTGAGCGCATTGGTCGAATCGCCGCGACGGCGCGCGCTGCTGAGGACCGACTCGCTGCGGATGTGCGCAGCGCCGCCGAATCCGCCTGGCGCAATCTCGACCTCGACCACGCGAGTGGAGCGCGCCTTGTGGCCGGTGCTCACGAACAGGCGCTGAGCGAGGCAGCCGCGCTCGCGGCAGGTGCAGACGTAGTGGCCGAGGCGGTGGCCGAGTCCATGAGGCTGCGCGCGACCGCGAAGGTGGGCTGGGTGCCTGTGCGCTGGTTGGCCCGGTTCCGCCGTGATCCGTTGCGTGCCCTGCACTTGGGGGCCGATATCCTGCCCACGGCCCGCCGGCGTCCCGATTCAGGCGAGCCGCAGTCAGCGGGGAGACCAGTGGCGCGCACCTCATTGCCTCAGGCCGGCCCGGCAGCCGATGGCGCGCTCAGGACGGCCGCTCACACCACCGCTGCGAGGCTCGCCTCCGGCCTTCCCGGGGAGGCCGGAGCGGATGTCGTGGCGCGATCGGATGGCCGCGCCAGCGCCTTGGCTCCTGCTCTGGACCGGGCGGTCGCGAATGTCGACCTGGAGCAGACGCGCGCTCCCACGTGGTGGAATGCGGCGGCCTGGGTGCAGTGGCTGCTCATGCTGACGGCCGTTGTGGGCGGAGCGTGGTTGGCGGTGCTGCACGTGGTGCGGCAGTACCTGCTCATCATGGTGGAGCCGCCGCGGTGGGGGCTCGTACCCTGGCCCACTGTGGCGCTCGTCGGCGGTTTGGCGCTGGGCGCCCTGTGCGCTGCCGCGGGAACGGCAATGGCTCGTGTGGGCGCTCGGCGATGCCGACAGCGAGTGGAGGACCGGCTGCGTCGGGCTGCGGACGCTGTCGTGGAGCACGAGGTGCTGGGACCGTTGCGAGCCGATCTGGAGCGCTGGGACGAGCTCGTCGCCCTGCTGAGCGGCCTGCGCTGAGAATCTGCGCCGCCATCCGGCTCGTTGAGTTCTCGAGGAACGCCTAGAACGTCTGGAACGTCGAGGAAGCCGGGAGTCTCCCCACCAGTGAGCGGGAGCGCATCTCAGTCGGCGAGAGCCGACGACTGAGAGTGAGAGGGCGCGACAATGTCCTCGCAGGCGGGAGCAACGGGCGGGACGGCACTGGCGGGCAGTGCTTCCACGGCCTGGGCGAGGGCGTCCCCGAGCCCGTCGTACATGTTGATGACGGCATCCACTCCGGCGCGACGCATGGTGTCGGCCTCATCATCGAAGGTGGCGATGGCGATCACCCGGCCCTCGAAACTGGATCGGTTGAGCCATTCCAGGACGTGCACGTTGGCACCCGGCTCTGGCATGGCCAGCACTGCCTTGGTGGCGTGGACGGCGTCGAGGCGATCCCAGAACTCCTGGTCGGTGGCATCGGCCTCGAGAATGTTGAAGCCCTGCTTGGCGAGGGTCTCAACCTTCGAGGCGTCATTGTCGATCCCGAGTACGCCGGTCTCGCCGTCGGCATACAACCGGGTGTAGGTGGCGCGGCCCACTCTCCCCATGCCGAAGACAACGGTGCGCACGCCCAGCAGATTGACCGGGCGCTCTTCGGGGTGCAGCCGGCGGGAGGGCCGGTGCGGAATGAGGTCGGTCATCCAGCGCACCAGTCTGGCGGGCTTGCGATTGGCTATGGAGGACACGATGAAGGACATCGCCAGGGCGAGCGAGACGGCTGCGGTCCAGCCCTCACCGAGCAAGTCGTGCTTCACGGCCACGCTCACCACGATGAGGGCGAACTCGCTGTAGGCCGTCATGGCCAGGCCCGTCATGACTGAGGTTCGCCGGCGCATGCGCATGAGGCGTACGACGATCGTGTAGACCAGCGCCCGGGCTGGTAGCAGCAGGAGAAGCGCACCGGCCAGAACAAAGGCTCCGACGCCGGGTATCCCGTCCATGCCGATCGACAGGAAGAATCCCACCAGAAGGAGTTCCTTTATGGTGAATAAGGCGCTGGAGAGCTCCTTGGCCGCGGGGTGCGAGGCGAATAGGGCTCCCATGATCAGTGCGCCGAGGTCGCCGTCAAGACCGAGGAGATCGAACAAGAGATAACCGGGCAGGAGGGCCATGGACATGCCGAACAGGGTGCGCATCTCCCGGTGATCGATGCGGTCCAGCACCTTGCCGAGGAGCTTGGAGACGGGCCACAGGGCGATCAGAGCAAGGGACCACGGGCTGGGCGGTTCGTCGGAGCTGAAGGCCATGTAGGCGACGGCGGCGATATCCTGTGCGACCAGGACGCCGATTGCGATTCTCCCGTAGAGGGAGGCGGCGTCATCGCGGTCCTCCAGTAGTTTGACGACCACCACGGTGGAGGAGAAGGACAGGGCGAAGCACAGGGCTACTGCGCCGGCCGGGGTTACAGTGTCGACGTCCAGACCGAGGATCAGCAGAACGCTGATGAGGGCTGCGCTCAACGACGTCAGCAGGAGCATGGTGATGGCGGCCGTGCCGACCACCTCACGGCGGGCGAGGATCCTGGGGTTGAGCTTGAGACCGATGGTGAACAGCAGGACGGCGACACCGAGGTCGCCGAGGGTCTCGACGAACTCGAGATTGGGCAGGCTGGATGCTCCCAGGGCGAATCCGGCTGCCAGGAAGCCGACGAGCGGTGGAAGGCGCAGCAGCGTGGTTGCGAATCCGAAGATGACGATGGCGAATAGGTAGATGGCTGGGATCACAGGTACCTTCCGTTCCGGCAGCGGCTTCATGCCGTGTCGGTTGTCTCTACAGGCGACAACCCGCGAGCGCACAGGAATATTCCGGGTTGGAAAATTTTCCTGGTGCGGCATGCGCGGCGCTGGAAGGGCTGGTCAGGCGGATGCCGGCAGAAGAATCTTGATCGGGCGCGTTCCGGCCCAGTCAGGGACAGCCGGTGGACAGCTGTGCGCCGGCTGGTGGCTGGCACCACGATCATGGGGCCAGCCACCAGCCGTTTCGCTGGGATCAGCGCAGCCTCATTACCACCGGTCCGTGCGGCGCGTGGGCCGGTCGTTGTTGCGTCGGAAGCCTCCGCGCTGGCCGTTGCCGCGGTCCTCCCAGCGGTCATTACCGCCCCGATTGCCCCGGCGGTTTCCGCGGTCGCGGTCCTCCCAACGACCGCCACGGCGTTCGCTGCGCTCGCCGCGCTGACCGCCGTTGCCGCGGTCCTCCCAGCGGCCGCCGTGGCGGTTGCCTCCGCGTCCGCGGTCCTCCCAGCGGTCGTTACCGCCTCGGCGGTCATCGCGCCGGTCGCTGCGCCAGTTCTCGCGCCGACCGGAACGGCGCGATGCGGCGTCGGGCTGATTGTCGTCTCGGTCCCATCCGTGGCCCGGGCCCTGGTCGGGGCGGATTCGCAGTTCACGGCCACTGAATGTCGCCCGGCCCATAGTGGCCAGTTGCTCCTCATTCAGCGGGGTGTGGATCTCCACCAGGGAGAAGGACTGAAGAATGTCGATCTTACCGATGTCGGAGCCCGAGATTCCGCCCTCGTTGGCGAGGGCGCCCACGATTGCACCGGGCAGGACACGATCGCGGTGACCGACTTCGATGCGGTAGACGGTACCGGTGCCGTCCTCATGGCGGCGCCCGCCGCGTCCGGCTCCCGACTTGCCCTCCGTGCGATTGCCCCTGCTGCTCCTGCTGCCGGCGCGATCCTCGCGGTCGCGCCCGCCCTCGAAGGAAGCCGACACGAACGTGCCCTCGGCATCAAGGCGCTCCTCGCGGCGTTTGCGCTGGCGCGGACGCTCGTCGTCCTCTCGACGGCGCGGGCCGTCATCGCCAACGGCCAGAGCGAGCAGGGTCGAGGCGAGCTCGGCGGCGTCGATGCCCAGCTCCTCGGCTCCGGCCTCCACCAGCTCCCGGTACATGGACAGGCGCCCGCGGCCATGTCGCAAAGCGGCCTTATCCAGAAGTTTGCGGGCCCGATGAGAGGAGACGTCGGCGGGGGAGGGCAGGGTGATCTCCTCCAGCTTCGTGCCCGTCAGGCGCTCGATCTGGCGGAGTTTGCGCTTCTCCTTGGGGGTCAGGAACGTCACGGCCTCACCGTGTCGGCCTGCACGGCCGGTGCGGCCGATGCGGTGCACATAGGCTTCGGCCTCGCGGGGCACGTCGAAGTTGACCACGAGTCCGATGCGGTCCACGTCCAGACCGCGGGCGGCGACGTCGGTGGCCACGAGCACGTCCAGAGTGCCCATGCGCAGGCGCTCGACCAGGCGCTCGCGCTCCCGCTGGGGCACGTCGCCGGAGATGGCGGCCGCCTGGATCCCGCGGCCCGCCAGTTCGATGGCGACATCCTCCGCGGTGGACTTGGTGCGCACGAACACGATGGCGGCTTGCGCCTCGGTGACCGCCAGGACGCGGGAGACGGCGCCGATCTTATGGCGGAAGGGCACGACTGCGTAGGTCTGATGGACCGTGTCGACGGTGGAGGCCTGAGGGGAGACCTCGATCCGGATGGGGTCGACCAGGTGCTGGCGGGCCACGGCCTGAATGGCCGGCGGCATGGTTGCGGAGAACAGAGAGGTGCGTCGTTGTTCGGGCAGAGAGGCGGCGATCGTCTCGACGTCCTCGGCGAATCCCATGCGGAGCATCTCGTCGGCCTCGTCGAGGACGAAGTACCTCACGTCGTCCAGGACCAGGGCGCCCTTGTCGATGAGGTCGATGATGCGTCCCGGGGTTCCGACAACCACCTGGGCGCCGTCCTTGAGAGCGCCGATCTGCGGGCCGTAGGGAGCGCCGCCGTATACGGCGACGACGTCCAGTCCGCGCGAGCGCCGCGCCATATCAATAATGGCGTCTGCGCTCTGAAGAGCCAGCTCTCGAGTGGGGGCCAGGACCAGGGCCTGAACGACGGGCTCACGTGCCTCAACGGCGTCCAGCAGGGGCAGGCCGAAGGCGGCGGTCTTGCCCGTGCCGGTCTGGGCAACGCCGACGACGTCGCGGCCGGACAGCAGTACCGGAATGGCCTCGCGCTGGATGTCGGTGGGGTTCTGGTAGCCCATATCCGTCACGGCTTTGAGCAGGTCGGCCGGCAAGCCCAGGTCGGCGAAGGTAATCTCCTCCGGCGCTTTGGCGACCGGCTGGTCGCCATCCTCCTCGTCGTCCTCGTCGACGTCGATGAAGGGGGCGTGACCATCGACCTCGTCCTCATCGGTGTCCTGATCGCCGTCGTCGGAGTCGTCGTCCCCATCGTCCTCGGGGTCGGTCTCGGGCAGGGCCAGGTCGATGTCGTCGTCCTCGTTGTCGTGCTCGACGTCCTCGGGATCCTCCGGGGAGTCGGAGGAGGCGGGGGTCGCGAAGGAGTCAGGGGAGGAGGGCGACGGCGCTTCGGTTGCGTGGGCTGCATGAGTCGTATGAGGCGCAGCGATCTTCTCGGATGAGGCTGTGAGCTCGGCGCTGAAAAGATCGTCGAGGCCGAGCGGACCGTCCGCCCCGTCGAAGGACGCAGAAGGGCCAGTGTTGGTGTCAGTCATGAAGTTCTTCCCATGTATCCGGCCTGCGTGAGGCCTGTTGCGGAGTGTGGGGGAGGGCGGCTCGCTCTCCGCTCTTGCCGCATCGCACCCACCACACTCGCCCGAGCCACGGCCTGTTCCAGTGGAAGTTCCAGCAGAAGATGGCAATGGCTGATGGGCTTGACGCACAGACTCACGGGTCGAACACCGACCGAGCCCGCATGCGCGGACGTCCTGATCGGCCCCGAACGGGGTTCACAATGCGGATCGCTCCTGGTTCAAGCCTAGGGCCGGTCTTGGTCGAACGGGAGCATCTACTCGCGTGACGCCGTACATCACACATGAGCCCGGTCTCGTTTCGGAACATGATTGTCTGAGCATCGCTACTGATCGGAACTCGCGTGAGTCCGCAGCCGGAGCCACGGTCAGAGCCTTGCCATGCCCTCGCCACACAGTTGTTATCGAGATGAGACCTTGGCGGATTCCGGCTCGGAGACGATCCTGCAGCTTCATGAGAGAAGGGAGAAAACGTTGCAATGACTGGATTCTGAGCCAGAGCTGAGGCGCTGTGCGACGCACTGCGCGCCCCGATGCGAGGCCTTGGGCCGGGTGATCGCTCCGCCCGCGGCTTCTGCCGGCTTCAACGTCGCCTTTGGTGACGATACGATCTCCCTCGCCGGTTACTGGTCGGTCACGATGCTCGTGTCCGGCAGCGCCGGAATTCCCACCGCCGCAGCGGCCCCTGAGCTCTCGCGACACGACTTGTATATGGAGCCTACCGACGAGAGTCACCGCATGACACGCTCACAGCGCTACACCACGTTGCGCCGCAGAGTCAGGTCCTCTGCGCGTACCGCATTCGTCCTGCCCGTGGTGGTGGGGGCAGCACTGACGACGAGCCCCGGCATGGGAGGGGCCGCAACGGTCGAGGGCGCCGGCGGCGGTGCATCCTTCGAGAGCTTGCATACGACTCTCACGGCTGCAGGCGACAGCGGTTCTCGCGGCCTCTCGGGCGGTATGGCCGGGGACGTCGCCGTGCCCGTGGCGGAGTCTTCCGCTCTCCCGGCACCGAACGCCGGGACAGGTGCATGCGAGGAGGGCGGCGCGCGCATTGCGGCCGGAGACGGAACGGAGAGCGGGGGCGAGAGAGCCTACGACCCGGCCGCGTCAGTCCGTCTCACCGGCAGCGCCTGGTGTCTCGATGGCCAACTCGTTCAAGGAGAGCAGACTCTCCGTGTGCGTCTTGTGGCTGTAGGTGGTTACGCCTCCCGCGAGGAGATTCTGGTTCCCGCCACATTCGTCGATGGCGTGTTCGACGTGTCAGTCAAACTCGCTGACCTTTACGGTCTTTCGGGCCAAGGCCCCGGCGACTACTACCTGTCCGCCACTATCGACTCCCGGTTGTACGTCGGTACCACTCAGTTCCAGATCGCCGGGTCTGCGGAGTCGGCTGGGTCTGCTGGTTCGGCTGGTAGCTCCGCTTCGGAGTCGTCCTCGGAGGCGGCTGCGAGCCCGAGCTCAGAGCCCACTGCAGCGGAGCCGCCCCATAATCCTGAGCCCACTGAGCCCGCTGAGCCCATAGGGTCTGCTGACTCCGCCGCCCCCACAGAATCTCCAGAATCCTCAGAATCTGCAGGGTCCACTGGATCCACGGGGTCCACCGGATCCACGGCAACAGGGCCTGTCACTGTGCCGTCCCCGTCGGCCACGTCGCCCGAGCCCGATCCGAGCGGTTCTCCAGAGGAGCCGAGTTCGGAGCCGACACCGCCGACATCCGGTACGAGTCCCACCGCGACTCCTCGACCTAGAGAGTACAAGCCGGGCGACGACGAGGTTCCGCCGCCCGGACCTGGCGAAGATCCGGCCGACCCGGCCGACCCGGCCGACCCAGCCACCCCAGCCGACCCGACTGAAGCTCCTGCTCCTGAGCCGCCCGCTCCAGATCCTGACATCGTGCCTGAGCCGGATGGGGAAGCGGGGCGGGGACGGCCGGCGATGGAGCCCGCCGTACCGGTCAAAGATGCGAGTGAGCTCGACGCGTCCAATGCCGGCTCGTTGTCAGGAACCCGGCGCGGCAATGTGGTGTCGCTGATCCTTCCGTCTGACAAGGCCAAGAAGGGCGACTGGGTGGCGATCTTCCTCTTCCCCGAAGAATCTACTCCGGGCTGGACGCAGGTCGATGCCGACAACTCCGTGTCGATCGATGTCTCCAACCTCAGCGAGGGCTCCTACCAACTCGCTGTCGGCGATAGGGAGTCCCGCCTGCTCGGTTGGGCGCAGCTGGAGATCACCACAGCCGCTGCGAATACCTCCGAACCCGCTCAAATGACGGTCGAGACAACGACACCTCATGAATCGCGGGCTCCGGAGCGACACGACTGGATGCTCGCATCCGCAGGAGGCCTCCTTCTCGTGGGGGCTGGCTCTCTCCTGATTCTTGCGCGTCCGGCACTGATCGGTCTTAAGCGATGAGAGTGCGCGAGGTAGTGATGACTCGATGATGATCCGATGACGCGTCAGTGAACAGGACGCGTGTACGGCCCCGACCGGTGGACAGGCCTCTCGTCAGGGAGGCCTCAAGTCGTTCGCGGTTCCGCAGGCTTCTAAGACGCGGGGCCATACTGGTGATCGCCACGGTCGTAACAGCGATAGCCGTCTGCGCACTGGCGCTCGATACGGTGCGGCCGCCGGCATCCGCGGCGGAGGCCGGCGAATCGACCACGGGCACGGCGTCGACCATCAGCCCCTCGACCGTCGCGGTCGGAGGAACCCTGACCTACACCTTGTCCGGATTCCCTCCTGGAGCCACCATCCAGATCTCGGTTGACGATGACACACTCGGCGCTCAGGGCCCAGGGCAGAGCGTCATCGGTACCGCCACTGTCGATGATCACGGCATCACCTCTGGAGCCGTGGAGTTGCCCATCTACCTTGCCAAGGGCTCCCACTGGCTTCGATTCGGCGTCTCCGCCGGTCGCGACATTCCAACCAGTGAAGTCCGGACCATGGACTACACGAACAAAAGCCCTTATTTCACTGTCGGTGACGTGACGATCATCGGCGGCTCCGACAAGCCTTCACCGACGGATGCGCCGACGGAATCTCCGACACAGGCCGCTTCTTCTCCTCCGCCCGTCATCGCCTCCCCGACTGCCGCGGAGCCGGAGTCGGCGTCTCCCACCGCCTCCACCAGCCCCAGCACGACCCAGGTCGATATCAGGCCGGATGGAGGAGGCGCTCAGCCGCCTGCCGTTGAGGTCGAGACACCCGCTTTTCCCTTATTCGGTGCCTCGCTCTTCCTGCTGACGCTTCTGCTGGTCCTGCTCGCCACTATCATCGTGGTCAGCCACCGCAGGCTTGCGGCGGGGGAATCGGCGCTTCCTCCGTAGGCGCGCGCCTTGGGCATGTTGGTCTGGTCACCTTGGCAGAAGCCTCGACGAGCGGAGAGCGCACCCGGCATAGGATCGAAGACGGCGCCCGCCCGTCTCGCGGTGCGCCCCGACGGGCACCGGCTCAGTGCCCCACACGGAAGGAATCCAGCACCGTGCTGCGAACCCGCACCGCAGGCTCCCTGCGCGCCTCCGATATCGGCCAGACCGTCACCCTCACCGGTTGGGTGGATCGCCGCCGCGACCATGGGGGCGTGGCCTTCATCGACCTGCGCGACGCCTCCGGCATCGCCCAGGTGGTCATCCGCGAGGAGGTCGCCCACGACCTGCGCGCCGAGTACGTCCTGGCCGTCACCGGTGAGGTCACCGCCCGGCCCGAGGGCAACGCGAACCCCAACCTGCCCACGGGCGAGATCGAGGTCGTGGTCTCCGACGTCGAGATCCTCAACGTGGCCGCCCCGCTGCCCTTCCAGGTCTCCGACCACGCCGAGGACGCCGGCCAGGTGGGGGAGGAGGCCCGCCTGCGCTACCGCTACCTGGACCTGCGCCGCAGCCCCATGCAGCGCGCCATCCGCCTGCGCTCCAAGGTCAGCCAGGCCGCGCGCCGGGTCCTGGACTCTCACGACTTCGTCGAGATCGAGACCCCGACCCTGACCCGCTCCACGCCTGAGGGGGCGAGGGACTTCCTGGTGCCCGCACGGCTGGCGCCCGGCTCCTGGTACGCCCTGCCCCAGAGCCCCCAGCTCTTCAAGCAGCTGCTCATGGTCGCCGGAATGGAGCGCTACTACCAGATCGCCCGCTGCTACCGCGACGAGGACTTCCGGGCCGACCGCCAGCCCGAGTTCACCCAGCTGGACGTGGAGATGAGCTTCGTCGAGCAGGATGACGTCATCGCCGTCGCCGAGGACGTTCTGCGCGAGGTATGGGCCCTCATCGGCTACGAGCTTCCCACCCCCATCCCGCGGATGACCTACCGCGACGCCATGGAGAAGTACGGCTCGGACAAGCCCGACCTGCGCTTCGGCCTGGAACTGGTGGATCTGACCGACTACTTCAAGGGAACTTCCTTCCGGGTCTTCCAGAACCCCTACGTCGGCGCCGTGGTCATGCCCGGCGGCGCCTCCCAGTCGCGCCGGACCTTCGACGCCTGGCAGGAGTGGGCCAAGCAGCGCGGCGCCAAGGGCCTGGCCTACGTCACTGTGGGTGAGGACGGGACGCTGGGCGGGCCCGTCGCCAAGAACATCTCCGAGGCCGAGCGTGAAGGCCTGGCCGAGGCCGTAGGCGCTGAGCCCGGAGACTGCATCTTCTTCGCCGCGGGCACCGTGGACGCTTCCCGAGCCCTGCTGGGTGCCGCTCGCCTGGAGGTGGGGCGGCGCTGCGGTCTCATCGACGACGACGCGTGGTCCTTCGTATGGGTGGTGGATGCACCCCTGTTCAAGCCGTCCGCCGAGGCGCGCGCCGAAGGCGACGTGGCCCTGGGCAAGTCGGCCTGGACGGCCGTGCACCACGCCTTCACCTCGCCCAAGCCCGAGTGCCTGGACACCTTCGATGATGACCCGGGCAGCGCCCTGGCCTACGCCTACGACATCGTGTGCAACGGAAACGAGATTGGCGGTGGGTCCATCCGTATCCACCGCAGCGATGTCCAGGAGCGCGTCTTCACAGTCATGGGCATCAGCGAGGCCGAGGCCCAGGAGAAGTTCGGCTTCCTGCTGGACGCCTTCAAGTTCGGCGCCCCGCCGCACGGGGGCATCGCCTTCGGGTGGGACCGCATCGTCTCCCTGCTGACCAAGGCCGAATCGATCCGCGACGTCATCGCCTTCCCCAAGTCCGGGGGCGGCTACGACCCGCTGACCGAGGCGCCGGCTCCGATCACTCCCGAGCAGCGCAAGGAGGCAGGAGTCGACGCCGAGCCCGGGAATTCGGAGTAAACACATAGAGCCTGACTGATCGAGTCGTGGGGGAGCGTCCCTTGAGGATGCTCCCCCACAATGCTGTTAATTGCTAATGATGCGTTGGCAATGTGGTTTTTTAAAAGCTTTATGTTAGACAGTGCTAAAAATTTTTACCAGGATGATCAACAATGTGTGTTATATATTCGTAACCTGTGACTGCTGGCACGTGCTGTATTCTTTCGGCCATGCCTGACCACAGTGGGCGGCGAGCGAGTTCTGAAAGCAGGAAGATTATGGACGATCTGGATGTAGATCCGAGCGAATCGAATGAGCCGGTTATGCCCCCTGTTGTGTATGTCCCATGTGCTGTTGACGACCATGATGAACGGCATGCGGTGCTGCGTTATACCAATGATGGGCGTATAGCACTGCCGGTCTACACCGCTTTGGATAGGCTTCACACGTGTGCGGGGGACGTCCCCTGGGCGCTGATGGACTGGGCCGGCTTGGAGCGGATTCAAGAAGAAGAATCATTTGATCTGATTATTCAAGATATTTATATTCCGGAGGATATTCGATGAACGGATCGGTCACTAAAGTTTCTTCGAGTGCATCCGATTCCGCTGTCAGTCGACTGCAGGGCGCTCGTGATGGTATTACGGGGCTCGGGGAAGCGGTGCCCGCATCGGTCGATGCGGGAGAAGTGCAGGAAGACATCTCTGGGGCAGTATATTATATTTTTTCCAAAATGAGCCTCATCTCTACATCGATAGAGCAAGCGTCGACAGGTCTTCAGAACGCGAATTCGAATTTTGAGGCACAGGACTCCGCAACAGCTGAAGCGACTCCGGGGAGGGCTGCGCGATGACGATCGAGACCGATATTCCTGGTGATGCGGCGGGAATTATGTCCCTGGGGTCGTGGCTCACCGCGAATTCGGGTGGCGCGGTGACAGGCGCGGGCGATGCCTTCGCTGATGCGAAGTCGTTGATCGGATCTGAATGGGAGGGCGCCACTGCCGATGCTTTCGTCTCCTCAGCTGGCCGATCGGTACAAGACTGTGACGATCTCGGTGAGTTGATTACGTCCACATCCTCAGCTATCACCGATTATGGGTGCGCCTTGAAATCTGTACAGGAAAAAATGTCAGGTATACGGGCGCAGGCAGCGGCTCAAGGTCTAACAGTTTCTGGGACGACGATATCCATGCCGACTGATGTAAATGCCTCTGACCAAAGTAAATTAAATTCCGCGTATGAAGACGCTTCTGTTCAGGCTGCTGACGCTCGTCGGGCTTACACTGAGGCGAAATCTACATTGCAATCACTGCTGCCCCAGGGTCAAGGAGGTGATAAGAGTGGTTTTGGTGCTGAAGATGCCGGTAATATTTATAAACTGTTCAGCATCGCCTTTGAAGGAGGTTCAAAGGCCTTGGTGGGCACCGCTTCAATTATAATCGGACGGTCAGTGTTGCAGCAAGGTGGAAAGCTTATCTCTGATGCGGCAAGACTTTCTGATGCGGTGCTAAAGGATCCAATAGGGTTTGGTGGTGCCAAATTTGCTAACGAGGCGCTCAATCATGCTGGTGCAATGAAAAATGAGGGTAATAATATAGTAGCCAAAATGGCGAAGGAAGGCGCGAAATTCAAAGTAGAAGCACCTTCCTTCCTTGCGAAAGCCGGCAAAAGACTCCCGCTCGTCGGGCTGGCTGTTGGAACAGGCGTTGATCTCGCGAATGGTGAAAGCCCGTTGCAGGCAGGTGTTTCCAACACTGCTGCCACGGTAGTTGGAGTCGGGGCGGGAGGGATCGCCGAGGCGGGCTCAACCATTTTAGCGTCAGCGGCGTTGGGCGCTGCAGGCGGCTCCGTTGTTCCTGGCGTTGGTACTGCTGTTGGCTTGGCGGCGGGATTTGTTGCCGGTACCGCAGCGGCGATCTTCACCGATAAGACGGTCGATTCCATGATGGAGGATCATCAGGGTGTTGGTCATGCTATGAGGGAGGGTGGCGAGGCTGTTAAGGATACAGCTTGCGATATTGGAAAATCAGTATGGAAAGGAGCAAAATGGCTGGCAGGTGCAGGATGATAGACAATGAATAATCCTGAAGTTACGCCGATCGCGGTTGCTGGAATCGTCTTTCTGGCAGTCTTCGGAGTCTTGATCGCGTATATGGGGGTCAATGAAGATCTGCCAAACTTTACGCTTATGGGAACATCATTGTTCATCTTGTCTGTATCGGGATCTGTCTCCCTATTAATTGACCGCTTTGCTTCGCGAGCCATGCCGAAATCACGCATCGCTAGAATAGAAGATGGTGTGGCTATGCGGCCACATCGAGTATCCACTGTGCGCCTCGCGTTAAATGCATTGGGTGCTTCTTCATCCGTAACATTTCTGGCATCTTTTGTTCCCATCGTGAGGGTCTTCCCGGGTTCGCTCTTCACCATGGTAATCGATGTGCCCATTTTTGTTGGTCTTCTTCTCTTCGTATTTTTTATGCTGCGGAGGCGCTATTCTGTGGGTCCAATATTTTTTGGTTTTCATGGTTTCGCCTGGTCCGTATATGGGTGGTCTTTCTCCGTGGGATGGAATGATCTTCTCTGGATTAATTCGTTTGGAGATTGGCGACAATCTCCCCATTATGTCACGATCGCTACGTATCCCGGAGCCATCGTTGCGAGGCCTAAGGTTCCCCGTTTCGTCTATCACCGCCGTGTACCATGGGAAAATGTGGCTCCTGGAATGCAAGCTCTTGACATTCAGTGTGGACCTCAGTTTTTGGACGTCCCTCCGATGTATGTGGAGAACCTGATCAGGTTCTTCATTGAGCATCCCGAAGACCGCGTCAGGCTCTCCCAACAAGAAGGGTTGGAATTGGTCCAGAGTTTTTTCATGGACGGAGCTCAGGACGACGCCACGCACAACCTGACCGCAAGCAGAGAAGAGGACATGTGGGGAGGTGTGCTGTAATATCTTACGTGCCTGAAAAGCGGAATTATCAGGATCACTCCTATCGTCGGAAAATTGGTAAGGGTGACCGGTTTGGTAGCTGGGCTGCCATCCTCTGCATGCCTGCGGTGTCGGTTTTTATAGTGACAGCATTTTTTTTCTGGGATTCGAGAGCGACGCTTAATAATTTCGCTCTTGCGGCGGGTGCCTTGATCCTGTGCGGTAGTATTTTGCACGCTAATGGTGAGTGGCAAGAATACTTCGTGGTCGAGTCTTATTTAACCTGGTATCCTCTCGTCGAAAAGAATGTTGAAGGGGTTTTCCTAAAAGGGGGGGCAGGGCCGGACAATCTACTCCCGCCATTGCTCAGAAGCGCTGGATTATCAATCGGAGTGCTGGGATTTTCTGTCTTGCTCGAGTCTGGGGAAGAGTATATTCCTGTGGAGATCACCATCGGCTTCTTTCTTGCTGTCGCAGGGCTTACTATCTGGGCCATAAGCCTATGGTCGAAGCGTCGCCAGCGCTCCCTGTATCCAGGTGACATTGTCGTCAATGAAAAGGGGCTGAGCCAACAGTACGGTAGGCGCAAGGCTGCGGCCAGGTGGGAAGACCTTAATGGCAGATTTACGCTGGTCAAGACTCGTCGAAATGAAATAATTTTAAAGCTTGCGTTGCGCCCGGCCCCGGGGTGGAAGTCGTCAATAGATCTGTGGGTCTCACCAGTAACATCCAATGCATCTATTCTGGTCGATCTGGTCCGTTTGTGCTACCGAGATCCATCAATGCGGGATACGGCGGCCCTCTACTCGAGGTTCTCTGGATTCCTGTTGCCCTAGGTGGCGATTTGGATGAACATCCTACGTTCTGAGAGAGCGCACGATTGGAGCCGCCCTGCACGGCTCAATAAAAAGGCTGAGGCCATCGCCGACCGGACGTCCTGCGCCGGTGCTTCTGACGTCCCTTGAGAAGGCTTATCTGCCGTCCAGGTCCCCATCCGTTCGGCTGGGCGGCGGGCATAGAAAAGGCCCAGGACCATTCGGGTCCTGGGCCTTTCCACTGAAGCGCGGCGCCTCTTGAAGCGCGACGCCTCTCAGGCCGCGTGGTGGCAGGTGGCGCAGCTGCAGTCCTCGCAGGTGCAGGAGGAGCAGGAGTCCGAGCAGTGCTCACAGCTGCAGGTGTTGTGGTTGCAGGTGGGGCAGCTGCAGTCCGTGCACTCGCACACGGCGCAGGAGTCCGAGCAGTGCTCACAGGAACAGGTGTCGCACTCGTCGTAGTGGCCGTTGTCCTCGCGGTGGGCGTGGCCGTCGTGGATGTAGTCGACGTGGTCGTTGTGGATGACGGCGAGGTGACCGCAGTCCGGACCGTGCGTGTGGTGGTGGGCCTCAGCGGGGCGGTGCTCAGTGGTGGCAGTCATGATCGTGCTCCTTGGTATGTCTGAGTGCGTCGAGGAAGATCGACGTGACGTGGTCATCGATAAGGGAGTAGCTGTTCCTCCTGCCGTCACGGACGGCCTCCACCAGGTGGGCTTCCCTCAGTACCCGCAAATGATGCGAGACCAGCGGTTGAGAGGCCTCTAGAAGCTCGACGAGCTCGGTAACGTCCGCGGGTGATTCGGTCAGTCGGTAGACGATGCTTGCCCTCATCGGGTGTGCGAGTGCCTTGAACAGGTGAACGACTGGGGAGTCGTTCCTCAGGAGCGCCCCAGATGGCGTCTCGGCATCTCGCATAAGACTATTTTTATATCAAAGAATCTTGATGTCAAGTGGGCGTGCGCTTCCCGACGCCTCCGGTGCTGGGTTCCGGTAGCTGAGGCAGTGTGTGTGGTCGAGTGCTCGGATGGTCGCCTGCCAAGGGTTGAGGTGTCCGGATTCGAGGGCATGAGCCTCTGGCGAGCCTACGTCAAGCTCGCCTTCAGGCTCGACGGGGCCGGTGTCTGCGCCGGAAGCCGATCAGGGCAACGGTCAAAGCAATCGGCCACAGCAGCATGGGGGAGTAGCACAGGGCAAAGATGATGGTCTGCGTGGTGCTCATGCCCTGGGCGGGGGTCCATCCCGGCGGCTGTTGGAGCAGCGCTATTGGGAACAGGGTCGCTACGCTGAAGATGATGATGTATAGAAGTGCATTCCCCAGTGCGCCTGCCATGAGGGGCAGCTTGGGGTTAATGCCCCTGCTGCCCAGGACCGGCACCCACCTCGGCACTTCTTCGCCCCATCGGCGGCACAGTCCGAGGCAGAGCAGAGCTGAGCCGATTTGGACCAGCTCCAGGACCACGACGTAAGCGATCGCCCCTGCGCTCTCGCGGTAGCGGTAGGCCTGGCCGAACCCCACATCCGCTCCTACCATCATCGCCACCCGCCAGGCCGCGGAGGGTAACGCGCTCAGAAAGGCCAGCCAGCAGGCGGCCCTTGCCCAGGGCTGGACCGGTGGCGAGGGGGAAGGGGTAATCAACGGAAATAGACTAGAAATTCTAGAACGCATATTCAAAAATTAACTTGTACCCTCCCCCTATGGCAAGACCCGCGAAGTTCAGCCTTGATGACCTGCTCGACGCTGCCGGTCGCGTCCTCCTGGAGAAGGGGCGCGATATCACCATGGCTCAGATCGCCGATGCCGCGGGCGCCCCGACCGGTTCGGTCTACCACCGCTTCGCATCTCGCGAGGAGCTCCTCATCCGCTTGTGGTTGCGATCCATCAAACGATTCCAAGTCGGCTTCATCCGTGCCGGGGAGCGGGAGGAGGCGCGGCGCGCCGTGATCGAGATGGCGCTGTGCGTGCCGCGGTTCTGCCGTGCGCATCCGGCCGATGCCAAGGCGATGACGCTCTACCGGCGGGAAGACTTGCTCTCCACCACCACAGGCGACCTGCGCAAGGAGGTCGAGTCCCTCAACGAGGACATTGATGCCGTTACCGAAAACCTGGGGGTGCGGCGCTATGGGGCGATGAACGAGCGCCGTCGGGCGCTGCTGTACCTTGCGACGCGGATAAGTCCCTACGGCCTCCTGCGCCCCTTCATCGGTGCGGAGATCCCCTCCTGGATCGACGATGCCGTTGCGGCCAGCGCTGGAGCGATCGCCGACTTGGGCGATGAGTCGTAGCCGGAGCTGTGTGAGCGCAGTCACCAGAGGTAGGCTGAAGGCATGTCACGTTATATCGAGTTGCACCCGGTCAACCCACAGGCACGTCTGGTCGAGAAGGTGGTGGACAAGCTGCGTGAGGGCGGCTTGATCGCCTATCCCACCGACTCGGGCTACGCCCTGGCCTGTGCTCCTGGGAATAAGGAGGGGCTGGACCGCATCCGCGCTATTCGTCAGCTCGACAGCAAACACAATTTCACGTTCGTGTGTGCCAGCTTCGCCCAAGTCGGTCCGGTGGCGATCGTCGGGAACAACGCCTTCCGTCTCATCAAGCGCCTGACCCCCGGGCCGTGGACCTTCATCCTCAAGGGCACCAAGGACGTGCCCAGAATGACGCTCAATCCGAAGAAGCACACGCTGGGCGTGCGCATCCCGAACCATGCGATCACCCAGGCCCTTGTCGCCGGTTTCGACGCCCCCATCCTGTCGTCGACCCTCATCCGCCCCGGGCAGACCGAGCCGGAGAGCTCGGGGTGGGAGGTTGAAGATGCTCTGGGGCACCTGATCGACGTCGTCATCGAGGGCCCTGTGACGTCCACTGAGTCCACCACCGTCGTCGATCTCACCGATGACGCCCCCGAGGTCGTGCGCGAGGGGGCGGGGGATATCTCTCTGCTGTGAGCCGGTACCGGGGCCGGTCGGGAGAACTGACAGCTACGGATCGGCCCCGGTCAAGACCTCGGCGTCGGAGGGAGGGCCGGGCGCGCCCGTAACTCGGGCTGCTGATTCAGTCGACTCAGTTGATTCGGTGCTGAACCTACTGCTGACTCATTGCCGACTCAGACTGCGGCCGAGGGCCTCGTGCTCATCCCCAGGTCCGCTGCCTCCTCCGCTTCTTCCGTGTAGCGATCGCGCACGTTCTGCAGGAAGCCCGGCGCCCACCAGTTCCAACGTCCGAGCAGGCTCATGATCGCGGGCACCAGGAGCATTCGCACCACGGTGGCGTCCAGCGCCACCATGACCGCAAGGGCCAGGCCGATCTCCTTGACGATGAGCAAATCGCCCGATACGAAACCGAGGAAGACGATCATCATGATGAGGGCCGCTGAGGTCACGACTCCCCCTGACCGCTGCAGCCCCCTCTCGACCGCAGTGTTGTTGTCGTCTCCGCCGTCCCAGTACTCCTTGATCCTGGCCAGGATGAAGACCTCGTAGTCCATCGCCAGGCCGAAGCCCACGCCGACCGCTGTCACGATCACATACGCCTCGACTCCGCCGATCGGGGTGAAGCCGAGCAGCCCACTGAGATGGCCGTCTTGGAACACCCACACCAGGACGCCGAGTGACGCCGCCAATGAGATCGTGTTGATCAGCAGCGCCTTGAACGGCACGAGCACGGAGCCGGTCATGAGGAACAGGAGTACGAAGGACGCCGCCACCAGCAGCCCGACCGCCCAGGGCAGCCCATGAATAATGATCTGATGGAAGTCGTACTGGCTGGCGGCCTGGCCCGTGACCCAGGCGTCGGCAGGCGCGTCGAGAGCCAGGATCCCGGCGACGGCGTGCTCGGCGGTGACTGAGGAGGCGTCGCCTTCGAGATCGAGGTACACCACGGTGTAGTCGCCGGCCGTCGCCAATCGGAGCACCTGAACAACACCGTCCGTTGAAGCCACCTGGTCGTTGATGTACGACGTGACCCGTTCTCCGGTCGCGGCCACAATGAGTGTGGCGTCCTCCTCCGCGGCCGTCGAATAATCGGTCTGCAGAGCCGTCAAGTACGTTCGCTGATCGGATTGGGGCGGTAGAAGCTCGGTGGTGGAGGTCAGCATGTGCAGCCCGCGCAACGGTGAGGCCAGCACCACCAGCAGTGCCACGCAGGCGACGAGGACTACCCAGGGCATTCGGTGGACCTGTCGGGCGACCCAGGAGAACATCCCGGATTCGGGGGTGATGCCGCCTGTTGGCCGCCGGCGCGCGGTCGATCTCAGGAGTCGCTGGGGAAGGGATGGGTGCAGGAGCCTTCGCCCCAGAAGCACCAGCAGAGCTGGAACCAGCGTCAGGGCCGCGGCGATGGCGATCAGAACGACGGCCATGCCCGCTACACCGATGGACCACAGGATGTTGGTTCCCATGAGCACCAGGCCCAGCAGCGCCACGGCCACTGTCAGTCCGGAGAACAGCACAGTGCGCCCGGCTGTGGCCAGCGTCGTCGTCATGCACTGGGCGATGAGCGGATCGCGCCGACCGGTGCGTCGTCGGCGCAGGCGTCCGTCCCACGTGGATTCGATGTCATCGCGGTTGCGGGCGAGCTCCTCGCGGTAGCGAGAGGTCAATAACAGCCCGTAGTCGATGGACAGCCCCAGGCCGATGACCGAGATGATGATCACGACGAAGGACTGCAGATCGGTGAAGAAACTCAGCGCGTACAGCACGCCCAGGGAGCCGGCGATCGACGCCAGCGCGCCGATCAGGGGCATGCCCGCCACGAGAAAGCCTCCGAAGACCAGCACCATGACCAGCAGCGCCAGGGGCAGGGCGATGATCTCTCCCCGGATCAGGTCCTTCTCGACCTGGTCGTTGACCGTCTGCGACATGAGCGCCTTGTCGGAGACGACGCCGGTCGCATCCGGACTGATGGAGTGCAGCTCATCGGGGATCGCGCGCAGTCGCTCCTCGACCTTGTGCGTCACGGCGGCGACTTCCTCCGCATAGGCCTTGTCGCTGGCAGAGGCGACCTTGTCACCGTTGGGGTTGACGGTCACGATCATGAGGAAGCCGTCCAGCTCTGTGGACGCCAGGGCCTGTGCCGCGGGCTCGGAGAGCATGCCGGGAACGACGAAGGGATCCAGGACATTCTGCTCGCCCACCAGGGCCCGCAGATCCGTGTGCGCTCCAGTCAGGGCGGAAGCGACCTCCTTCTGGACCCCCGTGTCCGAGATGTCGATGCCGGTGACCAGCAGGCTCACGGTTTGCGAGTCGCCGGCCAGAGTACGCAGGATCTGCTCGCCTTGGGCGCTCTGAGTGCCCGAAGCCGACGAGTTGCCCGCCTCGAGCCGTCCGAACAGGCCGGTTCCGCCCGGACCGCCCAGCGAAAGAGCGAGAAGCGTGACAGCGAGCACCGCCCATGTACCGACGACGTACCAGGCGTCCTTGACGACGCGACGGGAGAGCCAGACGAGCATGACTGCATTGTCGCAGACCCATGCCCCCATGTTGTTGAAGGATCGCCCGCTGATCCGAGGCTCGTGTCCGGCTTCCGGCGCCGATGCGGCCCTGAACGCTCTCGATACTGCGGGATGCTGGGGGATGTTGTGAATACTGCGACGCTGCGGGCGCTGCGGAGGGTTTAGGGTCTGCGGGTATGGACCTGTTCGAGAGCGCCGGAACAGACGATGCCGGACTTCCGATGGACGCCCGCGCTCCGCTGGCCGTGCGCATGCGTCCGCGCTCCTTGGATGAGGTCGTCGGTCAGGATCATCTGCTCGCACCCGGGTCGCCTCTGCGCCGCCTCGTCGACGTGCCCCAAGGTCAGGAGCGCGGCGCGGGTGTGTCGAGCATTGTCCTGTGGGGGCCTCCGGGTACGGGGAAGACGACCTTGGCCTATCTCGTCGCCAGGGGCAGCGGACGCCGCTTCGTCGAACTGTCGGCGGTGAGCGCAGGGGTCAAGGACATCCGCCAGGTCGTGACGGATGCCAGGCGCAGGCTCGCCGGCGGCGAGGAGACCGTGCTCTTCGTCGATGAGGTTCACCGCTTCTCGCGCTCCCAGCAGGATGCCCTGCTGCCCAGCGTCGAGAATCGCTGGGTCACCCTCGTCGCCGCCACCACGGAGAACCCGAGTTTCACCGTGGTCTCGCCGCTCCTGTCCCGATCCCTGCTGCTCACCCTTCAGCCGCTGGGCGCCGATGCGGTCCGCGCATTGGTGGATCGTGCAGTCATCGACGAGCGCGGACTGCACGGCGAGGTCGTCGTCGATGATGATGCTCGTGAGCAGATCGTGCGCATGGCCGGATCGGATGCGCGCAAGTCGTTGACCATTCTCGAGGCCGCGGCCGGTGCGGTCCTGACGGAGGACGCATCGGCCCAGGAGTCGGCGTCGGTCGCAACGGATCGGGGTGACGATCAGACCCTGCCCCGTGTCTCCCTGGAGGATGTCGAGCGCGCCGTCGATGTTGCCGCCGTGCGTTATGACCGGCAGGGGGATCAGCACTACGACGTCGTGAGCGCATTCATCAAGTCCATGCGCGGTTCGGATCCCGATGCCACCCTTCACTACCTGGCGCGAATGGTGGCGGCCGGCGAGGATCCCCGCTACATCGCGCGGCGCATCACGATTCATGCGGCCGAGGATGTGGGCCTGGCCGATCCCACCGTGCTGTCCACCGCGGTGGCCGCCCAGCAGGCGGTCGCCCTCATCGGGATGCCCGAGGCGCAACTGGTCCTGGCCGAGGCCGCCCTGGCGGTCGCCACCGCGCCGAAGTCGAATGCGGTCACGGTCGGCATCGGCCAGGCTCTGGCGGATGTGCGCGCGGGCGAGGGCACTCATGTCCCGCTCCACCTCCGTGACGCCCACTACGCGGGTGCCGAGCGCATGGGGCATGGCCAGGGCTACCTGTATCCGCACGACTTCCCGCACGGCGTCGTCGCTCAGCGCTACCTGCCCGATGAGCTGGCCGGACGCCGCTACTACGAGCCGACCGGCAACGGCTTCGAGAAGCAACTCGCCTCCCGGGTCGAGGCTGTGCGCCGCATCCTGGATCAGCGATGAGCGAGGCGGCCGCATCACCCTCCTCCAGAGGCGGCGCCGTGCGCAGGACCGGTCTGGTTCTGGCCACGGGAGTGTGCGCCGGGTTCCTGTCCGGCCTGTTCGGCGTAGGCGGGGGATTGGTGATCGTTCCCGCGCTCATGAGCGTGCTCGGCATGAGCCAGCGCAGGGCTGCGGCCACCTCTCTCGCCGCCATCGTGCTGACTGCCGTCACCGGTTCGGCCTCCTACGGCATCCGCGGCGAGGTCTCGCTCCCCGCTGCGGGTCTCCTCGTCGTGGGCGCGCTCGTCGGCGCGCAGGGCGGTGTGCTGGCGCTGCGACGCCTGCCCGAACGCGTGCTGCCCTGGATCTTCATCGGCTTCGCAGGCCTCGTGGCCGTCTCCATGCGACTGCGCGTGCCCGTTCGCGAGGCGGCGCTCACGCTTGACGGGCCGCGCGCCATCGCGCTGATCGCCGTCGGAGCAGTCGCCGGCATCCTGTCGGGGCTCGTCGGTGTGGGCGGGGGCAGTGTCATTGTGCCCGGTCTCGAGCTTGTCATCGGTGTGGGCGACCTTCTCGCCCGGGGCACTTCGCTGCTCGTCATGATCCCGACCGCCGTCACTGGAACATGGACCAATCTCAAGCACGGCATCGTGGACCTGACGTCCGGATTGCTCGTCGGAATCGGAGCGGTGATCGCCGCCCCGGTCGGAGTCGCGGTGGCCGCCCGCATCAGTCCGGCAACGGGATCCGTGCTGTTCGACCTCTTCCTCGTGAGCGTCGTCATCAACATGCTGCGCAAGGAGCGTGCTCGTCAGCGCGCCCGAGCCGCAGCGGTGAGCACGAGCTTGAGGCCTCATGACTGAGGATCAGCTCACAACCCGGGATTGTGAGATGCGGTTCGCGGCCAACGGTCGGTAGAGTTCCCGCGCTGCCGCTGTGCGCGGCGGCTGTCCTGGGGTCTCGGCCGAACACGGCTGCCACAGCGAATACAGAATACAGGCTGACCCCGTGCCGCGGGCGCCCGTCCGTGACATGCGATCCATTCCGACAGGAAGAAGAACTCATGAGCTCCTCCCGCTCCCGCCGCCAGGTGCGCCTGTCCCGCGCCCTCGGCATTCCGCTCACCCCCAAGGCCGTGCGCTACTTCGAGAAGCGCCCCTACGGTCCGGGCGAGCACGGTCGGGCCCGTCGTCGCGCCGAATCCGATTACGCCGTCCGCCTGAAGGAGAAGCAGCGCCTGCGCGCTCAGTACGGCATCCGGGAGGCGCAGCTGCAGCGCGTCTTCAAGGAGGCCAGGCGTGAGAAGGGGCTGACCGGTGAGTCCCTGGTCGAGCTGCTCGAGATGCGCCTGGACGCCCTGGTGCTGCGCTCGGGCTTCGCCCGGACCATCGCCCAGGCTCGCCAGGTTGTGGTTCACCGTCACATCCTTGTGGACGGAAGGGTTGTCGACCGCCCCTCCTTCCGCGTCAAGCCGGGGCAGACCATCCAGGTGCGCCCGCGCTCCCAGGTGATGACGCCTTTCCAGATCGCCGCCGCCGGCACCCACCGCGACGTTCTTCCCCCCGTGCCCGAATACCTCAAGGTCGAGCTGGAGAAGCTGTCCGCCACGCTCGTGCGTCGGCCCAAGCGCGATGAGGTCCCCGTGACCTGTGACGTCCAGATGGTCGTTGAATACTACTCTCGCTGATCTCCACGTCATCAGATGTGATGCCCCGGACCGTTCGCCGGTTCGGGGCATCACTGCATCTCGCGGTACTCTCACTTCGGCTCTCTCCCGCTCGGCTCTCAACGGCCCCTGGATGCAGTTGCCGCTCATACACGACACACACTGCGAGGAACTCCATGCGCACATCTGAGATCCGTACTCGCTGGCTCGATTACTTCGCCGCGAACGACCACGAGATCCGTCCCTCCGTGCCCCTGGTCTCCCCGGAGCCCTCGATCCTGTTCACCGTGGCGGGCATGGTTCCGTTCATCCCCTACATCCTGGGCACCGAACCCGCGCCGTGGCCCCGGGCCGCCAGTGTGCAGAAGTGCATCCGCACCAACGACATCGACAATGTCGGCAAGACCACTCGGCACGGAACGTTCTTCCAGATGAACGGCAACTTCTCCTTCGGCGATTACTTCAAGGAGGGGGCGATCGACTACGCCTGGAACCTGCTGACCGGTTCCACGGACGAGGGCGGCTACGGTCTGGACGGCGACCGCCTGTGGATGACGATCTGGGAGAAGGATCAGGTCTCCTTCGATCACTGGACCCGGGTCATCGGGGTCCCGGCCGAACGCGTCCAGAAGCTCCCGTTCGAGGAGATCTCCTGGTCCACGGGGCAGCCGGGACCGGCCGGCTCCTGCTGCGAGATCCACTACGACCGCGGCTCCGCCTACGGCCCGGACGGGGGCCCGGAGGTCGACGTGCAGGGAGACCGCTTCCTGGAGATCTGGAACCTCGTCTTCGACGAGTTCGTGCGCGGCGAGGGCAAGGGGCACGACTTCGAGCTGGTGGGCAAGCTCGACCGGACCGCGATCGATACCGGTGCCGGTCTGGAGCGCCTCGCCTTCCTCCTGCAGGACAAGCCCAACATGTATGAGATCGATGAGGTGTATCCGGTCATCGCTGCCGCTCAGGAGATGTCCGGGAGAACCTACGGTCTCGGCGCGGCCGGCCCTGAGGCGGGCGATGCCTACCATGACGATGTGCGCATGCGGGTGGTTGCCGACCACGTGCGCTCTTCGCTCATGCTCATCGGCGACGGCGTGCGCCCGGGCAATGACGGGCGCGGTTACGTGCTCCGCCGTCTTATCCGCCGCGCGGTGCGCTCGATGCGGCTGCTGGGTGTGGATTCCGCCTCATTGCCAACACTTCTGACCGTGTCGAAGGAGGCGATGAAGGCCTCCTACCCGGAGCTCGACACCAACTGGTCCACTATCTCCGAGGTCGCTTACGCCGAGGAGGACGCCTTCCGCCGGACCCTGACCGCGGGTACGACCATTCTGGACACGGCGGTGGCCGAGGCCAAGAATCGATCCGGCAGGCCCGTACTGGCCGGCGACCGCGCCTTCGCCCTCCACGACACCTATGGTTTCCCCATCGACTTGACTCTGGAGATGGCCGCCGAGCAGGGCGTGGAAGTCGATGAGGACGGATTCCGCGTCCTCATGGAGGAGCAGAGGGAGCGCGCCCGCGCTGACTCCCGCGCCAAGAAGACCGGCTTGAGCGACGTGCGCGTCTTCCACGAGATTCAGAAGTCCATGGGGGGGCCTTCGATTTTCCTGGGTTACACCGAGTCGGCGGCCGACGCCGTCGTCACCGGTCTACTCGTCGATGGCGGGCCCCAGCCCGTCGCCACCGCTCCGGCCGAGGTCGAGGTCGTGCTGGACCGAACCCCGTTCTACGCCGAAATGGGCGGCCAGCTCGCCGATCACGGCACCATCCGCCTGGCCGACGGGGGCGTCATCGAGGTTCTCGACGTCCAGGCGCCAGTCAAGGGGCTGTTCGTCCATCGCGGCACTCTCACCGAGGGCACGGCGGCCGTGGGGGAGCGCGCCTACGCAGAGATCGATGCTGTGCGTCGCCTGGCCATCGCGCGGGCGCACACCTCCACGCACATGGTCTATGCAGGCCTGCGCCACGTGGTCTCCCCGGACGCCCCGCAGGCCGGCTCCGAGAACTCGCCGGCACGACTCCGCTTCGACTTCCGCCACTCCTCGGCAGTCAGCGGCACTCAGATGGACGACATCGAGTCACTGGTCAACGACAAGGTGGCCGAGGACCTCGTGGTGGCCACTGAGGTGATGCCACTGGAGGAGGCCCGCCGGCAGGGCGCCATCGCCCTATTCGGTGAGAAGTACGGCAAGGACGTGCGCGTGGTCACCATCGGTGAGAACTTCGATAAGGAGCTGTGCGGCGGAACCCACGTGCCCTCCACCGGTCATATCGGTCGGATCGCGCTGCTCTCCGAAGGCTCCATCGGCTCGGGCGTGCGGCGCATCGACGCCCTCGTGGCGGACTCGGCCTATCGCTTCCAGCACAAGGAGCACGCGCTGGTCTCCCAGTTGTCCACCCTGGTGGGAGGGCGACCCGAGGAGTTGCCGGGGCGTGTGGAATCCCTCATGAGCCGCCTGAAGGAGGCCGAGAAGAAGCTCGCCGCCGCCCAGCAGGCCGCACTGGCCTCGCGCGCTGCGGAGATCGCGGCCTCGGCCACCCGTGAGGGCGACTTCCTTCTGGTGACCGCAGACGTGGGCGCCGTTGGCTCGGCTGACGCGTTGCGCAGCCTGGCTCTGGACGTGCGCGGGCGCTTGGCCGACTCCGAGCCCGTGGTCGTCGCGGTGGCGGGCACGGCCGGCGACCGGCCCCTCGTGGTGGCCACCACCAACGCCGCCGCCCGCGCCGTCGGGGCCAAGGCGGGAGCGCTCGTGCGCACCGCCGCAGCTGTTCTCGGCGGCGGCGGCGGGGGCAAGGACGATCTCGCGCAGGGAGGCGGACAGGACGTTCGCAAGATCGACGCCGCCCTGGCGGCGATCGCCGGCGAGCTCGTGTGAGCGCGGGGCGACGTGCGCTCTGGGGCTCGGCTGGCTTTCGACGTCGGCAAGGTGCGAATCGGTGTGGCCCGGTGCGATGCGCAGGCCATTCTCTCGGTACCGGTAATGACACTGAAACGTGACCGTTTCGGGGCTGAGCTTGAGGAGGCTGCCGATCTGATCGAGGAGTACGATGCCATTGAGGCGATCGTCGGTCTGCCACGTCGTATGAATGGCGGTTCGTCGGCCTCGACCGAGGACGCCCGGAGGTGGGCACACGAGTTGGCACAGGTCACATCAGTGAGCGTGCGTCTGGTAGACGAGCGGTTGTCCACTGTGACGGCCCACCGAGAGCTTCACGAATCCGGTCGAACGGAGGCGAGTTTTCGGAAGGTCGTTGATCAGGCTGCGGCTGTGGTTATCCTCGATCAAGCCCTTGATACAGAGCGAATGACGAACGCCCCGGCGGGCGAGCTCGTCCCCCCGATCCGGAGAGACAGATAGTGAGCCAGGACGACGATTTCTTCACTCAGCTGGGTATTGAGCCGCGTGAACCCAACCAGGCCGCGGGCGGTCGTCTCGATGCGACTCGTACTCAGCGTCGGGAGGAGCGTGTTCGGCGCCGCAAGAAGCGCAGGCGTCGGCTGATCACCGTCCTCATCCTGGTGCTCGTTCTCTCAGTTGCGGGCGGGGTCGGCTTTATGGCCTACTGGAATAGCGGAATCGCCTCCCTTATAACCGGACCCCAGGACTACGAGGGCGCCGGCGAGGGGGAGGTCGTCGTTGAGATCCCCGATGGCTCCTCTGGCAAGGACATTGCCCAGATCCTCGCGGACGCCGGTGTCGTGAAGACCGCCGGCGCCTTCGCGAACGCCTATGCGAAGAACGCCAACTCCGGGAACATCCAGCCGGGCACCTACACGCTGCGCAGTGGCATGTCGGCGGATAACGCCGTGGCCATGCTGCTGGACCCGGCATCGAAGTCCGATCACACCATGAACATCTCCGAGGGGGCGACGAAGGCTCAGGTCAAGGAGCGCCTCAAGAGTGTCGGCCACTACACGGACGCGCAGGTCGAGGAGGCCTTCGGCGCCACCGATGCCATCGGCCTGCCCGAAGCGGCCAACGGCAACGTCGAGGGATGGCTCGCGCCTGGAACCTACGATATTGCCGATGACGCCTCGGCGACCGACATTGTCGCCTCAATGGTCTCCACCACCATCGAAGGCTTGAAGGATCTGGGCGTGGCGAAGGCGGACTATGAGTCCGTGCTGACCAAGGCCTCGATTGTGGAGCGCGAGGCCACCCCTGAGTACTACGGGAAAGTCGCCCGGGTCATCGACAACCGTTTGCGGGACACCGATGGGCCGACCCGCGGTTATCTTCAGATGGATTCCACTGTTCTGTACGGAGTGGGACGTTCGGGTGGAATCCCAACGGCCGATCAGATCGCCGATGCCTCCAACGCCTACAACACCTATGCCCACGAGGGTCTGCCTCCCAGCCCGATCGGCAACCCCGGCAAAGAGACCATCAAGTCGGTGCTCAACCCCGAGGCGGGCGACTGGCTGTACTTCGTCACGGTCGATCTCGACACCGGGGAGACGCTCTTCGCCACCACCCATGAGGAGCAGGAGGAGAACAAGAAGAAATTCGACGCCTACTGCGAGGCGCACAACGACACGTGTTACGGCAGCAGCTCCAGTCCGGGGCCGAAGCCCTCGGCCACGCCCAAGCCTCCGGAGGCCTCGGCCGGGACGGACGGCTGACCGCCGTGACCACTCCAGGGTCCGGCGACTCGGCGCGCCGTGCGGCCGTCATCGGTCTGCCCGTCGCGCACTCTCTGTCTCCGGTGCTGCACCGAGCCGCATACAGAATGCTCGGACTGGAGGGGTGGATGTACGACCTGTGGGAAGTGAACCCGGAGCATCTGCCCGCGATACTGGCTGAGGTCGCTGCTCCGAGCACCACTGAGCCCGCTTGGGCGGGCTTGAGCGTGACTATGCCGCACAAGCAGACAGTGCTTCCCATGCTCGACGCCGTCGACCCGCTGGCCACTGTGGCCGGTGCGGTCAACACCGTCGTCGCCCAGCGTGCGGGAACCGGGAGGGCGCTGCTGACCGGTTTCAATACCGACGTCGCCGGGATCGTCGGTGCTCTGCGGGAAGCGGCGCCGGCGGATGCGGATGACGGCACCGCTGCCGGCGGTGGAGCGCGGGCCCTGGTGCTCGGGTCGGGAGCGACCGCATGCTCGGCACTCGCAGCCCTGGCCGAGATCGGCGCCACGGATCTGGTCGTGGCCGCTCGCCGGCATGCGGGTCCTGGACGTGCCGCGGCAGCAGCGCATCGCATGGGCCTGGATGTCACCCTTCTGACCTGGAATCCCGGAGACGCCAAGTCCGATCAGACTGTCGCCGAGGCCTGCGCACGTGCCGACATCGTCGTGTCGACGCTGCCTGCGGGCGCCGCCGACATGCTCGTCGAGCCGTTGGCGGCGGCCCTCGACCCCAGGGGAGCGGCTCGCGCCATCATGCTCGACGTCGTGTACGCGTCGTGGCCCACACCGCTGGCCGCCACCTGGATGGCCACCGGCAGGCATGCGGTGCCCGGCTGGCTCATGCTGCTCCACCAGGCCGTGCCGCAAGTCGCGCTCATGACCGGGCTCACCCCGCCGATTGCGCCCATGCGAGAGGCCCTCGAGAACGCTGTGGCTGATCGCTGAGTCTCGCCAGGTCTTGCAGAGGCGAATCCTGCGTGATCTGGCGCCCAGCGGTGCCACGATGCACAGCCTCGTCGGCGAGAGCGGCATCGTGTGCGATGATCATCCTCATGCTTCGATGGATGACCGCTGGCGAGTCCCACGGGGAAGCCCTCACTGCGCTTATCGAAGGTGTGCCCGCCGGCGTGGAGATCACGAGCGAGCGGATCGAGCAGGTTCTGGCTCGGCGCAGGCTCGGCCATGGACGGGGCGCTCGCCAGGCCTTCGAACAGGACCGCCTGACGATTCTGGGCGGCATTCGGCATGGACGCTCGATCGGCAGCCCCATTGTTCTGCAGATCGGGAATTCCGAGTGGCCGAAATGGTCCACCGTGATGAGCGCGGATCCCGTCGACCCCGCAGAGCTTCTCCGCGATGCCGGTACCGGGGATGCGCGTGAGATCGCCCGCAACCGGCCTCTGACTAGGCCGCGCCCCGGTCATGCGGATCTGCCCGGGCTGCTCAAGTTCGATTTCGCCGATGCCCGTCCAGTTCTCGAGCGCGCCTCCGCGCGCGAGACCGCTGCTCGCGTTGCGCTCGGCGCGGTGGCGACTGCCATCATCGAGCAGGTGGCCGGCATTCGACTGGTCAGCCACGTTGTGCGCATTGGCGGAGCGGCGCTGCCCGATGAGGCGGCTCGCCCCACGCCGGATGATGAGGAACGGCTGACCGCTGATCCCGTGCGGTGCATCGACCCGGCCGTGTCGGCCGCCATGATCGCCGAGATCGACGCCGCCAAGAAGGCGGGCGACACCCTCGGCGGCGTGGTGGAGGTCATCGCCTCGGGCGTGCCCATAGGGCTGGGGACGCATGTCGAGGCGGACCGGCGCCTCGACGCCCGTCTGGCCGCGGCTGTCATGAGCATTCAGGCGGTCAAAGGAGTCGAGATCGGTGATGGCTTCTCCGAGGCCGCGTGCCGGGGCAGCCGTGCCCACGACGAGATCCTGGATGTCGCAGCCGGCAGCATCGTGCGCGGATCGAATCGGGCCGGCGGCATTGAGGGGGGCATGTCCAATGGCGCCCCGATCCGCGTGCGCGCCGCCTACAAGCCGATCTCCACTGTTCCCAGGGCGCTGCGCACCGTGGACATGAACACGGGCGAAGCGGCCAGCGGGTTGCACCAGCGCTCCGATACCACTGCGGTCGTGCCCGGAGCCGTTATCGCGGAGGCAATGGTCGCGCTCGTCCTGGCGGACGCGCTGCTGGTCAAGACCGGCGGGGACAGCGTGGTCGAGGCCAGACGCAACCTGGAGGGCTATCTCGCTCGCATCGCTGAGCGCACCCGATGGGAGGGAGAAGAGCGATGAGTCGCCGTCCCGTTCCTCATGTCACTCTCGACCCGGAGCATCTCCCGCTGGTCCTGGTGGGGCTGCCCGGTGCCGGCAAGACCACAGTGGCGCGGCTGCTCGCCTCGGCTCTGGGATTGCAGGTCACTGATACCGATGCTGAGATCCGCCGACGCGCCCGCATGACCGTCCCGCAGATCTTCGCCGCTGAGGGAGAAGAGGGCTTCCGGAGGCGAGAGACGCGTGCACTGCATGCGGTTCTCGACTCCCCGGCGTCGGCTCAGGGCGTGGTCGCACTGGGAGGGGGCGCCATCCTGCGGGACGAGAATCGCTCCCTGCTGCGCGGTCGCACAGTGGTGCACCTCATGGCCTCGCCCGAGACGGCTGCCGCACATGTCGGTGACGGGACTGGCCGACCGCTGGTGGCGCCCGAAGCGGATTCCGATACCACCGAGGACGCGCTGCATGTCGCGCGGGGGGCGACGCGTGCGAATCCCGACACGTCCGGTAGGTATTCTGCGGTTCTGGCGCGGATGCAGGCTCTCCACGACCAGCGTGCGCCCCTGTATGCCGATGTCGCCACATTGACGGTTCCCACTGATGGCTTGACCCCCCAGCAGGTGGCGGCGCTCATCCTGGTGGGACTCGGCGCCCAGGCACCCCATACCGCGCGGGCGCTGGCAGGTTTGAAGACCTCTACGTCGCGCGCAGGTGCAGGCTCGGACAAGCCGAGGGCGGCCGGTGCCGGTATGCCTCTTGTACCTCCGTCTCAGCCCCTGCGGGCCGGGACTGACGGGCGTTTGCGTCTGACAGTGCCCACTGCACATCCCTACCGGGTCATCATCGGTCGGGATCTGGCCGATGAAGTGGTCAGGGGGGTCGCCGGGGCGCCTGGAGGGGGAGGCGGGGGTGTCGCTCTTGTGCATGCCCCCGAACTCGCTGCTCGCGTCGGCCGGTACGAGGAGAGTCTGCGCGACGCAGGTCTGACAACTGAGCGGATCACCGTTCCCAGTGGCGAGGCGGCCAAGTCCAGCGCAGTGGTGGACATGCTCTGGGAACGGCTGGGCCGGATGCGCATGGGGCGCGACGGCTGTGTCGTCGCCGTGGGCGGGGGCGCGACCACTGACCTGGCCGGTTTCGCAGCGGCGACCTGGCTTCGAGGCGTGCCGGTCGTCCAGGTCCCCACGACTCTGCTGGCCATGGTCGATGCCGCTGTGGGCGGAAAGACCGGTATCGATACCGCAGCCGGCAAGAATCTAGTGGGCGCCTTCCATTCGCCGTCCGCCGTCGTGTGCGATGTGGCCGCTCTGGAGACACTGCCTGTCGAGGAGCTGCGAGCGGGATTGGGCGAGGTCGTCAAATGCGGGCTCATCGCCGATCCCGTCATCCTCGATCGTGTGATGGCCGATCCCGCCGAAGCCATTCGGTGGGATTCGCCCGTGCTCGCCGAATTGGTCGCCCGTTCGGTGGCCGTCAAGGCAGCCGTCGTCGGCAAGGACCTCGCTGAGACGGGGCTGCGGGAGATCCTCAACTACGGACATACGTATGCTCACGCCGTGGAGACTGCCACCGGCTATCACTGGCGCCATGGTGAGGCGGTTGCGGTCGGCTGTGTCTTCGCCGCCGAGGTCGCCCATCGCATGAAGCGCCTGGGCAGTGACGCTCTGGCCCTGCACCGCCAGGCGTTCACGGCGGCGGGGCTGCCGGTGTCCTTCCCCGAGGGCGCAGGGCGTTTCGAGGAGCTTCTGAAGATCATGCGCTCTGACAAGAAGGTACGCGCTGGAGCGATCCGCATGGTTGTCCTCGACGGTATCGGCCTGCCCGCCCGCGGCGTCACCCCCGACCTCGCTGTGCTGCGCGAGGCCCATGAGGCGGTGACCGGAGCGGGGCCGGGGGACGAGGCGTGATCACCGACTCGGGCGGCGCGAGTAGCGGTGCCTCCATGGGGACGGCCGCGGGCTCGACCGTCCTCATCGGTCCGCCGGGCGCCGGATGCAGCGCTGTTGGGCGTACTTTGGCCGCCTCCTGGGGAGTGCCGATGTTGGATCTCGCCGAGGTGGTCGCGCAGGAGCTGGGCACGCGTCCGGAGCTGGCTCTCGTGGCGATCCCCGAGGCCCGGTACCGAGTGGTCGAGTCCACAGCGGCCCTCAGGCTTCTCGCCGAGGCCGAGCACTACCGACGCGTGGTGGCGCTCGGATCGGGATGTGTCACGGATGAACGGGTTCGTCAAGAACTGCGAGCCGCGGAGGGCAGAGGCGATCGGGTCGTGGCTCTGACGGCGACTGTGCGATGCCTGGCCTCGCGAAACGGCCTGAATGCGCCGCGGTCGATGGCGCTGGGCAATGTTCATCATGAGTTCGTCCAGATGCTGCATGCTCGTGAAGCCGCATGCCGCGAGCTCGCATCGATGCGGGTGGACACCACGGACATATCACCGCGGCAGGCCGCCGCTGCGATCACAGCGTCCAGTCCGGGACGCTGATCCGCAGTCGCGCTTCGGGCTGTATCAGGTCCCGAATCGCGCCATCTGCGGCTTGAGTCGCGGTCCGCAGGGTGATGGCCGATTCCGAGATCGAGCGCACGTATGACGAGCTCGAAGGTAGGATCAACGCGAGGAGCACCGCCAGGCGACCCTTTCCCTACTGCGTGAGCGGACTTGTGAGGAGACCGTTCGCCGGCCATCACTGTTTCAATGGAGAAAGAATGTCCGATTCTACGACGTCCACGAGCTCCAAGACCTTCACCACTGATAGTGCTGATACTGCGGATCCTGGCCCCAAGGGATTTCATATACGAGTTCCTTCTGCGTTCACTATTCTTTTCTTCCTGACCATTATCGCAGTCGCGGCGACCTGGCTGGTGCCTGCGGGATCTTATTCGAAGCTCGCTTACGATTCTGGATCGGAAGAATTTCAGATCACCTCGCCTGCCGGGAACGTCGAGACTATGCCGGCCACTCAGGAGAATCTTGACGATCTGGGCGTCAAGATCGAGGTTGAGAAGTTCACATCCGGTTCTATCGATAAACCTGTGTCTATTCCGGGCACATATGAGCGCATGCCGCAGAAGCCGCAGGGGGTCGAGGATATCACTGGCTCGATGGTCAAAGGCACCATTGAGGCGATCGACATCATCGTCTTCATTCTCGTCCTGGGAGGCCTGATCGGTGTGGTCAAGGCCACCGGCGCATTCGAGTCCGGTCTGGTCGCCCTGACGCAGAAGACGAAGGGGCGCGAGTTCCTGCTCGTCCTGGCTGTGTCTGTTCTCATGCTCCTGGGAGGCACCGCATGCGGGCTGGAGGAGGAGGCCGTTGCCTTCTATCCGATTCTGGTACCGATATTCCTCGCAATGGGGTACGACTCGATCATCTGCGTCGGCGCGATCTTCCTCGCCGGTTCGATGGGGACCACGATGTCGACCATCAATCCCTTCTCGGTCGTCATCGCGTCGAACGCTGCGGGTGTCGTGTTCACCGAAGGGCTGTGGTGGCGCGTCGCCGGGTGCATCATCGGCGGCATTGCCGTGTGCGCCTACCTGTACCGCTATGCCAAGATGATCAGGCGCGACCCGTCGAGTTCCTACACCTGGGAGGATCGGGATTCCTTCCGTGAACGCTGGGCAATGGGCTCTCAGAACTCCCAGGGCGAGCAGAACGAATTCTCCTGGCGGAAGAGAATCATCCTCATCCTGTTCGTATCGGCCTTCGTTCTGATGGTTTGGGGGGTAATGACGCAGGGCTGGTGGTTCCCGACCATGGCCTCCTCCTTCCTGGCGATCTGCATTATCATCATGTTCATTGCAATGACGGGGAAGGATCGTCTCGCCGAGAAGCAGCTCGTGGACGCTTTCTCCGAGGGGTCGTCGGCTCTTGTGGCGGTATCACTGATTATCGGTCTTGCCCGAGGAATCAATCTGGTGATGAACGAGGGTCTGATCTCCGATACGCTGCTCAACGCGTCGTCGCATGTCGTGGAGGGGACCAGCGGTCCCCTGTTCATTCTGGTCATGCTGCTGATCTTCTTCGTCCTGGGATTCGTGGTTCCATCGTCATCGGGACTCGCCGTCCTGGCGATGCCGATCTTCGCCCCGCTGGCCGACACGGTCGGGATTCCGAGGTTCATCATCGTGTGCGCCTACCAGTGGGGGCAGTACGCGATGCTGTTCCTCGCTCCGACCGGGCTTGTTATGGCCACGCTGCAGATGCTTGACATGAAGTACCAGCATTGGCTGAGGTTCGTGTGGCCGATGGTCGTGTTCGTCCTGGGATTCGGAGGTGCGATGCTCGTCGCGCAGGTGCTCGTCTACTCGTGAACGCCGGGGGGGGGCGCCTGGTTCTCTGAATTCCTCTCTGATTCGCCGAGGCGATCCTGCTCGAGATCGGTTCGCCTCCATCCGGCCGGTTGTGGCTCGCCCCGGTGAAGTTGCGCTGTTCCACCGCCTCAGTGCGGGCTAGGCTCTGCGCATGTACGTCCCGCGACATTTCTCGCTGCCCGAGGACTACACGCGCAAGCTGTTGGCCCAACCGAGAGTCGGAAACCTCGTGACTGTCCATGCCGCGGGCCCGGAGGCAACGATGGCGCCCTTCTACGTCGATGAGGGGGCGAACGCCCTGGTCACCCATCTCGTCAAGAACAATCCTCAGGTCGCCGAGCCCATCATCGGTCCGGGACTCGTTATTCTGGATGATGTCGATGCCTATGTGTCGCCGCGCTGGTACGCCACCAATGCGGTCAAACCGAATGTGCCCACGTGGGACTACATCACGATCCACGTGCGCGGTGCGGTGCGCATCGATTCCACTTCCGAGGCCGCTTTGACGGCGGCTCGCAGACTCACCGAGGTGATGGAGGACGACGACGTGCTGACGCCTGTCGGCCAGGAGAAGCTCCGCCGCATGGCCCGGGCCATTGTGGCTGTGGAGGTGAGTATGGACGACGTGCGGGGGAAGGCCAAGATGAGCCAGAATCGTCACCCCGAGGACATTCGCGGTCTCGCTGACGAGTTCGAACGGCAGGGGGAGAACCGAATGGCGGAGTTCCTCCGGACGGTGTCTCTGCCATACGCTGAACAGCGCTTCTCCACCTTGGCCCGTTTGCGGGAGGCCAAGGCTCTCGGTGAGGACATGGGCAGTTTCCATTGAGGCATTTGGAACGTTTGAGGCATTGAGGCATTGAGGTACTGAGTGAGGTTTTGAGGCGCGACCATCCGAGGGCGCTCGATCGGCTGCCGTGACCGGCCTCGCAGAAGCGCGCCGGGGAGAGCCCCCGCGTCCGCGGTAGACTCGCGCCGTCTCCGTGTACTCGTGTACTGCGGCACTCGTACTCTCAGTACTCTCGATACTCTCAGTACTCAATGTGCTTCGCACACGTCCCCCAACAGTGAGGAATCCGCCCGTGGCAACGACGAACGACCTGAAGAACGGCCTGGTGCTCAATCTCGAAGGCCAGTTGTGGCAGGTGGTCGAGTTCCAGCACGTCAAGCCGGGTAAGGGGCCCGCCTTCGTGCGCACCAAGATCAAGAACGTCTTGTCCGGCAAAACTGTCGATAAGACCTTCAACGCCGGTCTCAAGGTGGAGACCGCCACCGTTGACCGTCGTGATATGCAGTACTCGTACAAGGACGGCGAGGGCTATGTCTTCATGGACCTCAAGACCTATGAGCAGACCTACGTGACGGCGGAGACCGTTGGCGAGGCGGCTGATCTCATGCTCGAGGGCCAGGACGTCATCGTTGCCTTCCATGAGAACGATGTCCTGTTCATCGAGTTGCCCGCTGCCGTCGTCTTGACGGTTGCGCACACCGAGCCGGGCCTGCAGGGCGACCGCTCCTCGGCCGGGACCAAGCCCGCCACGCTCGAGACCGGTGCCGAGATTCAGGTTCCGCTGTTCCTCAACACCGGTGACAAGGTGAAGGTTGACACCCGGTCGCGCTCCTACATCAACCGCGTCACTGACTGACGTCCATGGCCACCGAGATGGCTGACGACACGGGTGATGTTGAGGGCGACGTCGATCAGGACGAGTCCGTCGATGTCGATGCAGATGCAGTGAACGGGGACAGCCCTTCGAAGAGTGCGAGCAAGCATGCCGTCACTGCTCGCACCAAGGCCCGTCGCCGTGCTGTCGAGATCCTCTTCGAAGCGGACCAGCGCGGCCTGCTGGGCTCCGCCGGCCGCGAGCCCGATGATGGGGAAGAGCTCGACGCCGATTCCAGCGGAGCTGGAGATCGTCTGCGGCGATTCGCGGCCGAGCGGGCTGTGAATTCAGCCAACCACACCGAAGCGCCCATTTACACCCGAGAGATCCTGTCCGGGGTGGCGGACCACCTGGGTGAGGTCGATGAGATCATCGAGACTTATTCCCAGGGATGGGTGCTGGCCCGCATGCCGGCGGTCGATCGTGCGATTGCGCGGGTGGCCACGTGGGAGATCGTGTGGAATGACGACGTCGACGTTCCCGTGGCCGTCGATGAGGCCATGACGCTGGGGCGTATGCTCTCGACTGATGACTCTCCTCGTTTCCTGAACGGATTGCTCGGTCGCATCGGAGATCTCGCCGACACTCTGCGCTGACAGCCGGACGAGGGGCTCTTCGTCGATACGCTCTTCTCTTTTCTTCGCGCCGCCATTTAGCGCCGTGGTCCTGGTGGATATCGTTCTCCTCCGGAAGGGAGACTACGGTCTTGGTGAGTCTTGAGTCGGTCTTGGCCAGTGACGGTCAGTGCTGTCCGCTGTTGGTCTGTGCTGATCACTGCTGGTCACTGCTCCCCATCGACACCGCTGGATCAGCGTCTAGGCTGTACTCGTCTTCCTGCTCTCTCAGGGCGGTCGTCTTGGCGATCGTTCCATGAACGTTCCATGCACCGTGCGGGTGCACCGAAAACCGATCCCCGACCTTCGTGGACCTTCGCTCGGCGCCTGGGACTCCAGGGCCTCAGGCCCCATGCCCCTAGGGGCATGGTGAAGACGGATAAGCACATACCAGTTTCAGGCGGATGCTCGCAGTGGGGCTGTCGCCGTCATGACGCACTTGAAGGAATCGAACATGGGGCAGTATCCACCACCGTACGACTCCGGCCCTTACGCAGTGGATTCTCAAGCTTCTCATGGAAACCCGTATCGTGCTGACGGACCGGTTTACACTCCCCCTGCGACGCCGCCGCACAATGGGCCGTACAGCGGCGGGCCGGTGCCCAACAACGGCATTCAGGTTCCGCCTCACGCCTCCGGTGGGCCGGTTATGCCGGTTTACGGTCCGGCTGCCGGGATGCCAGTCGCATACGTGCCGGCAGTGCCCGCACCCATGGTCATAGTCCCGCCGCCCAATCCCGAAGAAGTTGCGGAGAAGGGCAGGCGGGTTACCCGGGGCCTGGGACTGGGTGCGGCGATCACCGGGCTCATTTCCGTGGCATTCCAGGTCCTGACAGCATTGGGCATCATCTGGGCGATCAGTACCAGCGGCTCCTGGACTGAGGAGGCCACGGTGGCCGCGGTGCTGTTCGTCATGCTGGGCATTTTCGTCTTGCCCTGGCTGGTCGCGCTGGCCTGGGCCACGGCGTTCGGACTGTCCTTGGCAGCATGTATCAGGGCGAACATGCGTGGATCGGGCTCGCAATCCGAGCAGTCGGCCGGTAGTGGAGGCGTCATGGGTGCTCTTCTCACCGCGTCTGTTCTGCAGGGCATTCCATCCGTCATGCTTTTCTTCGCAGCTGTCGCCTCTGCGGATCGATACGATCCCTCCGGCTGGAGTTCTATATTAGTACTGGCGGCGGTTCTCGGGCTGGCACTCCTCTTCGCCCATATCGCTCTCGTCATCAAAATCCGGAATCTGGACAATTCGATCGAGAAGCAGGTTCCCTACGCATGAGCGCCTGCGTAGAACCCGTACCACAAGAGCTGTGAGCTTCGTCCTGCTCCCGGGGGACTGGTTGATGTGCCCAGGTGCGGGAAGAAGCGCTAAGATCAGTCGCGTCAGACATCCTTGAAGCCCGTCCAGTGAGGCGGAGAAGGAGGTCCACTTATCGTGGCCGAAGATCAGTCCACCGGGAAGCGGATACTCGGCGCAGCCGAGGTCAAGCGCTCCCTTGTTCGCATCGCTCACGAGGTCGTTGAGCGCAATCGCGGCGTTGACGATGTCATTCTCCTCGGGATTCCCTCCGGAGGTGTTCCACTGGCTCGCCGACTCGGCGAGGCCCTGAGCATCGCGCTGGCGGAGGACGCCGCCTTGACCGGCTCTCAGCCGGCCAACGCGGCTGTTCCGGTCGGAACATTGGATATCACGATGTTCCGCGATGATCTGGGGCGTCACCCGATCCGTGTTCCGCAACCCACATTCATCCCCGGGGATACCTTGGAGGGGCGCACCGTCATCCTGGTCGATGACGTCCTCTACTCTGGGCGCACCATCCGCGCCGCTCTTGACGCCCTGGGCTCGATCGGGCGCGCGCGAGCCGTCCAGCTCGCCGTCCTGGTGGATCGGGGGCATCGCGAACTACCGATCCGCGCCGACTACGTCGGTAAGAACCTGCCGACCTCCCGTACCGAGAAGGTCGTCGTCTCGCTGACCGAGCTGGGCGCCGCCGAGGACGCCGTCACCATTCACAACGTGGCCTCCGAGGAGAACGCCCGATGAAGCACCTGCTGAGCGCCAAGGACCTGGCTCACGACGAGGCCGTGATGGTTCTCGACACCGCTGAGGCGATGGCCGCCACACAGCGCCATGCCGTCAAGAAGCTGCCCACCCTGCGGGGCAAGACCATTGTCAACCTTTTCTTCGAGGACTCCACCCGCACGCGTCTGTCCTTCGAGGCGGCCGCCAAGCGGCTGAGCGCGGATGTCATCAACTTCTCCGCCAAGGGGTCGTCGGTATCCAAGGGCGAGTCCCTCAAGGACACCGCCCAGACGATCATGGCCATGGGCGCCGATGCGGTCGTCATCCGCCACTCCGCGTGCGGAGCCGCCCATCTGCTGGCACATGCCGGTTGGATCGACGTGCCCGTGCTCAATGCGGGCGACGGCACCCACCAGCACCCTACGCAGGCACTCCTGGATGCGATGACTCTGCGCCGCTGGTACGCGCCCGACGGTACCGCCGCAGACGGCTCTCCAGCCCCGCGGGGACGGGACCTGGGCGGGGCGAAGGTCATTATCGTCGGTGATGTCCTCCACTCCCGGGTGGCCCGCTCCAATGTCGATCTGATGACCGCCCTGGGCGCTCATGTCACCCTCGTGGCCCCTCCCACCCTGCTGCCCGTCGGCATGGACGACTGGACCTGTGATGTCTCCTTCGATCTGGACGAGGCCCTCGAGACTGTCCAGCCGGATGCCGTCATGATGCTGCGCGTTCAGCGTGAGCGCATGAGTGCCGCCGGCGGCGGTTTCTTTCCCAGTCCTGCTGAGTACTCGCAGGCATACGGCCTGAACCTCGCTCGGCGCGCGGTCATGCCCGAGCATGCCATCGTCATGCACCCCGGCCCGATGAACCGGGGCCTCGAGATCACCGCGGAGGCCGCTGACGACCCTCGCTCGCGCGTGATCGAACAAGTCGGCAATGGCGTGTCCGTGCGCATGGCCGCCCTCTATCTCCTCCTCGCCGACGAAGGGAACCAGCTGTGACCTCCCATCTTCTGACCGGTGTCCGCCCCTACGGTGAGGATGCCACCGACATTCTCCTGGCCGATGGAGTCATCGCTGCAATCGGGCCCGACGCCGCCGCTCAGGCTCCAGCCGATGCCGTGCGCCACGACCTGGACGGCCTGGTGACTCTTCCCGGCCTCGTGGATATTCACACTCATCTGCGCGAGCCCGGCGGTGAATCCGCGGAGACCGTCTTCACCGGCACCCGTGCAGCCGCCGTGGGTGGGTACACCTCTGTCTTCGCCATGGCGAATACCACCCCCGTGCAGGACAGCGCCGGCGTCGTCGAGCAGGTATTGCGCCTGGGGCGCGAGGCCGGCTGGGTGGACGTCCATCCTGTTGGCGCCGTGAGCGCGGGACTGGAGGGCAAGCACCTGTCCGAGATGAGTGCCATGGCGCATTCGGCGGCCCGTGTGAGGGTCTTCTCCGATGATGGCAAGTGCGTCGCCGATCCCGTTCTCATGCGCCGTGCGCTCGAGTACGTCAAGTCTTTCGACGGAGTCATCGCCCAGCACGCTCAGGATCCTCGCTTGACGGAGAACTCTCAGATGCACGAGGGCGTCGTCTCCGCCGAGCTGGGCCTGCGCGGTTGGCCGGCCGTGGCCGAGGAGTCGATCATCGCCCGCGATGTCCTGCTCGCACAGCATGTGGGAAGTCGCCTGCACGTGTGCCATCTGTCGACTGCCGGGAGTGTCGATATCATCCGCTGGGCCAAGGCCCGCGGCATCGACGTGACCGCTGAGGTCACTCCTCACCACCTGCTGCTCACCGACGAGATGGCGCGGACGTACTCGCCTCTGTACAAGGTCAATCCGCCGCTGCGCACGGCCGAGGACGTCGAGGCGGTGCGGGAGGCCCTGGCGGACGGGACTATTGACGTGGTCGGGACGGACCACGCCCCCCACCCCCTGGAGGACAAGGACTGCGAATGGCAGGCCGGCGCCTTCGGCATGACGGGGCTGGAGACGGCACTGCCGGTCCTGATCGAGACCATGGTGTCTTCCGGACGCATGAGCTGGCGCGACCTGGCTCGAGTGATGTCCAGCGCACCGGCTGCGATCGGGCGGTTGGCCAACCAGGGACAGGGACTGGAAGTGGGCGCGCCCGCGAATGTCACCGTGATCGACCCGGAGACGCGGCGCATCGTCGATGGCGGAGCGCAGTGGACGCATTCGGCGAACACCCCTTATGCCGGCATGGAACTGCCCGGTCGGGTCCGGGCCACCTTCCTGCACGGGCGGGCGACCGTGCTCGACGGGGCTCCGGTTCCCACGCAAGCGGCCTGAGGGCTGCCCGCAGTGCCCGTCACATCCGCGTCGCCGCGTGCCGGCGTCCGTGAGAACGCCCTGCTCGTCCTGGAGGACGGCTATGTCCTGCGCGGCAGCTCCTATGGGGCCACGGGCAGGACGGTCGGGGAGATCGTCTTCAACACCGGCATGACCGGCTACCAGGAGACGCTCACCGACCCCTCCTATCACCGTCAGATCGTTGTCATGACGGCACCGCACATCGGCAACACCGGTGTCAACGACGAGGATGCGGAGTCTGCGGGAATCCGGGTCGCCGGCTTCGTCGTGCGCGATCCCGCGCGGCGCGCCTCGAGCTGGCGGTGCCGCCGCGAGCTCGAGGACGAGCTGGCAGACGCGGGCGTGGTGGGCATCTGCCGGATCGACACGCGGGCGCTGACCCGGCATCTGCGCGAACGCGGCGCCATGCGGGCGGGCATCTTCTCCTCGGATGCCCTGCCCGCGGGCGCCGCCGACGCGGCTGGCCCGTCCCGGACCGCCGTGGACATCTGCCTGGAGGCCGTGCGCGCTGCGCCTCCCATGGCCGGCAGGGCCCTGGCCGCCGAGGTGAGCGCTCGGCAGCGCTATGTCGTCGAGCCTTCCGGGCGCTTCGAGGGATGCGAGCCGGTCGCCGTCGTCGCCGCTATCGACTTGGGGATCAAGGCCCGTACTCCGTGGCAGCTCGCCGAGCGGGGCGTGCGCGTCCACGTCCTGCCGCAGACGACGACATTCGAGGAGGTACTCGCCCTCCATCCGGATGGTGTTTTCTTCTCCAACGGGCCGGGTGATCCGGGTACTGCGCACAGCGAGGTCGAGCTGCTGCGGGGGGTTCTGGACGCCCGCATTCCCTTCTTCGGCATCTGCCTGGGCAATCAGATATTCGGGCGGGCCCTGGGCTATGGCACGTACAAGCTGAGCTACGGCCACCGGGGCATCAACCAGCCCGTCCTGGACCGCGCCACCGGACGAGTGGAGATCACCGCCCATAACCACGGCTTCGCGGTTGACGCCCCGATCGGTGAGCCGAGCCTGGCGCCCTACGACGGCGGCCGCTACGGACGCGTTGAAGTCTCCCATGTGGGACTGAACGACCATGTCGTTGAAGGGCTGCGCGCCCTCGACGTGCCGGCCTTCTCCGTCCAGTTCCACCCCGAGGCGGCCGCCGGCCCGCACGATGGGGAGCATCTGTTCGACCGATTCGTGCGTTTGATGGCCGACCACCGTCACCGCCGTGACGGGGCTGCCGCCCGGACGATCCAGGAGGAGCGCTGAGATGCCGCTTCGTTCCGACCTCCGTTCCGTCCTGGTCATCGGCTCCGGGCCGATCGTCATCGGTCAGGCCTGCGAGTTCGACTACTCGGGCACTCAGGCCTGCCGCGTGCTGCGGGATGAGGGCATCCGGGTGATCCTGGTCAATTCCAATCCGGCGACGATCATGACCGATCCGGATATCGCCGACGCCACCTACGTCGAGCCCATCACCACCGAGGTCCTCACCGCCATCATCGACAAGGAGCGTCCCGACGCGCTTCTGCCCACCCTTGGGGGGCAGACCGCACTCAACGCCGCCATGGGATTGGTCGAGACCGGCGTCCTGGACGACTACGACGTCGAGCTCATCGGTGCCGATGCGGCGGCCATCAACGCGGGTGAGGATCGCGAGGAGTTCAAGAGGATCGTCGAGCGATGCGGTGCTGAGGTCGCTCGATCCGCCATCGCCCGCACCATGGCCGAGTGCTATGAGGCCGTCGAGGCTCTGGGCGGTTATCCCGTGGTGGTGCGGCCGTCCTTCACCATGGGAGGCCTGGGGTCCGGTATCGCCTACGACGCCGAGGATCTGGGGCGCATCTGCGGGCAGGGGCTGGCGGCCTCTCGGACTGCCGAAGTGCTCCTGGAGGAGTCCATCCTGGGCTGGAAGGAGTACGAGCTGGAGCTCATGCGCGACAAGGCGGACAACGCGGTGGTCGTGTGCTCCATTGAGAACATAGACCCCGTCGGCGTCCACACCGGCGATTCGGTCACTGTCGCACCGGCCCTGACTCTGACCGACCGGGAGATGCAGCGCCTGCGCGACATCGGCATCGCCGTCATCCGCGAGGTGGGGGTGGACACCGGCGGGTGCAACATCCAGTTCGCCGTCGACCCCGCCACCGGGCGCATCATCGTCATCGAGATGAACCCGCGGGTCTCGCGCTCCTCGGCCCTGGCGTCCAAGGCCACCGGCTTCCCCATCGCCAAGATCGCCGCCCGCCTGGCCGTGGGCTACACCCTCGACGAGATCCCCAATGACATCACCGGCTCGACTCCCGCCTCGTTCGAACCGACTCTCGATTATGTCGTCGTCAAGGTGCCGCGCTTCGCCTTCGAGAAGTTCCGCGGAGCCGATCCGAGACTCACCACCACCATGAAGTCGGTCGGAGAGGCCATGGCCATCGGCCGCTCCTTCACCGAGGCCCTCCAGAAGGCCATGCGTTCCATAGACAAGACGGGCATGGTCTTCCACTGGGACGGCCCGGCACCCGACGCCGCGGCCACCACCTCCCTGATCGAGTCGGTCCGGGTGCCCACTGAGCACCGCCTCGTCGATCTCCAACAGGCGGTCCGTGGTGGTGCCTCTGTTGAGGAGCTCTTCGCCGCCACGAAGATCGACCCCTGGTTCTTGGACCAGATACTGCTGCTCCACGAGATCGCCGACGAGGTCGCCGAAGCCCCTGCGCTGACCCCGCAGGTTCTCGCCGAGGCCAAGCGTCACGGCTTCTCGGACTGTCAGCTAGCCGCTCTGCGGGGCGTCGGCGAGGACACGATCCGCGAAATTCGCCACGCCTATGGCCTGCGTCCTGTCTACAAGACCGTTGATACCTGCGCGGCGGAGTTCGCGGCCCGCACTCCCTACCACTACTCCTCCTACGATCTGGAGACCGAGGTCGTGCCGCGCCGGCGCGAGGCCGTCATCATCCTGGGCAGCGGCCCCAATCGCATCGGCCAGGGCATCGAGTTCGACTACTCCTGCGTGCACGCCGCCATAGCGCTCGCCGATCGCTACGAGACCGTCATGGTCAACTGCAATCCCGAGACCGTGTCCACCGACTACGACGTCTCCGACCGCCTCTACTTCGAGCCGCTGACCTATGAGGACGTCATGGAGGTTTACGAGGCGGAGAGAGCGGCCGGTCCTGTGGCCGGAATGATCGTCCAGCTCGGCGGCCAGACCCCGCTGTCCCTGGCTGCTCGGCTCGAGGACGCCGGAGTGCCGATCCTGGGGACGAGCCCGGAGGCCATTGACGCGGCCGAGGATCGGCAGCTCTTCGGCATCGTGCTGGACGAGGCGGGCCTGCCCGCCCCCGCCCACAGCACCGCTCGCTCGGACGAGCAGGCCATGGCCGCGGCCGCGGAGATCGGCTTCCCCGTGCTGGTCCGTCCCAGCTACGTATTGGGCGGACGCGGCATGGAGATCGTCTACCAGCCCGGCGGTCTGGTCGATTATCTGCATCGTGCGGGCGCTGAGTCCGGCGGGGCATATGCGAATGGGCCGTTGCTGATCGACAGATTCCTCGACGATGCCATCGAGATCGATGTCGATGCTCTCTACGACGGCTCCGAGCTCTTCCTGGGCGGCGTCATGGAGCACATCGAGGAAGCCGGCATCCATTCCGGCGACTCCGCCTGCGTGCTTCCTCCGATGACCCTGTCGGACGCCGAGATCGCGCGTGTTCGCCGTTGCACGCAGATGCTTGCCGACGGCGTGGGCGTGCGGGGCCTGATCAATGTGCAGTTCGCCCTCATGAGCGACACCCTCTACGTCATCGAGGCCAATCCTCGCGCGAGCCGCACCGTTCCCTTCGTCTCCAAGGCCACGGGCGTTCAGCTCGCCAAGGCCGCGGCCCTGATCATGGCGGGGGAGTCCATCGCCTCCCTCAAGTCGTCCGGTCATCTGCCGCAAGAAGACGCGGGCGTGACCGATCCTTACGATCCGATCGCGGTCAAGGAGGCTGTTCTTCCGTTCAAGCGCTTCCGCACGCCGGACGGACGCATCGTGGACACCGTGCTGGGGCCGGAGATGCGCTCGACCGGTGAGGTCATGGGCTACGACGTCGACTTTCCGCGTGCCTTCGCCAAGTCGCAGGCGAGCGCCTACGGCGGTCTGCCCGGCGAGGGGACGCTGTTCGTCTCGGTGACCGATCGGGACAAGCGCGCCATCATTCTGCCGGTGGCTCGTCTGGCCGAGCTCGGGTTCACGATCCTGGCCACCACGGGTACGGCCCAGGTCCTGCGACGCAACGGTATTCCCGCTATCCCGGTGCGCAAACTCAGCGAGGGGCGGGGCGAGCACGGCGAGCGGACGATCGTCGAACTCATTGAATCCGATACGATCGACATGGTCGTCAACACTCCGAAGGGTCAGGGCGCGCGTGCCGACGGCTACGCGATACGGGCGGCTGCCACGAGCGCGGGTCGGCCGATCATCACCACCGTCCAGGAACTCCAGGCAGTTGTCCAAGCCCTGGAGGCGCAGCTGCGCGGGCCCTTCCGCGTCCGCAGTCTTCAGGAGCACGGCACCGACAGGATCGCCCGATTGCAGGGCGCAGCGAAACGGGAGGTTCGACTATGAGTGCTTCCACTCCTTCTGCCGGCGGACCTGCGCCCCAGGGCACTGAGGGCGTTCGGGGTCGATCGGCCTTCGGCGCTGCGCTTGCCGAGGCCATGGATGCCCATGGCCCGCTGTGCGTGGGCATCGACCCGCATCAGGCCCTGCTGGCCTCCTGGGATCTTCCGGATACGCCTCGGGGGCTGCGGGACTTCGCTCTGCGCATCGTGGACGCCGTTGGAGGAAGAATCGCCGCGGTCAAGCCGCAATCCGCCTTCTTCGAGAGGCATGGCAGTGCGGGTATCGCTGTTCTGGAGGAGACCCTTGCTGCGCTGCGCGCTGTCGGCACCTTGTCCATCTTGGATGTCAAGCGTGGCGATATCGGCTCGACCATGAGCGGCTATGCCCAGGCCTACCTCGTTGATGGCGCTCCTCTGGCCGCCGATGCCATGACGCTCTCGCCCTACCTCGGATACGACTCCCTATCACCCGCTCTGGAGCTGGCGGACGCCTCGGGGCGCGGCGTGTTCGTTCTGGCTCTCACCTCGAATCCAGAGGGCGCGAGCGTTCAGCACGCGTCCACGGGACAGGGATCGCGATCGAGTTCCGTGGCGGCCGATGTCGTCGCGGGGGCGGCCCGGTCTAATGCCGCGGCCCGCGATGCCAACACCCTCGGCAGCGTCGGCCTGGTGGTCGGGGCGACCACCGGCCGGGCCGTGGCCGAGCTGGGGATCGACCTGCTCGGCGCCAATGCGCCGCTGCTGGCCCCGGGGGTGGGGGCTCAAGGTGCGGGTGCCGCCGAGCTGGAGGCCGTTTTCGGGGCTGCGCGTCGCCATGTGCTGGCCTCGACTTCCCGCGGCGTACTCAGCGCAGGGCCCGACCTGGTCGCTTTGCGCGCAGCCGCGCAGGCTGCCGCTGCGGAGGCGCTCTCGGCATTGCGGGCCTGAATCCGGGCGATCTCGTGCGGCATCATAGGCGCATGACGCATTCCTCGCTCTCGTCCGCTCCCGCGCGCCTGACCGTTCTGGCCGGCCCCACCGCGGTGGGCAAGGGGACCATCGTCGCCGAACTGCGCCGGCGTCACCCCGAGTTGTTCGTCTCGGTCTCGGCGACCACTCGGGGGCCGAGACCGGGCGAGATCGACGGCGTGCATTATCTGTTCGTGTCCGACGGCGAGTTCGACAGACTCATTGACAGCGGCCAGATGCTGGAGTGGGCACTGGTTCACGGCGCCCATCGCTATGGGACGCCCCGTGGTCCTGTTCAGGCCGAGCTCGACGCCGGTCGTCCTGCCCTGCTCGAGATCGATCTGGCCGGCGCTCGGCAGGTTCGCGCGTCCATGCCGACCGCACAACTGGTCTTCATCATGCCTCCGAGCTGGGATGAGCTCGTGGCCCGGCTTGCCGGGCGAGGCACCGAGGATGCCCGAGAGCGGGAGCGCCGCCTGGCCACCGCACGCACGGAGATGGAAGCGGCACAGGAGTTCGACCACGTCATTGTCAATGACACCGTGGCGCATGCCACGGACGAGCTCGAAAAACTATTGGGAATCAAGGGCTAAACTGTCCCGGTTACCATCAGGTATTTCCGACGTCCACCACACGGGAAGAAGCTCATGCTCGGAACCTCCGCACAGCCCGAGGGCATCACCAACCCGCCGATCGACGACCTGCTCGAGAAGGTCGACTCCAAGTACGGGCTCGTTGTGGAAGCCGCCAAGCGCGCTCGTCAGATCAATACCTATACCCGGCAGCTCGAGGAGAACCAGCTCGACTACTTCGGTCCTCTCGTTGAGGCCGAGCCTGATGAGAAGCCCCTGACCATCGCTCTGCGCGAGGTGGTCGAGGACAAGCTTCAGGTCATCCCGGGTGATGAGGCTCGGGCGCGGCGTGCTGAGAATGAGAAGGCTCGTCGCGCCGCGGAAGAAGACATGTTCTCCGATATCCCGCTTGATGCTGTATCCGCCCCGGCGGAGGGTGAGGACGCCCCGGCGTCCACCAACCTCGACGAGATCGAGTTCTGAGCGCGCGTCGGTGACGCGGGTGGCTCCGTCCGTTAAGGGCGGTATGTGAGGACATGAGGGTTCGGTCATGATCATGACGCCTGACGTCCCAACCGGTCCGTGGCGTGTTGTCGTCGGGGTGTCCGGTTCCATCGCCGCCTACAAGGCCCCTTTCGTGGTCCGTCGTCTGCGACAGGCGGGGCACGAGGTTCGGGTGGTCGCAACGGATGCAGCATTGCGCTTCATCGGCGCGCCGGCTCTGGCAGCGGTCGCAGGGCGGCCGGTGAGCAGCGGTATTTTCGACGACCCGGCTGCCGTCGAGCATGTCGCGGTGGGAGAGTGGGCGGACCTTGTTGTGGTGGCCCCGGCCTCTGCCGACCTGCTGGCACGGGTCGCGTCCGGTCGTGCCGACGATCTGCTGACCGCCACGATTCTGACGACGACGGCCCCCGTGGTCCTTGCCCCCGCCATGCATACCCAGATGTGGGCCAATCCTGCGACCCGGGAGAACGTGGCCACGCTGCAACGCCGTGGCCTGAGCATCATCCACCCGGATTCCGGACGCTTGACGGGCGCCGACTCGGGGGAGGGTCGGCTACCCGATCCTGAGCGCATTGTCGCCGAGGCGCTGGCCGTGCTCGCTGATCGACGGGCGCGCAGGGCGGGGGCGTCCGGGAGCGGAGCACTGTCGGGCCGGCATGTGGTCGTTTCGGCCGGTGGCACCCGTGAGCCTATCGATCCGGTGCGGTATGTGGGCAACCGCTCTTCGGGACGCCAGGGGGTCGCTGCGGCGTGCGCCGCCGCAGAGCGCGGTGCGCGAGTGACTCTCGTGGCGGCCAATGTGGCTGACGATGTTCTCGCGGTTCTTGCGACCCTGCCTCGTGAGGTGGAGGTCGTCGCGGTCGGTACTGCCGTGGAGCTGCACGACGCCGTCCGACGGGCCGCTCGGGATGCCGACGCCGTCATTATGGCCGCGGCCGTTGCCGACTACCGTCCTGTTGAGGTGTCCGCATCCAAGATCAAGAAGCACGGCCTGCAACGCGGTTCTGCCGCGGACGGGAGTGCTCGTCTGACCATTGAGCTCGTGGAGAACCCCGATATCCTCGCGAGTCTTGTCGCCGATCCGCCGCGCCGTGATGGCGAGCGGATGCTCACCGTCGGTTTCGCCGCGGAGACCGGTGATGCTGAGGGGGATGTGCTCGCTCACGGCGCTGCCAAGGCGCGTCGCAAGGGTGCGGATCTTCTCGCCGTCAACGCTGTGGGGGAGCGCCTCGGCTTCGGAGACGTCCCCAATTCCATCGTGATCCTTGATAACCGCGGCTATGAAGTCGCCCGAGTCGAGGGCTCCAAGATTGATGTCGCCCGCGTCCTCATTGATCTGGTCGCGTCCAGGCTCTCCGATTGACCGTGAGGCGTGCGGGAGGGGGCAGCAGGATCAGAGGGCCGAGAAGGCCATGAGAGGGCCCTGGCGTGTCCGCTGAATCTGATGAATCTGAATCCCAGGACGTCTGAATAATCACGGAGCGGGCATGATGTCGCCCTTCAGGCATCTTGTTGCGCGGGCCTACGATTGGGGTGTTAGGACAGCGCAGAGCCTCGTCGTCGTGAAGCTGCGCATGACAAATACGCACCCATACCTCGCAAGGGACATCACATGCCATTGAGTTCTCTCCGCCTGTTCACCTCGGAGTCAGTGACCGAAGGGCATCCCGATAAGGTCTGCGATCGGATCTCGGACTCCATTCTTGACGCCATTCTGGCCCAGGATCCTGCCGCGCATGTCGCCGTCGAGACAATGGCGACAACAGGACTGGTCCATGTCGCCGGCGAGGTGACCACCAACGCTTATGTTGAGATCCCCGAGATCGTGCGCTCCGAAATCGTATCGATCGGCTACACCTCATCCGAGGTCTGCTTCGACGGCGCCTCCTGCGGTGTGTCGATTTCGATCGGCCAGCAGTCTCCGGATATCGCGGCCGGTGTGGACAAGGCTCTTGAGGTGCGAGGAGATTCCGGGGACCTCGATCCTCTCGACTTCCAGGGCGCGGGGGATCAGGGCCTCATGTTCGGTTACGCCTGTACGGACACGGCTGAGCTCATGCCGCTGCCGATCCACTTGGCGCATCGTCTCGCCGAGCGTCTGACGTTGGTGCGCAAGCAGGGTCTCATGACGGGCCTGCGTCCCGATGGCAAAACCCAGGTCACCATTGGCTACGACGGGGATCGTGCGGTGAGCCTGAGAAGCGTGGTGGTCTCGACACAGCACGACCCCAGTCGCACTCGCGCCTGGCTGACCGACGCCATCACCTCCGAGGTGATCCGGCCGGTGCTTCAGGCCGAAGAGGACAAGGGCCTTCAGCTGGCCACAGCCAATGCCGAGGTCCTGGTCAATCCGTCTGGCCAGTTCGTCATCGGCGGTCCCGCTGGAGACGCCGGCCTGACCGGCCGCAAGATCATCGTGGACACCTATGGCGGGATGGCTCGTCATGGCGGAGGCGCTTTCTCCGGCAAGGATCCGTCCAAGGTCGATCGATCCGGCTCCTACGCCATGCGCTGGGTCGCCAAGAACGTCGTCGCAGCGGGTCTTGCTCGGCGCTGCGAGATTCAGGTTGCCTATGCCATCGGCTCCGCTCATCCCGTGGGCCTGTACATTGAGACCTTCGGCACCGAGACAGTCCCCGTCGCGCGGATCGCCGCCGCCATCGAGGCGGTCTTCGACCTGCGCCCGGCCGCAATCGTGCGCGATCTCGATCTGCTTCGTCCGATCTACCGCGCTACCAGCGCCTACGGACACTTCGGCCGTCCTGGTTTCTCCTGGGAGGAGACCGGCCGCGCCGAGGCCCTGCGCGCCGCGGTCTAATCCGCATCTGTCTTGCCGGGCGGTGCGATGAGCCGGATGAGCCGTGGGGGAAGGCCCGCCCAAGGCGCGTTACTGGCTGCACCGGCGCCGTCTGAGCATGGTGTGGACGGCAATGGTGTTGCCGCGCCCGTAGCCAGAGTGCTGCTCGATTCTCCCTTGCCGCATCTGGACCGCCTTTTCGACTACCTCGTCCCACCGGATCTTGATGCCTCGGCCGCCGTGGGCACGAGCGTGATCGTCCGCTTCGGTGGGCAGGATATGCGCGGATGGGTCTGGGAGCGCGGTGCGACGACGACCCACGCCGGTCGACTGACCCCGATTCGCCGGGTCGTCTCGGATCTGCCGGTGCTCACCGGTGCCACGAAGGCGCTGATCGAGGCGGTCGCGACGAGAAGCGCCGGGGTGCGTTCGGACATCATCCGCCTTGCGGTACCACCGCGTCATGCGTCTACCGAGCATTCTGAGCGTGGTCGTGGCGCACCGTCGCCGTCTCAGTGGCAGGCGCCGTCCGGAGAGGGATGGGACGCATATGGCGGAGCCGGATTCGTGGATGCGCTCGCCGACGGCGGCGCGCCACGTGCCGTGTGGACTGCTCTCCCAGGACGGGCCGGCCTGGTACGCCGGTGGACTGCGCTGCTCGGCGATGCCATCAGGGCCGCCCTGGCGTCGGGCCGAGGCGCTCTCGTCATAGTCGCGACTGCGGCACAGGCCGAGGCCGTGGCGACGGCGCTGAAGGAGGAGCTGCTCCCCGCGCTTGACGAACCGATTGTCGTGCTGACCGCAGAGGGGGGCCCTGCTCGTCGCTACCGAGCCTTCCTGCGTGTGCTGCTCGGAACCGCGCGCATTGTGGTGGGTACACGCGCTGCCGCCTTCGCCCCGGTGCGTGGCCTGGGCCTGGCGGTCATCTGGGATGACGGCGACAACCGCCTCGATGAGCGTCATGCTCCCTACACGCACGCTCGCACTGTTCTGGCGCTGCGCTCCGGCCTGGAAGGGGCGGGTTTGCTGGTGGCCGGCTACGCCCGCAGCATCGAGGCCCAGAGCTTCGTGGAGCAGGGGTGGGCTGAGGAGCTCAGTGCTCCTCGGTCATTGCGGCGTGCCGCCGTTGCGCGGGTGCACGCCCCCAATGCGACTCGATTGGAAGCCGAGGGCTCCTCCGGAATCGCCCGAATTCCGTCACTTGCGCACCGAGCGGTGCGTGATGCCCTGGCCGATGGGCCCGTTCTGGTTCAGGTCTCACGCTCCGGCTATGCCCCGGTGGTGGCGTGCCGGCGATGCGGACAGGCCGCTCGCTGCCCCCATTGCGGGGGCCCGCTGGCCATGGAGACGGCCGGGGTCACCACCTGCCGGTGGTGCGCGCGCGGACTGGCGGGTTGGCTCTGTCCCGCATGCGGTGGTGATCAGGTGCGTATGCGCGGCTCGGGCAGTGCGCGCACCGGCGAGGAACTGGGCCGTGCCTTTCCGGGCACGCCGGTGGCGATCTCCGGTGCGCGCGAGTCGCACGGCGTCATTGAATCCGTGGACGCCTCGCCCCGCCTGGTAGTCGCCACACCCGGTGCCGAGCCGGTCGCCGACGGCGGGTACTGCGCGGTTCTGCTCCTTGATGGCGCCCTTCTGTCAGCCCGCCCTGAACTCGGGGCGGGCGCGGAGGCGCTGCGACGATGGACCAACGCGGTGGTCTTGGCACGTGCAGATGCGCGGGTCATTCTTCTGGGCGGTCCGGATCCGTCAGCCGCGCAGGCGTTAGTGCGGTGGGATCATGCCGGTTACGCTCGTGAGGATCTGCTCGAGCGCGTTGACCTGCACCTCCCCCCAGCCTGGCGCACGGCGCGGTTGGACGGATCATGGGATGGCGTGGAGGCACTGCTTGCTCAGGCGCAGTCGGAGAATTTCGAGACCTTGGGCCCTGCACCGACGCCTGTTGCTGGTACAGCACAGCAGGACCGGTCCGCCCCGGGCGGTGGCTCCACCGCACGGGCTTTGATCCGGGTGCCTGCCGACCGCGGGCGGGAGCTGGCGATCATGCTGCGGGTGCGCCAGCGCGAGCGCTCGGCGCATCGGGAGGAGACGGTCCGCGTTGAGCTCGATCCGACCGTGCTGTGGTGAGACGGCGGGGAATGTGATGGAGCCTGCCTGACAGGCCGGATGACGGCTCCGCCTAAGATCTCACGGATATGTCGAAGACCCTGAATCTTTGTCAATCTCTGTCATCGGGTGGGCCATCACCCTCAGGACTGTTCTCGTCCTGATCGGCCTGCGCCCAGAATGCAGTGATCTTTCCAAGAAGATCAGCAGCAGTGGCGTGCACGTCACGACCCTCGCTCAAAGCGGTCACCGCGGCCCCGTCGACGACTGCGATCACCAGGTCGGGGTCGACGACAGCCCCCAATCGTTCCAGCAGACGACCGACGGCGGCGTTGAGGCGCTGACGACCCTGGTGATAGGCCTGCTCAACGGGCGCGACGGCGCCCGCGGAGATGAGTTGGATATAGTGCCCGAGATACGGGCCCTCCGGCGGGAGCGTTGCCTGAAGCACCAGATCCAGTCGTCCGGATAGAGGAGGGATCTGCTCCAGGGCCTCCACTTTGTCCGCCACGTGCTCCGCCCGCGACGCCCAGATGGCGATATTGATCAGGCCGGCCTGATAAAGCAGGTCGTCCAGGCCCTTGAAGTAGTAGGTCGTCGCTGACAATGAGCAGCCGGCGCGCCTGGCAACGGCGCGATGACTCACCTCGGCCGGCCCCTCCTCGCGAATGATCGCAGCGGCCGCTTCGATGATCGTCTGTCGTCGTCCCTCTCCGCGCGAAGTCGGGCGTACGCCGCTCCGAGCCTGGCGAGACGGTTGAAAGGCGGCAGACAAGGGATCAGCCATGTCTTCGTAGGGTAGCAAAGTGCGGGACGCCGTGCGTCGCGCAGTCGTCCGGCCAGGACGGGACGCCTTATGCCTCAGGGCGTCTCAGAATGATCGAGCTCAGTCAGCTCCGAGTTGCGGATGCCCCGCGACATGAGGATCGCCACCATGGCGATCAATGCCACCACGGTGAGGTAGACGGCTGGAGCCAGTGACGAGCCGGTTGTTTTAATGAGCCATGTCACAATGACGGGCGTTGTCCCGCCTAGGAGCGCATTGGCTCCGTTGAAGGAGAGAGCGAACCCGGAGTAGCGGACGTTGGTCGGGAAGGACTCGGCCAGGAATGTGGCCAGGGTGCCGTCATTGGCGGTCAGAACGATCGCGAAGATGATCTGGCACAGGATCACCACTGAGAGCATTCCAGTCGCTTTGGTCATTGCGATGAACAGCGGGATGGACAGCACGATGAAGGCGATGCATGCGGCAATGAGCATCCGGCGTCTTCCGAAAGAATCGGAGAGGTGGCCCATGGCGAAGATCGAGACGATATAGACCACGAGCATGATGGAGGTCGCCAGGGTGGCAGTCTCCTCCTTGAAGTGAAGCTCTTCCTTGACGTAGGTGGGCATGTAGCTGAGGAGCATGTAGAAGGCCACGGCGTTGAGGCAGGAGACGCCGAAGGTAATGAGCGTCTCGCGCCAGTGGTAGCGGAATAGCAGGATAAGCGGTTCGATCCAGCTCGTCGCTCTGGGATCCTGGGGCATTTCCGCGCGCATCGCCTGGTAGGCGGGGGAGTCTTCCAGATGGACTCGGATGTAGCGGCCGATCAGGCCCAACGGCCCGGCCAGGAGGAAGGGGATGCGCCAGCCCCACTGGATCATTGCGTTGGATTCCTCGCCGCCCAGGGCGAAGAGCATGCCCGAGACCATGAGCGACCCCGCAAGGAGACCGCAGGCCGTGGAGGCCGGGACGAGGCAGGTATAGATGCCTCTCCGTGCCGGAGGTGCGTATTCAGCCAGGAAGGTGCCGGCGCCGGCGTACTCGCCGGAGGCCGAGAAGCCCTGGATCATGCGCAGAATAAGTAAACCGATAGCGCTCCACATCCCAATCTGGGCGTAGGGCGGAAGAAAGCCGATGAAACAAGTCGATCCCGACATGATCAGGATAGACCATGACAGTGCCCATCGGCGCCCAAGACGGTCTCCCAATAGGCCCCAGACCACGGCGCCGATGGGCCGCAGAATGAAGGACATGGCGAATACCAGGAAGGAATATAGAAGCTGAGCGTATCTATCGGATTCAGGAAAGAATACGCTGCCGATCACACCTGCAAGATAACCGTAGGAAGCATAATCGAACCACTCGATGAAATTGCCGATGAAACTCGCCGTGGCAGCACGCCTCAGTGCCTGTGTCCGCTCAGGATCCTTATGATGCTCGGTTGTGCTTCCGTAATGGACGGTGTTCATTGCCTTCAACTCCGGACGTGAGTGTTGAGGTTCTGCGAGTGCTTCTGGTTTATGCAGTCGATGGTGCTGCCTGCCTGCGGATGCAGAACGGATCAACCGCAGGCAGGCGGATCGGTCTTCAATCGGGCGGTGAGGGTCCTTGGTTGCGAGTTCCAGGATAGTTGTTGCCAGCCCGCCCCGCCTCCGATCACGAGCATCCCTCCGAGGATCCCAAGCTGAGCGGCTCGTGCTACAGTCGGGTGCGTTGGAACAGCCCGACCATTCGAGTTGCGACCACGATGATGACAAAACCGATCATGGTGACGGACATGCGCCCGAAGACCAGGAAAGCTCCGATAAACCAGCTTGCCGGCTTCGCCAAGCCCGTTGGTGGAATGAGGCATCCTTATCGGAGCCTCGCTACATCGTGAATCTGCCTCGAATGGCATCAGTTATCCCGGACACGATGGAATCGGCGAGTATAGCCCCTTTCTCCGCGCTTGCAGCCTTTGCGGATGAGAGGCAGCCCGACTCTGGAGTGAGGGTCGGGTCCACTGGCAGCAGGTCATAAGGGGGCAGGGCGGCGGCCGGCAGGTCCATGACGCGGTCCATGTGCACCAGGTCTGGGAAGTACTCGAGCATCAGTGAGGTTTCCATGACTCCGCCGTGCTCGACATCCCATCCTGGAAAGCCATCGGGGTAGAGACCGGAGATGACTTCCTCGGTCACGAAGTCCCAGTAGGACAGGAGCATGACGTCGGGGATGCTCTGACCCCTCAAGTCGCGCAGAGCCAGATCCACGCCCTCGTAAATGAATTGGTAGTTCTCATAGTGGCCGTTGATGAACGCGATTCGCTTGAGCCCATGCCGTGCGAACTCCCGCACGAAGGTGCGGCAGATGCCGATGACGGTGGCGGCGTCGAAGCCGAAAGAACCGATGATGTGATTGCCTCCGCCGGAGCGCTGCTGCGACTTGTATCCGGTAGTGATGGTCGGCCCCACCAGAGCATTAATATTCTCGGCGACGAGTTCGGCCATCTTCGTTGACAGCATCATGTCCACGCCCAGGGGCATGTGCGGGCCGTGCTGCTCAATGGCGCCCACCGGAATGAGCATGACCGGATCGTCCTGTATAATCTTGCGGTAGGTGAAGGCGTCCAGGCGGGTGATATTGCGCTCATGAGTCATTGGTGGTGTCCTTCGTTATTGTGTTTCTGCATGCTGCCCGTCTGATTATGATGTAACTATCAGATTCTCTGCCTTCTCCTTTTCCGGATCTGGTTCTCCTTCCTTGGGCGTGTGAACCGGTTTCTCCCTGGTTGAGAAGTACACCTGAGAAACACCGCCGCTGATGATGAGTACGCCACCCAGCATCTGCATGCCGGAGAGGGGCTCGTGGAAGAAGGCGAGACCCAACAGTGAGGCCATGATGGTCTCCTGATAAGAGATAGTCGCCAGTTCCCCAGCAAGGAGGATCTTGCTCGCCAGAGTGAGGAAGTAGAAGGCGCCGAATCCGGTCACCAGGGCCGCGATGATAAGTACCGTCCAGGTTCGGGCGTCCATGCTGAAAAGGTCCCAATCGGCGGTCACCGTGTTTCCGGATTTATCGACCTTCGTAGTCGGCACTCCGTCAACCTTCTCGCGGACCACGTAGGTGAGCTTCGACCAACGGGTGGCGACCATGATCCCGATGGTCATCACGGCGAAGAGGAAGTTGTACCAGGCCCGTACGTTGGAGTCGCAGTCCGTACGGTAGCGTGAAGCGAAGAGATAGAGGCCGTAGGCCACGCCCGAGGCCAGTCCGATCATGTTTCCGAAGGCGTACTTGGGATCGAGATCGAGCTTGAACCCCTCATCCGAGATGATCTGAACGATCAGCAGAGTTCCTACCACGACTGCTGCCAGGGAGCCGATCATGGCCGGCTTGAACGGCTCTTTGAGGAATATTGTGGCCAGGATGGTCGAGTACACCGGGCCGGTGTAGATGAGGAAGGATGCGTTGGCGAGGGTGGTGTACTGGGTGGAGATGACATAGAGGGCCGAGAGAAGCCCCAAGAATAGTCCTGAGAAGAAGATGGAGGGAGTGAACTTAGTGGATTTTACTTTCGCAAACCCTCCGACGAAGAGGAAGAAAAGTGTCATGCCGATCAAGCCGCTGAAGCTGCGGAAGAAGGAGATGAAATCGCCGGGAGCATCGATATAGCGCGCAAAAGCCCCAATCCCGCCCATGAGGCTCGACGATAGAAACATAAGCCCAAATCCTTTGAGCTTCACGCGACCTGATGTATCCAACTTCCGCTCCTTTGCGGTAGGTTCATTTTCTATGTGGGGTGATTCTCATGCGGATCACGAGAATCATGCATGACAGATGTGATATGCGCGCTCGCACTGAAAGCGAGGCGGCGGCTGTGCGCAGAGAATCAAAAAATGTGAGGGGATGCCGTGCGTCATTCCGGCACCATCCGAGTCGCGTTCGACGCGAAAAAATTTAGTGAGATTGAAACTAGGTGGGGGCGGTGGCCCGGTTATGGAGCCGCCGCCCCCACCAGCTCTCTGAGAATCAGACCTCAGACAAGTGTCGGGTCGTCAACCTGGTTGGGGAAGTAATCCTCACAGGTGCCCTCGCGGAAGACATCTGCGGTGGCGCAGTGCAGGCCTCCGCCGAAGGCATAGGCGTCGCGGAAGGGCACAGGAATGACGTTCATTCCCAGCTTGTCCATCTGCTCCATCTGGTGGACCTCACTGGCCTCGACGCATACGGTCTTGTGGTCGATCACCAGACAGTTCATGGACAGCCACACCGAGGAGTAGCACAGCGGCGGCGGTGTGGTGTGGGCCGGAGGCGCAGCGTCAACGATCTGCCAGTCGTTGGCCTCGAAGATCTTGCGCTGCTCCTCGGGCAGGCGGCGGTGCGGGTTGTTGATGATCAGACCCGGACGCAGCGGCACGAAGGTCGCATCGATGTGGATCGGATAGGGGTCGCCCGGGAAGTTCACGGCGTGGACGCGGAACTCGGGGTAGTACCGCTTGAACCACTCCATGGCCTTCCGGTTGGTGGTCAGACCGTGCTGGATGAACAGGTCCTTGCCGACGCGCATGACGTCGGCGGCATCCCACATGGGCTCGACCTCGGTGGTCACGAAGTCCTTGGCCGCAGTCCGCTCCAGGCGCTCCTCAATGGAGATTCTCTCGTCGTAGTAGTTGTGCTTGTACGACTTGTCGGTCAGGCGCGGGCGCGGGGCCTGCGTCCACTTGAACTCCGGGTCCTCTTCGAAGTACTCGTTCATGAGCGGCCAGTAGGCGAGGTACTCGAAGTAGCGGCAGCGGAAGGAGTTTGCCGATGACATGATCTCGTCACCGATGGTCAGCAGGATGTCTCGCGGAGGCATCTGGGTGAATCCGGACTCCGTGCGGAAGTCAGGGGTCTGGATCGCCTGGTTCCACTGCAGCGGTGTGGGCCGGTCGACCTTGACGCCCAGACCCTCAAGAATCTTGACGTAGTTGTCGAGCTGCTCGTTGGCCGCCTCTACGGTGGCGGTGGGGCGTGGGCCCCACATGCCGCGCATTTCGGAGTCGATCGGCACCTTCTCCGAGGTGGCGGGCTCCTCGGGCGGGATCACCGAGAAGTCTGCGCGTCCTACGATGACGTGCTTGAGCGGGTCGAAGTCGTTCCATGAGTTGACGATCTTCGTCATGTGTGTGTCACTCCCTTGTGCGTTGTGAGTAGCCCGGTATGGGCGATGGATGTGCTGATGAAGCAGTGGAGGCGGCATGACTGCGCCGCCATGACATGGTGTGGTTGAACCACCTCCTAGAACGGGGCCGGCGCAGCCGTTCAGGCGCGCTTGAGTCTGTCGTCCACCGGCTCGGGTGATGATTGGGTGTTGTGAGGGTAGGTGCCGGTGGGGGTGATGATGGTTCCAGTGGTGCCGTTGAGGATGTCGGCGGCGTGGTGGAGGGGGCCGATGGCGGCGGTGTCGCCGGTGAGCTCGACGAAGCGGCAGGCGGCTTCGACTTTGGGGCCCATGGATCCGGAGGGTAGGTTGAGTTTGCGGAGAGTGGTGGGGGTGGCGCGGGAGATGTGTTGTTGTTGGGGGGTGTTGTAGTCGGTGTAGACGCCGTTGGTATCGGTCAGGATGAGCAGGGCGTCGGCTTCGAGGTGTTCGGCGAGGACGGCTGCGGTGAGGTCTTTGTCGATGACTGCTTCGATGCCTTGGAGTTTGCCGGTGTGGTTGCGGATGACGGGGATGCCGCCGCCGCCGGCGCAGATGACGATGGCTCCGGTCTGGAGCAGGGTGCGGATGAGTCGGGTTTCGATGACGCGTTGGGGGGTGGGTGAGCCGATGACGCGGCGGTAGTAGTCGCCGTCGGGTTTGACGGTCCAGCCGTATTGGGCGGCTAGGGTCTGGGCCTGGTCCTTGGAGTAGACCTCGCCGATGAATTTGGTGGGGTCGGTCAGGGCGGGGTCGCCGGCCAGGACCAGGGTTTGGTTGATCATGGAGGCGACGTGGCGTCCGGGGAGCGCGTTCTGCATGGCTTGGAGGAGCCAATAGCCGATCATGCCCTGGGTTTGAGCACCGAGGGTGTCGAAGGGATAGGGGGTGGTCAGGCGTTCGTCGTTGGCCGATTGCAGGGCGAGGACTCCGATTTGGGGCCCGTTGCCGTGGGTGATGACCAGTTCGTGGTGCTCGGCCAGGGCGGCGAGCTGGATCGCGGCGGAGTGGACGTTGGCGATCTGGGTGGAGGCGTTGGGGGTTTGGTTGCGTTCGAGGAGGGCGTTGCCTCCGAGGGCGACGAC
>ERZ773004.36-NODE-36-length-88306-cov-5.867605_pt1 | contig 88306 bp, 76 predicted proteins | sample MGYA00580667_ERZ773004 | MGnify/ENA primary metagenome ERZ773004 (study PRJEB29015, sample SAMEA2737963) | human oral metagenome | biome: human oral; feature: human-associated habitat; material: dental | place: China | collected 2123 ... | reverse complement strand
CAATGAAAGAAAAGGTCGGTAGCCATTGCCTTGTAATGAACTCCGTGGCTAATGTCGGGCGGTGCATCCGTTACTTGCGCGAGCGACACATCACGGTCCTCCGTGCGTTCCTCGATAACGACGACGCTGGAAGGCGAACCTTGGGCGCGTTCATCGAAGCTGGGTTTCTAGTGGAAGACATGGCCGTACACTACCAAGGATGCAAGGATCTCAACGAATTCCATGTCAACCGCATCCGTCGCCTACGAGAACAACAAGGACAAGCTCCAATCACAACCAAACCAACCCACACAATCAAACTAAAAAGGAGATAGCAACCATGAAAGAGAAAGACACCAACAAAGCAGACCGGGAGTTTCTCGACGTCTATTTGGGAGAAACGCATCCACAGGAAGCAGAGCCATCCGAGCAGGCCGTGCATGCCGAGAGTGCACCTACACCGAAACGCATCAGTGCCAAAATGAGACGGGAGACGCTGGAGGCTTACAAGCAAACCTTCCTTGTCCCTGCCAAGCTGACAGAACGTCGGGCAGTCTATTTGAGTAGAGACACACAGGAGCGCGCCGACTTCGTTGTCCGTCGACTGGGCAATCGTGGCGCCAACCTGTCGAGCTTCGTAGAGCGCATCGTGCGCGCCCATTTGGAGGACTACGCCGAGGAGATCGAGGAATGGCGAAAGCTGTAATCCAAGCACACGGATCCATCAAATAGTCCACGAACAATATGCACGTCAAGCAATCAGCAACCGCCTGAATGCACGGCATGCAGTGATCACAAGAATCACTGTAGGATTTGTACCGGAGCGTGACGACGGTAATGCAAGACGTCAGTTTGTTCCCACAAACTGCGCTTGCTCCCCCACCCCTGCGGTCGGTGGAGAGGGCCGTAATCACATCCGTTCTCATCGGCCCCAACTATAGAATAAGTACCACAGAAAAGACCTATCCACATGAAAAAGTACAACAAGAAGGAAGACAAGAAGCCGAACAAGATCGCCTTCATCAAGGTCAGATGTACGGCCGAGGAAAAGGAGCGGATCCGTTCGAGGGCTGCAAACGCGGGACGGAAGTACTCCGACTACTGTCGCGAGATGTTGCTCGGTGGATCCGTTGTCGCCGTCCCTCCGATAGGCGACAACGAGAGGGAGGCCCTCGCCATCCTCCGTCAGACGGCACTGTTCTACGCGCACATCTCTAATCTGATTAAGGTCAAAGACGCCTCTTGGGTGGACACGACGAAGGCACTTGCCACCTATGCCAAGATCGCTTTTAAGCGGTTCTTCAGCCCCCGCTATCGGGTCCCCGAGGAGGTATTTAAGCGCTTAAATATCGAAGATCATGATCGCAAAGTGTAAGGCCATCGCGCATGGAAGTAACGCACTGGAGTACGTTTTCCGAGAAGGAAAGCTCGGCCGGATTCTCGCCCTCCACAACCTGTGCGGCGAAACGCCAAAGGAAATTCACGAGGAGATGAGGCTGATCAACAACTACAACAGCCGCTGCAAAAACAAGTTCTTGCGCATCGAAATCGGCATTGCCCCGCAGGACGAGCCGCGGATGACGTTCAAGGCGCTGAACCGCCTCGCCTTGCTCTTTGCCAAACAGATGGAGTTGGACGACCATCAGTGGGTGGCCGTCACGCACAAAGACACCGACAACCTGCACATCCACATCATCGCCAATCGAATCAGCCTCAGCGGGAAAGTCTACGACACCACTTTCGTCAGTAACCGAGCCGCCAGAGTGGCCGAAGAACTCAGCCACAAGTACGGGCTGACCATCGCCAAAGAAGTCCGTTCCGTACGACCACATCGGAAAGCCCAAGCCAATCCCGCAAGAGAGCGCACGAAGCAGCAGGTTCGGAACATCTGCTACGCCCTCCTCGACAAGCACCGCGGGAAAGGTCTGTCGGGCCATTCCATGTTCCTCTACGAGCTCTTCCGAAGCGGCAAACGAGCAAGCGATATTGATGGGTAGCAAATAGGCGGCGCTGGTAGATTAAATTTAACTAGAACAAGTCGGTGTAAGCCCAGGAAAATGTAGGCTAAATTCCGTAAGGACGGATGAGCGAGAGTTTGGACATAGACGGGTAAATTTAACAATAGTAAGCCGATACAGGCTGAATTTTAGGCTAGCTTAATGAGCGAATGCGGGATAAATTCCAATGAATACGAATGGACGCGAGCTTGGGCAAATACGAGCAAATTTAATAATTGCGAGCAAACGCAAACTCGGACGCGAGCTAAATTTAACGAAAGCGGCAGCGGCGGGCAAAATTTAATAAAAGGTGCGGGCGCGGGTAAAATTTTCAAGCCGCACGCGGATAAAATTCAAACGACGAGCCGTATCTGCGACAAGTCGCGCCCGTTGCGGAGTTAAATTTTATTTCCTACCTGCCGCAAGGCTAAATTTTATTTCCGATCCATCGCAGGACTAAATTTTATTTTCCGATCCGACGCAAAGCTAAATTTTATTTTCGGATAGAAGGATGTTGATGAGCGGATTTAGCAGGGTCTCGCCGCGAGCGGCGCACAGCACGATCTCGTCGTAGTAGTAGTCGCTCCTGCCGTAGTTGTGAAACTCATACGCGCCAAAGCCGTAGCCCATCGGCGTGATCTCGACGCGCGAGTACCAGGCGTCCTTGGCGATGATGTATTTTTCGGTGTCTTGCGAATAAACCCACACCACGATCTCATCTTTGTTTTTTTGCCGCATCAGCCACATAAAGACGTTTGCGATGTCGTTGAAAAAATATGTATCGCCGTTTGGCATAACGGCCTGAGCGGTGTTGTACAGATCGTTTATCACCGTACCGCTCTCGTGACATAGGTATTTGCCAAATTCTATCTGCAGCGGCTGCTTATCGGTATTGCCGTGGCGCACGGAAATTTTGGATTCGGCTATATCCATCGACGATATCAGTAGCCCCATCACGCAGGCAAGCAAAATCGCGGCAAAAATTTTCTTAATCATAGCAGCGCGCCCCGCACGAAGTAATATTTGACGACGTAGGCGCTGCAGATGAGCGCGTTTAGAATGAACCAGAACGAGGAGTATTTAAGCAGGTGGGTATAGGCGCGCTTGGTGATGAGCTCCGTTAAAAACGGCACGATGCCGAAAAATATGCCCAAAAACAGCGAGCCCCAAATCGCATAGCCGACGAAGTAATAATCCTTCAAAAGCATGCAGTACGGGCATTTGTGATTGGGCTGTTCGTAAACGTAAAGCCCGAAAAAATAGGTGATCGCGTAGTATGCGACGAACAAAAAGAGCAAATTCAGAGTAAAACTCGCCATCGACTGCTTTAAGAAATTTAAGATCAAAATGGCGCCCAATATCGCGTAGAAAAAGGTCGCCAAAAGCGCCTGCGTGTAGCCGAACGGAAGCTTCGGCGCGCGAAATACGACCGAGCAGCAAAACACCGGCACGCGCAGTGGGATATTGATAAAAAATAGAATCTCTAAAATAAACTCCGCTAGGACGCCTGCAAAAAGGATGGTAAAGATTAGGTATTTGCGCTTTAGATAGGGAAATTTTCCCGCTTTAAGATCGAGGCTGTTTAAAATAAGCCAGAACCCAAAGCCGAAGATCAGTAAAATTTTTAAAAGCAGTAGGATATTGCCGTAGCGGTTCGAGCCCACGACGCCTGCGGAGCACATCGCGCCGGGCACGATCGAAGAGAGCTCGTTTAGGCAGAGCGCGAAAAATATAAACAAAATGATCTTGCACGCTATCGTGAAGAACAAAATGGTGTTGATGAGATAGTTTCTTTTCTCCAGGGCGTATTGTAAATTTGAGGTGGCGTTAAAGTCCCAGTAGCGCATGATCCGCACGATGTGAAATTGCGAGATCGCCATCAGCGCTATTACGATCAGCTCCACGGCCAAAAACGCGATCACGCTACCCGATAAAAATACGCTCATGCTGAAATTTCTCCATCTTTTAAAAAGACGTATCGATCCACAAAGCTTAGCTCGTCGAAGAGTATATCGTGCGTCGCGATCAAAACGGTCTTTTTAAGCTCTTTGAGCTTTGAGAGCATTTCGATAAAGCCGAGCGAGTTTTGTTTGTCTAAATTTGCCGTCGGCTCGTCGGCTAAGATGATCTGCGGCCTCATCACGAGCGCTCTTGCGATAGCGCAGCGCTGCTTCTCGCCGCCGCTAAGGCTCGAGACGATCTGATCTTTTTTATGCGCGATATTAGCGATCTGCATCGCTTCATCTATACGCGCGCCAAGCTCATCTCTGCTCAGCCGCTCGAGGCTAAGCGGCGCAAGGACATTTTTATAGACGCTAAGCGCCTCAAGCAGGTTGAAAGACTGAAAGATAAAACCGATTTTTTTATGGCGATACGCGGAGCTTTCGATATCGGCGAGCTTGGAGACGTTTGCGCCGTCCACCAAAACCTCGCCGCTGCTCGGCTTAGCAAGCGCGCCTATGATGGATAGAAGCGTGCTTTTGCCGCTACCGCTGACCCCTTTTAAGATTACGATCTGCCCCTCTTCGACGCTTAGGCTTATATTTTTTAAAGCGCGAAATTCATTCGCCCTGCCCTCGTTGTAAATTTTATAAAGCTGCTTGATCTCTATCTTGCTCATTTGACCGCCTCGCTCATATCGCCTATAGCGATGCGCCATGAAGGGATGATGACGAACGCTAAAAACGGAATCACGCTAAAGACGAAGATCAAAAAGAGCATATTGAAATTTATCGCGGGCGTGAAGGTGATGAAATTTCGCAGCTCGCCACCTAAGAATATATCGCGCAGAAGCGGCGCATCCAGGATAAAAACATAAGCATAAGCGCCCGCAACGCCGAGTAGATAAGCGCTTAGCGAAACGATGAAATTTTGAATAAATTTCATCGCGATGATGTCCTTTATACAAAAGCCGATGCTGCGCAAGATCGCGATCTCCTTTTTCTTCTCGCCGTATGCGAGCGAAATTTGATTTTTCAGCAAGATGAAAAACGAGATCATCGCCACGGCGTAAAGCACCATAAAAATTCCACCCTTGTAATAATACAGATGCCTCACTTCGGCTACCGCATCCTCGGCACTGAGAGCCTCCGTGTTGGGGTATAAATTTACGATCTTAAGCGCTACTTCGCTTACTTCGTTGGGGTTGGGCACGCTTACGTAGAGCTTGGTGTATTCACCCTCCTTCAGGCTCAGCACCTCGCGCGCAGTATCGGGGTTGAGATAGATCACGTCGTTTGAGACGATGCTGCTTTCGTGCGGCGAAATTTTATTAATCTTAATCGCAATTAGGCGCTGTTCGGTTAAGAAGTGAAACTCGTCCTCGTAGTACCACTCGCCCATCGCCGCCTTCACCCCCTCGCCTACGACCATTTCGTTTTCGCTCAGGCTTTCGTCGCCTACGATATGAAACCAAACGCGCTTTTGAGCGAAGTAATACATCCCGTCCACGGCGCCCTGCACTTCGCTGACGCCCGCGATCTTAGAGATGTCGTAGATATAGCCGTCGTGCATCAGGTCGCGTTTGCCCGCGCGTAGAGCCTCTACGACGATGTCAGGTCTGAGCTTGATGACCTTTTCAAGATCGTTTTGAATGGAGCCCGAGATAAAAAGTACCGAGCTTAAAATAAAAACGATAAATGCAAAGATTGCGAAGCTAAAGGAGTGATCGGCTCTGTCTTTTCGCAGCAGAGTCACGGAGTAGTCGATAAAATTTTTATTTATCATAGACGAACTCCGCGTAGGCTTTGCTCTTAAAGCTGCTTGAGAGCCGCACATCCTTTATCTCGCGCGCTAGCTTTTGCAGGCACTGCTCGCCCTTTGCGCGATCAAAGCTTACATAATGCACCGCAATGAGCGCGTAAAGGGCGGCAAAAAAGATCATTAAAGCGCAAATGAGCCTCATAGCCCTTCTATTACGCTCTCTTGAATTTCATCAAATTTAAGTACGTTCTTACCGCCGTGATCTTTAGCGAAGGTCTTAGCCGCGCTCTCGCTATCAAACGCAATGAGCTCGTCGCCCATCGGCCCTAAGACGTTGGAGCCGAGCACGAAAAAGGCACTTTTAGCATCGATCTTATGAAGCTTGTAGTAGTCGGTTACGTAAATTTTATCAAAGCCCTTACCCTTTTGGAAGTAGTATTTCATCAGATCTTTTACGCCGTCAAAATACAAGCTCTCCCCGCCTTGAATCTCTATCATCGCCGCCCAGTTAGGGTTTTTACCCACTAGCATGCCGCAGACCGGGCATTTAGCGCCTTCAGGCACGACGATCTTTTCAGGTTTTTTCGCTTTTGCGTTTTTGTCGCTGCCGCCTAAATTTACAGGTGCATCCCATAGATACAGCGCCGCGGCTTGCAGGTGTTTGTCGTACTCAGGCTCCTTGCTCGCGCCTTTTGCGTCGCAAACATTTTTGAGATGAGCTTTAAGCTCGGAGATGGCTTTGAAGCTTTTTGGATCGGTTTTCTCGCAGTTTGCTTCGTAAAATTCCTTGCCGTGCGCGTAAACGCCGCCCTCGCGTTTGGCTTTGATCATCTTGTTATCGCCCTCAAAGTCCTGTCCCGCGATCTCGTAGGCTTTGGCAAAGTTCACTATCTCGCCGCCGTTTTCGGCTTGGAATTCCTTCGCGTCGGCTTCGGTTGAGAAGGCGTATTTGCTATTGCGGCTCATCGTACCTTTGACCTTGCTACCCACGACGTAAAAGGCTTTATTCACGTCGATCAAATTTAGATTTTTCGTATCGACGACCTGCGCATCGCTTGGAATTTTGCCGCCCGTAATCTCGTACAAGCAGTGCAGGGAAGCTACTTGCTTGCCGTTTACAACATGGTTGGTTTTATAGAATTTAACCAAATTCATTCCGCAAACGGCGCAGTATTCTTTGCCCTCGCCGCTTCCTACAAGCGTAGCCTTGCTAGGATCCACGCTTTGAAACATAGGATTTGCCGGTTTATTGGCCCCATCCATGGAGGCGCCGCAAACCGCTGCCGCCAGTAAAGCCGAAGCTAAAAACGAACGTAAAATCATACTATCTCCTTAAAAATTTGATGTTTTAAATTTACTTACTAATCGAGTTTAAAAATTCCAAATTCTCGCACCCCATCTTGATTCCGCCGTCGCAGCTTTTTTTGAAAAGCTCTTTTGCTTTGGCGTTATCGGACTTCACCCCTTTGCCCTCGGCGTACATTATGGCTAAATTATTGCAGCCGTCGAAGTGGCCGAGGCTGCACGCCTTTTCATACTGCTGCTTTGCTTGCTTATAATCCTGGTCCACCCCCTGCCCGAAGGCGTATAGATAGCCTAGATTGTTGCAGCCGATGCCGATGTCGCCGCCGCAAGCCTTTTCGTAAAAAATTTTAGCCTTTGCGAAGCTTTGCTGCACGCCTTCGCCCTTCAGATACAGATAGCCCAGGTTGTTGCAGCCCATCATATCGCCGTAGGTGCAGGCCTTCTCATAAAGGCTCGCCGCCTTAGCGACGTCTTTCGCGAGCCCGGCGCCGTTTGCGTATAAAAGCCCGAGCGAGGTGCAGCCTTCGTTATCTTTGCAGGCTTTTTCATAATAAGCTGCCGCTTTGGTGAAATTTTGATCCGCGCCGTTGCCGCTTTCGTAGATATAGCCTAGATTGTTGCACGCAAGCGCAAATTTAGCGCTGCACGCCTTCTCGTAGAGGCTGATCGCCTTTTCGAAATTTTTCTCTACGTTGCCGGTGCCCTCAAAATACAAAACGGCTAGATTATAGCATCCCGAAGCTTTATTTTCCAAACCGCACGCTCGCTCGTAAATTTCTGCGAGTTTTTTATGATCGCCGCTTTGCTGCGCCTGAATGCCCTCGCTGATAAAGCCCGCGTTTGCCGCGGCAGCCAAAACCAGCGCTATTAGAAATTTTTTCAAATTTACTCCTTCATATCGTTTTTTACGTCCCTGCCCCTGAAAGCAAGAGCGATTATTAAAATTACCGCCGCTATTATACAATAAAACGGCGCGGGTATCTGCGGCGCATCCCCTGCGGCATAAGAGTGCATACCAGTGAGGTAGAAATTTACGCCGAAATAGGTCATTATGATAGAGCTATACGCGAGCGTCGAGCTCACGCAATAAACATAGATCGAGCCGAGCTTCGGGATAAGCTTTAGATGCAGCACGATCGCATAGACGATGATCGAGACATACGACCAGGTCTCTTTGCTATCCCAGCCCCAGTATCGCCCCCAACTCTCATTCGCCCATACGCCGCCGAAGAAATTTCCGAGCGTCAGCATCGAAAGCCCCACGATGAGGCTAATCTCGTTGATCGCCGTTATATATCTGATCTGAGCGTTAAGCCGCTCGCAATTGGCGCTGTTTTTAAGCGCCATCAAAACAAGAGCCAAAAGACCGAGCAAGCAGCTAAGTCCTAAAAATCCGTAGCTAGCCGTGATAACCGAGACGTGGATGCTAAGCCAATAAGATTTTAGCACCGGTACGAGGTTGGTGATCTGCGGATTTACGAAGCTCATATGTGCTACTAGCATCACGATGCTGGCCAGCAAGCAGCTTGCGCTTAGCGTAAGCAGGGACTTTCTAAAAAATATGATCCCCGCAAGCGCCGCTGACCAACCGATGTAGATCATCGATTCATAGCTATCGCTCCACGGCGCGTGAGCCGCGACGTACCAACGCAGCGCAAGCGCGAGGGTATGTGCCGCAAAGCTTGTGGCAAAGGCCGCGAATAAAATTTTTTGCGCGAGCGTGAAGCGCTTGCCGCAAAGCGCGCCCAAAAGCGCTAAAACAAGAGCTATGCCGCCTAGGATCATATAGCAATAAACTAGCTTTTTGAAAACCGAGGCTTTGTTGTAAAATACCTCGGCTTTGACGCGGCTAACGCTTGGAAGAATAGCCGCCGAGGTGGCTCTTTGGTAGCTTTTCAGCTCTGCTAACGCGGCATCCGCTTTAGCCCAATCATTATCCGAAATTCCGTCTTGCAAGCCGTTTAGATAGTCGTTTAGCACGCCTTTGATCTGCGGCGCGATTCTATAATCCGCAAAGGCGTCGTTCGGCGAGAGCCAGGCGTTTTGCGGGTCGTTCGGCACGGGGATAAATTTAAAGAACACCCCTCTGAAGGTCAGATACGCGATATTTAGCCGCTCGTCGAATTTAATCAGCTCGTTATCGAGCACGCTGCGGCGCGAGGCGCTTTTTTCATTCGCCTCGTCCACGACGCGCGCGAGCTTGTAGTTGCCGTTTTCATCAAAGACCGAATTAAAGCTCGCATATCGCTCCTGCGGGGCTAAGCCTAGCATCTTTTTGATCTCGTCGTTTTTGATCTTAATGATCTTTTGATCGCGCCAAAATGCAGGATTTAAGCTCATTCCTAGGATCATCTGCTCGGCGCTTAAGCCGTAAAGCCCCTCTGTGCCTGAAATTTTATTTACGATCTCGCTTGCTTCGGTGCTAAGCGGCTTGATCCTACCCATGTAATCTTGCACCAAAAGCTCCGCGAACGCGCCGTTTGCGTGAACGCGCGAGTTGGCTTTAAAGTTTGCCAGATAGTTTTCATTCGCGGCGCGAAGCTCAATGCTGAAAAAAAGCGGCGCGATCAGAAGCAGCGCGGCAGGCGCGTTATTTTTGATAAATTTAGCTAGCTTTTTAAACCTGCTGCCTGCGGTAAAAAGATTGCCGATAAATCCGACGCAAAGTAAGAAATAGCCGAAATAGGTAGGGATTTTACCAGGATCGCGATTAAGCTCCAGCACCGTGCCCAGCTCGTCCGTGTCGTAGGAGGATTGAAAGAGCTTAAAGCCGCCAAAGTTTAGCGGGTGGTTCATATAAATTTCATGCTCCCCCGCGCTCTTGCCCTCTTTTAAAATTTCAACATCGCTAGCGTAGGATGATGGACTTTGCGAGCCCGGGTAGCGCTCGAGCTTAAATTTCAAAAGCTTTACCGCAAACGGAAGTTCTATCAGTTTCGAGCCCCAGCTTAGCATTATCTCCTCGCCGTCAAAGTTTAAAATTTTAGGTTCCCCGAGCCAGCCCGCGCCGCCGCGAAGCTCCGCTTCTTGCTCGCTTCCGCCCTCAAAGCCCGCTTTTACCGCAAGCGTGCCCTGCTCGCCTTTGGACGCGGGTTTGTAGGAGCTAAATTTGACGGTGAAGCTTTTAGAATTTATACTTTGCGTGAAGCTAAAATCGTTATTGCCGATCTGAGATAGATTTAGCGGGTACTCAAACAGCGCGTCTTGCGTGCGGATTTGCAAGTATGGTTTGACGCTTACCATCTCGCTTTCGCTCTCGCCCACCCTTACGTGCAGCACGCCCTCGGTGCCGAAATAGCGCGTCAGCGCCGCACCGATAAAGATAACGATAAATGCCGTGTGAAGCACGAAGGAGCCGAAGCGGCGCCACATTTTGGTTTTTATGATGATAGCAAGCAAACAAAGCGCAAGTGCGCTCATTACGCACTCGTACCAGCGCGCCTCATAGACTAAAATTTTAGCCGTTTGCGTATCGTAAATGCTCTCTAAAAAGGTTGCGACGCCGGCGCCTGCGGCAAGGATAAAGAGAAGGCAGAGCGCAAATTTGTAAGAAGTTAAAAATCTAAATAAATTTACGCCCAAAATCGCCTCTCCGAGTTTTTACATTATTATATCGTAAGTTTGTCCCGCATACAAAATAAACATCCTAAGAAGCAGCACGCCCATGACGCTGGCAAGCGCGCTAACGTAGAATGCAAACGCAGAGTGAGCGATCTTTTTGCCCAGTGCGAAATTTAAAACTAGCGGTACGCAAAAACCTACACCCACGACGCCTAGCCAAAAAAGACGCGCGTAAATTCCCTCGCTAAAGGCAACGCTGGCGGCTTTTTGCACATCGCTGCCCGTTATTAGCGAGACGAAAATCATACCGATTAGTAAAATTTCCATCGCTAAAACCGGCCACTCGACCGCGTGTAGAGTTTTTAGATCGCCGCCGTGCGGGTCGGCTTTAAAGAAAAGCGCGGCTATTAGGCTTGAGCCTGCAATGCCTGCCGATAAGCCAGACGCCACGAAAAGCGCAGGTAAAACGGCCGTATTAAGGATAGGAAATCTAACCAAAACCGAGATCAAAAAGCCCGTATAGGCGCAGATCGCGACCGCAAAAACAAGCGTAAGCGCAAGAAGTAGCGGGCGAAGCGCGTTTAAAATTTTCATTACGAGCGTGAAAAGCCCTTTTAAAAAAGTAAGTCTGCGCGATAAAAATCCGCTAAGATCAGCTTCAAACGCATAAAGGCAAGCTACGAAGCTAAGCGGGATATAGACGCAAAGCGCCGCTACGCCCACGGACATAACCGAGGTGAAGTTATAGTTAATCAAAATTTTCCAGAAAAGCAGCGGCCTCTCAAGGTCGGCTACCAGGCAGACCATACCGAGTAAAATCGCGACGAAAGATAGCAGCGACGCAGCCTTAAACAGCGGCGTGCTTTCAGTTTGTTTTTTGTAAAGCTTAACGAGGATCGCGACGATCAAAGCGCCGCCGCTCATGCCCGCTAGCAAAAGATAAACCGCTATCGGCCAGCCCCACTCAACGCCGTGAGAGAAGGTCGCAGTGAAATTTATAGCTCCGTTCATATCACACCCCCAGTTTTACCGCAGGAATATAGCGCAGGCTCGGCTTCGTGCCGCACTCAGGATGCATTCGCAGGCTGTCTTTTACGCGAAGTAGCTTGCTGATGTGCGAGCTTTCGTCGTTTAGATCGCCGAATACGATCGCTTCGTATCTGCATGCCTCGATGCAGGCGGGCTCGTGACCGTCCTTTAAATTCGTATCCAGGCAGAAGTTGCAGCTCTCTGCGGCTCTTGTTTCGTGATTTATAAAGCGCACGTCGTAAGGACAGGCGACGATGCAGTATTTACAGGCGATGCAGTCATCAGTATTCATCGTCGTGATGCCCGTTTTTTCATCCTTGTGGCAGGCTTTAGTCGGGCAAACGTTCACGCACGGCGCGTCCTCGCACTGCTGACAAGATACTCTAACATAGCGCTTTTCTTTCAAATTTAGCGGATCGGTTTTATCCTGGATAAAAAGCCTCATCTGACCTTTCGGAACCGAATTTATCTTTTTACAGGCTATCTCGCAATCAGTGCAACCCACGCATTTGTTCTGATCGAATATCATGCCGTAGTGCGGCTTTTTCGGCTCTTGCTTTTTAGCACTTGCGTTTACATCTTGTGCACTTTTATCTGTGCCGTTTTGTGCGAGCAAGCTTGAGGCGATTGCGCCAAGCCCCAAAGAGCCGAGTGCGGCGGATTTTATAAAATTTCTTCTTTGCTTTTGCATATTCTCCTCCGACTAAATTTAAGCAAAACTACTTTGTTTTATTCGCGTCGTGAAAGCTTTTAGCCTCGCTCTCGCTAAGCTTTTTGGCCGCATCGGCAAGCTCGCCGGGCTTTAAAACCTTTAGTAGTTCGGCTTCAAAAATTACTACAGAACCCGCAGGAATTCTATCTACGTCCACGTTGCCGTAGGCTAAATTACTAGGGATTGTAAATTTATATTTCGAGCCCGTATTCATCAAAAGCAACCCCTCGCGTAATCCGTCGATTAAGCCTATCATAGAAAGATGCGCCGGAATTTTAGATGCGAAAGTATCGTCAAATACGCTACCGTTCGTCAAATACGCCTTGTAGTTCATCACTACTACGCTCTCAGGCTTTGGTTTTTCGCCCATACCTAGCTTTAAAATTTCATATTGAAGACCGGATTTTGTGGTTTTAACGTCCGGATTTTTGGCATTTTTCGCCATAAATTCCTTGCCTGCTTTTAAATTTCTATCAAGCTCCGCTTTGGAATTTGTTTCTACGATCTTATTTAGTTTATCGGCTCTTTGATTCAAAAGTGCAATAATTTCCTCATCTTTTAGCTTCTGCTGCTTTTTAAGAGCGTCCAAAAACCCCTCTATCACCGCATCTAAGTCGTATTTGACGCCTAATGCGGCTTGTGAATGCAGCTGGTTTGAAACATAGCTTCCGGTGGAAGCTCCGATGCTATAAGATTCTTTTTGTTCTTGCGTAGTTAAATTCGCGCCCAACGCGCAGCTTGCCAAAACGATAGGCAAGAAAATTTTTAGTCTTTTTTGCATACATTTGCCTTTTAAATTTCGGGGCCGCGAGCTTACGCGACCCCGAAAGAATTATAAATTATTATTTAGAATTCTTTGAGCCTCTTTGATATACTCTTTAGCGGCTTCTAGCCTTTGCTTAGTATATTTAAAGCCGTGCATACCCCATGAGCCGTCTTTTTCGATAAGATCGACGGTGTCTTGAGCTTTTTCGATCAGCTCGTAAACGCGAGTTTTATCGCTGGAGTTAAGCTTTTTGGTCTCAAGGATAGAATAAATTCCTTGAATACCGATCTTAACCTGCGAGAAGTCGCTCTTAATTGGAGTTTGCCAGCCCATAACCTCATCGTAAACCTGTTTTTGGTTCTTGAAGTGAAGCGTCTCTTTTAGCTCGGAAACGACAGGACTATGGCAGCCTTTGGTATCTTGCATATCTTTATCCGCCCAAGATGTTCGTGCGCACGACCACATAAGATCGACGAAATTTCGTCCATCTTTATTTCTTTGGAAGTGCCAATCTTTCGCATCTCTTGGACCTTTAGCGGCATCGCCTGCGACTAGAGATTTTCTAGCAGGATCAATGTCGATCTTCCAGATGTGAGATCTTCTTTGAGTATCAAATCCCGCGTTGTCTTGGAACTGAATAGCATAGAAGTTCTCGCAGCTCATCATAAACGGCATGTGGCAAGATGCGCAGGTGTTGTCTTTATGCGTATCGGCTCTTGCAGCGATATAAGCTTGCTCTTGGTGGCAGTCTTTGCACTCTTTTGTGATCTTAGGCTTTGTATAAAACGCGCTCAAATAGCCCTGCTCGGAGTTGTAATTTACGCCCTTGACGGTTTTATCGCCAACTACCGGTCCAGTGTTATCGTGCGGATCGTGGCAGGTTACGCAGCGCATACCCTTCTCGTAGTGAGCGGTAAAGTAGGACTGAGAGCCTTCAGAGCCACATCCTGGTCCCATAGATTTAAATTTAGAGCTAAGAGATAGATCGGGATTTCCGTTGTTTAGCGGATTAGCACGAGCTAAATCAGGGCTATAGTTAAATCTTTGGTGGCAGCGTTCGCAGTTTGAGGTTCTAAAATTTGTAGCGCCGTCAAGGTGACCGCCCGCTCCATGGCACTCTTCACAGGTGATACCCTTGGAGATAGTGTGCTTTTGAAGCTCTTTTGCGTTACCCAAAGCGGCGTAAAATTCTTTCTTAGTTTTAAAATCGAATTTGAATGGGTGGCAGACTTCGCAGTACGAGCTGTTTGCTTGGAAAAACATCGATTTTTTGTATTTCGCAGCATACGACGCAAGACCTCTTACGTAACCGCCGTTATCGCCGTATTCCTCAAGCGTGCCCGGGAATTCCGGAACTATCTTTTTGATCTTTTTGACCGTCTCATCGTCTAAATTTAACGCCCAAGTCCTTTGGAATTGGTTGCCGCCGGCTACGATCTGACCGGTACCATCTCTTAGCAAGCCACCCTCTACGTGATAGGTTCCGCGTAGAAGCCATGCATCTACGTAGCCGAATTTTGTCCTTAGATGCCCCACAGTCGCATAAATTACGTCAGGGGTAATGCCTTTTGGAAGGATCGACGCCGTATCTGGGCTAAATACAGGATCGGTTAGGTTGTTATTAACCTCCGGGTGCTCGCCCGGGAAGCGGATAGTAGTGGCGTGGCGCGATCTGCTCCATGTCTCATACTGCGCAGGGTGGCACTCGCCGCATTTTTCAGGACCTATGAATTTATTCGGAAATTGCAAAGAAGAGCCCGCAGGGATTCTATACATCATAGAGCTATAGCCCTTGCCGTCGTCTCTTTTACTCGCCTTTGAAAAGTCAAATCCATGCCCTTCCGCAAGCCACTCCAAACCTCGGTCGTGCACATCCATCTTACCGACCGTCTTGCCGCCGTATTTGGTAAAAATCGGGTGATTTTTAAATAGCCAGTCATACATCTCTCGCTCTTCTACGACGTAGTCCTGCAAGGATATGACGCCTCTGCTTTGCAACGTGCCCTTAGGATTTGCGATGACGTCGCGCGATTTTTGCGACATTTCCATCTCATGCCCCATGCCTTCATCAGCACAGGCTCCTGCGGCAAAAATGCTAATACAGGCGAGCGCGCCTAGTAGCATCTTATTCCATTTTTTCATGGCTCCTCCTTTGAAAATCAAATTTTTAAATTAGCAAAGTTTTACGATTGAAATAATACCAACAAAAAAGGGCGAAAAAGGGAGAAATTTAATGAAGTCTAAATTTAACGAAAAGATATCGTAAATATCGCGCCTTCGTCGGAATTTGCAGCGCTTATGCTCCCTCCGTTTTTTTCGATTATCATCTTGCTCATATATAGCCCTAGCCCGCTGCCCTGCTGTTTTGTCGTAAAGTGCGGCTCAAAAATTTTATCTAACTGCGCTTCGTCGATGCGGCTTGCGTTATTTTCGATCGTGATTACCCGCTCGCCCTGCTTTAAAAACGAGTGAATTTTAATCTCGCGCCGTTTAAGCGGTACGTCCAAAAACGCTTCCTTTGCGTTGTTTATGATGTTTATTAGCACCTGGATGAGCTCGTTTACGTTGCCGTAAAGCGTAAAATTTTCTTCTACCCGTACGCTTATGTCGATGACATGCTTTTTAAGCGAGGCGTTTAAAATTTTACGCGCCTGTTCAATCGCCTCGCTGGCGCTAAATTCTTTCTTCGGCATGTTCGGATTGAAGAAATTTTTAAAATCCTCGATCGTATCGCTCATAAATTTCACCTGCTCGCCCGCGTCCCTGATGCCGCCCTCGAGCCTTTCTTTTGAGAGCTTGCCCCGCTCGTTGTAAAGCTCTAAATTTATGAGCGTGGAGCTGATCTGCGATAGCGGCTGGCGCCACTGGTGCGAGATATTGCCGATCATCTCGCCCATGAGCGCGAGACGGCTTTGATTTATCAGTAAAAGCTGAGTTTGCATCTTTAAGGTCTCGTTTTTTTTGTGAATTTTATAGATACAAAATATGCAGATCAAAAACACTACAAGCAAGCTTAGGCCGCTAACGACAAACTCTTTGGTGTGATAGAGCAGAATGCTTTTTATCGGAATTTTAAAGCTTATCATCGCGATCGTATCGCCTAGACTGCCTTTAAAATTCCCCACGTCTCCGTAGAGCTCTTGCATCTTTTTAGGCGCTGCGTTGATGCTGTGGCATTCGGTGCACGAAGGCTGGGAGTTTGTTATCGGCAGGCTCAAAAGATACGAGGCGCCACCTTTATCATAGATGACTCTGGAGTATTCTTTGTATCTATTTTCTTTAAAGCCCTCTAAAATTTCATTCTCAAACTCGCTTCCAGCGTGTTCGGGATTGAGTGGTTCGGTGGCGACAAGCTTGTAGTCGTAGTTAATGTGATTTTTGGCGAGCTGAATTTTATAAATTTCGCGCGTTATGTAGGTCGAGGACATCAGCCTCGGATCGAAAAAGTCCTCGCTTAGAAGCTTTTTTTCTTTAAGCTCGTTTATTAGCGGGCGCTGCACGGTCGAGACGTAATCGCGCACCGCGTTCATCGTATCTAGGATATAAAACGCCTCGCGCCTCGTGTCTTTCAGCGCAAGCTCGCGGTAGAAGTTAAAAACCAACGCCGTAATTACGATATATAGCAGCACGAAAACCGCTACGATAAATTTAAATTTATACTTCAAAGAGATACCCCACCGCATATAAATTTTTGATCACGTCCTTGCCGATCTTGCGGCGCAGCTCTTTGACGATCGCTTTGATCGCCTCCTTGCTGGGCTGCTCGAACTCCCACATATAATCAAATAGCTGCTCGTAGGTTACGGTTTGATTTTTGCGCGCTAAGAAGTACTCCAAAAGCTTGCTCTCGCTTTTAGAAAGATGACAGGCGCTGTCTTCTACGTAGATGATCTTTTTGGCAAAATCATACTTCAACTCACTGCTTATGCTAAATATCGGCGCGTGATTTATCAGCTCCGCAGCGACGTCTTGCAGCGCCTTTATAAAGGCGTTTTTATCGTACGGCTTAGGCAGATACCTAGTGATCTTAAGCTCCACCGCCCGCCACAGATACTCCTGCTCGGTGTGGCTCGAAAGTATCACGATCGGCACCGAGATACCAGCAGCACGGATCTTTTTAACGACCTCTAGCCCGTCCATATGCGGCACGCCGATATCAAAAACTAGAGCGTCGTATGAGCCGCTCATCGCCTCATCAAGCGCCTCCAGCCCGTCCTTAACCCCCACTACTTCGCCGAAAAATAGCTGCAGCGATTCGGTTATATTTTTTAAAATCCCGGGCTCATCCTCCAGGCAAAGCACCCTTTTATTGGACAAAACGTCCAATAATTCGTAATCTTGCATACTCTATCCGCCTCCAAGCTTAGTGCATTTCATTCTTAATCGTCTCTTAAAATATAACTAGACTTAGATTATATAAATTTAGCATTAAACTAACGTTAAAAAATATACCAAAGCGGTTTGCACGCAAATTTAAACCTGCAACCGCCTATGTGCGAGCTTTGCGCCTGCATAAGTTGGATAAAAATATCACAAGAACATAAAAAGGCGGGACGATAAGCTTGATATTAAATTTTACCGCCTCGCAGGCAACATATGAAAGGCGGTAAAATTCTATTTTAGAGGGGCTTGCATATGCATTTTGTAGACAAAAGGCAATCAAATCATAAAGATCTATCAACTCCGCAGCTCGGCGGAATAGAATTTAAAATTTAGCCCAAGCCGGGCATGCTAAAGTTAATGTGACTGCTCCATCTTTGAGTGATCCATGCCACCGTGATCCATGTTCTCCATCGAGCCATGATCCATATGCGAATGATCCATCCCCTCCATCGAACCCATATCGTGGCTCATCCCACTCATCGAGCCATGATCCATCATAGAATGATCCATGCCACTCACACCTGGATCGGTCATTCCAAAAATCATCGCGACGTGTCCTAGCACCAAAAATACAATCAGCGCCAAGAAATGAAATTTAAGCCTAGCTCTAAATTCCGCTCCTTTTGCGATAACTCCGAGTTCCAAAAGTAGCAGCACTAGCGCAGGCAGCGCCGCCGCTACGTATGCCGCCAAAGCTAAGGCGTCCGCAGCACCACGTAAATGAATGACGGGTAAAATTTTAATCGCTACGTAAATGATTAATATCGTAAAATAAGCGCCGAGAATGATACTAAGGCATCTATTGATTTTTAGCGCCAAAGAGCCCTTCTGCGAGCGGTACAAGCTAAAAAATTCGCTCGCTACTATCGCTTCTGCTAAGCCCATCGGCACCGCCATAAATAAAATCAAATTCCACGGCTGATTTGCCATCAAAAGTTCCATGTAATTCGTCATTGCCATGTTTTCTCCTTATTTTGGTTTAAAGGGCGCAATTCTAGCGGCTTTCGGTAAAAAATTTTAAAACAATAGATAAGATTAAGTGCACCTTTAATCTTATCTTTCCATAAAACGATTTGGGCTGCGTCTTAAAGCTCGCCCGCAAATATTAAATTTTTAATCTCGCCTCGCACGCTGCCCTCCTTGTATCTAACGCGAAATTTAGAAAATTTATATTTGCAAAAGCAGATGCCTTAAATTTATCCGAAACGCTTTAAATTCCGCAAAATTTCAGTTTTACAAAGATAAAATTATGAAATTTTTTTAAAAGGATTTAAAATGAAAAATGCTCTTTTATTCGCCTGCGTAGCGCTATTTATATGCGCTTGCTCCAATTCTGAGCATCCAAAGCCAGGCGTTTCGCATTGTAGCGAGCCTAAAATGGACGAGGCGTCGCATCAGATGATCCAAATTTGCGGCGAAAGCGAGGATCCGCAAATCGAAAATATGCAGTGCAACGAAAACGGACTTTGCTTCGGCACCGCAAAAATCAGGTAGCCGAAGCCCCCGCAGACGCTAGTGCTAAATTTAACTATTTTAAAGCCAAGATCGAGCGCCCGCAGAGCGGTCTAGGCTGCGCTTTAAAATTTTAGCCAGCAGTTTAAATTTAGCTCCGCTTCACGCGCGCCGATGCATTTTATTATCTATCTTGTTTTTAGCTGCGCTCGCCGATTGATCGAGCTGCTCTTGGCGCGATAAATTTTAAAATTTCATCGCCAAACATGACGCGGAATTAGGATTTAAAAGTAAGCGCAGGTCGAATTTCATAAGTTTAAAATTTTAAAGCGATATGCGATTTTAAATTTTACGCTTCTTGAATGCTAGCCGGTGCGAAATTTCGCGCAAGCTCAAAATCCGCGCTAGGCAATTTTGTGCCACTGCAAAATTTCTAGATCTCAACTCCGCTCGGTAGAATTTTTAGCAGTGCAGATGGGGGCGCAAAATCTGCGCCGTATAATCCCACGCGGATCACACCCTCCCAAATTCCTATGCCGCACGCCGAGACTCATAATCTAATCTCGCTACAAGATCGCTTGCAAAATAGTGCAGTATCCTTAGTCGCATAGCGCAGCCTTGCTCACTGCGTGGTCGAGGTCCGTAGCTGTAGTGCAAATGGCGCAAAATTCTTTGCCGTGCGGTAGGAGTTCTCAGAGCAAAAAAAGACGCGGTATCCTCTACCTACGGTGCGAGTTTATAGTCTCTAACTCATACCTTAAAATTCCGCTTCAAACTCATTACTTAAAATTTCGTCTCAAAAGCCACGTATTAAAAATTTTGCTTTATTTTTACAGTTTAAAATTTCGTACGGATTGCACCGAGCGAAATCTCACCACTGCGCGACGCAAGCTTAAAATTTCAGCGTCGTGCTCGCCGCATATTAAATTCTGCTTTACTATGACGGCTTGAATTCTATCCTGAGCCCGCAGATTTAAAATTTTACTTCAAACGATGCCGTGAAATTTCTACCCTCCCTAGGCACATATCTCTCGGAGCCTGCGCCGCTCGCACTTAGCGGTGACGCTATATCTTTGCCGATAGAAATTCCGCGCACAGGGCGCCTGCCACAGCGCATAGAAAATAAAGCGCGCCGCCTGCTTGATCGCCGCCTCTAAAAATTTTAAGCGACCGCAAAATTTTAAAATTTAAAAGCAGCCTTCGATTAAGCCGATTTTTATAAATTTGGATTTGCTTTGTAGCAGCGCAATCTGGCGAGTAAGGCGCAACCATAAGTTAAGCAGCTAGCTTTACGTCAGCTGCTTAAACATTTCGATCTGTTCCTTTGTAAGCTCGATCAAATCATCGTTTGCGTATTTAAGCGATGTCTCCAGGCTTGCGATGAGCTCCTTACGGACGAAGCTCACGCTAAAAAGCGTCGCCCAAAATCGCGCTCCGCTGCCCGTGCTCGGATCTTCTAAGACCGCTCTAAGCGCAGCTACCGCAGCAGCATCGTCCGCCGCGCCCAATACCTCGTCCACGAGTGGATATTCACCTGCGCCGTCGCCCTCGTTTAGCGAGCGCAAAAGCGGCTCAAGCGCCTCGTCGCAGGGATTATCACGCAAAAACTCCCGTACCGCGCGAAACTCTGCCGCGAGCTGATCCGAAAGCTGCGCAGGCATCGGCTGATGAAGTCTCAAAAAGTCTAATGCCGTTTGCTTATCCATAAAATTCCTTTTAAATGATATGCGCGATTGTAGCTAATTTTGGATTGCAAAGAGATAAATTTACTCTAATTTATCAGCTACTTCCGTCATAAATTCTCAATAATCTTAAATAATTAGATAGTGATTTTGTAGTGGCTTTTAGGGGCGATTTTCGATGGGCTTTGCGGATTACAAAATAAAATTCCAAAATTTTATCCAAACAAAAAGGCCCCTGCGAAGTGCAGGGGCTTACAAGCTTGATCTGTTTAGTCCGGCAGAATTTAGCAGACTAAGAAGAATTATTCCTCGATCTTACCAGTTTTGATGCGGCGCTCGTAGATTTCGCGCATCTCTCTAATGTCGTTTTTGACCTCAAATACGCCGTGCCAATGCGAATAATCAGGTCCGCCCATTAGCGCGCCTTGGCGCATTCTGCGACCCTCGTGATGCCACGAAGTGTAATAAATACGCTGGAACGCATCCGCCCAAGGATCGTCTTTTAGAAGTTTCTTTTCCTTAAGCTCTTTTAGCATCTTAGTCGCTTCGTCGTTGTAAACGTTATATAGAAGTACCTGCTTATCGCCCACCTCAAAGAAATTATTCGTGTGGGTGCTTGCGTGGCACTCTTTGCAGACTTGCTTCATCTCGGCACGCGCTGCCTCAGGACCGTTTAGGTTACCCGCCAAAGGATTGCCGACATTTAGTTTGCCGGTATTTAAAAACTCGCTTACTGCGGTCTCATTACCGCCGGTTCGTAGATTACTCTTAGGCTGCCACAAATTCCACTTCAAGCGTTGAGATACGTTGTGAGTGGAGTTTAGATCGCCCACACCGCCGCTCATATGGCAGGTTGCACATGTAGGAGCGCGGTAGTCAGGAACCGCCCAAGTACCAGGAGCGCTATCGAATTTCCACTCATTGCCTTCAGCGTTAAATACGTGTCCGTGCATTGAGTTGTTGTAAATTTCGATATCCGGATGATCAGGTCCTAAGTGGCAAGATGCGCAAGCGGCAGGCTTACGAGCTTCGGCGATCGAAAATTTATGACCCGAGTGGCATGATTTGCATCCGCCTACGCTACCGTCCGGATAAACCGTACCAATGCCGTAAACGGGCCAGGTCTCTTTGGTAGGCTTGTTATGCTCATCCATTTTAACGACGCTACCGTGGCATTGAGAGCAACCGGTAATATCAGGCGCATGTTTAAGATCAGGGATATCACGTCCTTCGTAGTGATACATTAGATCAACCATTCCTTTGTTGGCTTGCATTTGCATAGCACCTCTTGCGTGGCCGCTGTTCTCAAACTCTTTAACCTCGTTACTATGACATTTAGCACAGGTTTTTGGGCTAACTAGCACCGAAATATGATTATCTGTGTCTTTCGGATGCGGCTCTTTAGCTGCCATAGGGCTATCTGCTGGCTGCGAGTGGCAGTCGGTACAGCTAACGCCTACGTGAGCGTGGCGGCTCATCTTCCAATCCGCAACGACGCCCGGAGTTTTTTCGGCATGGCACTCGACACAGCGTCTAGCTAGCGGCGTAAGCTGCCTATTTACCTTTAAATTCTTCGTAAGACTAACGTTTACGGAATTGCTTACGTTCGCGTCCGACGCGGACATATTCGCATGCTGCGCGGGCATTTCTGCGAATGCAAACGATGCGATACAGGCTATTAAAATAGCGACTTTTTTTAGCATTGCTTCTCCTTTACTTGGTTTTGTTATTTTCTCGGTTGTATTTATCCCAATATTTGGCGATCTCTATACCCATATTTTTGTGGCCGACGTTTTCGTGGCACTGCACGCAGGTTTTGCCGGTAGTGCCCGCGAAATAATCCCTATGTGCGAGCCAGGCTTTATTTACTTGGTTATTCTGCTCTTTTAAATTTCGATGGCAGCTTAGACAGCCGCTTTCATAAACGAAATGATTTCGCTCCTTGCGTTTTTCTTGCCAGTCGATCTTATCGGCATCGGTAAAGACCGTTTTGTAGACATCATTTGCGGAGGTTAGAGCTTTAGTCCAAAGATACATAAAGGTATTTTCATGAGAAACGTGACAGGCGACGCAATCGGCCTTGAAGCCTTGCGGGTTATTGCCGCCGTGAACATCGTTGTGAAATGCGTTTGCCATCGGCTGCATCGTATGACAGGATACGCAGAATTTATCGGTACCTGTAAGATGAACCATCTCCGCAATCCCAAGAGAAAGTATCATTCCTATAAGCACACAAGCGCCCACTAGCAGCACAAGAGTTTTCTTTTTCATAGGTTTCCTTGATTTTAAAATTTCTTCGCAAAATTTTTAGTATTTGATAATTCGAAAAGTGGTATTTTATTATAAAAAGATTAAAAACCGCTTATTTTCTAGCCTTTTGTTAAAATTTATTAAATGAAGATAAAATTTTAAACTAAGTTTTTAGTTTAACGGAATATAATCCATTAAAATTTCAATACAAGGAGAGATCATGAAAACGATCCAAGCGGATGAAATTACCAAAGTAGTCAGCGAGCTTTGCAAAAAAGCCTGTTATCACGTCACGCCAGATATGCGCGCGGCATTTGAGAAAGCGCGCGAGAATGAGACTTCGCCCATCGGCAAAGATATCTTAGGCAAGCTCTTGCAAAATGCCGATTTGGCGGCAAAAGAGGTCGCGCCGATCTGCCAAGATACCGGTATGACGGTGGTTTTTGTCGAACTCGGTCAGGATGTGCATATCGAGGGCGGATATCTGGAGGACGCTATCAACGCAGGCGTCGCGGACGGCTACGTAGGCGGCTATCTGCGTAAATCCGTGGTCGCAGAGCCGCTTTTTGAGCGCAAAAACACTACAAACAATACCCCTGCGGTCATCAATACCCGCATCGTCCCAGGCGACAAGCTTAAGATCAAAGTGGCCCCAAAGGGCTTTGGCAGCGAAAACAAATCCGTACTAAAAATGCTCGTTCCCGCAGACGGTATCGAGGGGGTAAAAAAGGTATTTTTAGAGGCGGTTAAATACGCTGGTCCTAACGCCTGTCCTCCGATGGTCGTTGGCGTCGGTGTCGGCGGCACGATGGATAAGGCGGCGCTTTTAGCCAAGCAAGCCGCGGTTCGTTCGATCGATAGCAGAAATCCCGACGAGCGCTACGCCAAGCTAGAGGATGAGCTGCTGGAGATGGCGCGCGCTACGGGCGTCGGTCCGCAGGGCTTGGGCGGCATAAATACCGCCGTTAAGGTAAATGTAGAGTGGTATCCGACCCACATAGCAGGGCTTCCGGTCGCTGTTAATATCAACTGCCACGCGGCTCGCCATGCCGACGCCGAACTATAAGGAGGAAATCATGTCAGAAGTTAAAAGAATTACCGCACCTTTCGATAAAAGCGTAGTAAAAAGCCTAAAGGCGGGCGATAACGTCCTAATCAGCGGCACCATCATCGCAGCTCGCGACGCCGCGCACAAGGCTCTAACCGAAACCCTCGCTCGCGGCGAGAAGCTACCCGTAAGCTTGGCCGGCGAGACGATATACTATTTGGGGCCGACCCCCGCCAAACCCGGTCAGGCAATCGGTGCTGCAGGACCTACGACTAGCGGACGCATGGATAAATATACTCCTACGATGATAAACGAAGTAGGCATCAACGGTATGATCGGCAAGGGCTACCGCAGCGACGCCGTAGTTGAAGCGATGAAAAAATCGGGCTGCGTCTATATGGTCGCTATCGGCGGCGCGGGCGCGCTGATTAGCCAAAGTATTAAAAAATACGAAGTGCTAGCCTACCCCGAGCTCGGCCCCGAGGCGGTCGCGCGACTTACCGTCGAGGATTTCCCTGCTATCGTAGCGATCGACAGCGAGGGCAACAATTTCTACGAAGTAGGTCAGGCGCCTTATAGAAAAATCTAAATTTTGCTAGCGGCGTCCGCGCTGTGCTCTTTGCGGCGCGGGCGTCCGTAAATTTCGCGACATTCGCTCAGGCGCTCGTAAATTTTGCGGCATAAACTACGGCGTTTGTTTCGCGAAATTTTACGACTCGGCGCAGTGAAATTTTATAGCGAATTTAAAGCGCGCCCGTAAAATTTTATCTCTCTTATGGCACGGAATTTTTAAAATTTCGTGCCGCTTAAACTTCTACCAAGATTCCGCCTTCGCTACATTTAGACGATCCGCCGCTAAATTTAATCGCAAATTTATCCAAGTCTAAATTTTAAAATTCCGGCGCCGTTCGTAAGCAAATTTAAAGCCCGCAAGCGTCATAATCCATCTCAAATTTAGAAGGGGCAAAATGAGCGCAAGCGAGCTGGAGCAGATCAGGCTGGGGCTTTTATATAAGGCGAAAAGAAATACGATCTTAGCGGCGGCGTGCATGCTCGGCTACGGCGCGTTTTTGTTATACAAGCTACGCGACGGAGGAGAGATGGTAGATTTGTTGTCTCTTATCGGATTATTCGCGGTTGTTCTTATAGTAGCCGTTTTGTGCGATGAAAGCTCCATAAAAGCTAAGATAATCTATGCTGCCTGCCTTTTTGCTATGAGCCTATTTCTAAACGATTTACAAAATCGTCCCACGATTTCCAAATATATCTTACTCGCGATTATAATTTTAATCTTGGCTGCTTCGAGCTTATTCGTATTATTTAGAGTCTTCAAACGAGATTATTCGATAAAATTTCGGCGCGCTTTTAAAGAGCACTATCTAATGCCTTATTTCAAGGCGTTCGGCTATCGATACGATATTGAAGGCAGTATCGATCCCGCCAAACTCAAGCTCTCCGGGCTCTTTTTTCGACTAGACAGATATCTAGGCGGCAACGACAGGGTCTCGGGCGTTTATGACGGCGTGAGGTTTGCATTTTGCGATGTGAAATTGTTTAATAGAATTTTGGAAAGTGAAATCCTCGGCACCTTTTTCTACGCGGAATTTAACAAACGCATAAGTGCCAAAACCCTGATTTTTCCCGCTCGCACCGGCGCGCCGAACACAGGCGGGCTAAAAAAGATAGATATGGACGATGCGGAGTTTAACGCCGCCTTTGCCGTGTATTCCGCGGACGCGACGAGCGCGATGTATATTCTAACACCCGCCTTTATGCGGAGGCTCTTGCGCTTCGCAGGTACCGTAGCCGCGCCCGTTAGCCTTAGCTTTTTGGATAGCAAAATTTATATTTTCGTAAATACAGGGCGCGATAATTTCGAGCCGGACATCGACGAAAGCGTGCTGTGCCGCGACCCTGCCGCGCTAATCAAGCGCGAGCTTTCGCACTTTTTGGCGCTCGTAAAAAATCTAAAACTAAACGAAAGAATTTGGAGCTAGCGCACGGCTTGCCGCAGCTTTGCGTGTCACAGCCTCGCGCATTATAGTTTCGCGCTCTGTGCTGCGACCTCACGCGCCGTAAAATTTGAAATTTTGAAATTCCGCTTTTGAATTTCATGAATTTCGCGCTTTGGAATTTTGCGCGCCTTAAAATCCCGCGCGTTTTGAAATTTAAAATTTTAATCCACGCTGAGGAATTCCGCACCGCAAAATTTAAAATTCTGAAATTAAAATCCGCATCTTGAAATTCTACGCTTTAAAATTTAGAATTTTAAAATTCCGCGGCCGAAGTTTTACGCGCCTGAAATTTGAAATTTTGCCGCGCTTTTAAATTTACGATCCCAAAGCCTTGAAATTTAAAATACAAATCCGCTCGCTGCGGAATTCTGTGAAATTGCGAAATTTGAAATTCCTTGAAGTTGCAAAATTCCGCGAGGCTGCCGTTTGAAATTCGCCTTTCAAAGCATAAGGCTAAGCAGCAGCAAAAATCCGATGAAGCTTAGGGCGTTGCCGAAGGAGCCGCCTATGTGATCGCCGAGCCACGTCAGCGCGAGCGCGCCGCCTAGACGCAGACCTATTTGTAGCGCCACGCCCGCGATAAAATCCGCTGCGCGCCGAAGTCCGCTGCGCGTATCGCCGAGCTCGCTGCTGCGGCTTTGATTCCAAATCCCGCTTACGCGGTAGTCTTTGTAGCGGGCGCGAAGAATATCGCCGTTTTGTAGCTCAAAGCTCTGCGAGGCGTCCTTCGCCTTGGCGGGTGCCGCGGCTTCGGCGGAGTGGACGGAGTTTATAGAATTTGCTGCGTTGGCAGAATTTACAAAACTTGCGGAATTTGCTGATTTCGCAAAATTCTTAACGCTCGCAGAATTTGTGGAATTTTCTGCGTCTAAATTCTTAAATTTCATGCAATTTTCGCCGTCCGCAAGCTCCGCTAAATTTTGATCTGTGAGTATCCCGTCGGAAACGATCTGCAGCTTACTATCGCCCGATAAATATACTCCGTCCAGCGCGAAGCCATAGTAATAAACGTCGCCACTTTGCAGCACGCGCACGCCGCTAGCATAGCCCTCCGCTTCGCCGCTTCGCTTGGGCTCTTTGGAGTGCGCGAGAGCCGCAAATATGCGTCCGAACTTCGCGGCGCGCCAGTCTCTTCGCATAAACTTGAAGCTGCAATACGCAAAAGGCGCGAGGATGAGCAGGGCTAGCAGTCCCACAGGAGCCCTTGCATCAAAGATGAAGATTATGCAGTAGATGCTCATCGCGGCTAGCGCTACGCCGAAGGCTGCGAATATCGCGGCGAGTGCCGTGCTACCGGCGTCCTTCCAGCGCTGCGCGCCCAGGCTTAGATTGACAAAGTCTAGCGGAGATGCGGCGGAGTTTGCCTGGGCGCCGTGCTCCTCGCGGGTAGAATTTAAAGAGAGGAAGCCGCTTAAATATTTGCGGATAAAACCTAAAGCGGCGGAGCTTATGCCGCGGCGATCTTTGTCCGATAAATCAGATACTGTAGAATTTTGGCGTGCACTTGTCGCCGTATCGCTATGTGCGTCGCAGTCGCAGTCTGAACTTGCAGCGGCGGAAGCGCGGTCGCTTGGAATTTCGCAGTTTAAATGCCCTGCGGAATTTTCGCCATTTAAATCGGCGCCGCTTGAAGCCTCGCGATCGGAATTTAAGCTCCTCGAAGCTTCGCGGCTGGAATTTGAGCTTGAAGCCTCGTATATCACCGCCAGCTCGTCGCCCTCGCGTATCGACAGATAAAGTCCGTCGCGCTTTAAGTCCAAATTTCCCGCAAAGTGCAAACCCTCAAGCGTAAAGCTAAATTTCGCCGTGCCTGCAGTCGCGGGCTCAAGCTTGAAATTTCGAGCCGTGCCGTGAGCAAGCTTGATCTGCCGCGGCGAAAGAAATTTAGAAAACCCCATGCGCGCCTTTCAGATCTCGCAAAATTCCGCTCCTCCTATTTCGCGGCGGATTTTTTGCGGATCTGAATATTGATGAGCTCCACCAGCAGCGAAAACGCCATCGAGAAGTAGATGTAGCCCTTAGGTATGTGAAAGCCCAGGCCGTCGGCGATCAGCGAGACGCCCACTAGGATCAAAAACGCAAGCGCTAAAATTTTGATCGTCGGGTTTGCGTCCACGAAGCACGCGATCGCGCCGCTAGCGAGCATCATCACACCCACGGCGATGACGACTGCGAGGATCATCACGGGCAGGTGCTGCGCCATGCCCACGGCAGTGATGACGCTGTCGAGCGAAAAGATGATGTCCAAAACGGCGATCTGCACGAGCGTGCCGCCGAAGCTTGCCTTGCCGCTGCTAGCGCTATGCTCGTGTGCCTCGCCCGTGGCGCTGGAGTGGATCTCGAGCGTGGATTTGACGAGTAGAAACAATCCGCCGCCGATCAGCACGAGATCGCGTCCGCTAAAATCGCGCGCAAGCACGCTAAATAGCGGCTTAGTTAGCCCCATGATCCAGCTTAGGCTTAGAAGCAGCAGTATGCGCGTGAACATCGCAAGCGCGAGCCCCATTATACGGGCACGTCCGCGCTGCGCCTCGGGTAATCTGCCGCATAAAATCGCGATAAAGATGATATTGTCGATGCCAAGCACGATCTCAAGCCCCGTGAGCGTCGCCAGGCTGATCCATGCCTCGGGTGAGGCGATCCATTCAAACATCGGTTTCCTTTGGGTGAAAATTTAAGCCGTGATGATAGCGAAAGTTTGGTTAAAATTTCTAAATTTTGCGACCTTTGCGCGCGAAACTGCGCGGGGAATTTTGCGCTTGATTTCGCGCGAAATTCTAAGCCTCGAATTTTAAAATTTTGAGTTTTGATACGGCTCGAATATGGGCTAAATTTAGCATATATCGGAATTTTAAATTTATTTAGTGCGGCGCGGGACGATATTCATGCTGCGCAAAATTTCATTTTCTAAACTGCCGCGGAGTGAATGCACGGATAGATTTACGAGCTAAATTTTAAATTTACGGCGTAGCGAATGTTTGCTTTATCAAAATTCGTTTTGAAATCCGCGTGCAGCTAAAGCCGCACAGGCGGCATACTTCGATCGAGGTTGGCGGATAAAGGAGCGGCAAATTTTAAAATTTAAAGATAGGTGCTGCGACAAGTAAATTTTGATGACGGGCGCTGCAATGCGGGCAGGCTAAATTTTGGCGCCAAATACACACAGAGCGTGCAAGGTTGGAATTCGGCGCCGAGTGTATGCAAAGGGTACGAGGTTGAAATTTAAGCGGGCGCGTCCTAAACAGCGCGAAACAAATTCGTTAATCAAACAGCGAGGGTTGCAGCGATTTAATTTTGTAGCTTGCGCGGTGAAAAGGCGTGAGCCCGTACCGCTCGATCGCCGCGATGTGCGCGGCCGAGCCGTAACCTTTGTTTTGCGCGAAGCCGTATTGCGGATAGCGCTGCGCAAGCTCATGCATCGTGCGGTCGCGCGTGACCTTGGCAAGGATGCTCGCCGCGCTTACTTCGGCGATTTGCGCGTCGGCCTTTACGAGCGTCTGAAGTCCGCGTACGCCGAAGGTTGCGTTGCCGTCGTAGATGATCTGTCCGCTAAAATCCGCAAAATACGCGAGAATCTGCTCAAGCGCCGATTTTAGACATGCGCTGAGTCCGATCTCATCGACCTGTGCGCTTGAAATTTCGACGATTTTGTAGCGCGAGTTTTCGATGATCTGAGCGTAGAGCTCCTCGCGGCGCTTTTCGCTTAGCTTTTTGCTATCGGCAAGTCCTGCGATCTCGCGCTGCAGCACGCAGCCCGCGACGCAAAGCGGTCCCGCAAGGCAGCCGCGCCCCGCCTCGTCGATGCCACAAATCTGTCCGCTCACTGCGCGTCCTTTCGCACGACGGGCACGGCTCCGCTTAGCAGGTCGTGTAAGTTCAGCCTGTCTTTGCGAAAAAAGCAGATCAAAAGCCCGATGACGCTAAAGCCTGCAAATACGAAGCACGTAAAGCGAGCCAGCGCCCTAAAAAAGCTTACTTTGCGTCCGCTGCGAACGTCGATGAGGTAAAGCCCTGCAAGTTTGTAGCCCGGCGTCTGGGCGCTGCGGGCGTAGAATGCCGCACAGATCGCGCCGTATGCGAGCCAGATAAGCGCGATTGCGGCTTGGTTGCGCCACAGGGCTTCCTTTGAGCCCAAGACGAGATAGGTAACGCCGTAGAATAGGGGCATCGCGATGATGAAAAGATCGACGATGAAGGCCTTTACGCGCAGAAAGATCGGTGAAATTTTAGCTTTTTGTTTTGCCATTTTGCTCCGTTTTGGATTAAATTTTAAAATTCCGTCGCGCTAAAGCCGAAGGGTAAAATTTAATCTCGTTACGGTTTGTTATCAGCAATCGGCGCCTAATTTCCGCGGCTTCCTGGCTTGATCGCCTTGCTTCCGGTAGCACAGAGCGGGCAGGTCGCGGGCTCGTAAATTTCAAACTCGAAATTGCCTAGCGCAAAAAACGGCTTATCCGCAGGTAGCTTGGCGCCGCTCTTTGCACTGCTGTCCGCTAAATTTGCGACTTTGCAAAATCCGCGATTGGCAAGCGCGGCAAAGCCCACGACCTCGCCGCCTAGGTTTTCGATGAGCCTTGCGCTCTCAAGAGCCGAGCCGCCCGTTGTGACGATGTCTTCGCAGACGATAAATTTCTCGCCCTTATGCACTTCAAAGCCGCGGCGTAGGCTCATCACGCGATCTACGCGCTCGGTAAAGATGAAGCGCTTTTTCGCCGCGCGAGCTAGCTCGTAGCCCGCTAAAATTCCGCCCAGCGCGGGCGAACAGATGCTATCAAACTCCACGCCCGCTTTTCCGATTATCGCGGCGAGTTCATCTGCGAGCTGCCCCGCGAGCTGCGGGTTTTCTAGTACTTTTGCGCTTTGGAGGTAAAACTGCGAGTGGTTGCCGCTTGAAAGCAGAAAATGCCCTCGCAAATATGCGCCGCAGTCGCGATAGATTTTTTCTATATTCACAGCTCAAACCTTCAAAAGCTCGGCTTCTTTGGCCTTAACTGCGTCGTCGATCTTGGCGGAGTAGGAGTCGGTGATCTTTTGCACCTCGTCGTAGCCCTTTTTGGCGTCGTCTTCGGAGATCGCTTTGTCTTTTTCGAGCTTTTTGATCTCGTCGTTAGCGTCTTTGCGGACGTTGCGAATGCCGATTTTAGCCTTCTCGCCCATCGCTTTGGCCTTTTTTGCGTTTTCTTGGCGTTGCTCGACCGTCATCGGCGGGAAAAATAGCTTTACGCTCTCGCCGTCGTTAGTCGGATTGACGCCGATATTTGCCGCTGCGATCGCGCTTTCGATCGCCTTTAGCATCGGCTTTTCCCACGGCGTGATCGAAATCGTTACCGCATCGATCGAAAGGACGGTTGCGACCTGATTTAGCGGAGTTTGCGAGCCGTAATAATCCACGAAAATATGATCCAGGATCGCCACGCTCACCTTACCGGTGCGTAGCGTCGTAAAGTCCTTTTTCAAAGCCTCGATAGCTCGATCGCCGTTTGCCCTTTGCTCTTTGTAGATAGCTTCTAGCATTCAAATCCTTTAAATAAAATTTGCGAAATTATAGCGTTAAAAAATAAGAATAGCATTTAAAAGCGCGGATTTTGCGCTTTTAAATTTTAAAATTTAGAGTTTATTTGGTTGTGTTTTGATCTGCAGAAGCGGCGCTCGCATTGGTATCGCTTGATGCTTGCGACCGAACAGGCGCGCTAGCTGCGGCGGTACCGGTAGCAGGAGCTGCTGGCTCTTCGATTTTCGTATCCGTCGCATTGATCTCGCCGCTAATTATAGAATTTGATTCGGTGCTTGCCGGAGCGAAATTAGGCTTTGCGCCTGAAGCAGGGATAGATGGCACGCCAGGAATAGCGTTTGGCACGGATTTAGTAGCATTTGCTTCAATCTTTACGCGATCGACTACGGAAGATTTAGCATCTTGCTGATAGAAATATGCGAGTACAAGTGTATTTATCACGAATAAAATTCCCATCGCGGCGGTAAATTTAGCTAAAAATCCCGCCGGACCCTTCGCTCCAAATAAGCTTTCGTTGCTTCCGCTGTATGCGCCAAGCCCGATAGAAGAGCTCTTTTGCAGCAGGACGGATATCGTAATTATCACGGCGAAGACGACTTGTAAAACCAAAAATAACGTAGTCACTATAAAAACCTTTTGAAAAAATTGAATTCGCGATTATAATAAAAGATTTATAAATTTTAAGTTAAGAGTGCACCGCACGAAGCGGTGCGTAAAATTTAGTCTCTGCTTGCGCCGAAAATTCTTAGCAGCGAAAGGAAGAGGTTGTAGATGTTTAGATACATATCTACGGCAGCCATTATCGGTGAAGTGTAAGTGCCGTTGATGATGTTTTTAGTATCATAGATAATATACATCGAAAAGATTAAAGCCGAAAAAGCTGAAATTGCTATATCAAGCACGGTGCTTTTGAAAAAGAAGTAGTTCAAAAGGCTTAGCACGATAATAGCCACAAGCGATACCAATAGCGGTTTGCCCCAAGAGTCGAAATTTGTCTTTGTATTCATCGCATAAACGGTAAGAGCACCGAAAGTAATCGCCGTAGCCACAAACGCATGCGTTACTACGTCTCCGGCACCCGCTGCGATATAAATAGCGATCAATTTACCTAGAGTAAGACCGGTAATAAAGGTAAATGCAAAAAGCAAAACCAGCGCAATCGTGTTGGCGCCGCGATTTACAGCTGCTTGCATACCGAAGATCAGCCCCATTAAAAGCACTAGATATAAAAATGGATGAATAGCCAAGCTCACGCCGAAGCTCATCGCCACAAAAGCCCCTGCCGCTGCAGCTATCATCGAAGCGGTTAGAAGCGCGTAGGTTTGTTTAATGGTCTGAGAGATTCGTCCTTGTTCCAGTGACGCGTCCGATAGCTCGTAGCCGTCCGCGTAATTTCGTCTGTCGTATAGACTCATATCTTTCTCCTTCTTTTGATTTATGAGCGGGGAGTTTAGCGAAAATTTGGTAAATATATCATTAAAAATTCCCAGAATTCTATCTATTTATGAAAGTAATATATAATTCCCGACTTTTTTAAGGAGAAAGTATGCCCAGCCAGTTAATAAATGGAGCTATTAAATTTATGGAAGAAAATTTTGCCGAGCATGCCGAGCTTTTCGGAAGTCTGGCAAATCATCAAAAGCCCCACACGCTTTTTATCGGCTGCTCTGACTCGCGCGTGGTGCCGAGCCTAATTACTTCGACGCTTCCAGGAGAGCTTTTCGTCGTACGAAATATCGCAAACGTCGTTCCTCCATACCGCATTAGCGAGGAATTTTTAGCGACTACCTCAGCGATTGAATACGCGCTGTATTCGCTAAAAATCAAAAATATCATCGTTTGCGGGCACAGCAACTGCGGTGGCTGCGCGGCGCTGTTTTACGACGCTAAAAAACTCGAAAAAATTCCAAACGTAAGGCGCTGGCTAAATTTAATGCAGCCTGTAAAAGACGAGGTCGAAAAGCTAAAAGACCTCGGCGCCGATAAGCGCGAGTGGATCACCGAGCGGCTAAATATTATAAATTCCATGCAAAATTTACTTAGCTTTCCTGGCATCAAAGATGCCTACAAAAACGGCGAGATTAAAATTTACGGCTGGCACTACGTCATCGAAACGGGCGAGCTATTCAACTACGATGACGAAGGCGCGCATTTTACGCTATTAAATAAGGGAATGGATTATGAAAAAATCTATAATCAGCTTTTTAACGATTAGTATTTTTAGCGCCGCTTTAGCGTTTGCAGACCTCAACACGACCGGTGAGGGAAGCTTTGTAGAGACAAATTCTTCCGCGCCCGAGGCAAATCTTACTTTAGAAAACAACAAAACCGAGATCAAAAAGGAAGTCGCTAAAATTCTATCCAAATCCCTCGGTGCGGAGGATGGAAATAAAACTGAAGTAATAAATATGATCGCAGAAAAGGTCGCCAAAACGGAGACTTCGCAGAAAAAAACTCCTAATGGAGAGACGCTTATCTCTGTAATCAAAGAGATTAAAAAGCTAAATTTGCAGCGTAGCTCCCTGCTTAACGGCGGCGATGCCAACGCGAGCAAAAACGAGCTGGACGCCATCGATCGCAATAAAGCTAAGCTCTTTGATCGCCTACCTTTCGCGATTACACAGCAGGATATGGATATCGAAAGCATAATGTCGTATGCGCAAAATAAAAAGAACATCCAAACTACGCTAAAAAAATACGCCAAAAAGCAGAGCTCTCCCGAATACGTAAATGCAAGCGCGGATTTGGAAAAAATGGAGATGGCAGAGATCTTTTATACCTCGCTTATGAAAATTGAGGATATGTTTGTAAACGGCGCAAGCAGAAGCGCGCTTGAAAGCGAGCTGAGTAGTACGCTACTAAATATCCAAACTAGGGATTTTAGCAAACTTAATGATTTGAAAAACAATCTAAGCAGTCAAGAGCAGATAGACGCCTTAGAGTCTAAAATCAACGATTTGAAAAACGACAAGCAGACCTACGACGAGGTGCTTACGTATCTGTCTCGAAATAGCGATCTGCTCGCAAGTAGCGTGGTTTTTACGAGCTTAAATTTTAAATCGGTGATCGATTATATCAACGATAAAATTCCGTTTAAGCTCAGCCACGTAAATTTCGGCAAGCTCATTTTGATCACGCTAATTACGCTATTTTTCTACTCGCTTCGCAGACTGCTTGCCAACATCATCTATTTCGTATTTAAATTCTTTAATAAAAGCTTTTCGCTGGATAGCGAAACTCTAAAAACGCAAGTAGTAGGTATCATCAAGCGTCCGATGGGTATTTTGCTGATCGCTTATTCGGTTGATATCTGTCTTAGTATCTTTTATTATCCGGCGCCCGTGCCGATAAAATTTGCAAATTTATTCTCGATCGTTTACGTGGTGCTTTGGGCATGGCTCATCATCGAGATCATCGACGGTTACGGTATTATCGTGCTTGGAAACATCACGAAAAAAGGCGTCAGAAAAGATATCATAAATCTAGTCGTTAAAATTCTATATGTCATCGTAATCATCATCGCCGCACTTTTGGTGCTAAAGCGTCTGGGCTTTGACATCTCGGCGCTTATGGCATCGCTTGGAATCGGCGGACTTGCGATCGCGTTTGCGACCAAGGACATCATCGCGAATTTCTTCTCATCCGTGATGCTATTATTTGATAACTCGTTCTCGCAAGGTGATTGGGTCGTATTAGGAGACATAGAAGGAAACGTCGTAGAAACAGGCTTCAGAAAGACGACGATCAGAACCTTTGACAACGCTCTTGTTTTTGTGCCGAATTCCAACATAATGGCGCAAAATATCAAAAACTGGAGCCGCAGGAAGGTAGGACGGAATTTAAAGCTTACCGTAGGCGTCGAATACGGCGCGAGCACAGCTCAACTTCGAAAGTGCGTAAACGACATCAAAGAGATGCTAAAATCTCACCCGGGCATCGCTCAATCTGCCGATACAGCGCTAAATTCCAAAGATTTTCGTATGCGCTATAGGCAAAACATGGTCTCTATCGACGATTTAGCGGGCTATAAAAGTACTATGTTCGTGGCGTTAGATAGCTTTGGCGATTCGTCTATTAATATTTTAGTTTACTGCTTCACAAAAACCGTAATATGGGCAAATTTCATCCAAACCAAAGAGGATGTTTTATTTAAAATAATGGAGATCGTGGAGCAAAACGGACTATCGTTTGCCTTCCCATCGCAGAGCGTTTATATCGAAAACATCCCGGAAATAGCAAGCGAATGCGTAAAATCAAAAGTAAATTCCAACGACAAAGGAGAGCAAAATGGCTGATTTCGATGACTTCGAAGACGAAGAGTTCGATGAGGACGAATACGAGGACGATGATCTAATCGGAGGTGACGAGAGTTACAACTACAACTACGACGAGGACGATTACAGCTACGAAGACGACGACGGTTTCAACGATTATAGCGATTTGGACAGCGAGGATTATTAGTGTTTAGATCCAGGGCGCTGCCTTTTGATCCGCGCGCGAATAAAATCGCGAGCCTGCAGAGCTTAAAATTTCATCACGGCGGACTTTACGAGGACTACGTCTCCGCCCTAAATCGGGATATTGCGGATACGCCGATACAAAACGCGGATCTTTTTACGATCATCACGCAGTCGTTTAAGCAGGCGCACGGCGAGGAGTGCGAGTTTTCGCAAATTTCAAGGCTTTATCAAATTTGCCTAAATTTTAGCCGTATTTTTAATAGCGCCTCTGAAATTTACAACCACGATTTTTATTTTGATTGTATCGCGCAGCCAAGCGAGCCTAGCGGCGAGCTAGCGGACGCTTTAGCTCAGGCTTTCGGCGGGATGGAAAATTTTAAAAGCGAGTTTTTAAAGCGCGCGATGGGGCTTTTTGGCAGCGGCTGGTGCTGGCTCGTATGCGACGAGAGCGGCGCAAATTTAGAAATCATCACGACGCAAAACGCAGACACGCCGATCGCACGCGGCAAAATTCCACTTTTAGCCTGCGATCTTTGGGAGCACGCCTATTGCATAGACTATCAAAATGCGCGCAAATCCTACGTGGAGAGTTTCTTGCGTTTTGCCGACTTCGGCTTTGCAAGCGACGCCTATTCGTGGGCGAAAAAGCAAGGGCTTGGCTCCGTGAAGCTCTACATCGGCGAGCTTCATTCAGCCGCATCTTCGCGCTGCGATTGTGGCTGCTGCGGATAGATTTGAGCTTTCGTTACGCAGCTTCGAGCGCTGCGGATTTTCGGCTCTCTATGACCCCCGCGCTCTAAATTTCAAACGGCTACGTCTTTCAATGCCCGTATTTTGCCGCACGGATACTGCGCCATACAGCCTGCGGTGCTCTGCGAGCACTCACGGTCTACCGCGCTCTAAATTTACGTAAATTTAATTTTGAACCCATTTGGCGTCCGCGGATTAAAATTTAAGATTTTTTATCTGGAGTCCATCTCGCTTCCGCTTACTACGCGCTAAATTTATAAGCGTCTATCGCCTCTCGGCGTCCGCATTCCGCCCTGCAAATACTGTGTCGCACGCACATTGAAATTTAACGCCAAAATAGCACAGCTTGCGAACCGTGGGATAAATTTAGCGAGATTTGACCATCGAATTTAGCCCTTTTACGTTTAAAATTTTAGCGCTATTCTGGCTTGAAATTCCGCTTTAAATTTTAAAAATTTGCGCTACGCCTAGAAAATAACTCGCTATGTCGAAAAGCCAAGCTGTGTCGTGTCGGATGATTTCTGTGTTGCCGTTTGTGCTGAAACAGCGCGTAGAATTTTAATACGTATAAAGTTAAATCGTGCGGCGAGCTTATGCCATACAAAGCCTCGTTGGTTAAAGTATCAAGTCACATTCACGCGCTGTATAAAGTTACACTTACCCAAAGTACAAAGCTCGCTCAAAATTCAAAGTCATGCTCAAAAATTTAAAACTGCACTTGCTCGAAAAAAAGCAAATCTGCGTATATTTAAAGTGCTGAACTATATAAAGCGCACTTGTCCAAAGTCGCGCTCAATCAAAATTCAAAGCCGCATCTGTCTGAAACGCAAAACATAAAGCCGAGGCTGCTTAAAATTTAAGCCTACCCAAAATTCCAAACCTGCAAAATTTTAAAATTTAGCCCGCCTTACTCTCTTGCGAGCCCGTTTTTATCGGATTTGTCGCTGATTAGCTTGCCTGCTTCGTCGTATTTTTTGGCGCGCACGAGCCTGCCGCGCTCAAACTCGCCCTCGGCTTCGAGCTTTCCGTCTGCGTAGTAGTGCTTCGCCGTGCCCGTCTCCAGGCCACCCTTGAACGTCACTCTAGCCTTGAGCGCGCCGTTTTCGTGATATGTTTCGTATAGCCCGTGTTTGCGCCCGTCTCTGAACATTACCTTCGCCGCAAGTGCGCCGCTTGCGTAGTATTGCTTACTTGTGCCCGTTTGCCTACCGCGCTCAAACTCGTATTCGCCCTGCAGCGCGCCGCTTGCGTAGTATTCGCGTACGGCGCCGTCGCGCTCGCCGTCTTTGAAATTTTCGACTACGCGCGTCTTACCGTCCTCGTAAAACAACTTCCAAACGCCCTGTTTGCGGTCATCCTTGTATGCGCCCATCTCTCTTAGTGCGCCGTTATCGTGATACCATCTCTCTACGCCCTGTCTCTTACCCCCTTTATAGCTTCGCTCCCCGCGCACTTTGCCGCTTTTGTAATAATCCACGTCCTTGCCGTTTCGCAGCCCACCCTTATACGGATGGCGCGCGCTTACTTCGCCGCTTTCGTAGTAGTCGGTGAAAACGCCCTCGCGCCTATCCGCTTTATACGCGCCCCGCTGCTTTAGCTTGCCGCTTCCTTGATAATACAGCTTGTAAAAACCCTCGCGCTTGCCGGCTTTGTATTCGCTCTGCGATCTCAGCTCGCCGCTATCTGCGTAGTAGCTCTTCGCGACGCCGTCGTACAGGCCGTTTTTTAGCGGATATTCGTTTGAGGGCTTATCTCTGCCGTCAAAGTAATCGCGCTCGCGCACCGCAGTGCCGTCCTTTACGTCGATCTCGCGGATTAGCGTCGGCGGCAGCGGCTTTGCTCTGGGGTAGACGACGCCCATAAAATTTACGTCGTAGAGATCCTCGGCGCTGTAGTGCAGCACCTTGAGCGTCCCGCTGTAGGGCTTGTCCGCTACGAAATACAGGCCGTTTTTTAAGCTCGGCTCAGGCTTCATTACGATTTTTGGCTCCAGAGCTTGCGCGCCCAGCGCCAAAAACGGAAGCAGAAGTAGGAACTTTAATGCGCTTGGAAAGCTAAAACTTCGCATTAAATTTAAGCCCAAATTGGGCGAATTTTGCGCGGCTTTGCGGGTTTTCATATTTGCTTCCTTTGGCTTGGTTAAATTTAGAGAATTTTAAAATTTGAAGCTAAATTTTAGATAAATCCTCACGGAGTTTGGACTGTGGATTTGGTTTATGATGCGGGCGGAGCGCAAGCCGTACGCGTAAGCTTCTCTCGCGCTGTTTAGTGGAGCCGAGCGCTAAATTTCGGCGCGCTTTAACACATCCGCGACGATCGTCCATTCGCGCACGAGCCTTTCAAAACTAAAATTTGCATTCGCTGGGCTAGTCGAGGGTAGCTTGACGGGCTCTTTGCCCGTTGCGTTTAAAATTTGAGTTTTTAGGTATTTTTCGCAGATTTCATGCGCCTTGCCGCCGTTTGCGAACACCTGCACGATGCGCGCTCCGCTAAAGATCAGTTCTAAATTTGCGGGCTCGACGGCGGTCATTTTGGCGTCGCTCGAGCCCTTTATCTCGCAGCAGATCGCCGCGTCGTAGATGGCGATGCCGCGGGCGAGCAGGAATTTTATCTTTTCCTCCGTGTTCGCAGGCGACGGCGCGTTTAAAATTTGCGCCAGCACGCGCCAGAAGCGATTTTGCGGATTTGCGTAGTAAAAGCCAAATTTACGAGAAACGACGGAGGGGAAGGAGCCGAGGATTAAAATTTTAGAATTCTCATCGAAAATCGGCTTAAAAGGGTGAGTTTGGCTCATTTTGCGCCTGCTTTATATTCGCCAAAAACGCTTGTCGGAGTGCCATAAAATTTATCTTTCATTTTCGTTTTATCTTTTGTAAGTTTTAAAATTTCACCCGCAAAACAGCTTGGAGCTGAAGTTGCGCGGCGGCAAAGATTTTGGCGCACTCGCTGTATAGCGGCGCACGGTAAAAATTCTAATGAGCCTGCCGCGACGCGCGATTTGGGTCTAAATTTCAACTTTCAAAGACCACAAAGCAGAGCTTCTGCGGCTAAATTTAGCGCCTCGCAATGACAAAATTTTAACTCCGCAGGAAGCTAAATTTCGTCCGCCGCAACAGCCTCGAACCGCTGCACGCTAAATTTTAGGTACCGAGATTACGCGCACGAGCTCGCCTTTTTTGAGCTCTTTTACTTCGAGCGGCGCGACGAGCAGGACGCTATCGTCGTCTAAATTGTTCAAAATCGCGCTGGAGCCTTGCTTTTTGCTTTGCAGGCTAACAAAAAGCCGCCCGTCTCTGTTTTGCAAGACGGCGGGCATAAACTCAAGCCACGGCGTCTTTTTTACATAGTCGTGATCTAAGATTGCGCTAAATTCGGTGTTTTCGTGCACGCCAAAAGATCTTTGTAAAAATACGCGCAGAAACAAAATGCACGTAATGAGCGCCGAGAGCGGGAAGCCCGGGAATGCGAAGATATATTTTTCGCCCGTTTTGGCTACGCGCACGTGGCGGCCCGGTTTGATCGCCGCACCTTTTACGATTAGCTCAAATTTTGATTGCAGCGTGCTTTGCACGAAGTCGTAGTCCCCGACGCTCACTCCGCCGCTGGTTAGAAGTATGTCGGCGCTCTGTAAAGCCGATAATATCGCGCCTTCCAGCTCTTTTTCGTCATCGCGTACTAGAGGCATTATCATCGCTTCGCAGCCTAGCTGCGTTACTAAATTTGCAAGCGCGATGTGGTTGGAGCTGTAAATTTGAGCGTCGTTTTCGAGTTTTTCGCCCAGATCCTTGATCTCGCTGCCGGTGGCTAGGATCGCTACTTTTGGGCGGATGAATACGCTTATGTGAAATAGCCCTAGCTCGGCTAGCAGCGCGATCTGCGAAAAGCCGAGCTTCGTGCCGCTTCTAAGCAAAAGCTCGCCCTCGCGGTAGCTCTCGCCCGCCGCGCGCACGGCAAAGCCCGCCGTGACAGGCTTTGTGACGATAATCTCGCTGCCTTGTACCTGCATGTTTTCAATCGGCAGAAGCGTGTCGCTGCCCTCGCACATGAGCCCGCCCGTGAAGGTTTTGACGCACTCACCCGCCTTTGCCACGGCGCCAGGCATCTTGCCTGCAGGCGTCGTGCCGACGATCTTAAATTTAGCCCCCTCGCTTAGATCCGCGCCATTTAGCGCGTAGCCGTCCATCGCGGCGGTCGGGCGGCGCGGAGTGCTAAAGGGCGCCGCGATGTCGCTTGCCAAAATACGCCCCAGTGCCTGCGTGATCGCGACTTTTTCGATGCGCGAGGACTTTTGCACCGTGTTTGCGAAGCGCTCCATCGCGCTTTCAAATTTTTCAAATTCCATCATTTGCCTCCTACGATTTTATAAATTTGATCTTCATTTATCAGTTTCGAGTTAAATTTCACAACGAGTTCGCCATCGGTCTCGTAAATTTCAATAATACCCTTGACGCCCTGTAGTGCGGAAAAATCGCCGCCTTTAGGAAAGTATAAATTCTTAAAAAGTTTCGGATCGCTCAGCCTAGAAAGTAGCACAAGCCAGATCACACCCAAAACCGCGACGCCAATGCCTAGCGCTTCGATGCCGATTTTGCCAAAAAGTGCGCCGCCGCATAGCCCGCCTAAAAAACTGCCAAAAAATCCGAACGAATTAAAAATCCCAAGTGCGGCGCCTTTTTGAGCGACTTTGGCAAATTTGGACGCAAGGCTTTGCATAATGGGCTCATGCGCGTTAAATCCCACGAAAAAGAGCATCACACCCACCACGAAAGCGCTCGCCCCGCTAGCAAACGCAAAAATCAAATACGAAGCGATGAAAAAGCAGATGCCGATGAGTAAAATTTGCTTAGCTAGCGCGCGCTTTTCGCCTAAAGCGCCGCTCGCACCCATTGCGGTAAATCCAAAAACAGCACCTAGAGCATAAATTTTAGTCAAATCACTTTTGGAAAGTCCGAATTTTTGCACGAGCAAAATTGGAATTAGAAAAAACGCTGCCGTCATGAAAGCTTTTTGAAAAAAATTCGTTAAATTCATAAGCATTAAATTTTTGTCACTCAAAAGTGAGCCGAGCGGGACCTTTTGGCGCAGGGAGCGGATATGCGGTTCGGTGGGTACTACGAAAAAAAGCAGCATCAAACATAAAAGCGTAAGCGCCGAACTTAGATGAAATAGGCTGGCAAGCCCAAATTTGGCGCTTAAAAGCGGACTTAAAATCATTGCGACACCAAAGCTCACGCCTATCATCGCGCCCATTACCGCCATTGCCTTGCCACGCTCTTCCTCTCGCGTAAAATCGCTAATTAGTGCGGTAGCTACGGCTCCTACAGCACCGCAGCCTTGCAAAAAACGCCCAAAAATCATCGTATAAATGCTCTCGCTCGCCGCGCAAACGCAAGCGCCCACGATAAAAAGCGCCAGCCCTATCGCAAGGGTTTTTTTACGTCCGATCTTATCGCTTAGTACCCCAAATGGCGTTTGCAAAATCACTTGCATAATCGCATAAATTCCAAAAAGTAGCCCCACTAAGCTTTCGTTTGCGCCGTGCAAGCTCAATGCGTACAGGCTAAGCACGGGCAGTAAAATAAATAATCCAAAAAACCTCGTAGCGATGATAAAACTAAGCGGAAGAACGCTTTTTAGCATAATCTTAGACCTCAAATAATATGAAATTTGTGCCGATTATAGCCAAAAATCGTAATGAATTCTTTGATTTTGGGTAAAATGGCGCATTAAATTTAAGGAGCGAGGATGAAAATTTTACTTGCGACGAGCAACGCGGATAAAGTAAAAGAGATAAAAGAATTCTTCGCAGAATATGAAATTTACGCGCTTGGCGAGGTGCTGGATCCTTTTGAGATCGACGAGTGCGGCACGAGCTTCAAACAAAACGCGCTCATTAAAGTTCGCGCAGTGTATGAGGCGCTAAAAAGTAAAAATTTGCAGAGCGAATTTTTCGTGCTAAGCGATGATAGCGGTATCTGCGTGGACGCGCTAGGCGGGGCTCCGGGGATATTTTCGGCACGCTTTAGTGGAGAGGGTGCAACGGATGCGAGCAATCGCGATAAATTGGCAAGCGAGCTGAGAGCTCTAAATTTAGATTCCTCGCCCGCGCATTACACGGCGGCGATCGCGCTAAAATGCGCTCTGGGCGAGTTTTGTACGCACGGCTTCATGCACGGCACGGCGATAACGCAGCAGCGCGGGCAAAACGGCTTCGGATACGATTTTATGTTTATTCCGCGCGGATTTGACCGCACGATCGGGGAGTTGCCTGCTGCGGTAAAATTTAAAATTTCACACCGCACGAAAGGGCTAGTGCTGATGCAAATTTTGTTGAAAAATTTAGAAAAACAGATGCGACTTGCCAAATTTCATTAAATTTAAAGCCGCAAAAAGCGTAATTTAAGAAAAAATATATATAATACGCTTTTCATTCAATCCACGAAAATCTACGGAGCGTAGCGCAGGCTGGTAGCGCATCTGGTTTGGGACCAGAGGGTCGAAGGTTCGAATCCTTTCGCTCCGACCATTGTGGTGAGTTTAGCTCAGTAGGTTAGAGCATCAGATTGTGGTCCTGAGGGTCGTGGGTTCGATTCCCACAACTCACCCCACTTTATGCGCTCGTAGCTCAATTGGATAGAGCAACAGACTTCGGATCTGTAGGTTGAAGGTTCGACTCCTTTCGAGCGTACCACTGATTTGATATTTTGCGCTCATAGCTCAGTTGGATAGAGCAACGGCCTTCTAAGCCGTAGGCCAGAGGTTCGAATCCTCTTGGGCGTACCATATTAAGCTCATATTAAGAGCTTTTTGGCTAATATGCGCTTTCTTTTTTGCGGATGTGGTGAAATTGGCAGACACACCAGACTTAGGATCTGGCGCCTCACGGCATGAAGGTTCAAGTCCTTTCATCCGCACCATCCATTCTACGCGTTCCGGATTAGCTCAGCGGTAGAGTAGGCGGCTGTTAACCGCTTGGTCGCTGGTTCGAATCCAGCATCCGGAGCCATATATACTCAAAAATTCCTTTAGACCCCTGATTTTATCGATGTTTAAAGAGCTTTAAGTTTTCTTAGTTTTATAAAAATTTGTTCCAGAAATTTTTTAATATTCTAATTTCTCGTTATACTTTCTAAGCAATCTAGAATACCTTTTATAAAATTTAAAATTCTCATTTTGTAAATAAATTTGATAAAATTTAGCCGTTTCTTGATGACGATCAAGCCGTTATTATAAATAAAATCTTAAAATTACCAACTAAATTTTTTATAAAGGATTTTCTATGAGCGACAATCTAGAGATGTTCTGTCATCAGTGTCAAATGAGCGCACCCGAGGGCTGCGGCGCCAAGGGACAAGACCGCGGCACCTGCGGTAAAACCTCGACGCTGGCGTTACTTCAAGACACTATGGTTTTCGGACTTAAAGGCCTTAGCGCCTACCGCCACCACGCGCACGAGCTCGGCGCCGACACTAGCGCAGTCGATACCGTTATGGCGGATACGCTGTATTTTACGCTGACGAACTCAAATTTTAACTTTAACGAGCATATCGCGCAGCTGATGGCCGTCGGAAGCGCGGGCGTGCAGATTATGGATATTTTAAGCGAGGCTCATACCGCAAAATTCGGCGTACCGACCCCTGTTAAAGTTAGCCAAAACAAGGTCGAGGGCAAGGCGATTTTGGTTAGCGGACACAACCTGCATGCTCTTGAGGCGCTACTAAAAGCGACCGAGGGCAAGGGTATCAATATCTACACCCACTCCGAGATGCTTCCTGCGCACGGCTATCCGCAGCTTCGCAAGTATCCGCACCTAAAGGGCAACGTCGGCAAGGCGTGGTTCGATCAGACCAAGCTTTTTAACGAATTTAAGGGCGCTATTTTGATGACTACTAACTGCATCGTGCCGCTTCGCTCATCCTGTAGCTACGCAGACAGGCTTTTTGGCTACTCTATCGCGGGCACCGACGGTATCAAACATATCCAAAACGACGATTTTACGCCACTCATCGAGTGCGCGCTTACATGCGGCGACGTGAGTATGGACAGCGACGAGAGCTTGGTGACGGGCGGACACTACAAGACGATTTTGAGCCTTGCGCCGCAAATTTTAGACGCGATCAAATCGGGCAAAATCCGCCGCTTTTTCGTCATCGCAGGCTGCGACGCACCTGGCAAAGGACGCGAGTATTACCGCGAGCTAGCGCTTAGCTTGCCGAAGGATTGCGTGATTTTGACCTCCAGCTGTGGCAAATTCCGCTTCAACGACGTGGATTTCGGAACCGTGCCCGGCACCGAGCTTCCGCGCTATATCGATCTAGGTCAGTGCAACGACAGCAACGGCGCGGTCAAGATCGCCCTGGCGCTTAGCGAGGCTACGGGCATCGCGGTAAACGATCTGCCGGTCTCGATCGTGCTGATGTGGATGGAGCAAAAGGCGGTCATCATCCTGCTTGCGCTGTTTAGCCTTGGCGTTAAGAATATCAACGTGGGTCCTACGGTGCCTGAGTTTTTCAACGACGAAATTTTGGGCTTTTTGGTGCAAAATTTCGGCCTTCGATTAATCAGCGGCGACGCGCAGGCGGATCTTAAATACTTCCTGGGCGAATAAATTTCATAGCGAGGCAAATCGGGTAAATTTAAAATTCGGCAAAGCTTAGATTTTAAATTTACCCTTTATATAGCGCTTTTAGCGGAGCTAGCCGATCCGCGGCTATTTTACGCAACGCTCATATTTAAATTTCACGACTATGTCGCCCTTCTTAATTTAAATTTTAAAATCATATAATCTCACTAAATGCTTCGCAGAAGTTAATCAAGCGGCTTTAAATTTGCGCCGTTAAATTCCAAAATACTCACGATTAGACAAGCGGTGATGAGTGATATATTGTGAAAATTACGCCTAGCAAAAGCACTCACTTTATAGCTTTGCCACATAATTAAGGTCGTGCGGCATCGCGTAGAAGTCTTTGCGCCGCAGACTCTTTAGGTCGGAACGATTTTAGCGATTCGGACGCTTCACATAAATGATTTACGATATCTCCTACTTTTTCGTCCGTCGTACCAAGACGCGCCCGGTCGCCGAGTCTGCAGGCTTTTTCGTAATAGAGTGCCGCTTCCTGCATTTCCTCTATACCGATTTGATACTCTGCATACAATCCGCAAGCCGCCCATTCTCCGCCTATGCCATCGCATCCCTTTTTATAAAGCTGCGCGGCTTGCGCCATATTTTGTTTGGTGCCCTTTCCCTCTTGATACATCATACCAAGTTGCAAGCAACTCTCTTTATGCTTGCCTGCGCAAGCTTTGCCTAGGAATTCTGCAGCTTTGCCTAGATAAATCTCAGGCGTCAGATTATCTGATCGCTCGGCTTCTTTCAGATACGATGCGGCGGCGGAGGCGCAGGAGTTGGCGTGTCCTGCTTCGCAGACGATTTCATCTATTTTAGTTCCCAAACCGCCGAACGCTGCATAGCCCAACAGCACTAAAGCTAAAATCATCTTTTTCATTACAACTCCTCATATAAATTTAAAACCACCTCAGCGGGCGGCTTTTTCGCAAGATTTTTGCAGTATCTTGTTAGAATCGATACTTATGATTTTTTTGCCCAATTTGCACGCCTTGTCATAGTATCTCATCGCCGCTCTTTGATCGTCGTTCTCTATATTAGAGGCGTATATCGCGCAAGATACCCAGTTCCCCTCAGAATCGCAAGATATTCTATACTCTTCGGCGATTTTTGCTTTAATTACGTCCTGCACAGCTCTTAAATTTTGCGCTTCAAGCTCAGCAGGTCTGCTGCAAAATTGCCTTATCCCATCGTTAAATGCAGGGTTATTTTGCAATGCGGGATCCGAGATATTTTTGCCAAGCTCGCAAGCTTTTTTATAGTATTTCGCCGCTTCTTTATTATCCTTTCCCTCCATAAATAAGGCAAATAACCCGCAAGCGAGTATATCGCCCTTGCTATCGCAATCTTTCTTGTGTTGCTCGGACGCCTTTGCTAAATTCGCGTTATCGCCGTCCATAACAGCCGCCAAAGTGCAGCTCTCTTTATCGCCCATATCGCATGCCTTTTTAAAGAACTCGAGAGCTTTTTTATCATCTTTTGTTACCTCTTTTCCTTCAAAATAAAACCCTCCTAATCCAAAGCAGCCACGAGCATAGCCGCCGTCGCACGCTTTTTTATAAAATTTAAAGGCTTTTTGTAAATCTTGCTTTACGCCAAGATCGCCTAATACAGGGATATTTTCATATATCATACCGAGAGTAGCGCAGGCTTCCTCATACTTCACGGTTCCATTTTCATTCGTGAAATCTTTACCGCTTTCGCAGACCTTTACCAATGTATTTATTTGCTCATCCGTAAGCTCTTTTACCTCCTTGGCAAACATAAAAGAGCTTAAAAAAGCCAAAGTTAAAATGATTTTTTTCATTTCTTCCTCCTTAAAATTTTTCGTATTATTTCATTTTTCGTTGTCAGATACTGTCATTTAATGGCGTTAAAATTTTATTGCTCTATTTGTTTTTAAAAATTTAGCCGAAAGTATACCTCCTCCTTAATAAGCGCAAAAATATACGATTGCCATGTTTTACAGCCTGCGTACGGTAGTCGCATCAATATCTAATTTTCAATCTATGACTTACTGGCGCTATGAAATTTTATAGCGCCTAATACCGACGAGCTCTTGATATACTCAAAAATTCTAAAATTTTTTAAGAGTTTATGTGCAAAATTTCAAAAGTCAATTTTTAAAGTAAAATTATTTTAAAAACTTAATTTATAATTTAAGCTTTTTAAAGCCACGAAATTTGAACGCTCTTTTAAAAATAGAAAAATAAAATTTCGCCCTATAACTTGTAATTTCATTTTAAGGCCGAAAAATTCGCGATTTTTAATGCTAAAATTCCATAAATCTTTCATTCATTTCACATTAAAGGAGAGAAAATGAAAAGACGCGAATTTTTAAAAGGCGTTGCCGCGAGTGCGGCAGGTGCGGCGAGTGCAAACGCTACTAGCGTCATCAGCGACGATCTGATGAATAGCGAGGACGCGCCGATCACCGCCTCGCATTTCGGCGCGGTTAGGGCTCTTAGGCGAAACGGTAAATTCGAAGGCGTTTTAAGCGAGAGTGAGCTCGATTTTTTCCCAATCAGCCTTACTCAGGGGCTTGCGGCGCGCACATACGATGCTACGCGCATCGCGCGACCATGCGTGCGAAAAGGCTATCTAGAAAAAGGCTGGCAGAGCAACAAAAACATGCGCGGCAAGGACGAGTGGATCGAGATTAGCTGGGATGAGGCGTATAAACTCGTAGCAGACGAGCTAAAGCGCGTGCTTAAAGAGCATGGCGCAAGCTCGATTTACGGCGGCAGCTACGGCTGGTACAGCGTCGGCAGCGTAAATAACCCACAAACCCTGCTCGGTCGCATGCTAAATATCATCGGCGGCTACACTACGAGAAAGCTTAACTATTCGTGCCACTGTATAAGCGCGATAACCCCACACATCAGCGGAACGGACGAGGCTAACGCCCTGCAAACTGCGTGGCCTACGATCCTAAAGCATAGCGAAGCGGTGCTCATCTGGGGTGCCGATCCGATCAATACCAATCAGATCGCGTGGGCGGTGCCCGATCACGAGAGCTATTTGTATTTCGCAAAGCTAAAAGAGCAGATGCAAAAGCGCGGCGTAAAGGTGATCACGATCGATCCCGTATATAACAACACCGCTAAATTTTTAGGCTCTGAGCACATTTCGATCAACCCTACCACCGACGTTGCGATGATGATGGCAATATGTTATGAGATGATGGCGCAAGGGTTTGCGGATGAGAAATTTCTTAAAAAATACACTCAAGGCGCGGAGGAATTTAAAGCCTATCTTAAAGGCGAAAGCGAAGATGGGCTCAAAAAAGACGCGGCGTGGGCGTCTAAAATTTGCGGCGTAAGCGAGGATGAGATCAAAGGCTTAGCTAAAATTTTAGGCAGCAAGCGCACTATGATAATGTGCGGCTGGGGTCCGCAGCGCGCTCATCACGGCGAGCAGTTTCACTGGATGGCGACGGTGCTTGCCGCTTTCGTGGGCCAGATCGGGCTTGCGGGCGGCGGATACGGCTTTGGCTATCATTACAGCGACGGCGGCTGCCCTAGCCCCGCAGCTCCTGTAGGAAGTGCGCTAAGCCTCTCAAGCGGCGCGGCGACTACTTCCTCGGCTTTTCCGGGCTTAGGCAGCATGAGTATCGTGCCTGCCAGCGAGGGCGAGTGGAAAAACCGCGACAACATCGCAATCCCCGTCTCGCGCATCGTAGATTGTATCAACAATCCGGGCAAGGAGATAGATTTTAACTGCAAAAAGATAACCTACCCTAACATCAAGCTTGCCTACTGGGCGGGCGGCAACCCGTATCTGCACCACCCCGATACGAATTTGCTCGCGCGCACGTTTGAAAAGCTCGATACCTTCATAGTCCAAGAGTGCTTCTGGACGGCGAGCGCGCGCATGGCCGATATCGTTCTGCCCGCTACCACCGAGCAGGAGCGCGATGACATAACCAAGTCGCATACGAATAAATTTATCATCGCTATGCATAAGATCGCCGAGCCTTACGAGCAGGCGCAAAACGACTATAAAATTTACTGCGAAATTCTAAAGCAGTTCGGCGAGAAGGAGTATATGGCATTTAGCGAGGGCAAGAGCGAGATGGAGTGGATCAAGCAGTTTTATGACGCTTCGAAGAAAAAAGCGGATGCTTCAAAGATAAAGATGCCGGAATTTGAGGAGTTTTGGAAAAAGGGCTTCGTGAAATTTGAAATTCCAAAGCACGCCTACGAATACGTAGCGATGGAGGAATTTAGAAAAAATCCTATCATAAACCGCCTCGGAACGCCGTCGGGAAAGATCGAGGTCGTCTCGAAAAAGATCGCTAAAGCGGCACTGGACGACTGCCCTGCGCATCCAACTTGGATGGAGCCGATGGAGTGGCTAGGGAACGCGCAAAAGACGCAAAAGTATCCGCTAAATTTAATAACCCCGCATCCGAAATACCGCCTGCACGGGCAGCTAAACAACACTTGGCTACGAAACCTAGAAGAGATCGGCGGTCGCGAGCCCGTGTGGATGCACCCAAAAGATGCCGAAGCAAGAGGGCTTAAAAACGGCGACGTAGTTAGGGTTTTCAACGATCGCGGCGCCGCGCTTGCGGGGCTCATCATCACCGAAAACGTAAAGCAAAGCGTCGTGAGGATGCAAGAGGGCGGCTGGTGGGATCCGCTCTTTAGCGCAAGCGGCGATATATGCGTTCACGGCAACGTAAACGTGCTGGTGCCCAACGAGCCTAGCTCGAAGCTTGCGTGCGGCAACCAAGCCACCGCGCTGGTACAGATCGAGAAATTTGATGGCGAGCTTCCGCCGCTTGCGGTATTTTCACAGCCGAAATTCGGCAAAAGGAGCTAGCGATGAGGCAAAATTTTAAAATTTGCGCGAGCGAGCGAGGTAAAATTTCACCGCCGGGCGCGAGTGAAATTTCATCATTTAGCGCGGATAAAATTTCATGCGATGCGGGTAAAATTTACGCGTCCGAGCGAGGTAAAATTTTATCCAAAGCGCTAGCGGCGTTTTTACTCGTAACAGCTTGCCATTTGGGCGCGGCAGATCTTTTCGTCGCGGCTCAAACCCCGCTTCTAAACAAAGCGGGCGGCAAGGAGATCGCCAAGCTGCACGTAGGTGCGAAACTGCAAGTGCTAAAGGACGGCAAGGACTACGTGCAGGTGCGATACGCGGGCTTCGTGCCCGAGGGAAGCAACGTAAGCTACGCAAGGCTTGGGATTTTGGAACAGGACTTGCAAGCGCAAAACGCAAAGAGCCTAAAGACGCTAAAGACCGTGAAGGACGACTACGACAACGAATGGGCGAACGTCACTATCGACGGCTACGTCGCGAAGCTCGCCGTAACGGACGATGCGGCTAAAATTTACGACGCGGGCGAAAATCTATTCAAGGAGCGCTGCGGCAGCTGTCACGCGCTACACGGATATGACGAGTTCAACGTCAATGTCTGGCCCAGCGTGGTCGAGACGATGATACAAAACTCGGGGTTGCAGCCTGACGAATACGAGACGCTCGTGCGATTTTTGCAAAGCAAAGCGCCGGTGGAATGAAATTTAAAGCGCTTGCTATTTACGCAGCGGGTGGAATTTATCGCCTAAATCTCGCCCGCTAAGTAAACTTAGAATTTTAATACTCGAGGCAGAATTTAGCTTTAAAATTTACAAAGTAGAATTCTACCCACGAAATTTCGGCTATGGAATTTTGCGCTAGCACCTTTTTGTGCGAGTAAGCTCATTCGCCACGGCGTAAATTTCGGCTATAGACTTATGCGCGGAATTCTGCTTGATTTCGCGCAGTAAAGCTCTACCGCTACGCGATAAATAATAGAATTTTTCCACAATATTTGCTGTCAAATTTCACGCTCGGTGCGCATTTTGCCTATATCACAAAACGCAGCAGCCGCAAAATTTCACGCGATAGCTTTCCGCCGCAGATGGAATTTCACCGCGCAAATTCTAGATTTTTAAAGCGAAATTTCAAATAAAATTCGTGCCATAAACTCATCGTGTAAATTCTATACCAAAAACTATAACTGCGTGACATCGATATGGATTTTAATCTAAATTTTACTCATAAATTTTGAGATTATTTTATAAGTGCATAGCACACGACTCGCAGGAATAAAATTTTAAGCAGATTTCGTACGAAATTTCAAAATGCGGCCCAAACTTGCAAGCAGATAAATTCGCTGTAGCCTTGCGTTTAGAATTCCGCGCTATCGATAAATTTCGCATCTTTACTTCGGCGCAAATTTTAAAATTCTATGTAGGAGATAAAATTATAAGCCGTGCAATGTGAATTCTAAAATTCCATGCCCCACACGACACATAAATTTTGAAATTTTAAAATTTCACACCGCAGATAAAATTTAGGAATTTCCTTTTGCGGTAAAATTTTAAAGCTCTACCGTAAACCCTCTGTCCGCGCGGCGAGTTCCAAATCCGTCTAGAACTTAGATTTTCCTCACCAGCTCTGGGATTATTGCCTCAAAATCGACCCCTTCGTAGTCCTTACGCTCATCGTCGCTCATCGTCTCTTTGATTGTGCTGACGACGAAGTCTGCAGCGATACGAACCGCGGTTTCCAGCGACTTACCGCGCATTATTGCGCCGAAGGCTACGGCGGCGAAAATATCGCCGGTACCGTTAAATTTAACCGGCAGCAGCTCGTGAAAATACTCGTTCGTCCTGCCCGTGCGCGCATCGTAGCTGAAAACCCCGCACTGATCGGCGATGTAGCCGATGCCCTTTAAAATAACCTGTCTGGCGCCCAGCTCTCGAAGCCTTGCAAGCAGATCCATGATGAAATCCCTATCCGCCCCCTCTCGGTACGGCACGCCTGTAATCGCGCAGGCCTCGGTGATATTGGGCGTAATGATGTCGGCTTGAGCGCACAGAAGCGCCATCATACGAGCAAAATCCTCGTTAAAGCCTGGATAAAACACGCCGTTATCGCCCATGCAAGGATCTACCAAAATAGTTTTGCCCGCGCCGCCGAAGCTCGCAAATAGCTCGCTCATAATCTCGATCTGTGCCGCCGAGCCCAAAAAGCCCGTGTAGATGCCGTCAAATACCACTCCGCGGTCTTTCCAGTGCGCCATGATCGCGCGTATTTGAGAGCTTAGATCGCAAAAGGTGTAGCCCGAAAAGCCAGTATGCATCGATAAAACCGCCGTAGGGATCACGCTCGTGCTCATCCCCATCGCGCTAAGTATCGGCAATGCAACGGTCAGCGAAACCTTGCCCACGCAGGATATATCTTGAACGGTAAGAACTTTTTTCATCACAATTCCTAAAATTTTTGGCTCTATTTTACCGCTATTTATATTAAAAAGGCGAATTTAAATAAAATTTACTCTACGAATAGTCTAAATTTATAATATTTTTGGCGTTTTTCCGCTAAATTTTATCTCGGGTTCGCCGTAAATTCGGCGTATAAATTTAAAAACAAAAGGCAAAAAAATGATAACCGCAAAGGCCCTTTACGCATCCGCTCGCCTCAGATCAATACCTCTTAGCGTCTCGGGCGTGTTGCTCGGTAGCGGTGCGGCATACGGCGCGAGCGTATTTAGAGCGGATATTTTCGCACTGGCGCTGCTTACGACGCTGTTGTTTCAGGTACTTAGCGACTACGCCAACGACTATGGCGACGCGGTAAAAGGCACCGACGATGATGGCAGGCTGGGGCCGCGCCGCGCGATACAAACGGGGCAGATGAGCGTGGCCGAGATGAAGCGCATCATCGTCGCTACGGCGCTGCTTTCGGCATTTTCGAGCCTTGCGCTAAGCGTTTTGGCGTTTGGCGAGCGATTTTATCTCGTGCTACTGTTTTTAGCGCTAGGCGGCGCGTCGATATACGCGGCGATCCGCTACACCGTGGGCGCCGGCGCATACGGATATAAGGGACTTGGCGACATTTTCGTGTTTTTGTTTTTTGGGCTACTTAGCGTGCTGGGCTCGTACTTTTTATACGCGCGTTCGCTCGATGCGGCGCTGCTGCTGCCTGCGTGCGCATGCGGGATGCTAAGCACCGCCGTGCTAAATTTAAATAATATGCGCGACGTACAAAACGATGCGCTCAAAGGCAAGCGCACGATCCCCGTGCGTATCGGACTGCGCGCGGCTAAACGCTACCACTATGCGCTGATCGCGGGCGGAGCGGGTCTGATGCTATGCTACTCGTTTTTGCGGGGCGAGCCGGGCGTAAGACTACTCTACGTAATTAGCTTTGCGCCGCTTGTTTGGCACCTATTTTTCATCTCGAAAGTGCGGGAGTGTCGCGACTTCGACGGGCAACTAAAGGTCGTCGCACTCTGCACGTTTGCGATGTCGGCGCTGTTTTTCGTCGGAAAAATTCTGAGTTAAATTTAAACGCCGCGCTGGTAAAAATTTACGAAATGCGATGCAGGGGCAAAGCCATATCTCCCTGCGCATAGCTCCCTAAAACTCAAAGCAATTTTGCACATTGTTTAAAACTTCGCAATCGCAATACCCGCCGTTTTGCTCGCAAAAGTCCAAAACCGCCGCTTCATTCGATGCGCGGCGGGCTCGCAAAAACTCCAGCGTGAGCCTATGCGTGCCGTCGCAGCCACGATGCGCCAAGCCCTCGCCTAAGAACTCAAATAGCCCCTCAAACTCCGCCCTACTCATCGGCAGGCTCTTTTCAAATGTATCTCGCTGCCGCTGCGCCGCGAGCTTTTTGAGTTCCTTTTTTCTGGATTTTTCCACTATTTCTCCTTTGTTGCGCCGCCTTGCCGCATGAATATCTTTTGGGCGCATTAACCTCATACCTATCGTCCCCTGCCCCAAGCGGCATGCAAATTTCATCCAAACCGTGCGCTACCTATCTGTTCAAAATAACGCTTATTGATTTTAGCAGAGTGCGAAATCGCAAATCCGCATGATTAAATTTTATCTAGAACAAAGAGCTATGTTTTCGGCTAAATTTTGCCGTACCGAGGGATAAAATTTGGCAAATTCGGATGAAATTCTATCGAGTAGATGCGTAGAATTTGACCATAAACTAAACAAAAGCGGCCGCGCTCGAAATACGGCCGCTAAATTTTAAAATTTTACTTCTCAAACGCCTTTTCTAGGCTAAACGGAAACGCCTGATAGCCCATCGCGTTGGTCATTTTGATTTCGATTGACGGCTCTTTTGCGCCCCATTCAAACTCGTTGATATGCGGGCTAGGTACGCCGACCGGACGGCCTTTGACGATGTCAAACTGCATACCCGCGACCGCAGAGTAAACCATCACGCTATCTAGGTCGTCTTGATACTGCGCGAGCGATGTGACCGAGCTGTACCACTCGCTACCGCGCTGTTTGCCGTATTCCCAGACCTGCTCGACGGTCTTGGCATTCTCGTCGATTTTATAAACGACCGCGCGGGAGTATTTCATACCCGCCATCGCAGGCTGCTCCATGCCGCGGGTGTCGCCGTTGTCAAAGACGGTTAGATACACTACGCCCTTTTTAGACTTGCTATCGATGCGAAATGCCGTATGCTGCGTCCACTGCCAGTCAAATCCGCCCTTTTCGCTCTCGTAGCCCGGGCATTTTGAGTACTCGTCCTCGCAGACGATCTTTTTGCCGTCTTTATCTACAGGCTGGAGCAAGTAGCCCTTAAACTGATCTTTCCAGCCTTTGTGCGCGCCCATTATCCACTTGACTTTTTTGTCGCGGCCGATCTTGATGACGGCGTCTTGGTGGCGGCTGGAGATGATGATGCTATCGTCGCTTGGATCATAATCCACGCTATTTACGTGCGCCCAGTTGCGTCCAGGGCCAGAGCCCACGATGTCGCCCCATTTTTCGTTCGTATCCATCGCGGCTAGCTCGTCCGTGCTCGCGGTGTGACCAGCCTTGCTAGCGTCGATATTTAGGCACACCGCGCCCTGATCGAGAGTTTTTAGCACGATGTCGCGATACGGATCTAAAATTTCATACAGCCTAAAATCATCCACGACGTTGCCGTCGCGATCGACCTCGACGATGACATCGCGCACGGTGCGGACGTTTTTACCGTCGGCGCGTTTATAGTTGGCGTTTGCCGCGCGGAGGAAATAATGCCCGTTTTGCGCCACGTCCATAGAGTGCGAGAAGTCGTTGTAACCCGCAGGCAGCTCGCGGTTAAAGATTTCTCGTCCCATTATGTCGTATTTGGCGTATCTTTGGCCATATCCCCACGTCATCGCGCCGTCGTCGTTTTGCTTAAAGCCCATCATGACGCCCGCAGAAAAAGGCTGTTTGAGGTCGTAAATTTTACTCGGCTCCAGATACCAACGTACTTCGCCCTTGGTGTCAAGGATGAAGTTGTTCGGGCTGTAGTTCCACTCGATCGCGCCGCCTGCGGGGTTGTTCCACACGACTTTGGTGCCCTTGCCGGTTTTGTTTACGAAGTTATTTACGTAGTAGAGGCGATTGGCAAATTTGGCGCTCGGAGCCTTTACGACTTCGATTTTATCAAACAGCGCGCCCTTTTGAGACGGCATGCCCGAGCTCTCTAGATAAATCGCCGGAGCGTAAATTTTATAGCTTTCTTTTACGTGCTCGGTTTGGCCCTTATAAATTTTATCGTACTCGACCTCGACGGTGTTTTGATAGTCGGGGTAGAGCCCAAAAACGGGGATTCCACCGTGCGTGCGAAGGTGCTTGTCGGCGACCTTATAGCTGATCGTCTGACCGTCAGGTTTCGGCACGATAGTGACTTTCGCGTTTGCTAGCGTGTAGCCGCCGTTTTTGATCACCGCCGTTAGAGGCGCGATGTCGTATGGGTTTACGACTACTTCGCCAATCTTGCCCGGGACGGCGTAGTCTATGTGCGCGCCGCTAGGTCCGCCGATAGCGAGCGCAGCCGTGCTTAGACCGCCGAGTAACGCCGCAGCTAGCGCAAATGAAGAAAGAGTTCGCTTCATCTTATTCTCCTTTGAATTGATTTGATACCGTAATTTTAATCAACCTCGCTAACGTAGAAATCACGCGTTTATTAAAACTTGCTTAATTACAAAAAATAATTCAATTTTTTATACTTTCCGCTAAAATTTAGCCCAAATTTTACGAATTTAATCTAAAATTTATCTTAGCGTGAGTTCTGCGGCGGCGAAAAGGTATAAAATTAACGCAAACAAAATCATTTTAAGGAGCACTCCATGAACCTGCTTTCTAAATTTAGCAAAGGCTTTCTAGCAGTCGCGATGTTTGGCGCCCTTAGCGCGTCAGCATTTACCGAGGGCGAAGACTACGTAAAGCTGCAAAAGCCGCTGCCCGTGGAGCAAAACACGCTAGTTAAGGTCTTTAGCTACGCATGCCCGTTTTGCTACAAATACGACAAAACCGTCACGCCGAAGGTCGTAGAAAAGGTCGCGGGGCTAAAATACGTGCCGTTTCATCTAAAAACCAAAGGCGAATACGGCGAGGCAGCGAGTAAAATTTTTGCCGTCTTAGCCGTGATGGACGAGGAAAAAGGCGTAAGCCTGCTAGATGAAAACTCGCTGTTTAAAAAGGCTAAATTTGCCTACTACAAGGCCTATCACGATCAAAAGCAGCGCTGGAGCGACGGCAAGGACGAGGCCGCGTTTTTAAAGACCGGGCTTGATGCGGCGGGCATTAGCGAAGCGGACTATCAAAAAAAGCTAGAGGATCCAAAAGTCGCCGAACTACTTAAAAAATGGGACGAGAGCTACGACGTAGCGAAAATCCAAGGCGTACCGGCGTTTGTCGTAAACGGCAAATACCTCATCATGACGAAGTCCATCAGCTCTATCGACGGCATGGCGCAGCTAATTGAAGAGCTGCTTAAAAAATAGGGCGCGGCATGAAATTTGCGGAAAAAATAGCAAAATTCGCAGACAGCCGTCTGCCGTGGGCGATCCTCGTAGCAGTGAGCGTCGGACTCGTGGTGCTGGCGCACTCGCTGTTTCAAAACTACGTCTATATGCCGCCTTGCGAGCAGTGCGTCTATATCCGCTTTGCCTTTTTGTGCATGGCACTGGGAGGCCTTGTGGCGATCATAAATCCTAAAAATTTACTCCTCGCCGCGGCAGGCTACCTGCTAGCCTTTTGGGGCGCGATCCAGGGCATAATGTATAGCGCCAAACTAATCAAAATCCACGGCGCCGTACACGGAGACGATCCGTTCGGCGTGCAGGGCTGCTCGACCGAGCCGCACTATCCATTCGGTCTGCCGCTTGAGCGGTGGGCGCCCGATTGGTTCTTGCCTACTGGCGACTGCGGATACGATAATCCGATGGTTCCAGACGGCATCACGCTAGACGGCTTTCAGAAGTATTTAGTCGATCTTTATCAAGACGGCTGGTACCTGATCCCCTCAAGCAAATTTATGTCGATGGCCGACTGCACGCTGATCGGCTTTGGAGTCTGCTTCGTCGTGCTCGCCGCGATGTTTATTTGCAAAATTTTAACTCTGAAAAAAGCTTAAATCGGTCTAAATTTAGACCGATTTTGCTATACTCGCCGTATGAGAGCCTTACGCGAGCATAATTTTAAAATTTACTTCATCATCATTTTCGCGAGCCTTTTCGTGGTGCTTTTGGGCGTGAAAAACTACGAGGACGCCAAGGCGCAGATCACGGCGCTCGCGGATAAAAACAAGATCGCCGCTAGCGAAAATATGGTCGGGAATTTCTCGTTTTGGCTGGATGAGCGGCTGCACTCTCTGGTGCGCGCGGCTAAATTTATGCAAAACGCAGGCGCGATACGAGACGACGAGAAGCTCGGCGGCTTCATACGTCTTTTTAAAGAAAACTCCGCGGAATTTGACGCTTTGCAGTTTTTGCGCGAGGACGGAGAAATTTTCGTAGACGGCAAGGAGCTAGAGGGCGACGAGGCGATGCCAAAGAACCTTCGCACGGGGCTTGTGTGGTTTGAGGAGACCAAAAGCACGCTAGCGCCCACGGTAAATTTTATGCAGCGCCATAAAATTTTAGGCGAGCCGACGCTAAATTTATGCGTGCCCGTACTGGACGGCGGCTCGTTTGCGGGGGTACTTTGCGGCGTAGTGAAGCTGCAAAACATACTAAAAAATATGGAAAAATTTAAACTCGCGCCCGATTCCTACGCCTTTATCGTAACTCACGGCGGCGAAATTTTAACGCCGATGAAGGACGCGTCGCTAAAAAAGCAGATCGAGGATAAATTTAAAGAGCTTTTCCTGAGAGACGAAGACATCACGAGCCTAAATATCGGCTCAAATTTCATCTCCGTCGCCGAGATCCCCACGCTAAACTGGTTTATAGGCGCAGGTACGGATAACGAAAAGGAGCTCGCCGCGCTGCTTAACTCCGCGCTAAAAAACGCCCTTACACTGCTTTTTGCATTCGCGGCGCTGGCGCTGGTGGCAAATTTCCTCCATAACTTTATGTACTCAAAAATCAAAAACCTGCAAGACGACTACGAGGCCCTGCTCAAGCACAAAGCTCGTATGAGCGAGGCGGGCGAGCTAATCAGCGGCATAAATCATCAGTTTATCCAGCCGGTTAATTCGCTAAATTTGATGATCTCAAGCCTACTCATGCTGCAAAAGGACGGCAAGCTAGACGCCGCGACGCTAGAGCATATGCTGCAAAAAGGGCAGGCTGCGACCGTGCTTTTGAGCGATACGATCGAGATTTTTAGAAATTTTTATAAAAGCAGCGACAGTCCGCAAAAATTTAGCGTGCAACGCTGCATAAAAGACCTACTAAAGCTAATGCACACCGAGCTTAGCAAAGCAAACGTCGCGGTAAGCCTGCGCGAGTTTCAAGACGAAGAGGCTACCCAGCGGATGGGCATCGTGCAGCAAATTTTACTCATCCTCATACACAACGCCAAGGACGCGGTCGTGGAGCGATATAAAGACGAGATCGCCAAGCGGCAGATTTTTTTGGACGTCAAATTTGAAAACGGCACGTGCAAAATAGCCGTCACGGACTACGGCAGCGGCGTGAGCAGAGAGCTGCGGGATAAAATTTTAACCCAGCCAAAAACCACCAAAAAGCAAGGAAGCGGCATCGGGCTGTATTTTGGCAAAAAGCTAGCAAACGAGAAGCTCGCAGGCGACATCAAACTGCTAAGCGCGGGCGATCCGACGACGTTTGAGCTGAGCTTTGAGACAAATTTAAAGGAGTGAGATGCAAGAGCATTTGAGGCTACTTAAAGACCTGAGCGTCCTCATCGTCGAAGACGACGAGATCGCAAGGGAGCTGCTAATAGGCGGGCTTAAGCCATACTGCCTAAGCGTCTGGGGCGCGGGCGACGGGTTGGAGGGGCTGGAGCGCTTTAAAAAGCTAGCCCCCGCCATCGTCATCACCGACATCCACATGCCCGCGATGAACGGCTTTGAGATGATGAAGGAGATGATACGCATCAAGCCCGTGCAAAAATTTATCGTCTTTACCTCCTACGACACCGACGACAATCTCATCAAAAGCATCGAGCACGGCGCGGCGTCTTTTCTAAAAAAGCCGGTCGATATCACGGCGCTGCACCGCCTACTAGTGGCTCTGACCTACGAAAAGGACGAAAAGCTCGTGCGCTTAAGCCCGCAAACGAGCATAAATCTCGCCAAAGAAAAGATCTACAAAAACGGCGAAGAAATTTATCTCTCATTTTTGCAAAACAAGCTTTTTTGGCTCTTTGCGTACAACTTAAACAAGCTCGTGAGCTACGAGATGATCGAGGAGTTCGTCTATGAGGGCGAGCAAACGAGCAAAGGCGCGATACAAAACGTCGTGCTGAGGCTAAAGCGGGAGCTGGGGGTTAAATTTAAAAATATCAGTGAAAGCGGATACATCTTATTAAGCGGCGAGTAAATTTAACTTTGCGGCTTGCCTCGCGAGCGTCTTTAACGGAGCTAGTAAAAATTTAGCTCGGCGGACTACCTTGTCCAGCCCACGCTAAATTTTTACGTCGCAACCCTTAAATCCGTCTCGCGATACTTCGCCTTGACTTTTTTTGCACTCAAATTTGAAGTCAAATTTATAAATTTTGGCTCAAATTTTATTCACCGAGACCTGCATCTTGAAAATGTCAAATCGGTCACGGACGACCGAACCCGCTCCCTCGCCTCGTTCGCCGCTGCCTCGTCTGACGTAAAAATACTTCACCTTAATTTTTTATGTTCAAATTTAAAGTTAAATTTTTAAATTTTAGCTCAAATTTTACTCGCCGAGATCCGCGCCTCGAAAACATAAAATTTAATCGCTATCGTGCCGCGCGGCTTAGCGATAAAATTTACTGGAAGCCTCGCAGCCAAATTTAACGCGGCGCATAAAACAAAGTTTGCTTTGGTGCGGCTAAATTTAATGCGACAAGACCTATTTCGCCAGTAGCTCCTTTACTGCGGCGGCCATTTCATCGACGGAGCCGAACGAGGAGGTGTTTAAGAGATACTTGCCGCTGACGACAAATGCCGGCACGCCTGAAATCACCGCGACCTCGTAGCCCGCATCCCACTGCGTAAGCAGAGCCTGCGCCTTTTTGCTAGCAAGTGCCGCTTCGTATTCGCTCAAGCTCACGCCTGCAGCATCCAGCGCGGTTTTGATGAATCTTTGTTTATCACTGCCGCCGCCAAAATCGTCCTTTTTGTCATGGATCGCTTTGTAAATCGCGAATTTCGCTTTTTTAAATTTCGACTCGTCGCTTAGCAGGCTCACATCGTCCTTCTCATCAAGCACGATGAGGGCTGCGAATACGCCGCTAGCGGTCTGCCCAAACACGCCTTTGGTCTTTAGATGCCATGGCAAAAACTCCGTCCCCTCAAGCTTTTTCATCAGCTGCGGCGTGACCGTCCTATCAAACGCATAGCAGTGCGGGCACTCGTAGTTAAAAATTTTGACGACGCTGTTTTTCGGTACGTTTAGCGGCTTTTGCAACACTTGATAATTAACGCCCTCCTCTAGCGCGTTTGCACCTACGCTAAGCAAGCAAACGGCGGCTAAAGCTTTAAAAATTTTAGCGATTTTCATAGAATTCCTTTGCGGTAAATTTTAAAGATTGTATAAAATAAAGGGTAAATTTGAGATTAAGCGAGCTAAGCTAGTCAAATTTAAACAAAGCGGCGAGTAATTTTTATCAAATTTAACTCGCCGCGAAATTCTAAATCCAGCCGCGCACATAGTTTTAGCGGTGGCTAGAAAAACTAAACCAGAAAGGTTAAATTTAATACTCAAAGATATTCGGATCGATCACCAGCGCGCGGTAAGCTACGTCGTCTCTAGACGCCGACTCCACGTCCATCTCAAATTTGACGTCATTTGTCTTCGGATCGATCTCCACGAGCACCATTTTGATCGTCTTATCGGGCTTTAGCAGATAGACGTTAGAGCTTGAGATGAAGTACGTGCTTTTATCCTTTTGCCACTCCACGTTGCTAGTAACCGCGCTATAGAAGTCAAATCCGCGCTCCTTGCCAAACTCCCATGTTTGCTCGACGGTACCCTTTTTCTCGTCAATCTTGTACTCGACCGCGCGTGAGTATTTTTGCTCTTTTAGCGCAGGCTGCTCCATGCCGCGGCCGTCGCCGTTGTCAAATACGCTGATGTGCTTAACTGGGCCCTTGTTGTCGTAGCGCGGAGTTAGCCATGCGGTGTGCTGCGTCCACGACCAGTCGAAGTCGCCCTCGCATTTTGAGTTTTCACATTTGATTTTATTGCCGTTTTTATCCACTGGTACTAGCACTTTTTCCTTAAAGTCCGCGCTCCAGCCCTCAGGCGATGCGAGGATCCATTTTACCTTTTTGTCGCGGCCGATCTTAACTATGCCTTGGTGGCGGAGCGAGAGGATGATGCCGTCGTCGCTAGGATCGTGCGAGATCGAGTTTACGTGCGCCCAGTTGCGTCCCGTGCCGGTCGAGGTCACGTCGCCGAAAGGCAGATCGTCGCTGATTTTGATCTCTTTGGCGTCCATATCGATATTTAGGCACACGGCGCGAGCGTCAAGAGCCTTAATGAGGCTGCTGCGATAAACGTTTTTGCCGAAAATTTCATTCAGATCCCACTCGTCCACGACCTTGCCGCTACCGTCCACTTCGATGATGTGATCTCTGATCGTGTGCGAAATTCTGCCGTCAGGATGATGGTAGTTATATTTGGCAACGCGAAGCAGCAGATGATCGCCTTTTAGCGGCATAACTTCGTGGCTAAGATCGATGTAGCCGCGCGGCAGCTCGCGATTATACACCTCCTTGCCCATCATATCGTAGCGCATATATCGCTGCGCCATACCCCAGCTCAGATCGCCGTTTGGCAGCTGATGAAAGCCCATCATCATGCCGCCGTCCATAACCCTGCGCTCGCTGCGGTCGTAAAATTTCTGATAATCTAGATACCATCTAACCTCGCCCTGCGTATCGACGACGAAATTTTCGGTGAAATCATTCCAGCTAGCAGCACCGCCGTTTTTCCAATCAAGCGGCTTATGAACGCTCGTGATGGTGTTGTTGATGAGATAGAGCCTATTTTTAAACGCAGGATCGACCTTTTTGACCTTCATCTTTTGCATATGGCTAAATCTATAATCACGGCTATAAGTCACGATCGGCTGAGCGTAAATTTTATACTTTTCGACCTTCTTTTCGCCGTTAAAAACGTAGCTCACTTCGACCTCGTTTAGATAGTCCGGATACAGCCCCCAGATCGGCACGCCGTCGTGCGTCAGCAGCGCATGCTCGGAGACATTATAGGCGATGTCGATGCCGCCGCCCGGTTTACCCAGCACCCGCACGTGGATATCCTTGATGTCCTTGCCGGCGCGATCAATGACGGCGGTCAGAGGCGCCACGTCGTATGGGTTGATAAACACCGAGCCAAGCTCGCCTTGGGTTTTTACCTGATGCGCCAAAACGCCCGCACTCGCAGTCTGCGGCACCGCTATAAACGCGCCGCTCGCCAAGGCTGCAGCCAAAACGATAGAACCGAAAAAATTCTTACGCATATTCGCTCCTTTTGGGTAAATTTATTGAATTTTACTACTACCAAGTCACATAATAATCATACTAGCTTTAAATCAAATTTAAAGTTAAATTTAAATACATCTACTTAAATTTTAGAACGCAAACGAGACGGGTAACAGTCTAAAATTTGATATAATTAGCCCTGCTTTATCAAATTTAAGGAGAGAAAATGCCATTCGTAAATATAAAAGTAGCCGCTCCAGAGCCTACAAAAGAGCAAAAAAAGCAAATCATCGCCGAGATTACGGACACGCTAGCGCGCGTATTAGGCAAAGACCCAGCCGCAATACTCGTGATGATCGAAACGCTCAGTATGGACAGCATCGGTAAAAGCGGTCTAAGTCTTGAGGAGATCAAACAAAATAAAGAGAAAAAATGAGCGAATTTTTATAGGATTTTGCGCTAAAAATCACGCTCGCAGCGGGCGATACTTGCGCCGCTAAGCGGTCTAAATTTACCGAACGCACAGGCAGGCAGCAGTTTAAAAACCGCCGCCGCAAGCCGTTCTATCGGGCGAGCATCCGACCTCTCGCCCAAGATTAACGGTGGACGGACGATCTGAAGACTCTCAAAACCAAGCTCGCTCACGCGCCGCTCAATACGTCCTTTGGCGCGCAGATAAAAGCTTGGCGAACCTTCGCTCGCACCCGGAGCTGATACGAGCACGAAGCGCCGTACGCCCGCTGCTTTGCCCCACTTCGCCACCGCATAGACGTAGTCCACATCCACGCGCAAAAACGCCTCGCACGAACCCGCCTGCTTCATCGTCGTGCCCAGCGCGCAAAAATTTCGTCAAATTTATGCGGCACGATATCCGAGATACCCTCAAAATCAATGATCCGCGCGCGAAGCTTAGGGTGGCAAAAGCCTATCTCGCGGCGCACCCACGCCTCTACCTCATCGTAACCCGGGCTCTCGCAAAGCTCGCGCACCAGCTCCCTGCCTACGACGCCCGTAGCGCCCAGCACTAAGGCGGATTTTCCCATTTTCACTCCCTGAATTTCTTTAAATTTTAACGCGCTTTGCAGTCAAATTTAGCTCCGGCGCTACGTTACTCAAAATTTTACGCTTCGTCGCGCGGCGCGTAATGCATAAATTTTAGCGTTTACCTGCATAGTCAAATCGCGGGGCTTGTAAGCTAAACTCAAAGCTGTTTCGATCCACCGCACCCACGCACGCGTCGCTATCGTAAAGCGCGAGCAGGAATTCCGCCATCTCCTCGCTCGAGTGATAGCGCTTAAAAGCCGCGTCGTAGTCGTAGCCCGCGTCATCCGTCGCCACGGGACCAAATTCCGTCCTAGTCGCGGCGGGCGCTAGAACTTTAGCCTGCATTTTAGCCTCTTTATCCTGCGCCAGCTCGTAGTGCAAGCCCTCCGTAAAGGCGCTTACGAAAAACTTGCTCGCGCAGTAGGTGACGGCGTTTGGCACCATGCTGTAGCCACCCGCGGAGGAGATATTGATGAGCTGGGCGGGTTTATGCTTGTAATCGCGCACGAAGAGGTGGCTTAGCAGCGCAAGCGAAATGATGTTGAGACGTAACATCTGCGAAATTTTGGATAGATCACGCTCGCCGACCGCGCCGTAATCTCCAAAACCCGCATTGTTTATGAGCGCCTTTATCTCGTAGCTTTTTAGCTCGTCCCAAAGCGCTAGGACGTTCTCGCTGCACGCAAGGTCGCAAATTTTAATGACTACATCCGATTTGGGCGCGATCTGCGCGATCTCGTCCTTTAAGCTTTGCAGCAGCTCCACTCTGCGCGCGATTAGGATCAAATTTTCTCCGCGCCTCGCAAATGCCTTTGCCGCGGCCGCTCCGATACCCGAACTTGCGCCTGTGATGACGATATATCTTTTCATTTTTTATCCTTTTTTAGATTCTTTAGTTTGAAATTTTACCGAAGCTAGCCGCGTATTTACGCGTGCGCTCGTCTTAAATTTACAAATTTGCCAGCATTTTGCGAGCGGTTTATTCCTCGCTTATGGGCGTGCGCTTAGTATCTACCGCTTTGCTGTCCAGATAATACCGACCGCCGGCGACGTAGTGAAGCGTTTTTAGCTCGTCAGGGATCTTTTCAAACAGCCAGCGTCCGCCGTCAAAGATCCTCTCGTCCGCATACGCCGCGACGATCTCGCCGATGAAAAGATCATAGCTCTGCTCGTTATGAGGCTCGGGGATACGCTTGCAAACTAGCCATGCGGCGCAGCCCGCGATCAGCGGCACGTCGAACTCCTCTTTATAAAAAATTTCCACGTTTTTCATCTTGTCCGCGTTATCAAAGCGCGAGTTGTTCTCGGCGCCCAGCTCGCTAACTAGCTCCGCCTGCGCGGCCGTAGGGATCTGCACGGCGAAATACCCGCTCTTTTCGATGAGCGTCCCCGCGCATGAGCCGTTGTGCGGCACGATGGTAACCTTGTCGTAGTCAAGCGCTTGCGCCCACGTTATCGCCATCGCATTGACATCGCCATTGTATTTGACCGATACGAGCGTAGTCGCGCCTGGATTTGGGATATGATTTTTGTAGATCTACTTTTATGATCGCCATTTTTTGCTCCTTTGATTAAATTTCATCGGCGGCAGATACCGCAAATAACCGAATGCTTGGTATCAACTTGCCCTTAAATTTAAGCCTTAAGCCCTACTAGATCGGCTAAACCTTGGCGCGCTTGGATTAAATTTCTCCGCGGCGCGCGAAATTTGGCGGGTTTAAAATTTCACCCGCTATTTTCTGCGGATCTTATAGCCCTTGCCGCTTTTTGTTTTTAGCAGCGAAATTTTTCCGTCCTTCGAGACGTAGTAGCCACCCTTAACTTTGCTTAAAATTTCGCTCTGCGGCAAGCTCGCCCAAAAAATTTCTACCCTGCTTTTATCCGCGGAAAATATCCCGTAGATCGCGAGCGTAGCGTTATCGGGGTCGTGCAGCCTCACGTCTGCGACATCGAAAACCTGCACGCAGCCATTCTTAATCTTTGAAAAGCTCTGCCCTGCGGCTACCAAGCAGCCGTGCTCGTCCATGCCGCCGCCTACCATCGGTCCCTGCACGGCGGGCACCTTGCAGACGCCCTCGCTCGTGCCACAGTCCGCAGCCGCGCTTTCGCTTCTCTTATCCGCCTCCTTGCCTATCTTTGCATCGTGCGCCGCGCAGCCGCACAAAAGCGCCGCCGCAAAGGCCGCGATTAAAATTTTACCTCTCATCTTTACTCCTTTAAATAAATTTTATCTGCACTCAAAGCTACTCGCGCTATTTTCGTCGCCGCCTACGTAGGTAGCCACTTTTGGATACGCGCAAATCGGGATCTGCTTACCCGCGCGGCTCGTGCTTTTGCCTAGCAGGCTAGATGGAGCCGTTCCCTGCTCGCGCCACGCTTCAAGCGCGCTTAGCGGATCGACGTCATCGATGCCGTTACCGCCGCCGCAGTGATTCATCCCAGGCAAGGCAAAAAATCGCGCAAATTCGTCCGCATTCGCGTTCGTTTCCACTAGCTTTTTATACCAATCGCGCTGATCCATCGCCGAAAATACGGGATCGGAAACGCCCGTTACGATGATGAGTTTACCGCCGTTAGAGCGGAAGCTATCAAGCTTGGTCGAAATCGCATCGTTTATCGCCGCGGTCTCGAACGTTCGCTCTACGTCCTTATCAAAATCAAAGCTCATCAGATCAAACTCCGGTTGCGGCGGCGTCAAGAAATAATAATTCATCGAACCCTTTGAGAGTACGATATTTCTAGCATTTGGCTCTGCCGTTTGCGAGTCGCCAAGCTTCCACATGCGCCAGCCGGGCTGATTTACCCCCGCGTCGTAAAACCAGCCGCTGTAAATTTGCTCGCCCTTGCTGTTTTTTGCGCCGTCAAATATTGCCTTTATCGCAGAAATTTTATCTTTGGGCAGATCAAGTCCGCTGGGATCGAACTCGCAACGCTCCCAAGCGCCGATAATGCCGTCTTTTAGGCCGTCTAGCGCATCGCATTTATCTAAAACCGCCATGCTTAGCTTATCCAAATCCTCCTGCGTAAGGGCGTTTGCGAAAACTTTATCCCCAGCGGCGTTTTTAGGCGCGATCTTCATAAGCTGCCGGTTGTCCCATTGCTCCGCGATCGCCGCGCGCGAAAGCCTAAAACCCGGATTTGCCGCGATTACGCCGTCAAATTCCAGTGGATACCTCTGCGCCGCCATCAGAGCCGAGCGCCCGCCGTTTGAGCAGCCCATAAAATAGCTGTGCGCGGGCGCTTTTTTATATGCCGCGAAAACCAGCTGCTTTGAGACGCTCGCGACCTTGCCGATGGCCTGATAGGCATAGTTTAACCGCGCCTGCTGCTCAAGTCCGAACTCGGGCGTAGGCGTAGGGTGTCCCGAATCGGTCGTGACGACCGCATAGCCCCTCATAAGCGCGGGCGTTGCAGTGCTAGTGCGGATAGGCACGGCGCCGAGAGCCGGCGCTACGAAGCCGTCCAAACCGCCTCCGCCCTGAAATAGCAGCTTGCCGTTCCAATCGCCTGGCAAGCGCAGCTCAAATTTTATGCCGTAATGCTTGCCGTCCGAGCCCGTGCGGGAGGCTATCTCGCCGTGAATTATGCAGTGAGGCGCGGCTTTTAGCGTCTTTTTGGCTCCGCCGGTTAGCGCAGACATCCTATCGGCGCCGATTTCGCCGCTTTGATTCCAGATCGCTTCGCTAATCTTTGTATCGTAAATTTTTGCGCCCTTTAGCGCCGCACAAGCCTGCTCGTCAAAATCGCTCGCAAGCGCTCCCTGTAAGCCCAGAGCAGCCGTAAAGGTTGCAACTAAAATTTTATATTTCATTGCCGCTCCTTTTGAAATTTTATTAATCATAATTCTAACATAAAAATTTATCGTGAATTTCAAGCGTATTTGAGAAATTATGGAATTCCTAGCGGAGCCATGCGGAATTTCAAATTTTAATTAAAAGGACGAAGTACTTTGGCGATCCGCAGAATCTGGCTCGTCGGTTAAGCGGTTTCGTGGATCGCGACGAAATACTTCGATCGCCCAAAACCAAACCACGTGCCCAAAAAAATCCCGAAACGAACTCATACCACGGAAGCTGAAAAAGCGGTGGTGTAAGTCCTAAAAGCGGCAGCGTGATGCAATGCACTGCGATATTTACGACGATACCGAATGCAGCGCCCTGAAATAGCGTAATTTTAGGAAATTTCTCGGTAGCGAAGTGTGCTTAATTTTAAATTTTGCTATTGTTGCGGAGCATTAAATTTCACGCGTGCCCTTAAAGCTTGCACGGTAAAAAATCAGCAGCGCGGCGGCTAACGCGGCAAAGCCGCAAAATAGCCCTTGGTAGCTTAAATATTCAAGTGCCTTGCCACCTACGGCAGTACCGATGCCGCCTCCGAAAAATATCGCCGTGCCTATGATCCCGGAGGATAGACCTTTGGCGGAGCCACAACGAAGTGCCGCGCTTGCTAGGACGGACTGTGCGCAAACATAGCCAAATCCCAGCAAAAACGTCCCTACATATGCAGTGGCAGCAAAGCAACTCGCCAAAAGGCACAGCGCAGAAGTGGACGCCAAAAAGCCGAGGGATAGAATTTCTTTTGGCGGCAACTTCTCTTTTAAATATCTAGCAGCGTTTCCTGCCAAAAAGCAAGCGACGCCGTAAAGCATAAGGCAGGCTCCGGCAAAATTTGAACTCAAGCCCAGCTTTTTAAGCAGATAAGCGCCTATGAATGAATACGCCCCAAGCACGATTACGCCGTTACATAAAGCCAAAAAATAGCTTCTCAAAAGCGCAGCATCGCCGCGCAAGCTAGCTAGGGATTTTACGAAACTTTCGCCTCCGCTTTTCGGAGCGTCTTTGAAATTTAGCGTAAATAGTGATACGAAAGATACCGCAGACAGCGCAGAAAAGGCTAAAAATATCTCCCTCCAAGAAAATCTAGCCACCGCCCATCCGCCTAAAGCCGCACTCAGCCCCTGCCCTAAAAATACCGAGCCTAGAAATATCGCTACGATTTTTTGTCTATCCTTATCGTCATATGCATCGCCTATAACGCCGAGGCAGACGGCGATTATACCCGCTGCCGCGCATCCCGTGCAAAAACGAAATAAAACAAGCCACGCTAGACTTTTTGCAGTGGAGCAAAGAAGCGTAAATATCGCCAAAAAGAGCATTAGCAGAATTAAAATTTTACCTCTACCGTAGCGATCGCTAAGATGTCCGTATACCGGCTGAAGTAAGCCATAGGGGATCAGATATGCCGTCAAAACTGCGGAGGCGGCGCTTACCTGCACCCCAAACGTATCTGCGATGCTAGGCAGCAGTAGCGATGCGATCCAGTTATCTGCGGCAGAGATTATCCCTGAGGCGATGATTAAGAGTAGTAGTCCTTTTTTTGCAGTGCATTTTAAATTCCTAAATTTACGTAATTTTAGCCATTATAACTCTTTTGCTAGAAAATTTGGAATTTTAGCAAGCCCTGCGAATATGAGGCGGCGGACATAGATCGCTAAGTTCGCAACGGGGACACAATGCCGCGGCAAGTATAGCGCAACGGTCGGCATACAATGATGCATCTACCTTGAAGGGGCGAAGGCAGGTAGTAACGTGAGCAGTGAGTGCATGACTAGCTTATATTTATAATCCACTTTTTTCGCGTATAAAGACCTATAAGAAATAACGCAAATTTAACAATGCCACGAAGCAGGGCTATAGCATAAGGCAAATAAGGAAAGCCCTAACTTGCAACGCGAACCCTACAATAAAATTCAAAAATTCTTTAAAATTCTACGCGGATTATGATGCCTAAAAATCAACTAAAATTTTAAGTGCGCATATCCCCGTAGCGCACGCTTTTTAGCCGCGCAATCCCGCCGTTTATCACAAGTCGCGACGAGCCATTCGGACGATCTCGTGCCGCTAGGTTAAATTTAATAGCAGCGGAATTTTGAAATTTTACGAATGCAGGGATTTCAATGAGCGCTTGAAATTTTAATCCGGGGCGATGATTTTGATTTCATTCGCGCAAGATCCGCCAAAGTCCGCGCCGAAGGGATCTTGGACCGTGAAATAATGATCTATCGCGCCGCATCCGTGCCCGATCTGCTCACCCCAGCCAAGCGCCCTACGCACGAAGCCTTTGGCATGGGCAACGGCTGCAGGCAGACTAAGCCCCGCCGCCAGCGCGCACGCGATCGCGCTTGAGAGCGTGCAGCCCGTGCCGTGGGTGTTACGCGTAGAAATTTTAGGCGCGGAAAACTCATAAAATTTGCCGTTTTCGTACAAAATATCAACCGCTAAATTTCTCGAATCCTCGCCCTCGCTGCTTAGTTTAAAGCCGTCATCTAAAGGCGCTGCGGATAAATTTTGTTCAAAAGAGGGCTCCGCGCTCGCAGTTAAATTTTTGCATTCGCTAGTAAAATTTTCACTCGTGAAATTTGCGCGCTCTGTTAAACCCGCAGAATTTTTGAGCGCCCCGTTTTCGCTCGTCTTGCGCCCAAAAGCTTTAAAATTTCGCGCTGTATTCATTTCCGCCGTATCCGCATCCACCGCGCCGCAAGCCACGCTCGCAGCTGTCAGATCGCCGCCTTTTATCAAAATCGCGCCGCCGAAAAACTGCGAAATTTTAACCGCTGCGGCGCGCATATCGGCTAAGCTTAAAATTTTCATCTCCGCCAAAACCTCGGCCTCGCGCACGTTGGGCGTGATGATCTCCGCAGTGGGGGCGAGCTCGTATTTTAGCGCATGCAGCGCGCTTTGTTTCATCAAAACTCCGCCGCTAGTAGCGACCATCACGGGATCTAAGACGACGTTTTTCGCGCCGTGCCTGCTCAGGCTTTTTGCGATAGCCTCGGCAACCCTCTCATTGGAGACCATTCCGATTTTAACGGCGTCCGGAAAGATGTCGCTAAAAATCGCATCGAGCTGCGCCTCTACAAAATCTGGCGGAACGTCCAGCACGCCGAATACGCCGCGCGAATTTTGCGCCGTAAGCGCCGTAATAGCGCTCATTGCAAACATCTTATGCGCGCTGATCGTCTTGATATCGGCTTGGATGCCCGCGCCGCCGCCGCTGTCCGAACCCGCGATAGTAAGAATTTTTCTCATAAAAAGCCTTTAAAATTTTAGCGCGATTATATCGAAATTCCGCTATAATTCCACTCGGTAGATTATTTTACGGGCTAAATTTAAGTTTTCTTTATGTAGTTTTTATTATAATCTACGTTCGTTTCGTAATAACTATTACAAATACAAAATTTTAACCCAATTAGAGGAAATTACATGAAAAAAGTCGCCAGTTTGATTTTCGCAGCGTTTTTAGTTTCGGGCTGCTCCTATTTCGAAAAAAAGGAAGATAAAGGCGCGAAGCAAGGCGGTGAGACGCCTGCGCTGCCGGTAGGCGTATTTACGGCAAAATCCGCCGACGTGCCGATAATTTTAAAATTTAACGGGCAGACCGTAAGCGAGCTTGAGATAATGCTAAAGCCGCAGGTTTCGGGCACTATCGAAAAGCAGCTTTTCGAGCCGGGTCACAGCGTTAAAAAGGGCGACGTACTCTACGAGATCGACCGCTCGCGCTACCAAGCGGCATTTGACAGCGCAAACGCTAATCTGCAAAACGCCTCGGCGGACTACAAAAGAGCTAAAGCGCTAAAAGCTAGCAACACGATCTCTCAAAAGGACTTTGACACCGCAAAAGCCGCGTTTATGGTAGCCGAAGCAAATTTTAAAAGCGCAAAGATCGATCTTGACCACTCGCTTGTGACCGCGCCTTTTGACGGCATGGCGGGCGATACGCAAAAGGACGTGGGCGCGTACGTAAACGTGGGCGAGGATCTGGTGCGCCTTAGCAAATTTGATCCGATCGACGTGGAATTCGGCATCGCGGACGTCGATAGACTGGAGCTTGATGCAAATTTAAAAAACGGGCAGTGGAAGCAGCTGGGACGTCAGGTAAGCATAAATCTCGGCGGCAAGGACTACAATGGCACGCTAAGCTTCATCGATAGCGTCATCAATACAAACACAGCGTCAGTCAGCGCCAAAGCTCAAATTCCAAATCCAAACTTAGAAATTCGCCCTGGAATTTTTACTAAAGTAAGCGTCGATGGCTTTTATCAGAAAAACGGCTTTAAAATTCCTCAAGTTGCGCTCAAGCAAGATCTTAGCAACACCATAGTCTACGTCGTGCAAGACGGCAAGGTCGCTAAAAAGGTGGTCAAAATCGCGGCGCAAGATACCCGCACGGCGACGATCTCAAGCGGGCTGCAGGACGGCGATCAGATCATTTTAGATAATTTTAAAAAGATCAACGTGGGCTCCAAGGTCACTCCCGTACCCGCGAGCACCAATCCTTACGTAGCGGGACAGCCTGAAGCATCTCAGAGCAATGCGGAAAGCGGGAAATAATGTTTTCTAAATTTTTCATCAACCGCCCCGTTTTTGCCTGCGTCGTTTCGATCATCATCGTAATCGCGGGCGTTTTGGCTCTTAAAAATTCCTCGGTCGAGGAGTATCCGCAACTCACGCCGCCGCAAATCGTCGTTAGCGCTACATATAGCGGCGCGGATGCACAGACGATAGCCGACGTCGTCGCAGCCCCTCTTGAAAACGCAATCAATGGCGTTGAAAATATGATCTATATGGAAAGCTCAGCAAGCTCCTCGGGCTCTGTTAGTATCAACATATATTTTCAAATCGGCACAAATCCAGCAGATGCGAAAGTCAATGTAAACAACCGCGTCACGCCAGCTCTTACGCTACTTCCCGACGAAGTGCGTAGGTACGGCGTAACCGTCACCGAGCGTAGCAGTACGATGCTCGAAGTGCTTGCGTTTTACGATCCTAGCGAACAGATGGATGTCGTAGAGATGCAAAACTACGTAGCTATCAACGTCGTAGATGAGCTAAAGCGCGTGCCAGGCGTCGGAGACGCTCAAGCATTGGGTACGAAAGACTATGCTATGAGGATCTGGGTTAAGCCTGAGCTACTTAAGAAATTTAACGTTACGACCGCCGAGATAATCGCCGCAATAAGCGAACAAAATAGCCAATATGCCGCAGGAAAGATGGGCGAGCAGCCGATGAACTTAGGCAATCCCTACGTATATGCGATCAAGCCTGAGGGTCGTTTAAAAACCGTCGAAGAGTTTGAAAATATCATCATACGCGCGCAAAAAGATGGAAATTTCTTGCGAGTAAAAGATGTCGCCGATGTCAAACTCGGTGGCGCAAGCTACAATATCTCGGCGAAATTTAACGGTAAAGAGATGGTGCCTGTGCTTATCTTCATGCAAAGTGGTGCCAACGCCCTAGCCGTAGTTGAAGCGGTAAATAAGCGCATAGACGAGCTTAAACCAAATTTCCCAGGCGAGCTGACCTACGACGTCGCCTACGATACGACGAGCTTCGTAAAAGTATCGATCGAAGAGGTCATTCATACTTTCATTGAAGCGTTAATCCTCGTCATCATCGTTATGTATATGTTCTTAGGGAACCTTAGAGCGACGATCATTCCGACGCTTGCTGCGCCCGTATCGATCTGCGGCGCGTTTATCGGAATTTATGCCTTCGGATTTTCAATAAATTTAATCACTCTTTTCGCGCTTATTTTAGCTATCGGCATCGTCGTGGACGACGCCATTATCGTGATCGAAAACGTAGAGAGAATTCTGCACGAGGAGCCGCAGTTAAGCGTCAAAGAAGCCACTACGAAAGCGATGGGCGAGATCGTAGCACCCGTCATCTCTATCGTACTCGTGCTTTCGGCAGTTTTCGTGCCGGTTGCGTTTATGGAGGGCTTCACCGGAGTTATGCAGAGACAATTTGCCCTAACGCTCGTAGCTTCGGTGTGTTTTTCAGGTTTTGTAGCCCTTACGCTAACGCCCGCACTTTGCGCCCTGATCTTGCAAAAAAAGGAATCCGAGCCGTTTTTCTTCGTAAGATGGTTTAACAATCTTTTCGGCGTCTCGACTAAAATTTACGCCGCAGGCGTCGGCATGGTTCTGCGCCACGTGCTAATCAGCCTCGTTTTTGTAGGCATCATCATCTATGCGATGATAGAGCTTCTTAAACTTACCCCTACCGGTCTGGTGCCTAACGAGGACAAGGGCTCGATTATGGCGATGACTACGCTTCCGTCGGCATCTACTCTGCCTAGGACGGAAGCCGATCAAAATTTCATCGCAAGTATCGCCAAAAAGCATCCGAACGTAAAAGACATAACCCAAATCGCGGGATACGATATGCTAGCCGGAGCGCTCAGAGAAAACGGCGGAGCATTTTTCATAAAGCTAAAAGACTGGAAAGAGCGCCCGGGCGATGAAAATTCCAACTTCGCCATAGCCGCCGCTCTAAACGGCGAACTCTACGGCGCAGATCGCAACTCGATGACCTACGTCGTTACGCCGCCGCCTATCATGGGTCTTTCACTTACGGGCGGATTTGAGCTCTACGCGCAAAGCACGACGGGTAAAAGCTACGATGAAATTCGCGCCGATATGGACCGCGTAACCGCCAAAGCCAATCAACATCCCGCTTTAAAGCTCGTGCGAACTACGCTGGATACCGATTTCCCGCAGTATAAGCTCTATATCGATAAAGAGAAGATAAAGATGCTAGGCGTTAAGATAGCCGACATTTTCACCGTGCTAAATTCTACCATCGGGCAGTATTATATCAACGACTTTAACCTCTTGGGCCGCACGTTTAAGGTATATATCCGCGCTACGCAAGACTACAGAGACGATCCTAACGATCTAAAATCTCTCTACGTCCGCAGCGCTAGCGGCGATCTGATCCCGCTAAATTCTTTAGTTAGGCTTGAGCGCTCTTTGGGCCCCGATTCCGTTAATAGATTTAACGCCTTTCCGGCCGCGCTAATTATGGGCGAGCCAAATACGGGCTACACTTCTGGCCAGGCGATCGCCGCGATCCAAGAGGTTATAAAAGAGGAGCTTCCTAGCGGATATTCGATCGGCTGGTCGGGCTCCGCGTATCAAGAGGTCAGCGAGACGGGCAAGGGCGCGCAGGCATTCGTATTCGGAATGATCTTCGTGTTTCTGATCCTGGCGGCTCAATACGAAAGGTGGCTCATGCCGCTTGCCGTGCTTACCGCCGTGCCGTTTTCGGTATTCGGAGCGCTCGTGTTTACATATTTCCGCGGGCTGAATAACGACATATATTTTCAGATCGGTTTGCTGCTTCTAATCGGTCTGGCGGCGAAAAACGCGATTTTGATCGTGGAATTTGCGATGAATGAGCACCTAAACAACCACCGCCCTATCGCGGAAGCCGCCGTCGAGGCCGCCAAGATGAGATTCCGTCCTATCGTCATGACGAGCCTTGCGTTCGGCCTGGGCGTGCTTCCGATGGTTATCGCTACCGGCGCTGGCGCTGCTAGCCGCCACGCGCTAGGAACGGGCGTCGTAGGCGGAATGCTCGCGGCATCTACAATCGCGATCTTTTTCGTGCCGCTGTTTTTCTACCTGCTTGAAAGCTTCAACGCTTGGCTTGATAGACGCGGCAAAAAAGTCCAAACTAACGAGGTGAACGATGAAAATAAATAACGCTCTTTTAAGCGCCTTGACGATTGGAATTTTACTCTGCGGCTGCAACTTCAAGCCTGTTACGCCGCAAAAGCAGACCGGCTTTAAGGCGGATTACGCGAGCACGAATGTTAGCACGCAGTGGTGGAAAAGCTTCAACGATCCGCAGCTAAACGCCCTGATCCAAAGCGCGCTGGAGCAAAATTCCGACCTGCAAACCGCGCTGAATAACGTCGAGTACGCACGCGTAAATTTAGGACTAAGCAAGCTTGAATACCTGCCGAACGTAAATTTAAGCGGCAGTGCGGTGCGCCAAAATAATTTCGGCAACCAGCCCGATCGCAACTCTCACGGCGCGTATCAGATCGGCGCCGTGCTAAGCTACGAGATCGATCTTTGGGGGCGCGTGCGCAATAGCGTGGATTCAGCGCGATCGCGATTTAATGCGACGAAATACGACTACGAAACCGCCAAAAACACGATTACTAGCACGGTTGCGACGACCTATTTTACGCTACTAGCGTTAAAGCAGCAGGAGAAAATTTTAAAAGATAGCCTAAAAAGCTATCAAGATACGCAAAACTACCGCAAAAAGCAGCTCGATGCGGGCGCGGTTAGCGAGATCGTATTTTATCAAGCCAAAGCTGCGGTGCAAAGCGCCGAGGCAAGCCTCATAAGCGTGCAAAATCAGCTCTCTGCGGCGCAGACCTCGCTAAATATCCTAACAGGCAAGAGCTACGATGAAATTTTACGCGGCACGGCGCAGACCGCCGCGAAAATGCCTAGCGCTCCGCAGATCCCAAGCGGAATCCCAAGCGATGTGATCCTGCACCGCCCGGACGTCGCAAGCTCGCTCGAAAATCTGCGCGCAAGCAACTTCTTAGTGGGCGTCGCCAAGGCGGGCTACTTCCCTACCTTCTCGCTTACGGGCTCGGCAGGATATGCAAGCGGCGAGTTTGACAGGCTGTTTACAGCAAGCGCAAGCACGTGGAATATAGGCGGCTCGCTCGTAGGACCGCTGCTTGACTTCGGCCGCCAAAAAAGGCGCGTAGAGCTTGCAAATCTGGATCAAAACGCAAGCTTCATCGCATACGACAAGGCGCTTAAAACCGCTTTCGGCGACGTTCGCGACGCGCTTGTAGGCGTGCAAAACGCCAAATTAAGGCAAGCAAGCCTCACCGATCTCGTCGCTTCGCAGAGCAAAATTTATTCAAACGCCTCAAGCAGGTATCAGGCGGGCTACAGCGACCATCTGGAGTTTTTGGATTCACAGCGAAACCTGCTTAGCGCGCAGCTAAATAAAGTGCAGGCAGATCTTGACGTGCTAAGCGCGACGGTAAACGCCTACAAGGCGCTCGGCGGCGGCTTTAGCATAGAAGATAGCGAAATAAAGGCGCTTATCGGCGCCGAGCAGGACGTGCAGCCCGATATGTCCACCTTCCCGAAGGATAGAATTTTTAATTAGCTTTATAAATTTACGGGCAGCGCGAAATTTTAAAATACCCGTAAATTTAAAGCGCAGCTCGGCTTTTACGGCGCAAGCGGATCGTTTAAAAAATCTGCTTGCGCTTTTTAAATTTAGCCCTGCGGCGGGCGGCAAATCCAAATTTCAAAGATAATCTAAATTTTAAAATGGCCGCAGCAAGGTAAAATCGCCGCTCGACCAGAAAACACAAAGCGGCCTGGCTTAGCGACGTGATAGAATTTAAAGCAGCACGGCGGAATTCTAATCGCTGCAGAAAAATTCCAAGTAGCGCGATAGAATTTCAAACGCTGCGGCGAAATTCCAAGCGTCGCGTTTTAAATTTAAAGGCGAGCGGTTGCGCGCCGAAAAGGAATTTGGCAAAATTTTAGATTTTCGCTATAATCGCGACTTTTAATTTAGATGGGTGTCCGAGCGGTTGAAGGAGCACGCCTGGAACGCGTGTAAAGTGCAAGCTTTCGAGGGTTCGAATCCCTTCCCATCTGCCATGATCTTAAAATTTCATCCCCGCAAAACTCTAAAATTTCGCTTTTCAACTCGGCGCAAATTTTATAAATTTAAAGCCAAAATTCCACCCTCGCCGTAAATCCTACGATCAAAGACAAAATTTCCTCCGCCGAAAATCAAACCCGAAAGCCACCTAAATTCTATCTCTGCGCCCGCTATTTACCGATATTGCGCTAAAATTCCTTTTAAATTTTACTTTAAAGGAGAGAAAAATGAGTGAAGAAAAAAGTTGCGCCTGTGCGCATGCCAAATCCCAAAACGTAACCGACGCGCCCGGCAACAACACCGTATTTATGATCTGGCGCTTTGGTGCGGGCAAGACCGCCTGCAAAAAGGCTTTTGAGAGTCTTTGCGCTCTGGTGATAAATTTAAACAAAACCGCCGTTACGAGATTCGGCGCGGCTAGCGAGACGAGCTGCGTGCTCGGCGTGGGCTTTGAGGCATGGAAAATGCTCGGCTTGCCGAAGCCTTTGCCGAAAGAGCTAAAAAATTTTGAAGAGATTAGAGGTGACAAGCACGCTGCGCCCGCTACTGGAGGCGATATCCATATCCACATCAGAGCCGCAAATCAAGCCGTTTGCTACGATATGGCAAGCGAGATCAGAGCCGCGCTGAAGGATGTCGCGACGTGCGAGGAGGAGATCTGCGGCTTTAAATACTACGACGGGCGCGCTATCATCGGCTTTGTGGACGGCACCGAAAATCCGCAAGGCGCAGATCGCGACTTTTTTGCTAAGGTAGACGACGAGGATGCCGTATACAAGGGCGGCAGCTATCTTTTCGTGCAAAAATATATCCACGATATGAGCGCATGGAACGCCGCGGGCGTCGCCGAGCAGGAGCGCGTCATCGGACGTAGCAAACAAAACGACATCGAGATGAGCGAGGAGATAAAACCTAGCAACTCGCACTCCGCCGCAGCCAACGTCGGCGACGATAAAAAGGTCGTGCGCGACAATATGCCGTTTATGCAGGGCGGCGAGACGGGAACCTACTTCATCGCCTACGCAAGCACCTTTAGCACGCTGGAGTTAATGCTTGAGAGCATGTTTATCGGCCGCCCGCGAGGCAACTACGACCGCCTACTGGATTTCAGCACCGCAAAGACGGGCGCGCTGTTTTTCGCTCCGACCTTCGATATGCTTGAGGCTTACGATGCGGGCTAAATTTAAAGTGCTTTAAAATTTAAAGACGCGCGATGTTTTGCGATCTAAGCCCGTATCAGAGCAGACGCTGTAAAGAGATCATAGAAAATAGAGCCGTAAACAGCGAAAATATCAGTGGCTTACTGGAGTTTATAAGTGCAAAATTTAAGGTTCGTCCTATCAGCGCGTTTTACGGCGCGGGCAAGAACTCGGCGTGGCTTAAGATCGTGCTTCGCTTCGATAAAGACGCCGCAAAAATCACCGATAAAAAGTGCATCGAGCGCTATCTCGCCCGCACGCCGCTTTTCGAGAAACTAAACGGGCTAAGGAATTTTTATATCTCGATCGAGTCCTTCGAGTCGCAGATCCGCACCGATCTGATCCAAGGCGCCGTAGAGGAGCTGCTGCGAAACCGAAGCGAGCTTTTAGCGCCGCTTAAAATTTGGTATATCGCAGCGGTGTCCGACGCGCCCGTAGTTTTTTTATTTCACGAGACAAGACGCGGCACGCCACGAAGGGGGCGGAAAGATAGAGCGGCTGATAAGAAATTTTATAGAGAAAGCGCAAGACGCCAAATACCTGAGTCACATGAAATTTAAGCTATATTTTGACAGCAAGGAGTTCGTGGATCTTGAGTGCGGCGGAAATTTGTTCTATTATTTTAAATAAAATTTTGCAAAGGAGCGAAAATGGATGCGAAGCTTTACAGAAGGTAACGCGGCTCTCGCGAGGGCTTGAGGAGGGTGGCGTGCAGAGCCTAAAAGCAGCAGTAGAGGGCGAAAGCGACGAGGTTAGCAAGACGCAAGCTCGCGTGATCTTAGGCGAATACTTCGTGATGAAGGGCGAGCCCGCGCAGGCCAGGGAGCATCTAGGCCCGTGGCGCAAGACGCCGAGCGACTGCGAGATCAATATGACGATCTGCTGGACGATGAAATTTGCAGAGCCAATATGCTTTTGGATATGATCGAGCGCTTCGAGTTTTTGGCGGAGTAAAACCGCTCGCGATATGCGGCGGCACAGTAAGCGTCGCGGCGGCGATAAAATTTTAAGATCGGAGCGAAATGCCAGACTACTCATTTGAAACCATAGAGCAAATGCTGCTAAAATGCGTAGCCGAGGGTGGCGAGCCAGAGCTCGGATTTCGCCTACGCGGCGCAGAGTATATGATCATCGCCTATGTGGATCGCTGCTCGTTTCAAAGGTGCGCGGACGAAGCGGGCGCAAACGCAAGCGGCGAACGGTATTTCGCCACGCTGCGAGAGCTCTGCGGCGCGCCGCAGATAGACGGGTGCTCGCTAAAAGAACTCTGGAGCGAGACGGATGATTTTTACTGCTTTGATTTCGAGCTGTGAGGTCTCGAAATTTCATGCGGCGATGCGGCAAGCGTACGCGGTGCCGATACGCGGCGCGGACGAATTTTAACGAAATAAAATTTTGAAAGGACGCAAACAGGCTCTGCTTGGGATGGCCTCGCTAAAGCGTGCGGCGCGAACGGCAAATTTAGCGCCGCAAAACGCTCGAGCCGCTAGCGATAAAATTTTAAAACGAGAGTAAATTTAATGAAAAATTTTAACGATGAGCCACGGAGGTCGCAGCAGCCTGAACAAAACGGCGCCGAGCGCCGAAATCCGCCGTAATTTGATAATAACCCCCTCATCGTCAAAGACTACAACATCGTGGTATTCTTTATTTATAACCTATTCTTCGCCCCCTTGGTGGTACCGGTGTTTCTATATATAGGGGATATTTTTCCATACTATACGCCGTTTATTCCTGTAGTATTCGCCGTCGTGTCCTATCTCAACAGCGCCCATACGCGCTTTGTTCATTTGACGAATAGGAGCATCCACTACGTCAATAAAGGCAAAATCACGAAATCTATAAAATTTGATGAGATATCGCTCATAAAGCTCACCGCCACGCCACTATTCGGACATATCGTGCCCGCTAGAAATTCCGCAGGTATTGTGTTTTCGTTCATCGTGATAGCCGTCGCGTTTGCCGGATTTTTACAAAGCCTTAGAGGATTTATAATTTTTATGATGAGCGAAACGGACTTTGAAAGAGTTTGCCGCTACATGCTGAAAGAGCGGCAGATCAGCCCGTCAAAATTTCAAAAGCAGTTTGTGATATTTCAATGAAAGAGCCTATTAAGCGATATCGGCGTTAAATTTAAAAAGTCGTTTCGACTCCTTAAATTGATTGCAAGTTAAATTTGGGCGTAAATTTTATAATTTCGCATACGCTAAAATTTTACAGCGCGGTACGAAATTTTAAGGAGCGTGGCGTGAAATTTGAAATTCCGCAAAATGCCGTAAATTTCAGAAAATTTCACAAAATTTTGCGGAGCCCTGAAATTTGAAAAGCTCCGCAAATTTAGCTCACGCTACCACCGAATGCCCGCTTCCAGCCAAAACTGCCTGCCCGCCTCATAGACTAGATCGAGCGAGGTGTCGCTGCTAAGTCTTGCTTTGTTGCGCTTATTTAGGACGTTGTAAATGTCTAAATTCGTAAAAAATTCCACCTCGCCCGCCATCTTTTTAGCGTATCCGATGCGCGCATCCCAGCTGTAGCTTTTGCCGAGATTTACCTTTTCGTATTTATCGTATCTAGCAGGATACTTGCCCGCAGGCGTCCTGCCGGTGCGAGCGATCGCTTCTTGCGAGCCTTTAAACGAGAGGAAGTTATTCACGCTGATACCGTAGCTTGGAATTTTCGTGATGATGTTTAGGCTCGCAGTCCAAGGCCTAGCATAGTCCTGCGCCGGAAGCTCCGATAACCTCATCAGCCTGCCGTCGTATTCGACAATCTTTTCATCTTCGAGCGTTTCTCTATCAAGCGATATGTCATAAAGGGTGTTGTTCGTTTTCATCTTGATGTGCTCAAAGCCCAGCTCAAAGCCATTTAGCGTACCGAAGGCCTCATAATCATCAATCGTTTTAACGCCGAAGGTTAAAATTTTATTTTCGCTTCTGCCGTCATTAGTAAAGGTTTGATAGTTGTTTTGGTAGTTCGGATTCGGCGCTAGACCTAGATCTCTTCGCGTAGATTTGATGATCTGATCCCTGCCCTTGCGGCTTACATATTTGCCGAAAAACTCGAAATTCCCGAGCTTTTGCTTTGCCCCGAATACCAGCTCATCCTCATAAGGCACCTTTAGCTCATTAAATTTAGTTAGAGACGGGTCTTTTGGCAGTTGCGTCCAGTTTTGCGTATAGGCATTGCGTGGACGCGTGTAGGTAGTGGCAAGACCCTCTCGACCTTCTCTTAATTTATAGGTAAAGAGATTGCGTCCGTAGTAGCGGTTTGCGCCGAAGCTAAGAATCGAATCGCCGTCGCCAAAAATATCGTAGTAGCTGTTAAATCTCGGCGCCGCAGTCGTTTGCTTCATATAATCATCCCTATTTAGTCTTACGCCCGGTCGCAAAGTAAGATCACCGATTTTTATCTCATCCTCCAGATAAACCGCCAAGCTCTTCATATCTACCTTAGTATTGCCCTTGTAATAGCTTTTTCGCGTAAAAAACTGACCGCTTCTACCACGCCTCGCAAAAGAATCATCTATAGAGCAGAGCTCGTCATTCGGATCGCAATCATGTACGCCCGCAGGTAGCGGTGCTATTCCGCCAGCGGTCATAAATTCTTTTCTTACGTTAAATTTAGCCTCTTGCTTTTTAAACTCAAAGCCCGTGATAAATCTATGCTTGCTGCCGCCGAGATCAAATTCGTTAAACTCCAGATCTCCGTTGTATGAAAAGCTCTTTTGCGTCTGATCGAGATCCCCAAAGCCGCCCTCTATCGCCGAAGCATCGTAAATTTTACTACCCCAATTCTTTACGTTTGAGTATTGCCAAGCCCTGTAGTATTCATTCTCCGCATCGCGAGAGCTCTCGAGCTTGCTGTAGGATAAAATTTGATTGAACCTAGCGAAATCGCCATCGTAGTCGGCTTTAAGCGCTAAATTTAAACCTCCCGATTTCATATCTGCGTATGAATCCTTGATATGGTCGTTAAACATCTTGTTTCGCTCGGGCGCGTAGGTTACGCTAGGCGTGATAGTTAGGCGGTCGGTCGCATACCAGAGCGCTTTTAGGAAGTAGTTGTCAATATTTCGCCTCTGAACTCGCTCGGTGATGGTCGTATCGGCGTTGTATCTTCTGTCGTAGGCCTTGAGCGGAATTTTACTTCTAGTGTTGGTGTAGCCGAACATCAAGCCCAGATCCTCTGTAACGGTGCCCTCTAAATTTAACCTCGTGATCCACTTATCAAATCTCGGCTGATTTAGTGGCGTAGCGGAGTTTTCAAAGCTCTGTTCATCGCCGTAGATATGGTATCTAGTCCAACTATCCTCGGTGTGCTGCATCGAAAACTTGCCGTGAAAGCCCGCGCGCGGATCTCGCGTCTTAGCCTCCACTACGCCGCCGGTAAATCCGCCGTATTTTGCCGAGACGCCGCTATCGTGCACCTCGACGCTTCGTAAAAAATCGCTATCGATCGCCATACCTTGCGAGACGGAATTCATCGTATCAAACGCCGAGAAGCGCGTAGGATTGCCGCCGGGGTTTCTAGCGGGATCGAGATCGTTATTCATATTCGCGCCGTCGAGCATAAAGTTATTTTGCCAATACTTCGCGCCGTTGATACTGATGTTTGCGGGGCTGATCTCGCCGAGCGTCGTGCTCTGGCGATTTGTGGAGCTGAATTGCACGTTTGGATTGGTGCGCAAAAGCTGCACGAAGTCGCCGTTGCCGCTAGGCATTGACTCGATCATCGTCCTGCTTATCTTTTGCGTACCGCCGTAGCTATCGCCGACGCTCGTCAGGCTAGAGTCGATGTTGCCGACGACGACTATTTCAGGGAATTTATAACTATTTATCGTCGCAGCGGAGCTCTGCGCGCCTGGGTTTTCTTTGGTAGAAACGCTCCTTGTTGCGTTATTTCCAGACGAATCCTGCGCGATGCTTAGACCGCAAAGGCACGCCGCGACTATTAAGGAGCGTGCAAGCCCCCCCCCGCAGCGATTTTGAGTAAATTTCTCGCCTTTTACGGAAGCGGAATAATTGCGGCCTGCGCCGCTTTTACATGGCTTACAGGCCCAAAAACCGACAATCATTTTTTCTCCTTTTTTGAAAATAAAAATTAAGACTGAGGAAATTTAGCCAATAATATTTTAAATTTCAATAAAAGTGATAACAATTATACGACTTATGCAAACAATAGAAAAAATGTAACAAAATAGCGGTATATCGGCGAGATAAATCTATTCCAAAATAAAATTTATCTAAAATCTATGCGCGATGCAGATAGATTTAATTGAGCTTTATTCTTGAGTTCGTTTTTAAATTGTATAAATTTACGAAGCCGAAATTTGCCGTGCAAGCGCCGTTAAATTTAAACGCGCTTAGTAAATTTTCCCGAGTAAAATTTAAAGACGCCGAGCCCGTTAAAATTTCGGCGCATTTATCCTCACGGTTTCATCGGTGTCAAAAATATATGTCTGCGCCGCCTCCGCGATATCCTTCGGCGAGATGGAATTTATGATCTTTTCAAAGGTCTTAAAATCGGCGATCTCCTCATTCCAAAGCGCGTATTTTACGAGCGCGTCATTCCAAAACTCGGGGCTTTCGCGAGCGATGCGAGCCATGATGATCTGAGATTTTTTAAAATTTTCAAGATGTCGCGCTACGTCCGATCCGCCGCCTGCGATCTCTGCAAAAATTTCTCTAATTGCGGATAAAATTTGATCCGTATTTTGCGGCGCGCAGGAAAACGAAATATGAAGGCTAGAGTGCTCATACGGGATGCGGCTTAGGCTCGAAGCGACCGAAAAGCCGTAAGTACGCCCCTCGTCCTCTCTGATGCGCTCTCTAAGGGCCTCCTGAAGCACCGAAGCTAGAGCGGAAATTTTAATTGCGTTTTCAAGCGAGTGCGGAGCGGATCTGTTTATCGCGGTAAGCGCAACGTCGCTTCTAGGGGAGTTTTGATAGTTGCGCATAAAGACATGCCGTCCGCTTAAGCTGCGAATTCCATCGTCTTTAAAATCCTCGCGCTCATTGCGAGCAGGCAGGTTCGCCAGATATTTTTTTATGAGGGCTTCGGCGTCTTTTAACTCAAAATCGCCGCTAAGCACGAAAGTGTAGGAAGCGGCGTTGCTAAATTTATCATAGACGATCTTTTTTAACTCTTCCGCGTTAAGCGCTTTGATCTGCGCGGCGCTTAGCGGGCGCATTCGCGCATTGCCGCCGTAAAAAAACTCGCTAAATTCCCTGCTAAATTTATACCCGGGCAGCTTTTCGTTTCGCCCAAGCTCATCGAGCGATTTTATCTTTAAATTTTGCAGCGCTTTCTCGTCCGTGCGCGGAGAGCTAAGCTCTAAGTTTATCGCTTCCAGCAGCCATTTTAGATCCTGCGAGCCGCAGCTTCCGTAAAATCCGTGAGAGAATGCGGAGATATTTTTGCGGTAATTCACCTGCCGCCCGCTTAAAATTTGCGAAATTTCATAATTGTTAAACTCGCCCGCGCCGCTTTCGTTTGCAAGCATTGCGGCAAAACTGCCGAGCCCCGGGTGCGCCAGATTGGACATCCCGCCCCTGCTTACCGCAGCGAACGAGATGAAATCCTTGCGCGTCTTAAGCGGCTTTAAGATCACGGTCGCGTTATTTTCAAGCAGGTAGGTATAAAATTTAAATCTCGGCTCAAAGCTTTTGCTTAAAATTTTGCCCTCCGGCAGGCTTTTAGAAACCAAGCTATCCGGTAGCTTTTTATGCGCGGCATGCGTATTTATCGCCTTAGCGCCGCTTTGCAGCTTCTTAAATTTAGCCTCATCCAGATTATATCCTGAGCCGCTAAAGACGCTTGCGTGCACCTCGCTTAGATCCGTAAGGCGCCTAAATTCTAAATTTAGCTCCTCTAGGCTGATCTCGCGCAGCAATTTTACCTCCAAATCACGCTGTTTTGCGGCGCTAGGCAGAACGGCTCCCGATTTTACGGCATGAAGAATCTCTCTTGCAAAAAACGCGGAATTCGCGCTTTTTTTGCGTTCGAAGGTGCTGTGCCGCGAGCTGATCAAGGCATCCTTCGCAAGGGCGAAATCGCGCGCATCAAAGCCGCTATCTCGCAGGCCTTTGATTAGCCCAAGCGCCTGCGAGATCGCGCCGTCAAAGTCTCCGCCCAAAACGGCGACGTCGAAGTTATAGATCGTTTTTTGAAACTGCAAATTCGATCTGGAAAAATTAACTCGCAGCAGCGCGCCTTCGCTAGCCTTCGCTCGCTCGTAAATCGTAGAAATAAGGCTTGAGATAAGCTCACTTTTTAAAATTTTTCTTGCATTCGCCTCGCTATTTGGTGACGCAAATTCCTCCCAAAATGAAATTTTGACGGAATTTAGCGACATTTCATTCGTATCGTAATTGTAAATTTTCAAACCCTGTCTCGGTGGAATGCCCATATCCGGGCGGGCGTAGGAGTTTGTATTTTTAAGAGGCGAAAAATTTTGCTCTAGCAGTTTTAAAATTTTATCCCTTTTAAAATCGCCCACGGCTATAAATTTCATAGATCTGGGCTGGTAAATTTTTTGATAAAGCTCCTTGATCCGCTGCGCGCTTACGGATTTTACGACCGCCATATCGCCGATCGGCGCACGATCAAAATACGCGCTGCCGCCGTAAAGCTCCTCATCCATCCGCTCGTAAAGCCTCGCGATCGGCGTATCGCGGCTGCGCGCCTCCTCGATTATGACGCCTCTTTCTTTTACGAGCTCTAGCGGATTAAACTCCACTCCGTCCGCAATCGAAGCAAAAATTTTAAAAACGTCCTTTAAATTTTCTTCGCTAACGGCGATGTTAAGCGTGTAGATCGTGCTGTCGTAGCCCGTCTGCGCATTTACGTCGGCGCCGAATTTCACGCCCAGACTCTGCAGCTTTTTGATAAGCTCGTTTTTACTAAAATCGCGGCTTCCGTTAAAAGACATATGTTCTATGAAATGCGCAAGCCCGCGCTCATTAGGGCTCTCATCGATCGAGCCCGCATCCACGATGAGATAAAAAACGGCGGAATTTTTAGGCACGGAATTTTCTAAAATATAGTATCTAAGTCCGTTTGGCAGCGATCCTCGCAGGACGGCTTCGTCCCACTCAAGCGCAAAAGCTCCCGCACAAAGCAGTAAAAATAGTAAAATTTTTCGCATTTAAGCCCTTTATTTTCTAGTAAAATTCGCTTGCAGATATTTTTGCAGACTCTTCTCTTTCGGCTTATCAATCTGCCTGCCTGCGCCATTTTTTGGATTTGCTCGCTTCGACTCGTTAGCCTGCGATATCTCTTAGATCCGCCTACTTTTAACCCGCCTGCTCGCTGCGCTAGTCCCGGTCTGATCGCGAGCGTATCGGTTCTAGGCTTGCGCTGTGCGGCTTCTATCGTTTATTTTATCGCGGAAGTCTGCAGGCACATTTGATCTTGATCTACACATCCGCGCGGCGACACGGCAGTACGGCGGGCGCGCTCGCGCAAGATAAATTTTGAAATTTACTTGGACTCTGGCTAAATTTAAAAAGCGCAGGTCGGTAAATTTTAAAATTTTACGCCGAGCGCGGCGGACTGCTAAGCTTTGAAATTTCATGGCTAAATTTCGCAATTATCTTTCACAGTCGCTTTTATGTCCAGACGGACAAACATTTAAATTTGACATCGCCCTATTCTCGCTACGCGCTGTTTTAGCACGTATCGATCAAACAAGCCACTGACGCGCAATCTTGACTTATTCGCCACATGCCATTCTGGCTTTCCGCCTATAAACACACCGCCCCGAACTGCCGTTTGCTACAGGATAAAATTTTAGCCTAAAGAGCATTAAATGAAAATTAGTATAAATAAAATGTAAAATTTTGAAGTTAAAATGGAATTTCGGATTAGATTAAAATGGCCGGGAGATAGGGATTCGAACCCCAGGAGGCTTTCACCTCAACGGTTTTCAAGACCGCCGCTTTCGACCGCTCAGCCATCTCCCGATTAAGGGCGGGTAGACCCCGCCGAAAGTTCGCGCAGATCAAGACCCGCACGTGCAATTTATTCGGTTTTTTCTCCGACCCACTCGGCGCCGTTGTGAACCTTTTCTTTGGTCCATTGAGCCGCGTTGTGCGAATCCTCTTTTACGCCGTGCCAAGTATTAGAGCACCCGCTAAAAACCATCAATGCCAAAAGAGCCGCTAGTATGTATCTCATAATAACTCCTTTTTAGGATCTGGAGGCGACACCCGGATTCGAACCGGGGATCAAAGCTTTGCAGGCTCATGCCTTACCACTTGGCTATGTCGCCACGCCGGCTTATTAGGTGGTGCCCGGAGCCGGACTTGAACCGGCACGGAAAAAATTCCGAGGGATTTTAAGTCCCTTGCGTCTACCGATTCCGCCATCCGGGCACGTTTAATACAAAACAGAATGTAAAATGGAGCGGGAAACGAGAGTCGAACTCGCGACATCAACCATGGCAAGGTTGCGCT
>ERZ773004.34-NODE-34-length-88814-cov-5.630809_pt1 | contig 88814 bp, 99 predicted proteins | sample MGYA00580667_ERZ773004 | MGnify/ENA primary metagenome ERZ773004 (study PRJEB29015, sample SAMEA2737963) | human oral metagenome | biome: human oral; feature: human-associated habitat; material: dental | place: China | collected 2123 ... | reverse complement strand
TTTCTTCTTTTCCATTTACATAGTTCTTACCATTGTATTGTCCATTAGCGTATTTACCATTTACGTAGTAATGCTCTCCATCTCCATCTATTCCCCATCCTGTATATTTTCTCCCATCTTTGAAGAAATACCAGTCACTTCCATCATCATGCCAGCTATTTGCTAATTTATTGTTTCTGTAAAATAGATTGTTTGAATATCCATCTTTTATACTTTCTTCTTTTCCATTTACATAGTTCTTACCATTGTATTGTCCATTAGCGTATTTGCCATTTACGTAGTAATGCTCTCCGGCATTATCTTTACCCCAACCTGTGTATTTTCTCCCATCTTTGAAGAAATACCAGTCACTTCCGTCGTTATACCACCAGTTCGCTAATTGGTTGTTACTATAAAATAGGTTATTTAAATATCCATCTTTTATACTTTCTTCTTTCCCATCTACATAGTTTTTACCGTTATATCGTCCGTTGGCGTATTTCCCGTTTACATAGTAATGCTCTCCAGCATTGTCTTTACTCCAACCTGTATATTTTCTCCCATCTTTGAAGAAATACCAGTCACTTCCATCATTATACCACCAGTTTGCATAATTACCGTTTACAAAGTAACGTGTTCCCGAGTTATCTTTTCCATACCCCGTATATTTTCTCCCATCTTTGAAGAAATACCAATCTTGACCATCACTATGCCACCAGTTCGCTAATGTGTTTGAATGATAAAATAATTGTCCTTTATATTCTGCTTGGGCTTCATTCCCAGAAACTTCTCCTATCGCAAACGGTGTAGCTAAAACCGCTAGCGCTCCTATTCCTAATTTCATATGCTTTCTCATAATCGTTCTATCTCCTACTCTAACTATTACTTTTTTCTCTATCAATGCATCTTATATTATACCACCTTTCCTATATATACTTCGTTACAAGTTAATTACAATTAAAAGAGAGATAAGTTACAATTCCTTATCTCTCTTTTAATTATTACTCATAATATGTTTTCTTCCACTCAAATCCTTTTATTAATCCAACTAATGTTCCCATACCATAACATACATGAATTAAAAACAATAATATCGGTATTAATAATAATGTAAAATTAAATTTATTATTTATAATTGTCGTCAACATAATCATTAACGTAAATAATAAATATACTCCACTTAATAACCATATAAATACCTTTGTAATAGGAATCATTAATAGACTAAAAATAATTGCTAAAACAAAAACTAATGGGACAAAATGGAAAATAGATAAGCATTTACGCTCTACATGGGATGTAAGACCAATCCAATAACCATTAGAATACTTCTGCTTCAACATTTTTTTTAGTGTTGGGCGGATATATTGATAAGATACTATTTCAGGAGTATATCTTATCTTATAACCATGTTTTCGAATTCTATAATGAATTTCATTGTCTTCTGTTCTAACTAATTTTTCATTTAGCAATCCTACTTTTTCAAAAACATCTCTTTTATACATTCCGTGGAAAATCGAGTTAACATATTTAGCACCTTCAGATTTCCTATAATCGGCTATACTACTTCCGAACATATTTTCTTCAACTAAATGAAGTGTTTTTGAAAAATCATCTGTAGTTTCTACTATAGTAGGTCTTCTACCCCCAGAAATATCTTCCCCTGACTGAATTACTTCCACATTTTTTTCTATGAAGTTTTCTGAAATTTTTGAATGTGCGTCTACTTTTAAAATAACATCACCAGAAGCATTTTTTACTCCTAAGTTAAATCCACTTGGTTGTGTTTTTTTAAGATTGTCTAATACTTTTACACTATAAAACTCTTCATCACTGTCTCTGAAAGTCTCCATAATTTTTTTACTACTATCCGTAGACATAGCATTTATAAGTATTATTTCTATTAAACTATGTGGATAAGTCTGTTTTTTAAAATCATCTATTAGTCCTGGTAAATATTTCTCCTCATTAAATGCACTCACTACCACCGATACTAACATACTCTTCACCTCATCAAAAAGCAAGCTAGATTAAATCTAATCTAGCTAAACTTGTATTATCCATCTTTTCTACCTAATTTTTCATTAGCCGCGAACATTATACTAGCTATTGATTCGCCCCAATACGGTGCTGTTGCGTAGTTAACGTTCATTCCTCCAGCTTTATTTCCAAGATAAGCTCCACGAGCAGGATATGTTGATTTTGATAAATACTTTTCATTAATCCAACGTGCTGCACCTAAAATACCAGCATCAACATCATCAAACTTAGTAGCAGCATTATATGGATTGTTATCATAAGCTGAAATACCAAAGAAGTTATTTTTATCTCTAGCAATCTTACTTCTTCCCCACGCACTTTCTAAAGCACTATGCGCAACTAAGTACAATGCATTAACACCATATTTTTCTTCAGCAGCTTTGAATGTAGCTCCTTTTCCAGCTAATCTACTGTCATTTGCACCCATTAGACTATATAATCTGTTTAAATCCGCTGCTGTATAATTTGTTTTTGATTTTAAATTGCTGAATTGGAATGGATGATTCAATTTAAAAGTTCCAAAATTAATTCCATCTGCTGAATAATAAGATTTCCCTACTACCATATTTGAATTATGATATGCAACCATTACTTTGCTATATTGTGAATATCTGTGATAGACATATTTACCGTCACTAACATAATCTGGAATAAATGTAGTGCTAGAATTTACCGCTTGAACTTGCGATGGATTTACATATCCTGTTAATCCTGCTACTTGAACTGGAATTCTTCCCCCCACACTAGCTCTATTATCTTTAAATAAAATTGTATCTTTAGATACATGTGATAAAATATTTCCACTAGCATCATATACTGGAATATATAGTGACACTACTTTATAGTACCCAGAGTATGCATTATTTTGCACCCAAGCACCACTAGGCCCTACATAATAACGACCATTGTCTACCCAACTATTAGTCGCCATCTTTCCATTTGAACCTACCCAGTAGTCCCCTATCCATGTGTTTCTCTTGTAAACTCCATTTTCTCCTAGGTAATACCACGCTTTGTACGCATTATCATATATCCAACTTTTTACTACCATTTTCCCATCTGAGCCTAAATAGTAATCTCCTGCCCAGGCATTTTTTACCATTTGCCCTTGATTATTATAGTAGTACCATGATCCTCCATTTGATACCCAGCCACTTTTCTTCTCTTCTGGCTTCTTGGCATTTCTTTCCCATAGTCCATCTTTTCCTACATAATAGTTGTTATTATCTACCCAACTATTTGTTGCCATCTTTCCATCTGAACCTAAGTAGTAGTCTCCTACCCAGGCATTTTTTGTTAGGTTCCCTTTGCTATCGTAGTGATACCACGCACCTGATTTTTGTGTCCATCCTGGTCTTTGGGCATCCTTCACCCATAGCCCGTCAGCCCCTACATAGTACTTATTGTTATCTACCCAACTGTTTGTTGCCATGCGTCCATCGGCTCCTACCCAGTAGTCCCCTACCCACGCATTTCTTTCCATTTGGCCTTGATTATTGTAGTAATACCATGTGCTTCCGCTTTGAATCCATCCTGTCTTCTTGGCATTTCTTACCCATACTCCATTACTTCCTACGTAATAGTAGTTGTTATCCACCCAACTATTTGTCGCCATGCGTCCGTCGGCTCCTACCCAGTAGTCTCCTACCCACGCATTTCTTTCCATTTGACCTTGGCTGTTATAGTAGTACCATGCACTTCCGTTTTGAATCCATCCTGTCTTTTTAACATTCTTAACCCATAGTCCATCATGGCCCACATAGTAGTTGTTGTTGTCTACCCAACTATTTGTTACCATGCGTCCATCAGCTCCTACCCAGTAGTTTCCTATCCAGGCATTTTTTGTTAGACTTCCGTTTGCTTTATAGTGATACCATGTGCTTCCATTTTGTACCCAACCTTGGGCTGCTTGCGCTTCGTTTCCTGAAACTTCCCCTACTACGAACGGGGTCGCTAGGACTGTTAAAAATCCTAACCCTAATTTTATATTGTTTCTCATAATCGCTATATCTCCTAAATCAATTATTACTTTATACTAATTTTTTAACTTATTATTAAATTCGTTCATTCTTCAATCATATAAAATTATAACATACTCTATCCCCTAACCCTTTTACAATTTGGTTACAAATAACCTCCACTATAAAATGTTATTAACAATAGTACTTAAAGCATATTTTATTTAATTTTATAGAGTATCTTTTTTAATTATATTAAAAAAAGAATACGAATTTATTACTCGTATTCTTTCAATATTTCTTCTAATTTTTTATAATCTTTAACACTATCAATTTCGTAGATGCTATTCGATTCTAATTCTTCGACATAAACATCTAACTCATTAATATTGTCTTTAACCATATTATCCCAATATAAATTTATAAAATCTCCACTATTATATGCTTTGTCTATAAACCCAACAATTTTCTCAGCTGTAGGTTTATCCCAAAATGATACTCCACTCAATATTCTACCAGCTTTACTATCGACTATAATATCTTGAACTTTATAATCATCTCCATAAAGAAGGAACCATTCATTTTCACAATCTTCACGATAAACGCTAAAATATGTAGAACGTGTTACATCTGTTCTAAACATATTTTTAAATAAATAATTATCCGCATCTATTACATAACTATCTGCTAAATAATCTTTTACTAAATATAACGAATAAAAGTTATTATATTCTGCATATTTATCATTCAATACTAGTTTTACATTATATTTCTCTTTTAAATAATCAAATTGTTCATGTAGATATCCTACTACAATTATAATTTCATCTATTCCTTTTTCTTTTAAATATTCTATTTGGTATTCTACCAACGGCTTATCTTTTACTTTGATAAGTGCTTTCGGCGTGTTGTTAGTCATAGGTCTAAGCCTAGTTCCTAAGCCCGCCGCTAAAATTATCGCTCTCAAAATTTATCCTCCTAAAATTTTCACCTAGTCTTTTATAATTATATATACCCCAAAGATAATAATTAATGACGTAATTATTACTTGGAAGCCAAGTCCTATACCTAAGAAAATTGCAGAAAAGATCACAGTCCAAACAACATAACTGACATTTAATCCTGTTGCTTTTGCTGGTTGCAATCTATTTATCGCAATATAGTACATAATATATGATACCATATTACTTAAAACAAAGAAGAAAATTAACCCCCCCAGCTTAATATCCGCTACTTCTCCTATAGTAAAACCATTAAACATAACAATTACCAAATAAGCTAAAAACGATGTTACTTGTCTTATTAATAACGTCTCAATCTCTGTTAAATGGTTACTCATCGCATACGAACTTAGGACACTTTCACTCCCCCAAGCAACTGCACAAATTAGCGCAAAAAGAAATCCTATGTAAAAAGAATTAACCTGCTCACTCTTATAACTTTGAATAAAGATACCTGTTATTATTAGTGCGATCCCTACAATTGTCTTTGTAGAAACTTTATGGCGCAGAAAAATAACAGCTAACATAACAGATACTGCTGGATAAATTGCTGTGATTGATGAAGTCAATCCGCTACCTATATATTTCACCGCGTAAAGATTACACTGCATTCCTATCGGCCCTGCAAGTAAAGCACCAATTATAACACTTACGTTTCTAATATTTGTAAATATTTTAAAGTCTATCTTTTTATACTTTATTAATAAAATTGACGCAAGTATAAAAATACTAATAAAGTCATGAACAACTGCAACGACAAAAGGTGAAATATTATATAAAGAAAATATATATGCACTTATTGTGAGTCCTAATCCCCAAAATAAGCCTGAAAACAATCCAAATGATATCCCTGATTTATTTTTCATAACTCGCTAAATACTCCTTCAAATTCTTAAGACAGCGATTATATCTGTCTTGACCATAACTGCCAAAGTCATCTCCCTGTTCTTCTTTATAAATAGTCCATAGACTCCATAAAAAGTCCTGAAGAATCTTGTAAATCATAACTTTAGCAATACTAACAGGTGTCTTTTCACTATAATAATGTTTGAAAAACTCTCCTTCTTCTGCTTTTTTAAAATTAGATTCTAAAAACAATGCTGCCAAATCCCACATTGGATCATTCATCGCAGCATACTCCCAGTCAATAAGATAAACTCTTTTATCTGGTGCTTCAATAAAGTTTTCCGGTACTAAATCTGTATGACATGATTTTCTATCTACACCTAATTCTTCAAGATGATTTTTTAAAGAAAAGATTTTCTCTCGTATTTTATCATAATATGCATACTTGATGTCTTCTGTAATTAAGTTCTCATATTTTTCAATCTCAAAAAATACATCAAACTCACCATCTAATTCTTTTCCTGAACCATGTACTCGTTGTAAAATTTTAGCAACTTCTTTTGTTTTAGCTTTTAAATAATGAGCATCAAAAGTAATCGCATCTTCTATATACTCATTAACTTTTATGCCAGCATCAATATCAAAAATATAATTTTCAACATCAAGCTCTAAATCACGAAGTTTTGCCAAATTATTCTTTTCATTAATTCTATTTATTAACTTATCCGTTCCTTTTCCAAAGAACTTCACTATATATTTTTTATTCGTAGTTACAACTAGATAGTTGTTATTAGTCATCCCGCCTAGGCGTTCTACACTCTCTATCTCTTCTGAGTCAGAAAGTAGTCTTTCTATTTTATTTTTAATCAATTGTTTCAATGGACAAACCCCATTTCTGTATTACATTAGTATTTTTTCCATTATATCACAAAATCAAAAGTTTTTCAGCGCTAATGTAAAATTCTTGTCCTTAACATATAAAAATTGGAGTACTATAGTAGTACTCCAAAAATATAAATTATTTAAATATCTACACTTCCCACTTAAACACTGTCTTAAATGCTGTATTTAAGTCTGTTGCGAACACACGATGAATATCTTGAATATTTCGCACAGGCTCTTCTAAGTATATGATGTTTTTAAATCTTCTTTCAAATTTTTTATTACTTAACATTTCAACTGTTTTCTCAAAGTCAGCACGCCCTGAACGTGATGAACCAACTAATGTAAGACCTTTTTCTAGCACATCACGAGTATTAATATTTACTTTGTATTCACTTACTCCCATAAGTACCATACTACCTTGTGGTTTAATATATTTTATTAAATCGTTAATCGCATAACCACTGCCATCTCCGCCACAACATTCTATCCCATGATCAAAACTTAATTCTGCTGGAATATCATCAGTCAAATAACGTTCTTTAGCAAAACTAAATAAATCTAATTTCTCCCAATGGCGTCCTATAACTATTATTTCAGCGTTTGGTAAAACGTAGTTCACAATATTCGCCATAACATATGCAAGACTTCCATCACCAATTATTGCAATTCTATCTCTTTTACTATGAGCTAGTTTTTGAAATCTATCTATTGCATGCATTCCCACACTAATAAATTCACTAATTACCGCAACATTATCTTCAATACCGTTATAGGCTACTACCCTATCCTTTGGTAATGACACATATTCTCGCATAAATCCATCATAACCACTTGATAAGAAATGTGTCCCTTGCATATAATTTTCATAAAATTCGGCATCGCTTGCTCTTGGCGGTTGATTAGGAATCATTACAACTTTTTGCCCTACTTCATAAGTTCCTGTAGGATCCGCAATTACTATCCCCACACACTCATGAATAAGTGCCATTGGTAATTTCTTAGCAAGTACTTTTGGATCTCTCTTCCCTTGATAATATCTTTGATCCGCATGACATAACGCCATGTAATTCGGACGAATTACTATTTTATCTTTTTCGTTCAGGTTTTCTTCATTATATTTTACATTAATAAATTTCGGCTTTACTAATTGATATATCTGATTTATCATATTACTCGTCCTCTAACATGCTCTTAGCAATTTTCAGATCTGTTACCGTTGTTATTTTTAAATTTGAGTATTCACCTTTAGCTAGAGCAACTTCTTTCCCCTTAATAACAAAAATTTTACAAGCGTCTGTTAATATTTGTTTTTCTTCATTAGTTAATGAATTATATAGGCGTAAAAAGTCTTTACAACGGAAACTTTGTGGTGTTTGTCCCTGATAATAATGAGCTCTATTAGGAATATTAGTAATATATTCCCCATTTGTACTTTCTACAATTGTATCCACAGCTTCGACTACAGTATCTACCGCATCACATTCTTTTGCCAAGCGAATATTATCTTTTATTATGCGTAATGTAATAAACGGACGCACTGAATCATGAGTAATTACAATATCTTCATCCGTTAGTTCTTTATAGTCATCAATAGCTTCGATAATATTTTCGATAGTTGTATTTCTATCAGACCCACCAGCGACAATAATTATTCTGTCTTTAAATGTAGATATATATTCTTCTACTAAGTCCTCTGCATGACTTATCCAATCTTCATGAACTCCAACTACAATCTTCTCAATTTCAGGCTCTAGTAAAAACTTTTCTATTGTATGAATTATTATCGGCTTATTCCCTAAATCTAAGAATTGTTTTGGCATATTGCTTATTCCCATTCTTGTTCCTGTTCCCCCAGCCAAAATTCCTGCGTATATCATATAATTCTCCTTAATTTGTTTTATTATCTGTTAATCATTTTAATTATATCATACAAAATAACGGAATTGAAATGATAATAAACTCTGCTATCTGATAGAAAATAATTAAACTTATATTGCTATTGCATATTAAAAAAATGTGCGATACAATGACTATATGAAATTTAGGAGGCCACTATGGACATAATAATACTATTATTATTTTCAGTTTTAATATTTTTGCTACCAAAAAGCAATGTAGATTACTTAGAAAAAAACTCAACAAATGGGTTAAAAGGATTGTTAGCTATTGGCATAGTACTACATCACCTATCTCAGTGGATATCTTCTGGAGAGACTTTTTCTAATTTTCAATATATGGGTACTTATATTGTTTCTATTTTCTTCTTTTTATCTGGTTATGGGTTATATATTCAAACCAAAGTAAAACCTGATTATTTAACTAATTTTTTTAGAAAAAGACTGTTGAAGATACTTATTCCGTTTGTATTTATCTCTGGGATATACTTAATTTATAGAATGGCGTATCTAAAAGAAATAATAAATTTGAATTTCTTTTATAATTTATTTTTAAAAAATACAACTATAATATATAACGGTTGGTTTGTCAATATCATAATTCTAACTTACATATTTTTCTATATCTCATTTAAATTCATAAAGAATGCCACTGTGGCTATTACAGTTAATTTTATATTTATTGCATTATTTATTGTTGTAGCTATAAAATTGAATTATGGATTTTGGTGGTATAATAGCATTCTTACATTTATTATAGGATTAGTTTGGGCAAAGAATAAAAAAGTAATAGATTATGTCTTTGAAAAATATTATTTTTTAAGTCTAATACTTTTTACTATTTTAATATTTATATCTCATAAATATAGTATTGTTCTTTCTAAAGTAGGATTAGTAGATACCTATAGTTATGCAATCGCAGCGAATATAGACAATATTATTTTCACGATATATTTTATGCTAATTATAAAAAACATTGATTTCAATAATAACTATTTACTGAAACTAGGTTCAATATCCTTTGAATTATATATGATTCACGGTCTTGCTATTGCATTTTTCAGTAAATATTTTACTTCTTCAACTTTAAATGATATTCTCTTTACAACAACCGTTTTTTTAGCTAGTATAATTTCTGCAAAGGCTATTCATCTAATAATTACTAATATTCAAAAAAGATAACTTAATGTTATCTTTTTTAGTCATATAATATTTATTTTAATCAAAGAGCGCCCTATTATTCTCTTTATATTAAGAATTTATTTTAAAACTATCTCGGATGTGTATTTTATGCTATAATAAAAAATAGAATTTTAGAAAGGATTTACTTTTGCATGAAAAGTATTAAAATCAATGCTTTAGCATATGTAGGTATTAGAATTTTAAATACTATATTCCCTTTACTGACAGGTACGTATGTAGCGCGTGTCTTAGATAAAAGCTATTATGGGTATTTTAACTCTGTTGACACTATCTTATCATTCTTCTTACCTTTTGCCACATATGGAGTTTATTCATACGGATTAAGAGCTATTAGCAATGTGAAAAATAATAAAGACAAAGTGAATAAAGCTTTCTCTCAATTATTTTACTTATGCATAGGTTGTACTATTTTAACAACATTAGTATATTTAGTCGCCTATCCTCTATTTTTCGAGAATAATCCTATACTAAAAAAAGTATATTTAGTTATGTCTATCCAGCTCATTGCCCAAATTTTCTCAATTGAATGGGTAAATGAAGCACTTGAAAATTATGATTTTTTATTTTATAAAACTGCTTTTATAAGAGTATTAATGCTTGCATCGATTTTTATTTTCATTAGAAACGAGAAAGATATAATTCCATATACTCTTATTATGAGTTTGGCCACTCTTATAAATTATGTAATTAGTTATTTTTGGATAAAAAAAGATATAAAACTAGTAAAGGTTAGCCTTAAGGAGTTTAAGCCTCTTTTTATTCCTTTAACAGCAATGCTTATCTTCTCTAGCGCTAATATGCTATTTACTTTTCTTGATAGATTATTTCTAGTAAAAGCTGGTGAAGAGCTTTATGTAACTTATTACACTATGGCCCAAAGGATAGTTGGTGTTGTCACTGGAGTAGTTACTGGGGCCGTGAGTGTTAGTCTTCCTAGGCTTAATTACTACTTAGGTATTGGTGATAAAGATGCTTATACCTCTTTGGTTAATAGAGGAAGTAGAATATTTATGTTCCTAATAATACCAATAAGCTTAGGTTTAACTATCCTTGGTACTGAAACCATTTTACTATACGGAAGTGAGAAGTATGTTGGTGGCGGCATATTAACATCCTTATTTGCTTTTCGCTTTATATTCTTAGCGTTAGATATTATCTTGGGTTCACAAATTATATTTGCTAATGGTTTTGAAAAAAAACTAACACTATTTACTGTATTATCAGGTTTACTTAACATAATTTTAAATAGCGCTTTATTCTTTAACAAAGTTACTGCTCCCGAATTTTACCTACTAACAACTATGTTATCCGAGGCAATACTGTTGATTACTTATGTAATATTTATTAAAAAGAAACAATTAATCTCTTTAAAATATATATTCTCATATACTTTAAAATACTTTATGATTAGTTTGACTTTTGTTCCTATTTATTTCATTATAAATTATATTCATCCTACTGAAATGAAAATTACATTGGATTTAATAATAAATATATCTGCTGTTATTTTTCTTTCTGTAATTAGTTACTGTGCATTCTTAACAGCAACTAAAGATGAGATATTTTATGAATTTTTAGGATATGTAAAAAAATTAAAAGATAAATTCTCTCGAATATAGGAGCTATAAAATGAAAAAAATAACTATAGAAGAAGCTAAAAAAATTGAACTCGATATTTTATCTTATATCGATGACTTTTGCAAAAAAAATAATATTGAATATTTTATAAACTATGGTACCCTTATCGGCGCAGTGCGTCATAAAGGTTTTATTCCCTGGGATGATGATATTGACATATCTATGACGCGTAAAAATTATGATAAATTCATTGAGTATTATAAAAATGATAAATCTAAATATAAATTGCTAGCGTTAGAAACAAATAAACACTATTTTAATAATTTTGCAAAGATAGTTGATAGTACTACTAGAATAGACAATACAAGAATCTATAAGTCATACCCATCTGGTATCTTCATAGATATATTTCCTATGGATTCATTTGCAGATAAAAAAATAGTAGATATTTGCTATGTGCTAGAAAGTTTCAAACTATTATCATTCAGCAAGAGAAAAAATATTATCTACAAGGATAGCAAACTAAAAGATTTAATAAGAGGAAGCTTTTGGCTACTATTACGACCAATATCCCCTAGATTTTTTGCGAAAATGATAGAACGATATATCAAAAAATACTCAACTCCAAAAGGTCCATACATAGCCTTTCTACCTTCTAAATTTAAGTATAAAGAAGTATTCGAAAAAGAAGTATTTAGTGATTTACTAGATGTAAACTTTGAACATTTGACTCTGCCTGCTCCAAAAAATTATGATTTAATATTAACTCAATACTATGGCGACTACATGGAGCTACCACCAGAAGAAGAAAGATTTTACGGCCACGAGTTTAACGCATATAAACTTGATGAATAATATCGTCTTTCTAGTTATAATAAGACTTATTCCAAAGGAGATAATATATCTAAAATGAAAAAAAAGATACTCTTCGTTATATGGTCCTTTAGTTTGGGAGGAGGCGCTGAAAAAATGCTCTCTGTCCTTACTAGGAACCTAGATATTGATAAATATGAGATAGATATACTGGAAATAGAAAATCATGGGTATAAAGAAAAAATAGGTCCTCATACAAAAGTATTACCTGCTTTTCTAAACCCTAACCACGATTCTAAATTACTACACAACTTAAAATGGTATATATTTAAACTATTCCCTCGTTTAGTGAAAAAAATAAAAACAGGAAACAAAAAATATGATTTTGAAATAGCGTTTAACTATCTTTATCCTGTTTTTTGCATAGATAAAAATGCTAAAACAATTTCTTGGAATCATGGCAGCATCTACAACTTAAATCATGAAGAAAAAAAACGTGAGCGCTTAAGAAAAAATCTAAAATATGTTAATAAAATAGTAGCTATATCAGACAAAACAAAAGACTCTCTAATTAATGTATATCCTGAATATGAACATAAACTTACCCTTATTAATAACGGTTATGATTTTAACGAGATTATATCAGCTTCTAAACAGGAAATACCTCACAAAATAGAACCTGATAATTTGATTTTCCTTGGAAGAATTGAAAAAGCTAAAGGTGTCCCCCGTCTTCTAAATATTTTTAAAGAAGTTGTCAGAGTTCTTCCTGAAAAAAAATTATATCTACTTGGAACCGGAGAATTAGATGCATACACTCTGGACTATATAAAAAAACATAACTTAACTAGCAATATTATTCCTTTAGGGTATATCAATAACCCTTATCCTTATATAAGTAAGTCCGCATATGTTATAATGCTTTCAGAAGCAGAGGGATTCCCTACTGTATTCGTCGAAGGCCTTGCTCTTGGAACAGGTTTCATTAGTACAAATGTCGGTGGGGTCAAGGAGTTATCTAATAATAACCTATGCGGCTTTATCTCAAACGATGATAGCGAACTAATCCACTATCTCATTACAGAGCTATCAAAAGAAAAAAATGATAGAATTATTAATGGTGATATATGTAAAAATCACGTAAATAAATACAGTATCAGTGAACAAATTAAAAGATTTGAAGAACTTTTAAATGAATTATAGAGGTGAACTAATGAAGAAGATTATTATTCCAACTGGGTATATGGGTAGCGGTTCTTCTGCTGTTACCGATTTACTGAGAGAGTATCCAGTAATAAATACAAAGAATGCTGATTTTGAGTATATTTTTCTGCATGCTCCTAATGGTGTTTTTGATCTCGAAAATAAATTATTAAAAAATAATAATGCTATTCGTAGTGATGAAGCTCTAAAAACTTTTAAGTATTTTATGACATCATTATATGAATATCGAGGATGGTGGCCTGCAGGATATAGACAAAAAGTATCAAAAAATATAGATAACATTGTAGAAGAGTATATCAATAATCTTACTACTTCTGAATTTCCTGGTGCTTGGTATTATTATGAAAAACCATCAACTACTATTTGGCTTTTAAATGCTATTAAAAATAGAATATTTAGACTCTTAAATATTAGAACAAAAAAAATAAGGCCTAAACAACAACAATTATCCTTTAGTTTACTCTCTCCTGATGAATTTTATAAATACTCAAATCTATTTATAAATAATATTATAGACGAATTTTCTAAAAATGATGATTATGTAGTTTTAGATCAGCTATTATTACCGCATAACCTACAAACTATAGAAAACTATAAAATGGATAATTTATATCCTATAATCGTCAGCAGAGACCCGCGCGATGTATTTATTTCGAACAAATATTATTGGTATCCTGATAATTATCAAGTTCCATATCCTCTAGATCCATATGAATTTTGTAAATATTACAAAACTGTCAGAAAGAGCGAACCACATTCTAATAATAGAATACTACGTATAAACTTCGAGGATCTTATTTTAAATTACGAGCAAAGTGTAGAACTAATAGAGAATTATCTAGAGCTTCCTAAGGGTTCTCATAAAGAAAAATTAAAATATCTAAATCCAAATTTATCTATTAATAATATCCAAATTTATAACAGAAATGATAAATATAAAGACGAGGTTACAATTATAGAGCAGGAATTATCTGAATATCTATATCCATTCAAAAATGAGATAATTTCTGATGGGGATATTTTTTAAAATAAAGGTATATAAGCTATATTACTAGCTTATATACCTTTATTGTTTTTATTGAATATTCTTCCTTATAATTTTTTTCTATAAATGCTTTTATGTAGTAATCCGTAGCTTTCTTATAATCATAACGCTCATCAAAAATTATATATTTAGGCGCTCTCTTTTCAAAGCTACTGCTAACATCATCTATAATGGGAGTTTCATCTTCTAACGACGGAATAAAGAAAAACTTACTATTTGCCAACCTCTCCGCTTCTAAATATATTAATCCTTGCATTCTATGACTATATATCCTATCTGTATTAGCGGTATTATTTTTAACATATTGAGCAATTTTAACCTCATCATTGAAATAGTTATAATTTCTATTTTCTATGTTCGTTAATATGTTTTGAATAGGCGTATAATAAATGATATAAATACCTAACAGTATATATACTATATTAACCTTAAATATCGAACTCTCTAAAATTATACTTAATATCGGAATAACTAAAGGAATCAATACTAATAAATAATGTAAATATGGTCTCTTAGATAATAAAGCAAAAACCAAACATAAACCTATAGCAATGGTAAAAAATAAAATTCTTCTACCATATTTTCTATAAGCAATAACTACTCCCCCAAAAAATATCAATGATATATTGAGTCCATTAGCTGTCTCAATAAACCACTCTAGAATCTTTCTTTTCCCTAATCCTTGATTTTTTGCGTAGATAAAATTCATCGTAAATGATTGATAAATCATTTCGGATAATACACCTTTTATTGATAGATATATACCTAAAGGAATAATAACTAAAAATATCCCTAGTATAAAATACATGGTAAAAGTCGCCAATTCTTTATATTGTTTTTTAGAAATCTTGTCTACTAAAACATATAAAGAAAAAATTAACCATATTCCTATCATATTGGCTCTTGTGAAAAATACTAGAGCTAAAGACGCTCCTACTAGTAATATTTCTAATCTACTTACTCTTTTTACTAAGAAATATTTTATATAAATATATAAGGAATAATTTATTACTGGTAAAACATATCCTTCTATTCCCCAACCTAACTCAAAAAAATTTTCAAATAAGACAAAGATAACTACTAATACAATGATAGAATTTCGTTCATTAGTGAATAACCTCGCTATTAAAATACTAGTATAAAAAAAGATAAATATACAAATCAAATAGACTATCTTTATACCAAATTCTCCATTTAATATATATCCGAAATAATTTATTAGAAAAATTATTGGTCCCTTATGATCAAATAAATCCCTGTACAAAACCTCTCCGTTAGACATAGCATACCCGAAATATTCGAAAATAGATGCATCGCTAAGCCCCAATGCGTAGCGAGCTCTAACAGGCATAGTAAAATAAACAAGTATTGTGAATACACTGCTCCATAGCCATCTATTATATAGATATATTTTTTTCACCTTATTTCCCTCCTTATAAAAAGATAGCCTAATTCAAAAGTTAGACTATCCTTTATAAAAAACTATAGTTTATAAGTCGCTATACCTAATACTTTTTTGTTTAGGTTTTGAACTACTTGTAATGTTTCCTCAAAGTTTTTATATCTAGTTACCCCATACTCCTCTACAAATAGTACGCTATCTGCTACTAGAACATCTTTAACATTATCTATATCTCCAATATCTATATTATCAGCTAATACTTTCCCGTACTCTTTAGCAAACTTATTTATAACTTTTTTATTTGACCCTAATAAAACTAATGAACTATTTCCATTTTTATATTGAATTATTTCTTTCAAGTTATCTGCTGAATCTAATTTTGTTACAAAATTAATCCCATACTTGTCATAATCCCCAGCCCTATTAATTGTCGGATTAAAAATATATACTATTACATTTCCTAATATAGTAATGATTAACGCTCCTACGCCTAGTATAGCTAGACGGATTAGTAAACTAATTTTATTAACTCCTGACTCTGTACTTGCAGCTTTAGCTAATTCTTGAGAATTTACCGTATCTAATTTTTCGATTGTTACATTAGAATAAGTATTTTTAAATTTTTCAATCAAATTATCCAATTTTTTCTCTATAATGTCATTAGCTAACTTACTTGAAGTTAGTATTTTTACAGATACTCCTGCATTGTTAATTAGCGGATTCACTACTATTTTCTTATCCCAATAGTCAAAATTAGAGTTTTTAAGAGTTGTTACGCCTGTATCCAATTCTGAAGAAATTTTACTCATATCTTCAGAAGTTAAATCATTGAATAAAAATGCTCCATTTAAATTAGATTCTATTAATTTACCATAGAAATCTCCATATCCACCTATTTTATTCTTATTATAATTTTGTTGTTCTTCCAGTGGTGAAGTAATCTTATAACTAACATAACTTGAATAATTCGTGGTATCTTTTATTATTGTTTTACTATTTAGTGCCTTATATGTATATGGCACTGCTATTATACAAAATATTAATACTAAAGCTACTATATTAACTAGCCTTTTCTTATAAATATTAGCAACTAAATCTGCTACTGAATAATTTTCAAACATTACTGTCCTCCTGTATCATTTACTACATATTTTATATTGTTCTTTAGCAATCCTGCACTTACAAAAATTACAATTATTATTCCCCAAAATTGCAACGTAAAAAGACTAAAAAAGCTTTCGGAAAAACTACTTCTTGGCATAAAAAATAGATTATTTAAAACTAATAAAGTCATCCCAAATAACAATATTTTCCCTGAATATGCAATTCTCATCATTAATATAAATAGTATTCCTAGCAAAATGCTAAATAAAAATACACCTGCTAAGCCATAGTCCGTATATATTTCCATAATATAGCTACTACCAATACCATGACCTTCTAAATATTCTTCCTTCATAACTATATATGAAATATTGTGAGGATATCTATCACTTTGAAGCGCTAATTCCATACTATTATTGGTTGCCGTAAATGGTCTCCCACCAAATAATATAGCCAAGTTCCCTTTAGAAAAATACTCTATTATTGGACTAAAAGTATAATTTCTAAATTCTTTTATCGGTAAGTTGCTTTCATATAAATAACCTCTTGTTAAGACACCAAAACTTGTCCCTTGTTTATAAATAAAATCTAGTAGGATATCAAAAACTCCAGTTTTATTTATTTCTGCATCATCTCGTACATAGTTCAAAAGTCCCATAGCTACCATCATTAGTGGCGCCCCTATGTACAATACTAATTTTTCTTTTAATCCTATCCATTTATCTTTTTCTTCTTGATTTCTTATAAAATAATACAAAAATGCAAATATAACACTTAATACAAATGGATTCCTTGTTCCAACTAAAAGATTTATTACATTCGCAAAAACAAACGCCCCTAATACTAAAGCAGAATAGAATTTTTTGGGTTTTGTAGCTAAATATATACACATAGCATAAACTACAAATGTTGATAATATGTATGTAAAGTAAGGAAGTTCGCTTTTAAAATTGGCGTAATACTCATAGTAACTAAAGTTCATTCTATAAATCAGTCTTTCAATTAATCTTATTAAATAAAAGGGATATGAAACGATAAATACAGATAATGATGTTTTCCTTATATAAGATACCCAATTCTTTCTTTCTTCATTTTTATTATAATTATTGATTACCCGTTCTTTTTTAGATACTAAAAACCCACCTATAGTAAGTCCCACTAATGATATAATAACTGATATAAATGCAAATCTATATGCATCAACTTGATATGTATTTAATACTCCATTTTTAAGATAATCTATCGTCGGTCTTGAGACCAAAAAGATAAAAATAGTAATATAGAATAACAGATGTATTATATAATATCGTAAATTATTGAATGTATATAGGATACTACTAACCAAAACTAATAACACTGTAAATAATAATACTTGTATACTATTGGTATATATGTATATTATTCCCATTAAAATCGCTGTTAAACAACTTAGAATTGTTAATAAGAAGTATATCCTTTTTCCATCGATCAAATACGTTACCTCCTTTAATCATGTACTTTTTTACTATTTTTAATATTTTTAAATAACAACATTCTATATAACTTAATATTTATTAATAAAGTTATGGCTGCTATTCTTCTTCCAGTTCTAAATATATTGTTCCTAAAAATTTTAAATGCATTTTTCTTTAAAAACCCTACTATTTCATCATAATCTTCTATTTTTTTGTAATCATCTTGAAGTAGCATTTTATCTAAAATTACAAAATATGAATATGATAATCTAAAAAAAGCTTCTTCTTTAGTAGATAAGGCATTATTCAGTGCATAATCATAAAACTTAGTATATATATCAATGCAAGATAAATCTCTTTTTTTATAACACCCTTCTGTTAAACTTCCTTCTCTATGATAATAATTGTACAATGGTTTTGTAGTTACTACATATCTTTTTGCTAATTTTATTAACTCATAATGATAATATGCATCCTCATAGATTCGCCCTACGGGAAATTTAATAGTTTTCGCTATCGAAGCTTTTATCAACTTATTCCATATTCCCCCCGGCACCCGTTCTCCTTTCAAATACTCCCTTAAAAATTCCTCATTATTCAAAATTAAATATTCATTTATATTCCTAGCTTGAGGAGTATGGTTGTTTTCATAGACATTCATGACTCCGCAAACAGAAACATCCGCATTCTCTTTTTTAATTTGAGAATACAACTCGCTTAACATTTCCTCGTTAATATAATCATCTGAATCAATAAATATCACATATTCTCCTGTTGCACTATCAATCCCTATATTTCTTGCTTCAGATACTCCTCCGTTTTCTTTATGAATAACTTTGATTCTCTCATCTTTTTTTGCAAGTTCATCACATAATTTTCCACTATTATCTGTAGAACCATCATCTACTAAAATAATTTCAACGTTTTTGTATGTTTGGTTTATTATAGACTCTGCACATCTTTCTAAGTACTGCTCTACATTATATACTGGAACAATGACACTAATTTTTTCGCCCATAATATTCTCCTTTATACTTAATATAACTATTCTCCATATCTGTAATCACCGCATCATGATGAGGAACCTGTTTTTCTATTGGAGGTGGCGTCATATAATCACCAAAAGCTGTCTTCAAATATATATCATAACCGACTGGAATCGGCATCTTTGTATTTTCAAAATCTATAAAAATATTATCTTCAAATGCTTCGATTGGATATTTTTTCTTCATATACCCCGGTCCTGTACAAAGCTCCGTTATTCCATCGCTTTCTTCAAGTTTGTATTTGGTCATTTCTTTTTCAGCTTTTTTCCAGATTTTATAACGTAATTTCGTTGGAGTGCATCCTAATAATATTGCGCTACCCCATTTCATAACTCTTCCGTGTTTTTCCGGAATAGTTTGTGCACAAAACAACGAATAAATCAATGCCCAACGCACTTGTTTTTTCCTTTTTTCCGCATCTTTTGGATAATAATCTAATGGAATAACATCGAGAGCCAAACCGTGGGGTATATCTAAATCTTGTTGATATGGCTTAATACATGTTGTTTCCTTATCGCGTATCGTAATGAATAAGTTTCTATCGACAAAACTCTCAGAGCTTTTTGATAAGAAATACTGTTCTTTTGCGTACTTTCTCCATAACTCTGGAAGTTTTTCATAATCACTTCTTGGCATAAAAAAGTCTAAATCATCATCCCATGGTATAAAACCTTTATTACGAAGCCCCCCTATGGCTCCACCACCACATAAATAGCACAGCAGGTTATGTTCTCTACAAAATTCAACAAAATATTCAGCCATCTCTAGACTTTTATTTTGAATCTCTTTTAAACTACTCACCTACTACCTCCGCTATTACTTCTTTAAAGTTTTCTACAATAACATCTACATCCTCATCACTAAGACGTGTATGCAATGGTAATGTCACTTCATTAACATAATATGAATAAGCATTTGGATAATCATTCATATCAAAACCTAAATTTTTATAAGCTGTAAGAAGCGGTAATGGTTTATAGTGAACATTACAACTAATTCCACGTTCTGCCATTTTCGTAATTATTTCTCCACGTTGCTCAAATGTTGCACCTTCTACATGTGTAATATATAAATGGTTTGAACTTTTGTGGTCTTTTGTATTATGAACTAACGGTTTTACTTTGCTTCCTTTGAAACCTTCGTTATATTGTTCAACAAGCTCTAATCGGCGTTCTAATAGTTTAGGATAACGATCCAGTTGAACTAAACCGATAGATGCCATAATATCCGTCATATTGCATTTATATCCAGGAATAATAATATCATATTCCCAAGAACCAGCTTTTGTTTTCGCCAATGCATCTTTTGTTTGACCATGAAGTGAGAAAATTTGGAATTCTCTGTATAGTTCTTCATTGTCAAAGTTTGGATTTTCACGCCATGTAACACTTCCACCTTCTGCTGTTGTAAAGTTTTTTACCGCATGGAATGAGAATGTTGTAAAATCTGCGACAGCTCCAATTTTTAAACCTTTATACTCACTGCCCAAAGCGTGAGCCCCATCAGCAATAACAGCTACACGACCAAGTTTTTCTTGATAAATACTGTTTGCCTTGAATAACTCTTTTTTGCTTTCGACTACTTCAAAAATTTTATCATAATCACATGGGATACCTGCAAGGTCTACTGGAATAACCGCTTTTGTTCTTGGTGTTATTGCATCTGCAAGTTTTGAATAATCCATCTCTGCGCTATCAGTTTGAATATCAACCATAACAGCCTTTGCGCCTACATGGTAAATAACACTACAAGATGCTGTATAAGTTAGAGCTGGAACAATTACCTCATCTCCTTCACCTATTCCTAACACGCGCAAGACAAGTTCTAATGCTGCCGTCGCTGAATTTAAGCATACTGTTTTTGGTGTTGTTGTATATTCTGATAGTCTTCTTTCTAATTCTTTTGTTTTAGGTCCTGTTGTTATCCATCCAGATTTTAAAGTATCTACTACTTCTGCTATTTCTTCTTCTATTAAATCTGGTGGTGAAAAAGGAATATTGTATTTTTTCATTTTGACTCCTAATCTTTTAATGTTTATTAACCTTCCTTTTTATGTTATCACTTTATTATACTCTAATTTTAGAAAAATTTCAGCTATCATGATAAAAAACACAAGAGAATAGTGTAGAACTTTCTCTTGTGTCTCTATGTTTGGATTGTTAAAGTTAATTTTCATATAGTAGATGCAACGTGAAATTAATCTTATTCTACTACTTTATGACCGCTAACGCTGTTTTTATCATTATTTTTATATCATTCATTATACTAAAGTTCTTGAGGTAGGCTAAATTGTATTTCATCTTATCTGGCAGAACTTCTTCGATATAAATATCATCAATAGAACGCCCTGTTCCTTTGAATTTTTCAATTACTTTATCCTCATCTTTGTATTCAATACTCGCAGGAGATGTTATTCCTGCTGGGAGAAGTAATGTTGCATTCATCTCATCAGTATAGCGATTAACATACTTTGCAACTTCTGGACGAACACCAACGAAGCTCATATCTCCAAGAAGTACATTAAAAAGCTGTGGCAGTTCATCAAGACGAACCTTACGAAGTTTATCCCCAGCACGACTTATACGTGGATCGTTATGTTCAGTCACGGCTGCACCAAGTTTGTCTGCATCCTTAACCATTGTTCTAAATTTAAAAATTCTAAATGGACGCCCATAAGTAGTAATACGCTCTTGTCTATAAAACACCGGCCCCTCACTGTCCAACTTTATCCAAATAGCAATAGCCAAAATTATAGGACTTAACGGAATAAGTAATATTAAAGCTAATACTTTATCTAAAAACAACTTTAGAAACAACGATATTTTTCTCTTTTCTATTTCTTCTCTATATTTTTTTACTATCTCTGTTTCAAATCTTTTATCTATATTCATCTTTCACCTTACTTTTATTCAAAACTGCTCATTTCTTTGAATAAGTTTATTTTTCCTTAACAATTATAGCACACTTGACCAAAGAACTAAAGAGCTAGCACACCTCTATATCTTATGATTCTTATTTTTATATCAATTTATCAATCAGTATTTGAGAAACTCCTTGCTCCTATAATGCAATTATTGTATTATATAATTAACTCTTAAATTAAGGAAGGATTATCTATGTTTAACATTGAAAAGAGACTTATTAATTATCTCGAAAAGTATTTAATATACTACTTTTTATTTTTTATAAGTATTTGTGGACTAGCTATTCGTTATCTAGGGCGTGGTTTTATTTCTGGTGATATGCGAATCTTCCTGGTTCCTTGGTGGAACAAAATAGCTGAACTCGGTACTGATTCTATAAGTACACAAGTTGGGAACTATAATATACCTTACCAGTTTTTAATATATCTTATGCAAAAAGTATCACCTTTTAGTGCAGTTGTATCATATAAAATATTATCTTGTATTTTTGACTATGTGCTTGCTATAGCCTGTGGATTACTAGTTATAGAATTAAAGAAAGAAAATAAAAAAATTATTTTCTCCTTAGTATACTCTGTGGTATTGCTCTTCCCTACAATATTTTTAAATTCAGCAATATGGGGGCAATGTGATTCTATTTATTGTTCATTTATTATATTAAGTATCCTATTTCTGGTGAAAAGGAGATTTAGTCTAGCATTTATATTACTAGGTTTATCTCTAGCATTTAAACTACAAACTATACTTATTTTCCCTCTGTTTGGTTTTTATTACTTTAGAAATAAAGAGTTTAGTATTGTAAAAATTTTTAGTTTGATGCTCCTTTCAATGTATATTGCATGTTCTCCTGGACTTTTATTAGGGCGCAGTTTATCAGAACCTATAAAAATTTATATCAGTCAATCTAATTATGAATATCTCTGGGCCAACTTCCCTAGCTTTTGGTCTTTAATAGCATTATCTGATATTGGAACACATAGTCTCTTTAAAACTATAGGCGTTATTTTAGCAGCATCAATCCTTGGAATTGGACTGTTTTTTGCAACTTACAAAAAAATCAAAATAAATCATAGCAATATTATTTTGATTGCTATTTGGACGGTTTATACCTGTTTACTATTTTTACCAAATATGCATGATCGCTATGCTTACTTACTAGATTTGTTATTTATTATGATTATATTTCTAAATAAGAGATTTGGAATCTTCTCAATTATTCCTATATTGAGTTCAATTCTAGTATACGCAAACTACCTTTTCTTAAATGTAACTGTTTCTGTTAATATCATAGCTATTTTTTACGTCATTAACTATACACTCTTTTCATATTTCTTAGTAAAATACCTATTTATTAATAATCAAAAAACAAATATTATTTTTGAAAATTAAATAAAAACTCCACCGCATTTAGCGATGGAGTTTTTATTCTTCTACCCATTATAACAATTTATTATATTAAACAACTCACCACGAATTTCTTCGTTAGTTGCATGTCCTAGCATCGCTTGTAGTTTATCTAGCTTAACATTTAGTTCGTCTACATCAATATCTAAGGTTGTATTTTTATAAATCATTTTGTTATCTGTTTTTTCACTATTTTCGTAATCTAATGATAATTCTTCGTACATTTTTTCTCCTGGACGAAGCCCGATTTCTTCAATAGCTATATCTTTATATGGTTCTAAACCTGAAAGCTTGATTAGGTTTGTTGCCAGATCTATAATTTTTACCGGCTCTCCCATGTCTAGAAGGAAAATTTCTCCCTCACTCGCATAATAACCAGCTTGTAAAACTAACTGCGCCGCTTCTGGTATTGTCATAAAGTAACGAATAATATTGCGGTGTGTTATTGTTATTGGTCCACCTTTTCTTATTTGTTCTTTGAAGATTGGAATAACAGAACCATTAGATCCTAACACATTACCAAAACGGACGGCTGCAAATTTTGTTTTATATTTATTACCTTTTGACTGTAAGATAATCTCTGTTAAACGTTTTGACGCGCCCATTGCATTTGCTGGATTTACCGCTTTGTCTGTTGAAATCATAATAAATCGCTCAACATCTTTTTCTATTGCTACATCCATAACATTTTTTGTCCCAAAAACATTATTTTTAATAGCTTCTTGCGGGCGACGTTCCATTAAAGGTACATGTTTATGAGCTGCTGCATGGAAAACTACTTCTGGTTTGTATTTATCAAACACTTCTCGTAAAGCCTCTTTTTCACGAATGCTGACAATTTCTGAGATATAATTTACACCTTCATATTCTTTTGAATGACTTCTTTCAAAATCAAGATCACGCTCTAACATATAAAGAGCATTTTCATTTACATCTACTAAAATCAAATTACTCGGTTTAAATTTGAAAATTTCACGAACGATTTGGCTACCGATTGAACCACCAGCACCTGTGACAAGAACGCTTTTCCCGCGTAGATAACTGCGAATTTCTCCTTGAGAAAGCTTAACTTCTCCACGCCCCAATAAATCTTCTATCGAGACATCTTTAAGGTGTTTTGAAATACTTTCTCCATCTTCAACTGTTACCCCAGAGCCCATAACTTTTATACTAATATTTGCTTCTTTTAAAATATTTAATATTCTATTTTTATTGTATGCGTCTATAGATGGTATAGCTAAAAACACTTGTTCAACTTCATACTTTGGAATAAGTTTTAACAATTCATAAGTTGTCCCTACAACAGTTACACCACTTATTACAGAATTTTTTCTTCTGTCATCAATAAGCCCTACAACATTCGCACGGAAAACATTATTTTTAGATAATTCTTTTAAAAGAATATATCCAGCATCTCCCGCTCCAATAATAAAGGTGTTTTTATATGTGGCTTTTCCTGTACGTCCTACTTCTCGCTCGCGTAACGCACGGTAAAGCATTCTAATAAACATAATCCCAGCAATAATTAATAATGGCGAGAAAATAGCAAATCTTATATTAGAAAATGTATCAGGCAGCATATACTGATATAGTATGCTTGTAATTAAGTCTGCAACGAATACCGAAACGCAGATATTAACAATTTCATTAACTCCTAAATACGACCATAAAGATTTATTTATCCCAAATAATTTAAAACTAATAGCGTATATAATTAAGGAAATAATTAAAAATCCACCTATTTCTATATAGTGCGTGGTTAACATTGCGAAAGGATCCGAAGCCTTACCTAAAAATATTGACGCAATAATTCCCAACGCTACTATTTTCAAATCTAGTAACATTATCAATTTAAAGCGGTGCTTTATATATATTTTTGATGAAAACAATTTATCCATACTAATCTCCTATAATTTTATTAGAACTCCTTATTTTTGATGGGTTAGCAATTTAACTTTAACGTATTCTTAGTAATAAAGTCGTTCTAAAACTATACTTCTTAAAATTAGGAGCTAAAGTAAATAACATTAGCTCCCCCTTTTCCTAAAACATTTTATATCCAAAATAACTAGCGGCAGCAACTATAATAATCAAAACTACTATGCTTACCTTCCTTGTCTCTTTTATAACAATTATTTCTACAATTTTTTGAGTTACAAGTATACTGATTGCCACAGCTATAGCTACTAGTTTTGTCTTTTGATTTTCGATAAATATCGTTCCTATTATTATAGCTAAACTCAATACCGTTATCAGCATATTCACCGCTAAAAACATCATTTTTTTATCTGACATGCTTATTTTTTCCTTACTTTTATAGTCACTTTTACTATTGGTGTGTCAGTTGCTACTCGAAGATCTTCTTTTGAATAAATTTTCAAGTTACTACGTTCTTCTGTCTCTTCCTTAACATCACTCAAGTCGACATCAACTAGCATTTTTGTTATTCTATCTAATGTTTCTTGATTTTCTGTTCTAATAGTAACCTTACTTACATCTGCTGTTACACTAACTAGCTCATATCCTGCCGGTAGCTTTCCTATAGTATTTACCTCTAACGGCACTTCTTTTTCTAAACTTTTTAACTCGATTGACATTACCGTTGAACCAGGTTCTATCTGAATATCTTCTATTTTGTTATAATTACTGTCATAAGCAACTAATTTTGCTTCTTCTTTAGTATTTTTGCTTAGTTTCGTACGAGTTGCACTTTCTGCACGAACTTCATGTATTCTATTAATACTATCGATATCCCCAGAGATTTTTACAGTTTCATTATTAACGCTAAGTTTTTCTATTTCGTACCCTATTAGTAATCTCTCTTTTTTCACAGTAGGTGTTACCTTAAACTCACGCGTTACTTTTTCTCTGATAGAAATCGTAATTGTCCCTGGCTCAACTGTACCTTCAAGCCCACTTTCTAAACCTTCTATTTCTAGTTTTACCTTCTGGTCATCACCTATTTGAGCATTTTTCAGATTTAACTTAACTTTGAAGTGGCGTGCTACACTTTCTTTTTGAACTTTCGCCAATGAACCAGATAATTTTACTGAAACAGTATTTGGTATTCCAACTACGTATAATTTATCTTTATCATACTCCGCTTCAAGAGGAACCTCTGTTACCCACGCGGTAGATTTATTATCACTATTTCCTAATACAGAAAAATTTTTAAAATTTTCGTTTACCGATATAAATAATAGTATTGCTATTAAAAATGATATTAACTTTAATTGATTATTCTCTTTTAATCTCATAATATCACCTCTTATTTAATAATCTTTTCATTTTGTTGTTGCCAATTTTCTTCTAAATACTTCATCAATTTTTCATCGGTAAAATCTGTTGTTAATTTACCATTTTGGCATACACTTATTTTTCCTGTTTCCTCTGAAACAGCAATAACAATTGCATCTGTAAGTTCTGATAGTCCTAATGCTGCACGGTGACGCGTCCCATAACTACTAGCTATACTTCTATTATCTGATAATGGTAATACGCAACTTGCAGCTCTAATTTTATCTTTATTAATAATCATCGCACCATCATGAAGTGGTGTATTCGGAATAAAAATATTAATAATAAGTTCATGTGTTACTTCTGCATTAATCTCTATTCCGCTTTCTACATATTCATCAAGCCCAGTACTATTTTCTAATACAATTAATGCACCTATACGGCGTCTTGCCATATGTCTTGATGAAGTTGCGACAGCCTTTATGATATGATCTTTTTGTCCTTTTTGAACATCTTTATAATTAAAATTGAGAATATTAGTCCACTGAACCCTACCTATATACTCTAAGGCACGTCTCAATTCTGGTTGGAATATAATCATGATTCCCAACACTCCCCAAGTAACCACTTGATCGAATATGTAAGTCATTGTTGTAAAGCCAATAAAGTTAAAAAATATTTTCAATCCGATAATGATTAAAATACCTTTAACTAATTGCATACCACGAGTACCTTTTAACAATGTTAATAACTTATATACTAAAAACCATACTAAAAGTATATCTAGCAGGTGAATAACTAGTGTTAACGTGCTTATGCCTGATAGGTAATCAGCTATCATAATAATCTCCTTCCTTAAGTAATGTATAATATTACTTTTCTATTTTTATAGTAATGTAGCGAAATAAATAGCAGGTATACTCCTATCTTTAAAACCCCTACACTTTACTATACAACTCTCCACTCTCCATTATAACATAAAATATTGTGATTGTAAGATGTTTTTCAAAATAAAAAGAAGATATTTTGAAGTTTTTTCAAATATCTCCTTTTACTTAATCGACTAATATTCTTACATATAAAAATCTACGCATTTATTCATAAAATAAACCAAAACTACTCTTTTATAGTTATATAAGCATTTATATCATAATCTTGTGAATCCAACTCGTTTTCGCGTCCTAAAATTATATTTGCGATACTATAACCAATAATTGGTCCTGTTGTTAATCCTGAAGAACCCAGTCCACTTGCCGCAAAAACATTTTCCAACGCTGGTACCTCTCCGTAAAACGGTGAATAGTCTGAAGTATAGGCTCTAATACCTACTCGTTCATTAATAATTTGTGCATCAGCTAGTTCTTTTAAAAATTGTTGAGCTTCATTTCCAAAAGTATCCAACTGCTCCTTATCCACTTCTAAGTCAAATCCCATATCATTTTCATGGGTTGCCCCAACGCTAACTACACCATTTTCAAAAGGAATTATATCTAGCTCTCCTTCTGGCATAATTACTGGATAAGCGCCTGTATTGTTATCTTTTATTTTATAATCACGTAGTTGTCCTTTTTGAGGACGAACATCAACTTTAAAACCAAGTGGCTCTAGCGCATCTTTTAACCAAGCACCTGTCGCAAGAACTACAATATCAAACTCCTTGTTATCTACTAAATACTTATCGCCAGCTAATCCTAAAGTTACCTTTTTATTAAAGACTTGCGCCCTTGATGCTTCAAGCAAAGTTTTCACAAAACGCTCCCCTTCTACACGACCGCCACCGCTAGCATAAAGTACATCCCCATTGTTATCAAAGCTTGGAATTACTTTTTGAACATCTTCTTTAGAAAGTAATTTTAATTCACCTATCATTGGTGATAGTTCCATACGACTTTCCGCTAGTTCTTTTAGTTCTGGTAATTTTGCTTCATCTTTTTTTAATAAATATACTCCACATTGTGAGTAAAAATTCGTATTGATTCCTTCAGCTTCTAAATCTTGAACAAGTTTCAAGTAAAAATCTGCACCTAAACGCGCCATCTTATACCAAGGTTTATTACGACGTTTCGAAAACCATGGACTTATTATACCTGCTGAGGCTTTTGTCGCTTGTCCTACACCGTAATCAAAAACCGTCAACTCTATATCTTTATTTTTTGATAAATAGTACGCGCATGTCGCACCTACTATCCCACCACCTATTATCGCTACTTTCATAGTTTACCTCACTTGATAGTTTTTAAAGAAATTCTACTATAAAAATTATACATCAAAAAAAAATGCTAGTAAACTTTTTATAGAATCAATCAGATTTTCTTCAGCATATTTTCTTAATTTACATAATCAGTTTTTTAGGATATAATTAGTTCCTATAATCTAAGTAAAGAGGTATATCATGAAAAAACAATTATTACTAACTTTAACAATTACCGTTCTTGCAGGAACGACATTAGGTTGCACACAAAATAAAAATACAAATCAAGCCACTACGCAAGAAACGAAAAAAGAATTATCAAATGAGGAAATTGTTAAAACAGCCATTAACAACTTTTCAAAAGAAAAAAATTTAGAATTAGATACTAAGGTTACTATTAAATCTAACCTTATAGTAGAAAGTTATTCAGTTAATGTATCATCAAATATTAAAATAGACGAAAATGGAAATGTTTTGAAGAAATTTTCTGAGCAAGAAACTGAACTAGGAAAAACTACAACAAAAGAAGAACATATTTTCCTTAAGAAAAATAATTCTGGATATGATAAATTCAATGTTGAAAATGGAAAATTAGTTGAAGCTAAAATCACAGATGATTTAGAAGTTTTATCTGCTATACAAGTATTTTTCAACGGAAATACTCTTTTTAATACTATAACTGATAAAAACTACGAGAAATCAGATAACAAACTAACTTTTACTGGGAAAATAAAATTATCAGACATCGGAAATAAATTTTATCTAAATCCAGGTGCGTTTACTAACGAAGAAACTGGTGACCTTTCTGAAATGACGCTAACATTTGCTGCAACAATAGACACTACTACAAATGAGATTTCAGGAATTACCCTTGATTTAAAATCATTTATAGAAGGAGTAGCTAAAGCACAACTAGAAAAAGAGAAAGACTCTATGTCTGAACTTGAATACACAACTGCCAAAAATTTAATAGAATCTATTTTAAAAGACTCACAAGGCGAAATCACAATCGCTAGAAAAATTGATAAAATAGATGAAATAAAATTTAATTAATATAAAAATCTAGCTTACCTTATTGGGGGGCTAGATTTTTTGACTATATGCCATTTTTATATTTACCTATCCCGATTTATGTATTATAATTATTACTAAGTTGCGTTAGCGCAACTATTAATATATATTTGATAAGATATTGAAGGTAAACTATGACTGAAATAAAATTAGTACCACGTAATGAAGTAGACGAACAGTACTCTTGGGATATGACTCTACTTTATAAAACTGATGAAGACTACAAAAATACTTTGGAGCAAACAAAAAAAGAAATAATTGAGTTTAAAGACAAATATGAAGGAAAGTTAGCTGATTATACTACTCTAAACGAAGCTATCCTTAAATACGAAGAGATAGAAGAAGAATGTTATAAACTTTTACACTATGCTGAATTACCTATGTCTGTTGACCGTTTTAACGATAATGTAGTCACCAACGCAACTATTTTCGAAGAACTTTCTTCTCTTTCAGCTAGTAAATTAAGTTTTTTCTCCACAGAGTTAATATCTTTAGATGAAGGTTTTATAAATACCTTTGTTGCTGACTATCGTCCAGACTTGAAATATTATTTCGAAAAACTTGTTAATATGAAAAAGCATGTATTACCAAAAGAAGTTGAAGAAATAATCGCTAGTTATGAAAGTCTACCTGACTTCTATAATTTGTACGAAGTAACTAAACATGAAGATATGCAATTCGATAGTTTCGAAGCAAATGGTAAGACTTACGAAAATAGCTTTGTTTTATACGAAAACTTACATGAGATGGATAATGATACCGATGTTCGTCGTGCAGCTGCGGAAAGTTTTTATAAAACTTTAAATGCATATAAGAATACTTCAGCAAATGAGTATATTTCTCACATTAAAAGAGAAAAGATGCTTGCAACTGCTCGTGGTTATGATAGCGTTATTGATTACCTATTGGATAAACAAGATGATAGTCGTGAATTATACGATCGTCAAATCAAAACACTTATGACAGACCTTGCACCACATATCCGTCGTTATATCAAACTATTAGCACGCGAGCATAAAATTGAAGATATGCAATTTGTCGACTGCAAAATTAATCTAGATCCTGATTTCGAGATTGATATGACTATTGAAGAATCACGAGAATATTTGAAAAAAGCACTTGGTGTTCTTGGTGAAGATTATGTTAAAATGATTGATGAAAGCTATGATAAACGTTGGACGGACTTCCCTCAAAATATCGGTAAGAGTACTGGTGGTTTCTGCACTACTGTGCCAAATGTAGCTGGCTTTATCCTTCTTTCTTGGACTGGGAAAATGAATGAGGTGTTTGTCCTTGCTCATGAACTTGGACACGCTTATCACTTCATGAGTACAGGTAAGCACCAAACTATGCTAAATAACGATTGCTCACTTTACTTCGTAGAAGCACCCTCTACTTGTAACGAGGTTATCGTTTCTAATTATCTACTACAAACTAATAAAGACGCACGCTTTAAACGTTGGGTAATTAGTAATATGATTAGCAGAACTTACTTCCACAATATGGTAACTCACTATCTTGAAGCTGTTTATCAAGACCGCGTTTATAAAAAAGTTGATAATAATGAAATGTTAACAGCAGAAGTCTTATCTACTATAAAACGTGAAGTTATGGAAGAATTTTTCGGAGATAGTCTTGTAATTAACGAGGGAGCAGAACTTACTTGGATGCGTCAACCTCACTACTACATGGGACTTTATCCATATACTTACTCTGCAGGACTAACTATTGGAACAGCGGTTGCTAATAAAATTGACAAAAATCCAAGTTATGCCGATACTTGGCTAAATGTTCTTTCTAAAGGAAGTAGTATGTCAGCACTAGATCTTTCTAAGCTTGCTGGTTGTGATGTGAGTACCGCTGAACCACTTAAAGAAGCAATTTCATATGTTGGATACCTTGTAGATCAACTTTACGAACTAACAGATGAGCTGAAAAAATAAGACATAAAAAGAATCTTAATGACTTCTAATCATTAAGATTCTTTTAACTTTTATGAATTTTATACTTTATTGTTGGACTTTAACCCTACATTTCTTTTAACTTTTCAAAGCAAGCTTTTTCGCATTCAATTACTGCTGAACGGAAATTTTTTTCTTCAAGAATTCGGACAGCTTCAATTGTACTACCTGATGGTGAGCAAACATTATCCTTTAGTTTTCCTGGATGTTCTCCTGTTTCTAGTACCATTTTTGCAGCCCCGATTACTGTATGTGCCGCTAAGCGATAAGCAGTTTCACGACGTAACCCGTTTAATACTGCACCATCAGCTAATGCTTCAATAAATAAATAACCATAAGCAGGACCTGACCCACTAAGCGCAGTCAATCCAGCCATATCTTTTTCCGCTATCACCTCTGATAATCCAAGACTGCTAAATAAACTTAAAACGTACTCTACTTCTGTTGATTCTATATTATGACCAATACTAACACCAACTACTCCAGCACCTACTTCAACAGGAGTATTCGGCATAATACGAACTACTTTGGCGCTTGGTACAATACTTTCTATATCTTTTATTTCTACTGCTGCCGCCATCGAAATAACTATTTTTCCTTCTAGTTCTACTTTGATTTCTTCTAGTACACTTGCTACTAAATATGGTTTTACACCTAAAAATACAACATCACATTCTTTTGCCAAATCTTTTGAGCTATTGGCCGCTTGGACTCCGTTGCATTCAGCTACCTTTTTTGTGCTATTATCTGAAGAATTTCTAACGAAAATATTTTCTTTCTCTACTTTTTGACTAGAAATTACTCCTTTTAGAACAGCTTCTCCCATATTACCAACACCGATAAAACCAAGTTTTTTCATATTGACCTCCTATTATATTTTTTGTTTTTTTGAGAATATACAAACTACTCTCCACTCACTATCTATTATATCATATTTAACCGTTCTAATTCTTACTTATTAATAAATTTTGTTAGTTCACTCTCTTATGTTATACTTAAATGTGTATTGAATTTTTTGTAAATAAGGAGTTATTATGGACAACAGTTGGAAAGAAATATTTAAAAATTATCCAAAGCGTAATGAACTAGGCATAACAGTTGATAATATAAATAAAAAAAGACAAACGGTGACTATCTATCCACCAAAAGAATTAGTTTTTAAAGTCTTTGATCTGCCATTACAAGATATAAAAGTAGTTATATTAGGTCAAGATCCATATCATAATCCTGGACAAGCTTGCGGATTAAGTTTTTCTGTAAATGATGGCATTCCTTTGCCTAAAAGCCTAATAAATATTTATAAAGAACTTTATGATGACCTTGGTATCACTCCTGCGAAAACAGGGAATTTAGAGAAATGGTTTAAACAAGGAATATTCCTATTGAACTCTGTTTTAACCGTTGAAGAATATTCACCAGCAAGTCATAGCAATGTTGGCTGGCAAGATTTTACAGATTATATAATAGAAACTATTTCACAAAAAAATAATAATGTTGTATTTGTACTATGGGGAAGTTACGCTAGAAGTAAAAAAACTCTAATAGACAGCTCTCGCCATAAAATAATAGAATCACCACACCCAAGCCCGCTATCTGCTTATCGTGGTTTCTTTGGTAGCAAGGTATTTTCACGTATAAATTCATATTTAGAAGAAGTCGGCAAAAAACCTATTGATTTTAATTTGGAAAACTAATTCTATCCCTCGATTTAAAGTTTATAATCTATTCTCTTAAAAATTTTTAATAAAAATAAATTTTTGTTGAAAATTTAGAAATAATTTTAAGTATATTTTAAGTAAAAGAGATATAATTGTGACTTAAACAAAAATAATTAATTTTTCATTCTTAACGACACTTGTCGTTTTCTCCCTTTTAAGTTTGAAAATATTTTTGTTTAAACCAATATTTCAGTTAATTCTTTATGATATTAACAGATAATAAAACTTTTTAATTTTTTTCATAATGTGGCTTGTCGCTCCCTAGGCAAGCCATTCTCCCTTTAAGAGTAGAGATACTCTTTTGTTATTTGTATATAAGATTAGATATTAATAAGCAAGAAATTGCTTCGAACTTAATTTAGTTCATAAAAAAAGCTAAGTACCCCCTATACTTAGCCTTTTTATTTTGTCTATAATTAAATAAGAAGTGCCTTAGATTTTTGATCATCTATATCAATTTCTTAAGGCACTCTTTTTTATTATTTAGTATATTACAAATTTTTCAATATAATACATAGTTTTATGTTGACCACTTGCATATTGTTTATTATTTAGTCGTAGTGTAATTACACCTGTTGGTCGATTAGTAGCTATAGTAACAAATGGTATTATTATTCTATCTCCTTGAACTTCCCAACGTTCTACTGGAGCAAAGATTGAATCGGTAGCCCCGCCTATTCCAGCGATGTAACGTAATGCAAAAGCATTATCTTTTTTGAAATACACGATAGTATTAGTATCTTTTACTAATTTTTCTAATTCTTCTTGAGTATATTCTACTTTACTTTTATCTAATTCTATAAAAGTAATTCCTCTTTCTGCATTTAATTTTGCAAATACATCTTTAAGATTATAAGTTCCCTCATTATATGTGTTAATTAAGTCTAATACATAAGTAGCTGGTGCAAAAACAATTTGATTATCTGTTCCATTATCTATAACACTATAACGAATTGCATTAGCCGCTGTAGAACCTTTAAAGTTAAGCAAGCTATAATTCATAAGTTCTAGTATTTTTCCAGCTTCATTAAAGTTATGATTGTATTTATTAGTATTATTTCTATTAGTTGGTGCTATTGTTTGATTTTCATTTTTATTGACGACATTGTTGTCTTTATTTTCTTGTTGATTTTGTTCATCAACATTAGCATCATCTTTTAACATATTCGTTGTTACATCTTGTGTTTTTTCTGTATCATTAGTAATCTTTTGTGCTACTTTATCTGTACATCCTGTTAAAACTCCTATTCCTAAAACAAAAACCGCTACAATTTTTAAAATTTTGTTCATTTTCTCCACCTTCTTTCTGTTTTAATATTACTTACTTTTATTTCTTCTCTTCTTTAATTATATTATACTACCAAAAATTACAAAAAGCAACGATTTATTACAAAAATATTACATTTATATTACAAAATAATTTTATTTTTGTTTCGGTATTCTTAGCTATAGCTTTTTATCTCATTTTTTTGAATTTATTTCTTATTATTTTTTCTCTATCTTCTTAAAAAACTCTTTTCAATAGTTCGCACGTAAAATTTGAACTGATAGTTTTTTTATAGTAAAATATACTCGATTATATGGATAGGAGATTGATATATGAGTAGAGTCGCTATTGTTAGTGCTAAACGTACCGCTATCGGTAGTTTTGGCGGCAGTCTTAAAGATATTCCAGCTGCTACACTTGGAGCTGAAGTTGTAAAAAAATCATTAGAGGAAATAAATCTAAGTCCTACCCTTGTTGACGAAGTAATCTTCGGCAATGTTCTTGGAGCTGGTCTTGGACAAAACATCGCTCGTCAAATCGCGATCTTTGCTGGTATTCCACAAGAAAAGAGTGCATTTGTCGTAAATAAGGTTTGCGGTTCTGGTCTAAAAAGCGTTGTTTTAGGTGCTCAATCTATTTTACTTGGTGACAATGATATCGTTGTTTGTGGCGGTGTTGAAAATATGAGCACTGCCCCTTATTACACAAAAGATGCGCGTTTTGGTGCTAAACTAGGAAACTTCGAACTTGAAGATAGTATTATTCATGATGGTCTAACCGATGCTTTTGAAAATTATCATATGGGTATTACCGCTGAAAATATTGCTGAGCAGTTTTCTATTAGTCGTAAACAGCAAGATAAATTTGCAACACTTAGCCAGCAAAAAGCTAGCACTGCTATTGAAAAAGGAAAATTCTCAAATGAAATAGTTCCTATTACGATAAAAACACGTAAAGAAGAAAAAGTTTTTGATACAGATGAATTTGTTCGTCCTGGTACTGATCTAGAATCTCTAGCAAAACTACGCCCAGCGTTCAAAAAAGATGGAACTGTAACAGCTGGTAATGCTTCTGGTATTAATGATGGAGCGGCTTGCGTTATTTTAATGTCTGAAAAACGCGCTAGTGAGCTAGGTATTAATATTCTTGGATTTATCGATGGTTATGCTACCGCTGGATTAGATAATAAAGTTATGGGTCTTGGTCCAATACCCGCAACGAGAAAAGTTTTAGATAAACTGAATTTAACAACTGATGATATTGATTTATTCGAACTTAACGAAGCTTTTGCAGCGCAGTCGATAGCTGTTCTTAACGAACTTAACCTTGATACTTCTAAAGTTAATATCAATGGTGGTGCTATAGCTTTAGGTCATCCTATTGGAGCGAGCGGTTGTAGAATCCTTGTTTCTTTAGTACATGAACTAATCAATGAAAACAAAAACCGCGGACTATGCTCGCTTTGTATCGGAGGCGGTCAAGGTATTTCTATGGTTATAAGCCGCAATTAAAACTATTATAAGTAGTGGCTATCTTTTAATAATTGATAAATGTTTCAAACCAATATAAACTAAAAATAGCATAATCTAAACTATTTCAAATATATTTGAGGGTATTTTTAAACTAAATGAAAATATAGGGAAAATAATAGAAAATAACAAGTATTTAGATACTTTTTCCCTATATTTTCCCCATCAGTCTTTTCTTTCCTTCCTCTCCCGGATTAGCTGTTCAAATTCTGCAATATCCTCACGATCCATGTTCTTTATGAAATTTCTAGCAGTAGAGCGCTTGATTATGTAGTTCTTGCGCTCTCTGTTCTTATCGTCCCATTTCTTATTAGCTTTTCTTTTTGCCTCTGATAATTTATTCATGTCTCACACCTACTATTTCTTCTGGTTTAACTTCTGCAACGATATACTCCTCATACATACCGCGGTTAGAATCATTAGGAGCTATTTCATTTCTATATGCTTCCACTTCTACCTCAAGTACCACATCTCCGTATTGAGTGAAGCTTTTAACTTCTGATGTTGGATTGAATAAGTAAACTACCTCGGTTGAGTTATTAGCCCTTCTATTACCTTCCCAGTTATCATTCCCAGTTTTTGAAATTGGAAGAATACCTTCTTTTAAGATTTTTTCTAAGTCCTCTGAACTAACATTTTTGTATAGTTTCATTTTTTTAGCTTCTCTAAATTCAAAAGGAACAATAGTAGATGAGTAATCTTTATCTCCAATTTTTACTCCCTCATTGAAAATTTTAACTACTCCGTAATAATCAAGTTTTAGTTCGTGTAAGAATTCGAATACATATATTCTATCGTTTTGCTCATATTCAGAATTGACATATTCTTCGTCGTTTCCTCTCACAATTACTGTTGCCGTTGTAACCTCTGGCGTACTTAAATATCTGCTGCAATGAGAAATTCTTACTATTTCAAGGACTGTATGGTCATTTTTTCTTATAATATCAAATGTAGTAGTGTAATATTTTGATGTTTTTACAAATTTAAAAATTGATTGCGCTCTAAGCAAGTGCTCTTTTGTTACTTCTTTCATTAGAGATTTACCGTTTTTTTCTATGAATTTTGCCATTTCCTTTTACCTCTTTTCTTACTTCGTACCTTAATTATATCATACACGTTATAACGTGTCAATAGTTTTTTTAAAAAAAGTTTTAAAAGATCATAAAAAAATACCCCTCAACTTTCGTCAAGGGGTAAATGAGCTGACACCAGCTCTGCCAAAAGGCAATATAGATAAATCTTGATTTGAACTTTGATTGTATAAGATTCAAAATATACACTCTCTCAAACAATAAAATACCGTATTTATGCCAATTTCATAATACCATTAATTTTTAATTTTGTCAATAAAAAATAACCCCCTAATTTAAAAGGGGGTAATATTATTCTAGCACTTTTACTGCTCCATCTTTACCAATTTCAATTTTCTTGTCGGCTAACATTTCTCCGTTTTCATTAAACATATACCATGTATCACCAATTTTTCGGTATTCCTCTGATACCATATCTCCATTATCATTATTTAGGTAATACCAACATCCTTGATACTCTACCCAACCTGTCGCCATTTCTCCATTTTCATGGAAATAATACCAATGATTGTTAATATATCGCCATGATTTACTTGCCATATATCCGCCTTTGTCCAGCCAATACCAACGTTTGTTGCTTTCGTTGTAGTACCATTGTTCCTCTAGTGCGTATCCATTTTGATTAAATCTAAACCATGAACCATTAATCAACTTCCAACAATCTTTGTAATAGTCGCCATTTCCTAAATCATACCACCAACCACTGTCGTTTTTAACCCAACCATTCTCTGAATACGCTGGGCGGATAAATCCTACTAAACAACTATCATCTCTTGTACGAACTCTCGCATAACCACCTACACCGACTGCAGCACCGTCTACATTTTGTTCTACTGATGTGATATATCTTCCGTTGACTTCGAATACAAGTCCAACATGACCGTATATATCCCAACTACCCCATTTCCATATTGCAATGTCTCCGGGTTGAATTTGTCCTTCTCCTTTTTTAAACCTCTTCCAACCTTGCGGAAGTGCGTTGTACATATAATCAATAGCATTCCCACGGGGTAAGAAATTTGCTAGTACTAGCATATATTTCATTATTAAATCAACACATTGAGCGCCGAAAGCACCATCTACATCTATCCATTTATTTATTTGAGCTTTAATCCAATTAATCGCTTGTAATAATGTCATTTCCCTTCTCCTTTCAAAAAATAAGGTTGAAGTAGCAATCTACCTCAACCTTTGAATAACGTCTTTATATTTGAGTTTTTTATATATATTAAATTTTATTTGTCTCCGGGATAACGCATTTCGTTGTGCGTTTCCTCTTTTTCTTCATTTTTTAAAATACCTTTGTATGCTTGATGTACTCCAGTAGCACTAAGTCCACTAACTACACCGATTATTAAATTTTGACCGCTAAATCCGTTCAATACGACCATTAAAATAGCACCTATCAATCCTAATGCTAACGGAATGTAATTGTTAGGTAACTTAGGTACGCTTGATTTTAGCGTGTTTCCTATTAGCCAACATATCGCAACTACTGCTGGACTTATAAATTGTTGAATATCTATCATTAATTATCCTCCTTTTTCAACGGCAAATCTTGACAACGTTCAAATAATTCAGTTACTACTGAATTTCCTCCTAGATTTTTGTAACTTTCATAAAGCAAGGAAAGTTCTTTTAATTCATGTACCCCAATAGTACCCCTGTCTAAAATCCTTGTCATTTCTTTTAAAAGTCTATATCTAGTAATTGCCAGTGTGCCATCTGCTGTTTTTTGAATTTTACTATTTATTTCTGTTAAATTATTATCAATTTTTTCTAAATTCTTGTTACTTCTTTTCAACAACCACGCTATAGTGGGTGCGATTATCGTAGTAACAACTGCGACTATAACCCCTTCACTAATCAAGCATCAAATGACCTCGCTTTCTTTAAATTTTAAAAGGGAGCAATTAAGCCCCCTTGATACTATTCATTTGCTAAATGCTCTAGATCCATATCGATTAAGCATTCCTTAACTTGTTCTTTTAAGAACGCTGGAACACTTGCGAATGTACGTTTGCCTTTAGCGATATTAATTGCGAATAACATTGCCATCATTATTTTCACCTCCTTTGCCGTCTTCTTGAGTTTTCTCAGCTTGTTCATGCTGTCCATCTCCTTTAGCTAATTTATCGCCCAGTTGGGTGATAAGTTCCATAACCGAGCCTTGAGTTACCTCAAGCTCCTTCTTCATCTTGTTTACTTCCTCTAGTTGCTCATCCATAAGTTTTAACTTCTCATCGACCTTGGCAAACCTCTCATTCTCCGCACGGTTAGGGTACGTTTCTTGATAGAATTGCTCAAGAACTAACTCAATTAAATCTTCGTCTGTTTTGTGGTCGTGATTACCATTTAAAATTCTAGTGATGATTGTTTGACCGTCTTGAATTTGCACCCTTAAACCAGTTACTGTCGCACTGTCATTAAAAATTCTATCTTTGTAATTAATTTTGTACATCTTCTTTTTCTCCTTTCGAGATTTGTTCGTTGAAAGTCTTAATTATTTCATTAAAACCATCATTCACTTGAACTAATTCTTTACTTTTCCAATCACTCAAAATATCGGCAATTATCCCAACCATAATAAACGGTGGTAAGCCGTATTCTCTCGCTGATATTTCAACGTATTTAATTAAATCACTTTTTACATTTGTTATTTTAGCCTCAATTGGCATTGTCATATTAAATTCTCCTTTCTAATGTGGCATTGATGCATTGATTAAGATTCCATTCTTAAATTGTAGATAACAGTTGTCGAACCACTGATTTGCAGTTCCATCTTGCGAGAATGAGGTTGCCACCGCGAAATTAAACGTACTTGTTATTGAGTTATTAAAACTTATATCATCTAAATCTATTTTAACCCTTCTCAGATTGAACCAGTGCATATCCACAGGACATCCAGCATTAAGTGTGTTTGCGTTGTAGTTTGCAAAAGTCCCCGAGGTATATATCCATTTCCAAGTGTAAGCATCATCACTTTTACGTTCCTTATACCCCCAGCCCATGTACCAACCGTCATAATCCAAATTAAATACGATACCTTTCTTCGACACATCATATTTGTATCTATTCGTTCCCATTTGCCCTAATTTATAGCCGTCTTTCCAAAAAGTATAAGTTTCATCGGTAATCCTTGCTGTTAACTTATTCTCTGAGATTACACCGCCCTCGTAGAATGACACCCCTCCATTTTCAAACTGAATAAATTTAGATATGTTATTCCACGCAAGCCTTAAATATTCAGCGTTTTGCGTCAAGATCGTACCAAATTCATTTTTTTTCACTGATTGTTCAATTTGGTCTTTCGTTTGACTAATTTTAGATTCCATTTCAGAGATGTTGTATTCATTTTTATAGCCAATATATAGGTTTTCGTTAAAAATTTTAACGTTTTTTATTTCTAAATTTTTAGGGATTGATAGGATTAAGTTTTCAAAGTCACTATAAGTTTTTAACGTATAGACGTTAATACCTTTTGACAATGATTTTTTGTGGACAGTACCATCATTAAACGACCTCATCAAATAGGATTGTGCTGGAACGTTGCCAATTATTTCAAATTCTACGGTATATACATTATTTTTTTTAAAACCTGTCATTATCGAAAGATTCATCGTTCCTTGTTTGTATGAGGATTGGTTAAAAGATTTTAAGATATTTTCTTTAATAGGCTCATACTCTGGAACTTCCAAAATTTCAACGAAGCTAACTTTAGTTTCTGAGCCTAGCGGAAATAGATTAATCCTTGTCTGGTCGCTTGCGTAAGATATGCGCCATATATTAAATCCGTTAACTAACTCTTTGTTATAGTCGTTTTTCGCGTTATAAACACGAGTTTTTTGATTATCAGGAGCGTTACTAACAAAAGCGGTGATATAGTATTCTTTATCCTTTTTAAGCGGAGTTTTAGCATTAAAATAAAGGTCGTTCCCTTTCTTTTCAACTCCACTTTCAGAACAAATATTTTCAATATTGTAAGCCATTTTGAATTTTTTATTGTTGATCTCGCCAATTTTACTCTCGAACTTGTCAATAGTGCTTTCAAAAGTCTTAACTTTGCTTATGGTTTCGGTTAGTAGTTCTTTATCGATTGTATTATTCAACCTAGCACTTGCTACTGTCTTATTCTCTCCGCAAGTTACCTCAAACACAACCTCTATTGGTTGACCGTTTTTAGTTCCGTTAGGAATGTTAATATTTTGTACTAACCCGTTGCTGTCAAGTGTGACTTCTCCAGAAGCGGTATATCCACTAGCAACTAGCTTTTTAATCTCAATTTTCAACGGTGTTTCGTTGGTTGAAGCACGGACTATTTCTCCATTGTTGTAAACATCTAAATAGACCTTACAATTCATTAAGTTTTCATTTAAATAACTTCCCTCAATCCTTGCCGAAGCGGTAAGAGAGTAGCTTTGCATATCTTCAATAGCTGGAAGCCACTTATCCGTTGCTATATCGTCAACTGCAATGTAAGGCTCGGCTATTTTGAAATGAGCGTTACCCGTTGAAATAAAAGCGAAATTACTTTTTACGAACTGCTGCGCTTCTATGTTACTAGCAATAGGCATTTGTTTTTCAACGATAACCCACTTATTCTCGCCTTTTGACACTTCTATTAGTGGTAACGCAAGCCATGAATAGAATTGACCTTCTTCATCTGGGAAACCTAACTTAATTTCAGTATTATTCGCACTATCAGAAAATATATACATTGGTATTCTCATGATGTATTTTCTTCCGGGTGCTATATCTCTAATATTTACCCTAACACTAATCCCTTGCAACTCATTACTAGCGTTCGGCATTACTTCGATTGAGTTTTGGTTGTTATAATCTTTTTTGTTGAGTTTTAGTTGTGTAGTCCCAACTGGTTTAACCACATCTAAACTTGGAAATCTAGTTCCAATTAGTTGGTTAAATGCTGGGATTTTCCCGTCTTTGCCTTTTAGTTCGGGTTTTTTAGCTTCTATCTGCCTTTGCACTTCCTCTGTTAGCTTTTGTTTCAGTCCTTCGTTTGTGATTAAAAATTCAGATAGTTTGCTTTCTGTGATTAATCCTTCTCTGACTTTGCTAAATACCGTTGATGATAAGTGTTTAAAGTCAATAGCACCAGTTTCAATCATTTCAGAATTAATTTTTAAACCCGTTATTATTTCAGCAAAAAACTTACCGTCTTTAGTAGTCGCTAATCTAAAATTGCCGTTTACTCCGCTAGTGCTAACACTTAAACCATTTGAATTGAATTTCCATACAACTTTTGCCGTTGCTTCGTCGTTGGTATCCATTATTAAAATACGGTCTGAATAGTATTTGATGTTACTTCCTAATCCGTCATTTAAACTATCTTTGATAGCTTCTTTTGCCTTTTCAACATTACTTCTTTCAACTTCTTCAATTTTTGTAATCAACGCTTGTTGGTTGTTAATGGCATTTGCTAATAGATTTTGTTGAGGAGTGTTCCCTAATTCAACGTGAATGTATCTATTTTGTAAACAGTCGTAAGTGTAACCTACACATCTTGTTAAGATATTAATTCCTTTGTATTGAACACCTACAGTATCACCTAAATAGATTTTTTCTAATACGGCATAGTATTTGTATTCTTCTGTTTGAGATAAATCGATAAAAGCAACCGTACACGTTATTTCAGGCTTATCTGCTCCTAACTCAAACGCTTTTTTAGACTTTTCTCGAAGTAAAGTTAATGCTTGTTCATGGTCTACTGCGTCTTCTTGTGTAGGACTTACCTTTTTACTTTTAACATCTTCCAACTCAAGTAACTTACGTTTAACAATGGGCTTGTATTTCTCCGCTAAAGGTGATATAACGTATTTTTCGGGTAATAATAGACCGTCAAATCCTTTTGGGATAAAATGTGTTACTAAATGACTTAAATCTATTTTGTACTCAATCCCAGTAAGATTTTTGGCGTATTTAATAGTTACACCTTTATCACTACCGATTTTTTCAAGCCAGTTAATGCGGAAATTATCGCGATACAACTCACCACCCCAACGTGAAAGTAAGCTGTTATCTTTATCCCCCATTATTGCCTCTAGCGTATTCTTACGGACTAACCTTGAATTTTTCAATTTAGTAATGTCACTTACTCCAACGAAATGGTGAGCGTCAGTTGAACGATTAAGAACCTCTTGCAATGCTCTTGTTCCGTTCATTCCTTGAATGTAAATATCTTCTATGAAGTTTCCTAGCAAGTCATAAGAGATATGCAAAGCATAACCTTTAATTGTGTCTAAATCTTTTTGTAGATACAAAATTCTAAATAATTGTTTACCGTCATAGTTATCAACTTGCAAAATCTTTCCGTTTTCTAATAAGTGACTATCGTTGCTTTCTAGCGGGTACTCAAAATTTAATTCATATACCCCGTTTAACGCTTCAGTTATTTCACATTTTAAAAAATTCTTTAGAGGCGTTCCTCTGTGGTTAAAATCTGTTTCGTTGTATTCGTATATGTTAACCATTAGCGATACCTCCAGTTATATCTAATTTCTACTTTGGTTATATTGCCTCTAAAAGCAAGCGTATTTGCTCCTACATCTAAGACGGGTACTTTTCCTACTGAATTACGTTCAAAGGACGTGTTATCCTTGAATATAGCGTCTAACTCGCTATCTATTTCAATATATCCATTTACATTTTTTATTTCTAAAATCTGTTTACCGTTTTTTAAAATAGTGAAAGTGCCATTACCCGTTATTTTGAAATAAGGAAACGCCCTAGTGCCGTATATGTTATTGATAGTTAATGTAGTTCCAGCTACTACTAACGGATTGTTAATTCCCATAGCATAAGGCTCAAATTCAATAGGAACTAAGAATTTGATTAATCTCTTATCACCTAAGGGGTAAGCTATTGTTACCCCTTCAACGATTGAAGCATTGTAATAGCGGTCTGGCAATTCATCAAAGATTAATTGACCTTTACCACTGAAATAATCTAACAACTCATCTCTAGTGCATTCAGCATGACCCTCAAATGCTAATTGAAACGGCTCTAAACTGTCATCTTCTACAGTCAGTTTCCCGTCACGACCTGGAACAGTAAAGAATTGAGTTCTTTTTTTGCCAGTAGGAATGTTAGGTAATTCATTAAATACAATTCCTAAACTATCGCTTTTTTTATTTTTAAAAGTTATCACGCTAAACCACCTCCTAATCGTTGTTTTCTAATTTCTAACCCTAATTGTTGGGCTATCTTTCTAGCGTCGTTTGGTGTATTATTGTAGACTTTATCTATGTTTACATTAATATCTCCGCCTTTGCCTCCGCTCATGTACTCTTTGTTTTCTTCGGCTGTTAATACACGTTCTCCGCGGTGTAACCTTGCGTAATATCCGTCATATGGTACATAATCAAGTCCGTTGTAGTGTGAACTTAACACTTGGCTTAATGCCCCCATTCCAGCTACTGCTCCAGAAATAGTGTACGTTGCATATTTATTTTCTAAAGGAGTACTATTAATCAATCCTAATTTCTCAGCTACTTGTCTTGCCCATGATTTAACTTTACCAGTATTCCAATCTAGCGAACTATCAAGATGTCCGTATTCTTTTCTTAAACGGTCTATTCCGTCTGTACGCAACTTCTCTGCTTCTTTAGTTGCTTTTTCGTAGCCTTCAACTGCTGCTTTTTTCATTTGCTTATAGGTTTCCTCTTCATCTTTAGTAAGACGCCCGTTAAGGATTTCTTTTTTAGCACGCCATTCTTCAGCGTATTCTAGTTGTTTATCCTTGTTTTCTTTAGCGGCACTAACCGACTTATCCCTCAATTCATTAAGTTTAATTACCATATCAGAAACGTGTTGTTTAGTTACTCCATCAACATTGCTGTATAAATTATTAAATAACATTTCTTGTTCAGCTTTATTCTTGGCAACAACTTTTATTGTTTCAAAGTCTTGTTCTTCGGTTAGTTGAATTATTCGACGTTTCAACTCTTCCGCTTTAGTTCCACTTGCGGTTTTTAACTCTTCAGAAAGTCGTGTTATTTCAGTAAGTCTTGTTTCAGCTGATTTAATAGTTTTTTCTGCTGTTTCTTCAGCGTCCTTAACTACTTTTGCTTTCGTTTCCGCACTTAAATTGCTTGAATTTCCGTATAACTCACTAAATTTTTTGATACTTTCTTCTTTAGTTTCATTAACTTTTTTAATGTAGTCGTTCTTATACTGTTCTACAGCTTTAAGTATTGCTTGGTGTCCTTCATTAGCGTCTTTGTATAAACCAACGTACATTCCTTCTGAAGCTTGTCTTATGTTATTTGACATTTCGTAGAAATGCTGGTACTCTTTCTTGGTTTCTTCACTAATTTTGGTAACGTGTCGTTCCATACGCCCAGTAGCTTCATTAAATACGGTTTCCGTTTTAGATTTGTAGAGGTCAACTGCTGGCACTGCACTTTGCGTGAACGCTTTATAAACCCCGTATCCAACAGCCGCTACTGCTCCAACTCCAGCAACGACTGGTGCGGCTGCTAGTGCTAAACTTCCTAATGCTCCTGCACCCGCTAATAAACTTCCACCCATGCTTGCTACTGCTGTTGCTGTTCCACCTAATCCTAATCCTAAGTCTAATAGCAACGGTGTAGCAGTTAATGCACCTCTTCCAATAGTTCGTAAGGCTGTTGTACCTTTAGACATCACGCTTGCGAGTCTTGAACCACTTTTCGCTACTGTTGTAGTTGCTGTTGCTACTTTTGAGGAATTAGCTTTAACCGTATTACTTACTACAGTTGTTGTATCTCCTAGACCTTTAACTTTTTTGCCAGTATTATTAGCAGTTTCTCCTAATTGCTTTGTTTTAGACGTATATACATCAATTCCTCTGCTATCAAACTCTTTTCTAGTCTTTTTGTTTGAGGTCTTAACTGTTCCGCCTGTATTGTTCATTTGAACGCCACGAAGTGCTGTCGCTGTGTTTCTTGCCTCAACTTGAATAGCTTTCAATTTAGCAATAATAACATCACTATTTCTACTGATTGAATTTGACTGTGTTTGATAAGTGCTACCTATTTGAGATAATGATAATTTGACACTATCACTAGCTTTAACAATTAAATTAGCACTTCTTCCAAACTCTGTTGCACTTTTAGTTGATTGAGTTCCAATGCTTGAAATATCTTTCTTGAACACTTTGCCAACAAATGTTGATACCGCACCTATACCGCTTTTGAACAGTACAAACGCCTTAATTGCTTTACCTACACCAAAAGTTAGTGGTCCAATAGAAGCAGCTGCAAGAGCCGTCCAACCGACCACACTTTGCATTGTCGGACTCATATTATTTAGAGTATCAGCAAAATCACCAACTACATTTAGCACTTGATTAACTTTTGGCAAGAAGTTAGTACCTAACGTGATAGCAATATCGATAAGTTTATTTTTCGCTATTTGTAATTGACTTTCTGTGGTTTTGTAACGTTGCTCAGCTTCTTTTTGTAAAGCGGTATTCTCTCGCCAACCTTGATTAGCGAGTTGTAGCGTATCACCGAACTTGTCACTTGCTTCTGACGCTCTCAAGATAGTATCTCTTAAACGTACTTCCGAAATACCCATATCATCAAGAATTTCTATAGCTGACTTACCTTGCGCTGAGGCATTCTTTAAGCCTTTTAAAAACATCAATAGTGCTTGTGATGCGTCTTTTTCAAATGCTTGTTTGAATTGTGAAGCACTTACACCACTGGCTTTTGCGAAGTTGTCCAACGCTTCTCCGCCTTGTGTAGTTGCTAATTTCATCTGAACAAGCAACTTACTCATAGCACTACCACCCATTTCAGCCTCTATACCAACTGAACTCATAGCGGCTGCTAAACCTAGCACTTGCGCTTCGGTTAATCCTACTTGCTTACCAGCCCCAGCTAATCTCATTCCCATTTCAACAATTTCGCGCTCTGTTGTCGCTGTATTGTTACCTAAGTGAACAATAGTAGAGCCTAAACGGTCAACGTTATCCGCACTTGTTCCCATGATGTTACTGAAACGTGCAAGAGAGGTCGCCGCTTCTGTCGCTGTTAAGTTAGTTGCAACTCCTAAGTCAACCATTGTTTTAGAAAATTTTAGAATATCTTCTTTTTTTATCCCTAATTGTCCTGCCGCTTCTGCCACTTGTGCAATACTAACGGCACTAGCTGGCATTTCTTTAGACATTTGACGAATACCTTTACTTAATTTTTGATATTCTGCTTCGGTTGCGTCAGTAGTCTTACGAACTCCAGCGAATGCACTTTCATAGTCTTTAGCAAACTTAAACACTCCAGCACTTGCAGCCGCTATCGGCAAAGTAACTCCTAAAGTTGCTTTTTTCCCAAAACTAACCATGTTATCAGCTACTTTATTTGCCTTTTGCATACTTCTAGTTATTTCACTAGCTTTTGCTGTAGCGAACGCTGTAGCCTTGTTCATTTCGCTTTTAAAAGTATCTAGTTTAACCCTCATTTCCGTATATAACGGAGGCAAACCAATACTACCTACTGTCATATTTCTCCTCCTTTCCTAAAAAAATAAGAGGGACTAATAACTAGCCCCTCTTTAAGTTCTTGTCTGCGTCTTTTCTTCCTAGTCGGATTATATTCTTTAGTACCTCTTTTGCTTCTTCTGTTTTTTGCATGCTGTCTAACCAGCTATCACGCCTAATTTGTAAGTAAGTGTACAGCGGTAAATCTTCTATTTCTAGGAAATTTAAACCACAATAATCTGACATTCTTTTAAGTTCCGCAGTTCTCTTATCAAGGTCTTGTTCCCACTCTTCCGTCGCAAAATATTTCTCAAATATTGCTTCCCTTACTACAGGGTCATCAGGAAGTGGGATTTTTAGTTTGGGTCGTTAGCGATTGAGTTCATTTGGATTAATAATAGCGTCCATATAGCGTTAATATATGATACGTTAACGTCCTCTAAGTCTTTGACCTTGATTCTTATACCTTCTAAATTTCGGTCGAGGCATTTCGCAACAAACTTAACTCTCTCCTCTACCTCTTTCACGGGATCTTCGATTTTTTCAATTTCTATCATTTCTTTCCAATCTTTGAAAGTAAGTTCTTTAATTTGTAATTTTTTGCCGTTTTTCCAATCGACCTCTATTCTTCTATTTAGGATATCATTTAACATTTGTTACACTCCTCTTTCTTTCTTTTATTATTCTTTTATTATTCTTTTATTATTCTTGTTCATCTCTAATTTCAGCTAAGAATCCTTTTTTCTTCTCAACTGCTGTAAATTCAGCGTCAATAGTCGTTTCTTTTTCAGCGTTAAATTCAATAGAAAAACCATTCCCTGCTTGACCGATTAACGTTACACGAATTTTCTTACCATTCTCTTTTGTATGCACAAAACGTACAATGTTAGTCGCTAACGCTCCGCCTGCTCCAAATGTTAATATTTTAGTTTTCTTCGGCGTATCCTCTGTTAATTTCGCTGTAGATAATTTAGTTAATAGTCCTAAATCCCACGTTAATACACCAGTTTTGAAGCTAATTTCTTCACCTTTAATGAAACGTTTAACTGTTCTATTGTATTGGTTCTTAACGTCATATGTATCAGGTTTATACTCTAAACTAGCACCACCTGAACAATGACCTACGTTATTATCATCTGTTTCTATCACGTTATCTGCTGGAATTTCCCCATCAGTTGCTGTTACTAAATAAAGTTCCCCAGCACCTAAGATTATTTCATCAATTTTCTTTGCCATTTATTTACCTCTCTTTCTTGAACCATGTAATCTGTAAGTATTGTGTGCTGTCATACAATTCAAAGTCTTGTAACGGCAAGATACCTCCACCACTTACAGAAAATCGTAGAGAGTAACCGTCTTTTAAGTGGTTACTCTCATGTTGTTTGTTGATTAAACTTTCTACTTTCATTCTGTAATTTTCTAGTTCGTCAAAGTCATCTGTTACTATTCTTACTTCCAGCGTATCAACGTTGATGTAATCACGCTGTATAGGTGTTAAACTATACCACGCTTTTTCGCTGTGAATAGGTTGAAAAGTAAGGCCTGTAACTTCATCAAGCATTTTCTTAACTATATGTGAAATCATGTTACTTACCTCCTAGCATTCGCATTATTGAGCCTAAATTCTTTTCTTTAGCGTCTTTTAAGAATGGTTGAGGCTTTTGCCCTTTAGTAGTTACCCAACTACCGTTAGCACGACGATAACGCCACGGTGTTTTACGTCCGTTACCTGTTACTGAATATTGCCCAGTCCCTTGATGAACATATGGAGCGTATAAGGCTGTATTACCGACCATTCCGTATATTTCTGTAGGTTTAAGCTTCGTTTCACTCGTCATACTAGCTTTTAACTGACCAGTATCAGTTGGAGTATTTTCGGTTGCTTTAGCTTCCAAAAATTTAGTTGCCTTTTCCATTCTTTCGAGTTGTATTGCAATTAATTTGCCTGTAGCTTCTCGCATTCCTCTTTCAAATTCGCTATTGTCCATTGACGTATTCTTTCAAGGTTAAGTGAGTTAGTCTGTGGGAGTTGTCAACGTTTAGAATTTCATATTGTACGTTATTAATCAATATACGATTTTTTCTAGCTTGTATATTTCTCTCAAACGTTAAACCAATATGTGTTACTTCAGAATGTTTGAAGCCTTGGGGGTTGTAGAACTCATCTACTTTATGAATTGCAATTTTAATTGTTTTCTCCTCTTGCCACGTTTTTTTAGTAGCTCCTGAGGGAGTAGGAACGCTTTTAAAGGTCATTAAAGTTGCTTCCTTAAAGTTAGTCATTAAGCTCATAACTAAGCCTCCTAAATGACCTTAATTTAGTTTTAATGCGTGCTGGTATATCCCTTTCATAAGTGTAAGACACACTAGGATAACTTTCAGATTTTATTCCCTCTGTTCCTAGTGTGTTATATCTGAACATGATTAAATCTTTGATAGTGCTTTTATGCTTTTGATTAACTTCTTTTAAATTACAAAACTCTTGTATATCTTGGATAGCGTCCTCGTATAGAGATTCCACTATTTCAGACGCTACCCCCGGTCTTTTTGCTAATTCCTCTAAAATCTCTTGTTTCATGACTATTTACTCAACGGAGTTTCTACAATTTTGTAGTTTAAGATAACGATTGCGTCATCTCTTAACACTTTAAATCCGTATTTCATCAATCCACGTACCCCGTCAGCAAAAGCATTTTCTAAACGCATAGCCTCAGTCTTGTCAATTTGTTTAGCTCCACCTACTGCTGATTTGTGATGTGCTACAACTTGATTTTTTGGTAGTTCTTCTGAAGTCATTACTTGTAGTCCGTTGATTTTTTGTCCCTCTACGAATCCGTTTGCTAAAATTACTGGATTGTTAGTGAAACGTGGGTCTTTAGATAATAGGCCTAAAATCTCAGCTGATACAGTTACGAAACGCTCTGCTTTTGGTACTTTTTTCTTGCTTAACTCTGTTCCTAAGTCAACAATGAAATCATACACGTTTTTAGCGTGAATATCTTTTTGTGCTGTTTTACTCCCAATAGTCGTTGCTGTTGTTGTTCCAGTTAATGTTGTGAATAAATCAGCGTCGTAAGTTTCCGCTAATACCATACCGTGTTCATCAGCAATAGGTTTTAATGTGTCTTTCTTTTGTTGCACTCTGTCAACATCATCAACTTTAATAGCAAAGTATTTTTGTTTTGGGAAAGTCATTTCAACTTGTTCAGTGTCAACTTCATCCCATGCTACAGTCCCTGCGTAGTCTTTAATTACTCCTTTTTTAATTTTGTTGAAAATTACTTTTTCACCTTGAATATCTGTAGGCTTTGTAACCATTGCATCAGCGATTGATACGCTGTGAAATTGTGAAAGTAAAGCTCCTTCCCAAAGTGTTGGTTTAAAATTTGTTACTGCCATTTGTTATCCTCCTAAATTTTGTTAAATGCTTCAGCGATTTGTTCCGCTGTCATGTTTGTTGCGTTATTCATTAAGTTATCGTATGTGTCAACTTGTTTTGTAGGCTCAGGATTAGCTGGGATATATCCACTCTGTGCTTGCACCGTTTGCCCTTGTTCTTGTTCAAAGAAATCTTTATAATTTTCTTTGATAGTTGTTAGTTGCTCGTCAATTCCCTTAACGTTTCCGTCTTTATCTAATTTAATTTTTGATAAGTCGAATTGACCTTTTAATAATTCTTTGTGCTTAACTCCGTTTAATGCTGTTTCAATAGCGTTGTTAATAACAATAGTTTCTTTTTCTTTTGTTAAATTCTCTATTTGTGAGTTAAGGTCATCTATATCAACCCCCTTGAATTTCTCAAGCTTTTCTTGTAGGTCTTTAATCGTGTCCTGATGACTTTCATTAATAGATTGAATGGTGTTGATTGAGTTTCCATACTCCGCCATAATCTTATCAATTACATCAGCCTCTAAACCTAAATCAACTAGAAATTTTCTTTTCATTTTGTTTTTTCTCCTTTACATTTTTTTACGTGGGCTAGTCCACGCTAGAGTTTGCTAAGTATCGTTTTCGCTTACGTATTTTTAGCCTTTTAACGTCGTACTAAGGACTAAATTTTATCTTCTTCAAAATAAGGCACTAAAACACACCTACAATTAGGGTGTCTAGGTAATATTGGTGCTTTGTCAACGTCGTATATATTGCCGTCGCACTCCGCACATTGTTCACTTGTTCTGTCATCAAGCGTTACAACATCTTTTAACTGCTTAACTACTTTACTTTTCTTGTAGTTTTGTAGCTTAATATCGTTTAAATGGTGCATTGTTTCTGTTCTAACTAACCTCATTGTGTCGTTTAAATTAGAGTTCATACGGTTTCTTAACTGCAAGGTCATTTGAGTAATGCTTTTACCCGTTGTTAAACCACGTTCTAATATCTCAGACAATTCTTTGATTAATTTGGCGTTGTTATTTCCCAATCTTCCTCTGAATGTTACACCTTTGTATTTAGACTTCATCAACTTCTTAACGATATTAGCGTCATTTGTTAGCTTAATTCCTAACTCTGTTGAAGTGTTGATAATAGTAGAGTTAATAGCATTTTCTAACGTTTCTGTGTAGGTCTTTTCTACTACTTGTCCTAACTTCGCTAACTCTTCTATGTAGTACTCTTCCAACTGCCTTAAATGTTTAAGTTGGTAAGCTCTGCTTCTTGTTAAGCCTTTAAGTTCTATTTCCTCACTTAAAGCCAACAATTCATCAACTATATTTCTTGTTACTCGGTCATAGACTTCTATTATTTCAGCGTACGTTTCTTCAGTTTCATTAAACACTTGCCATTGGTTATTTGCTACACGCTTTTCAAAATAACTAAGCTTCGCCATCTTCATCATCTATCTTTCTTGTTATTCTCTGTTGAATATTGTCAATTTCTGCTTCATTCTGAATATCTAGTTTTTCTTTTTCCTGTTGGTAGTTAGTAACCCACGGATGATTAGCTATGATAGTTTCATCAGAAATTAAGCCTTTTGATTTTAAGCAGTTATCTATAATTTCAGTTTCATTTGTAGCCATATCATGTGAGAATATAATTTCAACTTCGGGGTCAGTAGAAATATTTAAGAAGTCATTGACAAACATCAGCAATTTATCAAAACCTTTTGAGAACTCTTGTTCAAACTTATCTGATTTTAATTCCAAACCACTAAACAAGAATTTAAGTGCTACACCACTAGGAGCATTACCGAATTTGTCAATATCTTTATTAACCGACTGTGAATACTCCTGTATATCACGTTTTAATTGCTCCGAATGGTCTTTAATCGCTGTTATATCCATTTCAGGCGTTAGGGCATCAACATTTGACTTATAATCCCCCTCATCAGCGTCTAGCGTGATAATACGTTCTTCATTTATCATTTGCCTTAACTTGACATAATTCTCATTATCTCCGCTATAACCTTTAAGCACGTAGATTATATTCTTAACTTCTTGAATATAGTTAGCAGCTTCTGAGCGTGTTAAGTCGTAGTTATCAATCAAAGACTTAATAAATTTCAAGTCGCATAACTCTCTGTAGTTATTTTTAAATGGTATAAAAGGTAGTCCACTCGCCCAGTAATAAGGTTGGTTATCAATTCTTAAAGGATAATTAACATCTCCTAATAGCATTATTTCGCTGTTGCTACCGTCCATTCTGTAGTGAGTTATCTTCCCGTCGCTTGTCCACGCTTCAATATGTTCAAAAGTTTTCATCTCGTTAAAAGTCCATATCTTTTCGGGATACACTCTAATAAAGGAATTTAACTTTTCATGTGTTGCGTCTTCCCAAATAGGGATACATTGTTCTGACGGTATTACCATTAGCTTGAAGTTGTTTTCCTCATCAACGTAGGGATGTAACCATGCAATCCCTTTGTTTGAAGCCTCATAAGCTAACATCTCTAATTTGTTTTGAAAATCTTTTCCTAATAACTCAGTAATACGCTCGATATACTTCGTATCTTGACCTTTGATAGTAGCGTCTTTACTAAATGAAAAAGCAACCTTTTCATCTATAATGTTCTTGTAGGTTGCGTGAATTAGTCTATTATCTGCTTTGTTTTGGTCTTTATAATTTGTTTTAATTTCTAAATAATCGTGATCTACGTCATAGTATTTCTGTCCTAAGTGCATCCACTTATATTTATTACTTTTTTTAAATTCATTAATATAATATTTAATCTTGTTTGTGTCTAGGGTAGCCTCATCACTACCGAATAAAAAACTCATTATTAGCCTCCTTTTCTGCCATAATCCCATTAAAACTTCATACCTCCTACATTGAAATTGTTCTTCAAGTCTGTTATTTCGTAATTATCTAAACCGTACCATATCGCTGATAATGTATGCGGGTCGATATTGAACTCATCTTCTATTATTTCTCCGTCCTTATCGACTTTAAAAGTTAAGTCCATTAATTCCCTTATCGTGTTTTGGCACTCGTTAGATATGTAAATATTTCTGAAGCGTTTGACCTTTTTAGTATAAGTATTTCTACTGCCTTTAAACTTCCTACAGGCTTTCATGTTAAATCCTTGTTGCTTGTAGTATCTAATTGCTTTAGGCTCTGCACAATCCGCTTTGATAAGTTCTTTCTTCAGATGTTCTATATCGTTTGCTATTTCTTCATCTGTCTTATCTCTCGTATAGTATTCTGAATAGATGTACAATTCCCGCTTGTCATGGTCTACTACCATTCTTACTAATGCGTTATAAGACGTAACAAATCCAAAGTCTAAACCATTGAAATATTTAGGTGTCTTAATTTTGTCAATACACTCTGCCATTTCTTCAGCTTGCATGATTTTAGCTTGCGGAAATACTTTTTTACCGTTTGTTCCAAACTTACCTAATAACGCTACTCGATATAAGTCAATGTCATAGTCTTTCATTGCTTCTAACTGTTCGATATAAGTCGCAGGAGAAAAAGCATTGTCATAGCAAACGCTGTGATGATAATACTTATTGTCAATCTTGATTGTTCGTTTGTCGTACAACTCTACATCATTTAGTTTAATCACAGGCGTTAATGTTTCTGGGTCTTTGTCAATGAAGAAATGCTTGTATATCCAGTTACTTTTGCTTACTGGGTTACTTGTGTAAATGATATGGTTTGAATGTTTAGGATGTCTTAAACGTCCTATTAATTCTTTGATACTTCCGTAGTTAACCTCAGAGCATTCCTCTACCCAAATAATTGACACGGCGTTTATAGATTTTAGTTTCTCTGAATTGTCGCAACCTTTGAATATTATTTCACTTCCATTAGCAAACTTAATATTTAGCGGAGATAATCTTGTAGTGTAGTGCTTATCTTTTTTTAAACCTAAACTTTCGCATACTTCAACAAGTAAATCAAAACAACTGTATCTTATTGTTTCGTACACTTGCCTAACTACTAAAATTTTTCTTTTTGGCTCTTGTATCGCTTTAGTAACCAACTTAATAGCTGTATTGTAGGACTTACTACTCCCGTATCCGCCAACAACAATGTAATAGTAATGTTCCCAGTCTTGAATGTAATCTATGAAATGTTGGTTTACACTAACATCAACTTTCATTTCGTGTTACTCCGTTAAAATGAATAGTAATACTAGAATCAGTAGTATTCGTCTGATCACTCTCTCTCGCCTGATGAATCTTTTTGAGCAAGTCGGCAGCTTTTAATCTGTCTTTGGCGCTCACGTCTATATATGTTTTCTCCTGGAATCCTTGACCACGTCCTATAAGCGTTTGTTCTTTATGCTCTCCTCTCATTACAGAACTTAGATACTCCATTACCTCTTTTATACTAGCTGTCTTTTCTGATTCTATCTCTTTGAGTCGTTCATCTATGTAGGATTTAACCTTAGCATTTCTTAGCATTCTACTAGCGTTAGTGTTAGCTGTAGAGTCCTTTTTAACGCTAGGATAAGCCCTTTTATAGCTTTCTGTTGCATTTCCACTAATGATGTACTCATCAGCAAATTTCCGTTGTTTTAATGTCAATTTTGCCAACTTTCCACCACCTTTCTTTTGACAAAATAAAAAGACAATCTCACGACTGTCTTTAAAAATATGATAGGTTATTATTGGCATTTAGGTAAGGTTTAACTATATTACTGCTTGCGTTTCTGTATTTAAAATAAAAAATCAATTAAAGGAAATCTGTGAAAAACTTACCTTACCTAAAATTTTCACACTATCATTATATCATCTTTAAATACATAAATGTAAATATCTACATATTTTTTGATATATTTACATATTTTTTGATATATTAATATAGATTTTTGATAAAAATCTTATTTAATGCTTTAGAATGTTTGCTTATTCTTGTATTTTGAGAGATATCCATAATCTGTTCTATCTTATCCCACGTTAAGCACTCAACATATTTTAGCTGGAGTAATAATCTTAATTCCATATCTTTTACATTATCAATTATTTTCATAATATCTAATTTAGTCTGATAATATTCTATATTCTTTTCTACGATATAGCGTTTGTGTTCGTCAGTCTTATCAATTAAACACTCCCAACTATTTTTATTTCCGCCTTTTATTTGTTCTTTTGCATAGTCTATAGCTTTGACTTGTGATTTTTTGTGTTCATCAGCTTCTAAATTTCTCTCACGCGATTCTATCATTAATTGAATGTGTCTTATGTTTTTTAAATATTTTATCTTTTTAAATACTGTTTGTTCTTCTTTAGTTCTAACCATTCTCTCCAACCTTTCTGAGTGCTAGCTCTCCACTTGTAGCCTCTACTAGTGAATATACATCGCAATCTTCACATCTGACACAATACATGTTCTTTTCAATCGGACAATATTCCAAACGTCCGCAACATTTGTGACAATAACTGAATATGTTATCTGTTTTGCGATATTTGTACTTTTTGAGTTTGTTGTAATCAATAATCATACTTCTACTCCTAACATTTATATTCGACCTATCGCCCAAACAAAGAAAATAAATGAGATTAGGACTAATAATCCCAAGAACGTCATTGTTATTCTGAAATATCTATCAATCAGCATATATCCAATTTTTTCTAAAAATGCATCAATTTTATCTAAAATTTTAATCATTACATCTCTACTCCTAACTCTTTTAGTTGTTCTGCTAAATTACTTTTAATCTTTTCTAGTGCGTTTATTATTTCGTGTTCTTGCCCTTCGTTAATAAGAATAGAAAAAAAACCACTGTGGATTGTTAATTCTTTAGGTTTATTTTGATACATAGAAACAAAATTGTTTATTCGGTCTATTTTTTGTTTTATATAATTAACTTCTTTTAAATCTTCAATCTTCATTAACAAAACACCTCCAAAATTTCATCTCCAAACTCATCTATGCAAGCTTGGGCTATTTTTTTCGTTTTAAAAATAGGGAAGATAATAAAACTCATGTAATAACTATTTTCTATGACTGTGAATACTCTAGCACCTGCACTAAATTGAAGTCTCCATTTCTCTTCGTTAAAATCACTCCAATCAGGTTTCCAATCCCCCTGCTGTTCTTTCGCCCAACATTTAATTTTCTTAATTAAAGTTTGCTCTTTTAGGAATTGCTCAACTTCTTCTCTTGTGTTGAATAGTAAACCTATTTCATATAAACGTTTATCATAGTCATCACAGATGTCAAACGTTTTTTCTTCTATCTCTCCTGTGTAATCGTCAATGTAATACATTTCTGCACCATCTTTCGGATAAAATATCTTATAAGGTTTCTTTTCTGTTACTTCTGTTACTTCTTGTACTTCTTTTGTTTGTTCCTCTGAATTAATGATATTATTGTATATTTCTAATATTTTGTTGTACGTCTTTTCTCTAGGAATGTTCCCGTTTTTCCAGCCTTTGACTGTTTGTGGTGTAACTTTTAAATTAAGTGCCAATAGTGTATCGTTTAAATTGTAATGTTTCTTAATCTCTTCAATCATTTCTTGTAATGGTATTATTTTGTTCATTATTATTCTCCTTCAAATTTCGGTAATTCAGTCCAATATATTACGTCCGCGTCAGTGTCTTCAAAAGCTAATCCGTAATCAATTTCCACCCATTTATCAACGCAAACATCCGTATATATGCCTGGTACTATTTCATAAGTTACCAATGCTTTTTGGTCTACTTCTGGAAGGTATCCATCCCAAATTTCGTCATACTTACCATTGTAATATTCTTTTTCTTCATCAGTCATTTTTCTTAAATAAATTTTATGCCATTTCACCACTATTCCTCCTAATCGTTGTATAAAACAATATCGCTTGAATGTACTAAATATTGTTTTCCGTTTTTCAATTTAACCTTTACAGTATCTTTATTATCGTATGTAGTCCATTCTACTACTTCTCCAGTTACTATTTCATTGTTAGGTAGTTTAATTACTGCTTTTTGCAACATATCCTCGGCTTTATCTTCTTTAAACACAGTTAACCCTAAACCTAAAATAATTAATAATACACCTATAATAAGCATCAAGTCTGTTTCTTCCTTAAACCATCTCATTATCTACCCCCCACCAACTCCTCATTTTCGTATACGTTGCCTATGACTTCCAACATTTCCTCTATGTCATCATAATTGCTGAAATATCCCATGCTCCAACGACTATCTATTGACTTTAGAACAAAAGCACAACTGCTTTGATTATATTGGATAACACAATCCCAAGTGCCATTAACCGTAACTATATCCCCTTCGTAAATATACTTTCCGTTCTTATCCTTAAGTCCTGTATTTTCAATAAACTCTACTTTATCAAAAGAAAATATAGCTGCTCCGCCTCGAAATCCAATACCTATATCGTAAACTGATACTTGTTTATTGTAGAAATCTATCATTTCTACTTCTCTAACTATATTAAATTTTTTAATATATACTTTTGGTTGTAACATTTCTTATCCAACTCCTCTACTTAGTTATTTTTTTAAATACCATTTTCTTTACATTATCAGATTTAACAACACAAGAATCTGCTATTCTTTCTAATAATCTCATATGCTTTCTATCATCTCTAATTGCTGCTGGTGGATGACCAGGTGTTTCTTTTACTATAAATTTTCTTCTGCCATAGATAATAGTATCTTCATAGAAAATCATTACTCCGTTTTTATCTCTTATTCCTGTTGGTTTTTGCATAATTTATTACTCCTACTTTAATCTTTTAACTTCTTTAAACGTATTAATTTCTTCTTCTACCTTTTCAAGTACCGCTTGTTCTTGTTTAATTTCCTTTGAAGTTGCATTATGTCTAGTTACATAATACTGTAAAGCGTGCTTGATTATTTGCATATCTCTATACTTTACATAAATTGATAGTTTGCTCATTTGCTGTTCTCCTACTTCAATTTCTTTGCAATTTCCTCAATCACATTTACTGTTACGCTGTTTCCAGCTTGTTTATATAATTGACTATTGCTATTTACCTTTTGTGCCTTATCAAATAATTCATCCGGGAAACCTTGCAACCTCCAACACTCTTTAGGGGTTAGCTTTCTTATTTTATAATCTGATAATACAACCCCTTGTTCATCTGTTGTAAGCAATGTATTAGCTATATTCTTGCCAACACGTCCTCTTCTAGTCTTTGAATTAGGTCGAAAGAGGTTAACACTATCCCCAACAGAAACAACGATATAACCTTGTTTATTCGCTTCTTTAATTAATACTCCATGTCTATCTTGTGTTGTTAATGTAAACATAGGTTCGCCATTTTCTTTAAATCTTCTACCATTTTGCCTTTTATCTATTCTATCAGGAGTAAGTACTGGTACTACTATTTTAGGTTCGGAATGCCCCCCAGCCATGTATTTTGGATGATTAATAGCTACTTGTTTCGGTACTTTATAATCAGTAGCTAATAATGCTCCAACGATACCGTTTTCATCATGAACAACAGTTCTTGTTCCTTTGCAACTACCGTTAGGGTTTTTAGTATTCCCAATAATGCTTATTTTTGGTTCATAATCAAGTTCTTTGTCTTTTCCTTTGATAGGAAAAACTTTGTAGGTACATTCTCCTCTAAGATGTCCGATAATGAACACACGTTCCCTATTCTGTGGGACTCCAAAATTTTTGCTGTTAAGCACTTGCCATTCAGCATCATACCCCAATTCATCCAAGATTTTAAGTATTCTAGTGAATGTTTGCCCTTTGTCGTGCGATAATAAGTTTCTGACGTTCTCAAGCAATAAATAGCGTGGTTTGATTTCTTTGGTTGCTCTAGCAATTTCATAGAATAAAGTTCCTCTAGCGTCCTCAAATCCCAATTGTTTCCCAGCGATTGAAAAGGCTTGACATGGGAATCCTCCACAAATAATATCGACCTTTCCTCTAAGTTTTCTAAATTCTTCATTAGTCACCTCTGTGATATCTTTATAATCTATTTCTCCTTTTGTATCATGAATAGCTTGATAGCTCATTCTTGCAAATTTATCTATCTCACAATATCCAACGCACTTGTGTCCTGCTCGTTCCATTCCTAACCGAAATCCACCAATTCCTGCGAACAGGTCTAAAAAATTCATTTCCTATCCTCCTACTCCATTTCTCTCTGCTGTTCTTTTTGTTTGTTCTGCTTGCTCTTCATAAAGTTTCAATAGTTTTTGTTCTAATTTATGGTTTTGTATTTTTAGTTCTTCATTTTCTTTTTTAAAAACAAATGAGTTACTTGCCATAAGTATTGTTCCTATCAATACCCCAAAAAGGAATAGTGATAAACTTATTCTTTCTTTGTTTCCTATCATACTCCTTAACCTCCTATATCCTTTGGACTACATCCTAATACATCTGCCAGCCTTTTCAACGTTTTAAATCTTGGACTTAACCTTTGTCCAGTTCTGATTAATTTAATAACATTAAAATGCACTCCAGAAAGTTTGTGTAATTCTTTATCGGTTATTTTTATTTGATCCATTATTTTTTGTAGGTTAGTCATAATTCATACCCTTTCACGTACACACCACAAATTGAATTGTACCTCTTCTCGCTAACCAACTTACTAACGTGTGAATCATCCTTCCAAAATTTCAGTTTAGTCATTTGGTCAATAAACGCTTTTACCAAATTATCCACATCAGGCTTTTTAGTGTAATAATCACCATCTGTCTTGTTTTGCTCTAACGGAAAACACCATATTAACTCAACTCCAATAGGAGCATTTAATATCTTACTAGGAATACGACTAATCAACCCCGCTTTAAAAATCTCTTTAGCTTCTTTTAAATTATGCGAATCAAAAATAATTGGCTTACCATTTTTTACTGAAATAATTTTATCCTGATGAGTGACTGTTGGTATTTTTTTCAAAGGCACAAAAAATTCAAATTCCATTTTCTAATTTTCACTTCCTTAACTCCAATTTAATTTTTTACCATTTCCATTTTTTATTTTTTCGACATGGGCGGGAAGTACAGGACAATGTACGTACAGACAAGGGGGAGTTTTTAACCCCCTTGTACTGTCGGACACTTGTACTGTCGGACACTTTCCGTCACCACCTTTATACCTTTTAAGGTATATAGCTGTCGCGTCGCACGTCACGACACAAAAATTCTTGTCGTAAACCTGTCGGACACGACTGTTTTTTTATGTCGTGTCGCAAAAATTTAGAGTTCGTCACGACTATCTTTTGTCTGTCGTGTCGTAACTTTTTTTATAGTTTTTGAGTCCTTATCATACCTAAATTTTTTACTATTTTCTAATTTTCTTTCAACTGTTCTTACACTAACGTTCATATAATCAGCGACCATTTGTTTTGTTGCTTCTTCATCTTCAAACACACAATTTTCGACCGCCAATTCGAACGCCATCATGCTATCTTTTTGACTTTCATTTGCTTGTTTTTGGCGCCCTGCCTTATTTTTCGAGTATTTATTACCTTTGTCAGAATCGACCTCTATATCGGCCAATACGCCCACCTCATCAATAGTATGGATAGGATAACTAAACCACATATTGACGGGTTCAAACTTCGCAAACTCTCTGAGTGTACCCTCAACACGCCACGCTGTCTGCTGCTTAACTTTAGCCTCTAACTCTTTGGCTTGCGCTCTAACTTCCATTAAATGCCCGCTAAGGCTTCTTTCAGCGTGAAATTTCATGGTCTCATAATCATAATGGTCATCCATCCCAATTTTAGTCTTGTAATATTCATTGTTTAGAGTTCTTATTCTATCTTCATAGAATTTAACTAATGCGTTATTTAACTGTGTTTTCAATAAAGTTTCTGGAATCTCCAATTCAACCAAGTCTAGTAATGCGTCAGGATCTCGTGCGAATACTCCACTGCCACTGGCCCTATCCATTGACTTTTTGCCGCCTTGCGCCCCTTTCGAGTGGTGGTGGCAATAAATAACAGAACAACCTAACTCGGTAGCCACCTTATCAAATTGGTTGGTAAAGTGTGCCATTTGGTCTGCGCTATTCTCATCACCAGTAAGTACCTTATATATAGGGTCAATGATAACCGCTGTATAATTCTTCTTATACGCCCTTCTGATTAATTTTGGTGCTAACTTATCCATTGGTACAGTCTTACCTCGTAAATTCCATATATGAACGTTATTTAAATTGTTAGCGGGTAAGTTTAACTTAGCGTAAACATCTTTGAATCTGTGTAAACAGCTAGCTCTATCAAGTTCTAAATTGACGTATAGCACTCTACCTTGTGCGCATTCCCAATTTAACCACTTCTTACCTTCAGCAATCGCTATTGCCATTTCTATTAGCGCGAAACTCTTACCAGCTTTTGAAGGTCCAGCAATTAACATTTTGTGTCCTTGTCTAAGCACTCCTTTAATTAATTCAGGCGCTAAGTCTGGCATATTATCCCAGCACTCCTCTAGATTTTCGGGATCTGGTAAATCGTCGTTTAAATCTTCAATGTATTCAAACCATTCATCCCAACTGTTTTTCCCAATATTAGTATCGATTAAAAATTGCTTGCGTCCATTTCTCATCACACCTGGCATGCGGCTAAGTCTTGACGGGTTCTTATTTTGAGTGTCTACTGCTAAGCCGTTCTTGGCGCACACTTTATATAAGTAATCCACACGCTTTTGGTATTCCTGATAATCTCTAGCTTCAATCTTAACTATTGCATGAACTGACTTACCACCACTATGAACTAAACAAGCAACAGGCAATTCTAACTCACGAATAATAGCATTCTGTTGTGAAATACTTGTTTGGTCACTTTCCACCAGCGCATATCTATATTCCGTTACATTGTCATTTTTAACGCCTTTTCCATCTAATGGATTAAATCTTATCCACGCCCCAGCTTCTGGATTATAATCTCCAATTACAAATCCTATATCATCTTTATATTTGTGCAATTTCTCTATCAAATGACCCGCTGTTCTGTCAAAACAACCTTTTTTAGGTTTGTGTAAAGTCTTTCCGTCTTTATCCTCTAACGGATAAGTTTCAGTCACATATCCAACATTTTCAGTACTTTGAAATAGCGTTTCTAAATAAGTGATTAATTCCTGACTAGGATTCCAATTAAATGGTTCTTGAATTTCCTTACCTTCAATCCAACTTTTGTCTATGAATTTGTAATCATTATCGATTTTTATTTCATCATCCCAACCTAACTCGTGGGCGTTTTCTGTGTTAAAATAGATAGGCTCGTATCCTCTATCGACTGCCATTTGATATACAGTTCCACCAGTTACTGGCGTTCCTGAACCATTGAAAGTATTCCATTTTCTAAGGCATTCCCCTTCTTTATATCTAATATCATTCTGTGACCATAAGTCCCATTCTTCAACGGTGTGACCCTCGTGTTTAAGGGCCATGCCAACATTTACCCATTCTTGATAATCAAGAGTAGCTGGGTTTATATATTCTAATAATTCTATTAAGTTTGATTTATTTTCCATTTCTTAACTCTTCCACTCCTAATTCTCTAAAATAATCTGGTTTCCCTATTGACAATTCTTTTATTTTGATATATTGTGTATGTGAACGAATTTTTTTATAAATGACGTACTCACCTACAAAATTGAGTGCGTCTTTTTCTGTTTTAAACACTCCTAATTGATTATTAGGGAATCTATTTGGGTTATCATCACAAACCAAATAGATTTTCTCTCCCTTACGTAATTTTCTATCTTCCATTATTGTTTCACCTCTTAATTAATTTAAATATTCGGTCTATATTCTTTTGCAATCACACCTCTTGGAAGTCTCCAACCGTTTGCTGCAATTCTTGTTATCATCTTGTTAGCTTCGTCAAAACTCCAAGAGCCAACTTTTCTAAATCCTCTATTTTCTAACAATCTAATTTGTTTAGGCGTTGCAAGTCCTGCGTCTCGTCGTTTGATAATTCTGTCAATCAATAGTTTAGCTTTTCCGAAATTCTCAATAGTATCCGCATTGATTCCCATTTTCTCTAGTGTTTCTACTTGCTTACTAGATGGTGGACCTTGTTCAGAAATAAAACTTGGTACATAATTAGCAAGGTCTTCATCTGCAATACTCATTTCAAATTGTAATGGATCTACTAACTTACCTTTTTTGCGTCGTTGCTCCGCCAATTGTTTGGCGAGGCTCGCTTCTCTATCTTGAATAACTTCTTCTGCTGCTTTAATTTCAATTTCTTCTAAATCAACCGCATTACCAACTTCCTTTTCACTAAGCTCAGTCATCTTTTTAGCGACCTCTTCATTTTTTGCTATTAAATGAGCAGGTCTGCATAGTTCATACTTTTCAACGTGCCACAAGAAATCTAAAAGTAATAAATTTTCTTTCCCTGGATGTAATCTTGTTCCACGTCCTACCATTTGAGAATAAAGCGCCCTAACCTTAGTTGGTCTTAGCACAATAACACAATCAACGCTTGGACAGTCCCAACCCTCTGTAAGTAACATAGAATTACAAAGCACATTGTATTTATCATTGTCGAAATCTTCTAATATTTGCGCTCTATCTTTACTATCTCCGTTGACCTCGGCAGCTTTAAATCCTTTTGAATTAAGAATATCTCTGAATTTTTGACTTGTTGCTACTAGCGGTAGAAATACTACCGTTTTTCTATCTTTGCAGTGTTTAAGCATTTCATCTGCTATTTGGTCCAAATAAGGATCAAGTGCATTGCTCACGTCACTAGCTTTAAAATCTCCGTTTTGAGTAGCCACTCCGCTAAGGTCTAAATTCAACGGAATTGTTAAACTTTGTATTTTACTTAAGTAACCTTCTTTGATAGCATCAACAATTTTATACTCATAAGCTAGACTTTCAAAGTAAGTCCCAAGGTTCTGCATATCACCTCTATCAGGTGTAGCAGTAACCCCTAATACTTTTGCCTTGTCAAAATGATTAAGTACATTCTGATAGCTGTTAGAAATACAGTGATGAGCTTCATCAATTACAATGGTGTCAAAATAATCATTGCTAAATTGATTAAGTCTTTTCTCGCGCTGTAAAGTTTGAACACTTCCAACAGTGACTCTAAACCAACTATTTAAAGATGTACTATCAGCCTTTTCAAGCGCTGTATTGAGTCCCGTACTTTTCTTTAATTTATCGCTCGCTTGTTCTAAAAGTTCTCCTCTATGTGCTAATATTAGAACTCTATCACCTTGCTTAACCCTATCTTCTATTATTTTGGAAAATACAATAGTCTTACCGCACCCAGTGGGAAGTACCAGGAGCGTTTTTTGAACGCCCCTTTCCCATTCCTCTTGAACCTTAACCCTTGCTTCTTCTTGATAAGGTCTAAGTTGCATTTTTAGAAACCACCTTGACTGTTATTTCCTTGATTCCAAGAATTGTTAGCTTGTTGCGGTTGATTGAAGTTAGGTTGTGTAAATGGATTTGGAGCATTAAGCACTTTCGTAATATCTACTTCATCTTTATATATCATGCTTTTTACTTCGTTATACTGATTTCCGTTATGTTCTCTAATTCCTACTTTACATACTCCTGTAGCGCCAATTATTTGATTCCAAGGCATTCTTAATGGTTCGCCTTTCTTCTTAAGTCCAATAGCTCCAAAGAATGCTGAAAGCAACCCTTCTACTGAACTATGTAAGAATAAATTATGTTTTAAAGTAGTTTCACCTTCATTAGCTACTATTTTCACACTAACAATAGCTTTAGGACAGCTAGGTAATTTCCCGTTTGGATTAGTAGGTGTATGCTGCGCTCTGTCATATCCTGCGACAGTAAATTGATATAGTCCTGGAGGTAATAATACGAACTCACTATCTGCTACTATCTCCGAATCCCAGTCTAATTCTCTTTCAAAGTTGTTAAAATTTGTATTGTTATTCATCATTTTTTAAAATTCTCCTTAAATTATTTTTGTTTTAATTGTTTTAGTAATTCTTTTAAACCTTCCCATTTGGGAATGATGTATCCAGTTAAATATCCTTGCTCGTTGTAAACGCTCATAGGTGTTCCTTTAGGGAAATAACCTTTACTTTCTGTTACTAATTGAATATCTTCTTCCGTGATATTATCTTGTTGCATTAAGTCCCATAATGGCTGAGGAATATAATCTGGTTTTTCTTTTATAAATGGATCTACTAAATCTTCAACAGGTGTATTCTCAACCTCTTTAACAATATCTCCGAAATTATCCATTACTTTTTCTTTTTGAGTTTTTTCAACTTTTGGTGCTTCTAAATCACCATTATATTTAGGTTGTTCAAACTGTAATTGCTCAGTTTGTTGTTGTTTAATTTCTTTTTGAACCGTTTTTCGTGGTTCTTCTTTAGCTTCTGTTTTGAAAATATGAGCTATTCCGCTAAAATCAAGTGGTAACTCTCCAGGTAAACCATGTCTATTTTTGGCATCCCATGCGGCAGCATGTTCAGTGTACATTACACGTTGGCTACCTTGTGCTTTTTTCTTTGTTGAACCTTCTTGTGCAATTAAAAATGTTTTATAGTTGCAAAATAGGACCATATCCGCCCATTCTTTCACAAGTGGCGCTGTTTGAGAACTTGTTTTCTTACCTAATTTAAGTTCATATTTATCGTAAGCCCCCATCTCGTCTGGCAATTCAAATTTTCTAATCTGAGCATGTGCTGTTAACACAACATTAATTCCAATCTCAATTAAATCTTGTAATTTATTTAAGAAACGCCCCATTTCTTCTTTTGCATATACATATCCATTCCCATATCCAAAATCTTCAATACCTTTTTTGCCGTGCATAGCGCACAAGTTATCGACACATAGCGATTCCGCCCAGTCAATAGTGTCTATTACTAATGTTTTACATACAGTTGGGTTTGCCTTAATAAACGCTATTTGATTGTTTAGCATCACCCAACTTGTAGGCTTATCTAACCTAGCGACGTCCATATTATCCGTTGAGCCTTCTGTATCAATAAATAATGGTTCTGGAAACTGTGCAGCAAGTGAACTTTTTCCTATGCCTTCAGTTCCATAAATTACCACTTTTTGAGCTCTTGCTCGTTTACCTTTTGTGATTTTCATTAAAAACTACCTCCTGTATTGTTCGCCCATGACGGTGTTTCTACTTTTTTATTCTTAACATATCCATCTTCTATTATTATTTGGCACTCTTCACCAGTGCTTACTCTTGTTGCTATTGCCTGTAAGTGATTTTCTTTTAACCAGTTACCAAATTCTTGTAACGTCTCTAAGTCCATTTGTTCTAGTTTATCCATTAAAACAAACTCACATTGTGGATTAATCTTTCTAACAATAGCAGTTGCCACTATAAGTTGCTCTGACCCACTCATATTATCCCAAGGTTGGTCCTTATAAGTAATTACACCATTTTCAACACTAAGGCCTTCTAGTGGTAAATTAGCACCGTTCAGTAAGTCTATTTTCTCTTTTCTTAAATTCTCGATAGAGTTTGTTAAATCTTCATATTGATTCTTGTATTCTTCCGCGTCCATTTCAGCGCGCTCTCTATCCTGATTAGCTCTAACTTTTCTATTGATTTCTTCAATATTTTCAATGCTTCTTTCTAGTTCTTCTGTGCTTTCATCGATTAAATCAACAACATCTCTATTCGCAATTTCTATATCATTATTAATAGCTGCTAAATTATTATTTAATTCCAATAATTGTGCTTCAAGTTCAGCTTTTTTATTTTCAGTAAATGATTTTCTAGCGATTAAATTCTCCAAATTATCGCGTTTACGTTGATTTTCTCCGTTTTTAGCAAGGATTTCTTGCTGTTCTTTAATTAATTCAGAAGCACTTACTAGTTCATTTCCAACCTCTTTGTAGAACGGTTGTTCTTCTGCAAAGTGTTTCTTTTGGTCTCTAATTTGTCCGACTGTGCGACGTTTATTATATAGTTCTAGTTCTTCTTGTTCTAACTTGAATAGTTTTTCACCTAAACCATCAACTGTATTTAATAAGGCTTTAGTTTTGTCTTTTGAGTTCATTTCCATAAATTTTGGCAAATTAATAGCGAATTGTTCGACAAAGCTATTTAACAAGTTTTGACCAGCTTTCTTACCGCTAGGATCTATTACTTTTAGTTTCCCATCTTCGCCTTTACGTTCCACTATTAACCCATTATCTAACTCAATCTTGATTATTGGTGGAACTACGCTACCCTCTCTTAATGGTTTAGATGGCTTATAAGCATTTCCACCTAAGGCCCACGCTATTGAATCTAGAACACTTGTCTTACCTTGACCATTTCTACCACCAACCACTGTTAATCCGTTAGCTGTTGGCTCTATTTGAACAGCTTTTACTCTTTTTACATTTTCTATTTCTAATTTATTAATTTTCACCATAAATAATATCTCCTAACCTATTTATTAAATCTTGTGCAACCTCTCTTGGTATGTCCATTGGAGCTTCCATACCATCAATAACAACACACTTAATCTTCTTATCCTGGATAAGTTCTTGTTCTTGTTCGTTCAACATATCTTTTAACTTGTCTATGGTTGCTATTTCTTCAACTCTTAGACTACTTGCTGGCTTACCTTCTAAATGATTAAGCCAAAATTCGCCATATCTGATTGTTTTCTGAATATCGTCTTTTGGATTATCATATTTCTTATTAGCTCTAATTCCGTATTTCAAAATGTTAGCTTGGCAAACACTACCAAAGTCTTTTACTGTTTGTTGAATTAGATCTATTGTTTCTAAATTTCCAATTTTGTAATGTTGTGGATTCTTAACGTTATTTTCTGTCACTTGCATTTTCTCCTTTTTTGTGTTATTTTATAGTTGAATTTTTATTTAAGTAGCTGTTGTTTTAACGGCTGCTTTTTTAATACCCCTCCTTTTGCCTTTGAATATTAATCATTGATTTTTTAATGTACGCAACAAACAATTCTTCTAAAGAATAATAAATCATTGCAATATCCAGGATTAACTCAATAGCAAACTCTGTTGATTGAATATATACTGTATTTCCAACTCGCTTATTAAATAAGTATCCAGTTTCAATTTCATTGATCATAGCTTTTTTATGACCTTTATTTTCAATACGTTTTAGCATAAAAGCACATCTATCAATGCTATATACTTGCTTATCGTTATTCATAAGAGATAGTGCAAATGCTAAACAGTCTGCTAATTCATCAAGTTGTTTTTCTTTTGGTGTTTTATTTTGTTTCCAGTCTTTGAAAAATCCTATAGCGTTGTACCATTCGTGAAATTCTTCACATAAAGCAGTTTCTATATGAGTTTTATTCCATATTTTGATGTGACTATCAACTTTCCTTTGCAGTTCTTGTAATTCTATTAATTTGTTATGTAATTCATATTTATTCAATTTTTACCTCCTACTCAAAATGCCTCTCAAATCTCTTATCGAACCCAGCCCATATTGAACCAGTTACTAATATGTACCACGCAAACAGTTGTTCAAACTCAATTTTTGTCATTGCTAATGCACATAAGAATATAATTGTAAATGTCCAGTAGATAAGATTAAGCGTTCTTTTTTGTAAGTGTTTAATCATGAGTTATGCTCCTTTCAATTTATTTAAATCTATATCTAATACCATTGCTATCTTAACAACATGGTCTAATCTAGGATTCTTTGATTCTCCTTTTAAAATGGAATAAATTGTTTGTTCAAAAATCCCTGTTAACTTTGCTAACTTGTATTTACTCATATTTAATTCTTTTAAACGTTCATTTATTAACTCATTAAACTCTTTCATAAATGTTTGACCTTCTTTCACTATTTTGGTATAATTTATTTGAGTATTTCCTGGAAATTAAATTCTACTACTAAACCTTTTCAATGAAATACTTAATACTTTAGAAAGGAGATTCAAGATGGCAAATACAAAACAAACATCTAAAAGCGTTGCATCTAAAGCTAGTAAAATTTTACGTGATGGTAGATCAAGTAAAAATACTAAATCAGTGGCTGCTAGTGCTTTATCACAAACTAAAACATCTAAGAAGAAATAACTTTTAAATTCTTAGGTATTATTACCTGTATGTAATCTAAATTTACATATTGAATAGTCGATTTATCAGTAGTAATTTTTACAAAACTATTCGATATTTCGGCTATTTCTTTTGGGACCTCGTGTGATAAGGTGCAATTTTCTAAGTAAGTGTCATCTAAGAAGATTAATTTTTTTATTTCCAATTTTTATGCTCCTTTCTTTCACTGTTAATAGCTCAATATGAAATAAATAAATGGAACATGTAATACTATCGCCCAGGTGACTATCTCTAAAGTTCTATTTTTCGTTTTCTGGGCGTAAATATTTAAGCATAAATTTATTAACATAAGCACCACATATATACATTTAAATTGAACGCTCATCTCTATTCTAGTCCTCCTTTTAATTTCTTTATTTCCATTTATGCTCCTTTCTTTGCTTTTTCCCGCTTCTTGCTCAACAACTGGGAATTGATATAATTGTAAATTCTAACCTTGTTGTAAGTTATGTTTGTATTTTTAGTTCCCTGCATATATTCGTATGAATTGTCTAGACTTTCTAATTCCAACATATATTCGTTAAATTTCCCTTTGTCTGTATCAAGTTCAAGAAATTTCCGTAAGTCATCTCTGCTTAACCAGTCTTTAGGATTTTTTAATTTGTCCTCATAAGCATTGAACATTTAATCACTCCTTTCTGAATTCATTTAGCATTACGATTTAACCGCAAAAGATAAACAAAAAAATAATTACGATTTAATCGTTAGTGTAAGTTAAAAAAATAATCTGGTCATATTTTATACCATATACTTTTTCAATATTTTTTATCACAGGCACATCTGGAAAACTTATTCCACGCTCATAATTGCTAAGAGTGTCTTTACTTACACCTATTAGTTTAGAGGCTTCTAATTGAGATAATTTCAATTTTCTTTTTCTCCATTCTGCCAAAGGTAACCTTGTTTTATTAGGTATCATTTTCTCACCTCCTGAATTTATTATATTACGGTTAAATCGTAAAGTCAAGTATTTTTTTCGGTTTTTTCGTATTTTTTTAAAAAAAGATTGAAATTCTTACGATAATATCGTATAATGAAATCATAAAAGGAGTGATACAATGAGTAATTTAGGTAACAAAATAACAATGAGTAACAATTTAAAAAGATATCTAAAGATTAACAACATCACAAGAAGTCAATTATCTGAAAGTTTAGGTATAAGTTATTCCACCGTAAGCGACTGGATAAACGGAAAAGCTTATCCTAGAATAGATAAAATAGAAATGATGGCTAATTATTTTGGGATAAATAAATCTGATTTAGTAGAAGATAAAGCAAACCAAAAAGAAATTGATATAGCAAATATGGTAAATGACTTAATGGACAATTTAAATAGTAATCAAGCTTTAATGTACAGCGGTGAACCAATGGACGAAGTAACAAAAGATTTAGTACGTGCTTCAATCGAACAAGCAGCAAGAATTGCTATGGCACGTCACAAATCAGAAAATGACGATTAAAGATATTTACCACTCCTTAACTAAGGAGTATGGAACAACTAATCCATTTAACATCGCTAGACAATTAGGAATAACAGTACTATTTAACGATTTAGGAACAAATAAAGGGCTATATCATACGTTAGAAATCAATAACGAAACATACCACTACATACACATAAATAACAACTTATCTGACACCGATAAACGATATACAATGGCACATGAATTAGGTCACTTTATTTTACATAAAGGTTCTAATTTACATTTCCTTAGACGTATTTCAAAAGTGCCATTATCAAGACAAGAAATAGAAGCCGACCTATTCGCAAGCTATTTTATTGTGTCAGATGAAGAAATAAAGGAAATAAATAATATAACTCATATATCTGAATCATTTAAAATTGATTATAGAATATGCGAAGAGAGAGTTAAATATTTAGATAGCTAACCTTAGCTATCTATTATGGTTAAAATACCGCCAAATATATTCTAAGGAGAAAAACAATGAAAAAAAGTAAAGTATTATTAAGTTTAATATTAACAGGTTCAATAACGCTGACTGGATGTTCAAGCGAGAAAAAAGAAGAAGTAAGTAATAGTAATTCTTCTACCCCTACACAAACACCAGTTAAAAATAGCAATGAAGCTAAGTTAGGAGAAAAATTAATATTTGAGAATGAAGCTGAAATTACAATTAAAAAAGCTGAATGGACGCAAGAAAGAAATCCAGCAGCGGATATAGAAGCTAAAAAAGTGTTATTAGTTACTTATGATGTTAAAAATTTAACTGGCAAAGATTATTCTGTTGGCTATGAAACTGATTTATATATTAACGGAAAAAAAGCTGAGCCTTACCATATCAAAGTAACTTTAGAAACAATTTCAGCTAATAGAATGTTAGAAAATGCGACTCAGGCATTCGCTGTAAATGAGGATGGAGACCTTGAACTTGAAGTAAGGCCGTTTATGTCTACAAAAGAAAAGAAAATAATTAAACTGAATTTGAAATAAATAAAAAAAACTCCCTGCACCCCGCCAAGAGTTAGAGAGTTATTTTACCAGTAGGACTATTTTAAGCACTTTTATATCGTCATATAAAAATGTAGCTCTTAAAATCTCCTAGAATAATTGTGTATAAATATACAATATACAGTATAAGTATATCATACACACCTTAAATTAACAAGAAAGGACGTGTATTAAATGTACAAAGAATTAACCAAACAGGGAAATTATAAATACGTTCAGACCTACAAAGGTTTAGACGGTAGAACAAAGCGTATTTCAGTTGTCAAACCGAATAAGACGCGTGCTACTGAAAAGGAAGCATACGAAGAGTTACAAGAAAAAATTAACAAAATACTTAATCCAGAGCAAAAAGTGGAAAAGTTAGGATATTATAAGCAGAAATTTTTGGAGTTTAAAAAAAGTAGTGTAAGTGTAAATACATTCAAGAATTATCAAGTATATCTTGCGTTACTAGATGATAATTTGGACTTATCAGAAATCACTAAAATAAAGTATGATAGAAAATTAATAGATTATAGATCCAAATATAAGCCTGCCGTCATTAAATTAATTAAGACGTTGTTCAATGTGCTGTTTAAATTTATAAAAAAATACTATGTTCCTGATTTTGATGTAACCTTGGAATTTACATTTACAAAAGAAGAAAGATTTATTGAAAATCAAAAAATAAAATTTATCGAAACAGATAAAATCAAGGAAACTTTGGGAAAAATAGAACATAATCTAACTAGAAATTTTGTGATAGTTCAATTATACACAGGATTAAGAGCAGGTGAACTTTTGGCGTTAACTCCAAATGATGTTGATTTTACAAATAAATTAATTCATGTTAATAAAACTAGATTGCAAAACGGGCAAATTACCTCTCCAAAAACAGTTAATAGCATAAGAACAATAGAGGTGAATGATATAGTGTTAAACATCCTCTACGATTTTATTTCCAACAAAGATAGAATATTTAATATTTCGATAGCCACTATAGCGTTGTGTTTAAGAAAACACGGACTATCTTCTCATATGTTTAGACACACACACGTGGCATTGTTAGTTGAAGCAGGAGTTCCAATTAAGGTTATTTCAGAGAGATTGGGTCACTCAAACACCACGGTCACCCTTGATGTGTATACTCACGTGACCCAAAATATGAAAGCAGACTTAAGAGAAAAGCTTGAAAAGTTTCCCCCATTTATTCCCCTTTAAAGAAAACCAACTACTTAAAATGTTACCGATATAAGGATAGTTGGTATTATTTAATCTTATTATAAGTAATATATAACTAGATTTATTGTTTCCTTCTATCAATTAGAATAACTAAATCTAGTTTTTTTAAGTTTAATTTAAGCTTCTATACTAAAATCTTATTGTCAAGAAACTTTTTTAACTTTAAACAGTCTAACTGTGGACTATTTAGGAAAAATTGTATACAATAGTAGTTGCGTAAATTTTATTTGAGCTCTTGAGGAGTTCAATATATATTTTAGGAAAAATTAGATTAATAGTAATCGAAAGGTAAAAGTAAAATGAAAATAGGAATTGATAAGATTGGGTTTGCAATGCCCGAGTACTATCTAGATATTCGTGACCTAGCAATAGCTCGTGGTATTGAACCTGATAAGTTTACTAAAGGTTTACTTCAATTAGAAATGAGTATTCCGCCAGTAAGCCAAGATATCGTTACACTTGGCGCTCAAGCTGCTTTTGAAATTTTAGATAATGACGATTTAGAAAAAATAGATATGATTATAGTCGGAACAGAGTCTGGTATCGACCAAAGCAAAGCTTCTGCCGTGTTTATCCACGGACTATTAGATATTCAACCATTTGTGCGTGCTATCGAAGTAAAAGAAGCTTGTTATGGGGCTACTGCAGCTCTTGATTTTGCAAAAAACCATGTCTTGAACAATCCTGATTCAAGGGTACTTGTAATTGCGAGCGATATCGCTAAATATGGAATAAAATCTTCTGGAGAATCTACACAAGGAGCTGGTAGTTGCGCTATGCTTGTTACTAGTAATCCTCGTCTTCTAGAATTAAACAATGATAATGTTTGCCTTACTCGTGATGTAATGGATTTTTGGCGTCCTAACTATTCTCAATACGCTTTTGTTGAAGGAAAATTTTCAACTGAGCAATATCTTGGGTGTCTAGAGAGTGTTTGGGCTAAATATTTAGAAAGAACAAAACAACAGCTACAAGACTTTAGTGCCGTATGTTTGCATCTACCATATCCAAAACTTGGACTTAAAGGATTACAACTGTTATTAGAACAAGAAAATAATGAATCTACAAAAGAAAACTTATTAGCACGTTTTAACGAATCTATTCTTTATAGCCAACGTGTTGGTAATATCTATACAGGTTCATTATTCTTAGGGCTATTATCTCTTCTTGAAAACAACACTACTCTTAAAGCAGGGGATAAAATTGCTCTTTATAGTTATGGAAGTGGTGCTGTTGCCGAAGTATTTGGTATGACGCTAGTCGAAGGTTATGAAAACCAATTAAAAACTAATAGACTTGAACAGTTTAATAATAGAAAACAAATCTCTGTTGATGAATATGAAAAAATGTTCTTTAGAGATACTACCGTTGATAAAGATGGTAATTTAGATATTTCTGATATTCGTGATGAAAGTCGTTTCGTCCTAGAAAAAATCGAGAATCACAAACGAATCTATAAAAAACAAATTTAAAACTTAGTTAATTTTACACTAACTTATAAACCTCACTAACACCACTATTTATAAAGCTATTAGTTAATTGTTAGTGAGGTTTTTTCAAAAATTACCGAAAGGGAGGCTCCTATAATGAATAATTGGAGTGGATTTTATAAAAAAACTCGCGATGAACGTTTAAATGTTATTAAAAATGCTAATATTTTAGATAATGAGCATTTCAACTTGCTAAATAACAACAAAATATTAGATTTTGAAACAGCTAATAACATGGTAGAAAATGTTGTCGGGACGTTTTCTTTACCATTTAGCGTTGTTCCTAATTTTGTTGTTGATAAAAAAAGCTATCTAGTTCCTATGGTTACGGAAGAACCCTCTGTTGTTGCTGCATGCAGCAATGCTGGAAAAATAGTTGAACGTTGCGGGGGATTTAGTACCACTATCCACGATAGAAAGATGATCGGACATATTGCGCTCTATGATATTAACGATATTGAAGCTACAAGCAATCTTATTTTAGAAAACAAAGAGCTTTTGCTTAAAACAGCAAACGAAGCTTATCCATCTATAGTTAAGCGTGGCGGTGGTGCTTGCGATTTAGAAGTTAAAGTTCTGACTGAGGATGATACTACTTTTGTAGTTGTTTATTTAATAGTTGATACTTTAGAAGCGATGGGTGCTAATATGCTTAACACTATGCTTGAGGCAGTAAAAATATCTCTTGAAAGTCTTACCGGTGGCGTTGCCCTTATGGCAATTTTATCTAACTACGCAACACGTTCTTTAGTTTCAAGTCGCTGCGAGATTCCATTTTCAAATCTTGGAGATAATGGAGAATACCTTGCAAAACGTATAGAACTGGCGAGCAAGTTTGCCCAAGCAGATACTTATCGTGCAGCAACACACAACAAAGGAATTTTCAACGGTATTGACAGTATTGTTATCGCCAGCGGTAACGATTGGCGTGCTATTGAAGCTAGTTGCCAAAGTTGGGCAGCTCGCGATGGAAAATACAAAGGACTTTCTACTTGGACTTGCGACCTGGAAAAACAAGTTTTAATCGGGGAGTCGACATTACCTATGCCAGTAGCGAGTGTTGGTGGTTCTATTGGAATCAATCCTAGCGTAAAAGTAGCACGCGCTATGTTAGGAAATCCTGATGCGAAAACTTTGGCAAGCATTATCGTTTCTGTTGGCCTTGCTCAAAACCTTGCTGCTTTACGCGCTTTAGTAGGTGATGGTATTCAAAAAGGCCATATGAAGCTACATGCAAAATCATTAGCTATTTTAGCAGGTGCAACTACTGATATTCTTGATGAAGTAGTTGAAAAACTACGTGCTGAAAAACATATGAATTTAGCTACTGCTAAAGAGATAGTAAGTACATATAAGAAATAAGAAAAAAATCGATGTATCTCAACTGATACATCGATTTTTAAAATTTTACCTTATGCAGCTCTCTTATACCCTGCTTTTTGTGCCGCTTCCTCTGAATTAAAGACTAATAAGTTTTTAGCTGCTACCTTATTGTAAGAAGGATGCTCTGGAGTATAGTACTGTCCGCTCTTTTTACTTGCACGAACTACTACTGCTTTTTTAGCCTTCTCCTGCTTTTGCTTTTGTTCTTGTGCTTTTTGTTCTTTCTTAATATCGTCCATAGTCGCCTTCATCTCTTTTTCTAGACTCTGTTGCGGCGCTGATGTCTGCATTTGATTTTGAGATTTACTTTCCTCAGAAGTATCTCGTTTTTCATCTGTCTGCTCTTCAGTTTTTTTCTCGCGTTCTTCCTTCTTCTCTTGGAACGTTCTTATCTGCTCTTCTTTTTTCGCTCCACTGAAATGATTGCTCATCATCATAGTAAACGACAATATCAAAGCAGCTATCGCTCCTAACACCACTTTCTTAATCCTTGTTTTGCGTTGAATAAGTTTGATAACAGGTGGGCATAGTAATATAAAACTGAATATAAAGATAATTATTGCGTATTCTGGTCCATGGGTGAAGACCATACTAAGCGATATAAACATAAATATCACAAATATAAACCATAAAACCATTTGTCCATGCTCTTTTATAAATTTATTCACGACTTTTCTCCTTAAAAATTTCTCACTTTATATATTCTATCACTTTTTTCGAACTTATACAATTACTTTCAAATTGTTTCCTCGATTATAAAATTATTTTTTACAAGCAGTTTTGTTGTTTATTTTTAAAAATTTTCTTATAATTAACTTATATATATTGATTAAAAAAACCGGGAGGCTTATTACTATGACATTTAAATTACCTGAATTACCTTATGCTTTTGATTACTTAGAGCCTGTTATTGACGCTAAAACAATGGAAATTCATCACGGGAAACACCACGCTGCTTATGTTAATAATTTAAACGCAGCTTTAGAAAAACACCCAGAATTCGAAGCAAACTGCCTTTGCAAATTGCTAAAAAATATCGATAGTGTTCCTGCTGACATTCGTCAAGCAGTTATCAACAACGCTGGTGGTCACCACAACCACAAACTATTTTGGCAATCTCTAACTAAACCTGATTCTTCTGAATTCGGTGGATTAGTTAAAGAAAAAATCGATGCTGAATTAGGTGGTTACGAAGAGTTTGTTAAAAACTTTTCTGCTGCTGCAGCTACAAGATTCGGTAGTGGTTGGGCATGGTTAGCTCTTGATAAAGATGGAAAATTAGTTATTACTTCAACACCTAACCAAGATTCTCCACTTTTAACAGGACTTACTCCAATTCTTGGACTAGATGTTTGGGAGCATGCTTACTATCTAAACTATCAAAACCGTCGTCCAGACTATATTAAAGAATTCTTCCGTGTAGTTAACTGGGACTTCGTAAACGAGCGCTTAGCTAAACAATTAGAAAAATTAGGAAAATAATATTACTAAAAAGAGGGCTTTTCCCTCTTTTTAATATCTATAAATATTATAGATTACTTTATTAAATTCAATTTTTATAAATAGGAGGATCTAGTCTTAATACTACGATCTTCTTATTTTATTGATAAATTAACTGGAGGGTTTTACATGATTGTTAATTGGAAAGTTATAGCTGCCTTTATCGGTATAGCTATCTTTTATGAAGTACTCGTTGTACTTTTATGGCTTGGTTTAAAATGGATGATTACCCCTTTTATTACTCCGGGATTAAAACTTTTTATTGCGATAATATTTTTCATCTTCGCAAATTTTTCTATTATCGGTTATCTATTTCGCCTTGGTGCTCCTTGGGTCAACTACGGAAATATTTGGTATTTCTACTTTGTTAACGGAGCTGTTATAGCGATAATTTTATTAATCGCAAAATTAATCTTAAAACTATTTAAATTTAACCTTTCTCAAGGATTTAGTTTAGGAATAACAGGTATATTTCTTATAAGTATGTCTGCTTTAGGTCTATATTGGGCGTATTCACCTATTGTTAAAAGCGAAACTATAAAAGTAGATAAAAAAATAGAAAAACCTATAAAGATAGCTATGGTTTCTGATCTACATCTTGGAACATTTTTTGGTAATGGTCAGCTAGAAAAATTAAACAAAATCATCTCTGAACAAAAACCTGATGCTGTAGTTATCGCAGGAGACCTTATGGATGACGATATGGTTATGTATAAAAAACGTAATATGAAAGAAACACTTAGTAAGCTAAACGCTCCTTTAGGAGTCTATACAACAATGGGAAATCATGACCGAGATGCCCAAGAGATAGTAGATGAAGTTAAAAAAGCAGGTATAATTCCTCTATTTGATGAAAGTGTGGAACTTAATAAAGATGTTACCTTAATTGGCCGTAAAGATAGAAGCGTTAGTCGTGATAGACTAGACACAGCTGACCTACTTAAGAGTGTAAATCTTAACCAGACTATTGTTCTCATTGATCACCAGCCAGATGCTATCGACTACCACTCTACCTTACCTATCGATGTTCAGCTATCTGGTCATACTCATCATGGACAAATGTGGCCAATTAACTATATTACAGAACGTATTTATACTCTAGATTATGGTTATAAAGAAATTAACGGCAGACATTTCTTTACATCTGCTGGTTACGGTTTTTGGGGACCACCTTTCAAAACAACAGCTCGCAGTGAAGTTTGGATAATTACAATAGAAGGAAAATAAATAAAACCAGTAAGAAGTTACTCAAAATTATGCTTTTTAACATCAATTTTATTGAGTATCTTTCTACTGGTTTATTTTATACACATTCAACCTACAGCTAATTAGATCAACTTTCTAAAACTATAAAATTAATCTCTTATAGAACCTACTTTTTATTGGTTTTCTTGCTCTCTTATGCTATCCCATAATTCTTTAGCTGTTTTCAAATCTATTTTGTAATAATCTTTAATAATTTTTATATTAGCTACATCTCCTTGAGAATAGTCTACTATATCTCTTATATTAGAAAAATCCATTCCCTCTAATATGCTTGGCTTAATATGTTCCCATAAATTTTTAGCATCTAGAAGATTCAAACCATACGCTTCCCTTAACAATTTTATATTAGCTATATCTCCTTGAGACGTATCAATAACAGCTAGTACTTCTTCTTTCTTTTCTTCCTTTATAAGTTCTTCATATTTTTCCTTACTTAAGCGAGCTTTCTCTTCCGCTTCTAGGTTTGGCGTTTTTGATTTAATCGAAAAGTATACAAAAAGGCATACCCCTAATATTATAATTAATCCTATTTTCATTATTTATTCTCCTAACCTATTTTCTTGTTTTTAGAATCTCCCACAGTTTTTTAGCATCTGCGAAGTTTAAAAAGTATTTTTTTCTAAGCGCCGCGATATTGAATGCATCATTTTGGCTAAAGTTTATTACACTTTCTAATTCTTTTTTATAACTTTTCTCTTGTAATCTCTCGAATGCTTCTTTGCTTTTAGCGTTTTGTTTATCTCTTTTATCACGAATAGTTGCAACTATTGCATAAATAAAAATAAATCCAAGCATTATATAAACTGTATTCATATTCATAATTTAGCAACTCCTTTTAAAATAATCTATCATACTTAATTATATAGTTTTTCTCTTCTATTGTAAATATACACCCTTCTCAAAATTGATTTTTCCATTATAATTTGGTATCATTAATTGTACTTTGAATTAAAGGATTGGTAACTTATGAAATTTTTAACTGAAATTGATACCGAAAAATACACAGAATTTGTAAAAAATCACAAACTTGGAAACATGATGCAAGCGACAGAGTGGGCACAGATAAAAAATACTTGGGGTGTTGAGCGCGTTGCTGTTGTTGATGAAAGTAACAATATTGTCGCAGCGACTCAAATACTGACTAAAAAAGGGTTTTGGTATGCCCCTCGTGGTCCTATTATGGATTATGATAATAAAGAACTTGTATCATTCTTTTTAGAAAATCTAAAACAATATGCAAAAAATAAAACTGCAAAACTAGTTAAGTTGGATATTCCTGTTGCGATTAAAGATGAAAAACCTCACGAGTTTAAAGACATAACTGTAGAAAGAACGGATAATGAGCTTATAAAAGTATTTAAAAAATACGGATATAAACACAAAGGATTCAGCCTTGATATGAGTAGTACTATTCAACCTCGTTTCAATACTGTAACTAAGCTAACAGCCGAAGTTCCTGACCTTTTTCCTAAGGATACACGTCGTTTGATTCGTGATGCTGATAAAAAATTTGTTGAAGTACGTCGTTGTGGAAAAGAAAACCTAGATGATTTCTTATTTGCGCTAGCATGTACAGAAAAAAGAAAAAATATCTCGTTACGAGGACGTGAGTATTTTGAAAACTTATTAGATACTTTCAGAGATAATGCACTACTTTATATTTCATATATAAATGTCGAAAAAGCACTTGAAGAATGCCGAATGCGTAAAGAAAATCTAGAACTAGAAATCGAAGCACTTGGTGAGAAATCTCCTAAGAAAAAACGTACTCTTGTTGAACAGGTAGCTGGAATAGAAAAATTAATAACATTGTTTAATACCCTTGAAATTGAGGATAAAACTAAAGACCAAGTAATTAGCGCAGCTATTACTATAGCCTATGGAAACCATGCTGAGATTATTTATGCAGGAATGAATGAAAGTTTTGCGAAATTACCTGCGCAATACAAAGTATTCTCTGATACTATGAGAACAGCTCAAACGATGGGTGTTAGCGAAGTATCAATGGGCGGAATCGAAGGGAATCTTAACGACAGTCTTCTTGGTTTCAAATCAAAATTTGCACCTAATATAGTTGAATACTACGGAGAATTTGACCTAGTTCTTTCTCAGTCATTCAACCTAATGTATAACTATGGTTTACCACTTCGTAGAAAAATGTTAAAATTAATAAATAGATAAATATATAAACCATGTACATAACCAATACTTATAATAAATGTGAGAATAAAATGAAGAAAACAGATAAATTACATAAAGAAATAGCTGAGTCCTCATATAATAATTTTGAACTAGGAAAGGAAGCGTACACAAAACAAGGATATTTGATAGGAACCACTATAGATTATGCATATAATAGAAGTGGCCACGGCGAAAAAATTTATGCGATAGTAAGTAATGGCCCTGGAATATTACCCGATGCCCCTGGCAAGGAAAGAAATCAAGTAAAAGAGATTACTTTGTTATTTCAAGGCTCTACAAATCCACTAAAATATTTTTTAGGGAAGCGCGAAGAAGTAACCACAGATTGGAAAGAAAACAACTTTAAAATAATAAAAAATATAAAGAATAAGATTGTTGATGTGCCTGAACAACTAAAAATCGCTTCTGCCTATCTACAGAATATAATAAAACTATACCCCCATGCTCAAATAAATATATATGGCCATTCATTAGGAGCAATGAACGCCCAATATGCATTAGCAAATGTAACTGAATATAGCAAAATAAACCATGCACATATTTATAATTCTCCCAATATTTACACATTGTTATCCGATATTCAGAAAATAAATATAAGCGCATTATATTCCAAAATTTACAACTATGTAGATTCAAAAGACTTCATTGGTTTGTACTATAAAGAAGGAAAAGCTGGAGTTGGGCAAGTATTTAAATTTGACGGCAGTAATAAATTGATTAAATCAAGAAGCGATCATCCCTTTATCTGTTTTTCAATCTCCAATCAAACCGGTTATAAATCTTTTATTTATCCCAATCCATACACGTTTAACAACTAGTGTTTTATATGGGGTGTCAAATCAACATATGTGGGGTGGCTTTAAATTTGATGAGGATGGAAACTTAATAGATAAAAGCGGAAAAAGAGTATATCCATTAGAAAAACCTGAGGAAACATCTAAGTTTGAAAAAAAATTATATTCTTAATAAGAATTAGAATAAATTGTAGTATATGGCAATTGATATTTCTATTCTAAAAAAAACTAGAACGTTCTATGTTCTAGTTTTTTTTTATTTATTTAATTAATTTGAATACATCATTCAAGTTCTCAGCCATTGTTGGATGTGTGAAAATCTGATTTTTTAGATAAGTGTATGGAATTTTATTATCTATCGCCATTTTTATTATGTTGATAATCTCTTCAGAATTTTTTCCAAATAATGTTGCACCAAGAATTAAATTAGTATCTTTATCAACTATTACTTTATATATACCTCTTTGATCCTGATTAACTGCTCCTCTTGGCATGTTAGCAACTGGCAGACTTGCTACCGCTACGTTAGAGTAATTTTCTTCAGCTTCTGCTTGGTGAAGCCCTACATGAGATAATACTGGTGAAATAAATGTTGAGTAAGGAACATTTTTACGATTTGCTCTTGTATACTCCTTATTACCGTGAAGGTACCCATTTACCACTCTAAAGTCATCTAACGATACATATGTAAACTGTAAGCCCCCATTAACATCACCAACTGCAAAAACATTCTCTACATTTGTTTGACAATAATCATCAACTTCTATAAAGCCTCTTTCATTTACTTTGATATCTGTGTTTTCTAATCCAAGGTTTTCTGTGTTAGCACGACGCCCTGTTGCATGTAAAAGAGCATCAAACTCTAACTCACCATATTTTTCTGTATCAACTACAACTTTTTCTCCATTATTGCGAATTTCTTTTGTAGCAGTTCCTAATTTAAATGTGATTCCTGCTTCTTCTAAATAACCTTTGGCCATTTCGGCTATATCTTTATCTTCACGACCTAATACCGTTGGTGCAAAATCAATAACAGTAACATCTACACCGAAACGCGCATATAAATTAGCAAACTCTATCCCAATATTTCCTCCACCAATAATTCCTAGAGTTTTTGGAGCAACTTCTAATTTTTGAAGTTGTGTACTGTCGTAAACATTTTTAGATGTTGTTAACCCTTGTATTGGTAGAACATTATTTTTTGCTCCTGTATTAATTACAACAATATCCCCTTCTAACTGCTTAGTTTCACCGTTTACCGAAATTTCCACTACTTTATTAGATACAAACTTCGCACTAGCCGTATAAACATCTATATTAGGGTTATTGTCAAGCATTGCAAAGTTTTTCGCGTTAAGTTTAGATACAACAGTATCTCTAGTTGCTTTTGCCTCTTTAAACTCTTTTTTATTATCAGCCGCAACAATTAGAGTTTTTGTCGGTATACATCCGATGTTGATACAAGTTCCTCCGTACATCTCGCTACTTTCTTCCACAACTGCTACTTTTTTCCCTTCATTTCCAAAAGTGGCAGCTAATGTTTTTCCTGCTTTTCCAAATCCAATTACTAATAAATCATATTTAATCATTATTTGACTCCTTTTGTCTTAATAAATATAGTCTGAAAGATATTAATATAGTATCTACCAAACTAATTATCTCTTTTTTTTAAATTTTAGTACTGTTTTCTGAAACTTACAACTTTTTTGCTCAAAATAATACATTTTTCTTAAAACATTGTTTTACTAAGATATGATTTGATATTGTTTCTGATTATGATATAATAATCTTTGTACAAATTTGAAAATTTATGGAGGAAGAAAAATGACACTACCTAATTGTCCAGAGTGTAATAGTGAATATACTTATGAAGATGGAAATATGTTAGTATGTCCTATGTGTGCTCATGAATGGTCACCAGAAGATGCTGCTAATGCTGAGGAAGAAAAAGTTTACCGTGATGCTAACGGTAATGTTCTTCAAGATGGAGATACTGTTTCTGTAATTAAAGATTTAAAAGTTAAAGGAAGTTCTTCTACACTAAAACAAGGAACACGAGTTAAAAATATTCGTCTTGTAGACGGAGATCACAATATCGACTGCAAAATCGATGGTTTTGGAGCGATGAAACTTAAAAGTGAATTTGTTAAAAAAATATAAGTAGAAATACGCAAAATATTTTGATACCCTCCTTATTGGATATTAAGTTTCCAGTAAAGAGGGTAATCTTTATATCTAATTCCTATATTTTTTTATTTTAACAAAATTTTCTGACAATTTCCCTTTACAAAACTCTTTTTTTCTTGTATAATGAACACATGTCTTTTTAAAAAATACAATTGTAGTTTTAAATGTTAAAGATAACTTTGTATAAAGTTATCTATTTATATAAATTTTAAATGAATAAAGGAGAATATTATCATGAGTTTTTATAAAAAAATACCATTAGTAGTAAAACTTATTTTAGCTGTAACTCTTGGGATTGTTTTAGGAAGCTTCCTTCCTACTTCTATTATTAGAGCATTCGTTACTTTCTCATCAATTTTCAGCTCATTCTTAGGATTCGCTATTCCATTAATTATTGTAGGATTTATCGTACCAGGTATTAGCCAAGTATCTAACAACGCTGGTAAACTTCTTGGTCTTTCTACTGGAGTTGCTTATGTTTCTACACTTATCGCTGGAACATTCGCTTTCTTAGTAGCGAAAGTAGCTTTACCAAACTTACTTGCTAATTCTACATTACAAACATTCCAAAACCCAGAAGATTTAATGCTTAAAGGTTATATCGAATTTAAAATGACACCTATCTTCGATGTTACAACAGCGCTTATTATTTCATTTATTCTAGGTATCGGAATCTCTGCAACTAAATCTGAAGGTCTTAAACAAGGATTTAATGACTTTGGAGAAATTATTGAAAAATTACTTTCTTCATTAATTATTCCACTATTACCATTATATATCCTTGGGGTATTCATGAACATTACTGCTTCTGGTGAAGTATTCAAAATCTTAAAAATCTTCGCTTTAGTATTCGTTCTAATAATCGTATTACACTTTATAATTATAGCTATTCAGTACACTGTTGCAGGTTCAATGAACAAGAAAAATCCATTCAAAATGCTTGTTAAAATTTTACCAGCTTACATGACAGCTATCGGTACTCAATCATCAGCTGCAACTATTCCAGTTACACTGAAAAGTACTAAAAACATGGGTGTTGATAAAAACATTGCAAACTTTACTATTCCGTTATTTGCAACTATCCACCTATCAGGTAGTACAATTACTTTAACTACTTGCGCATCTGCTGTTTACTGGTTACAACACGGAGCTAGTTTCCCATCAGCTGTAGTTATGGTTAAATTCATTCTACTTCTAGGAGTAACAATGGTTGCTGCTCCTGGTGTTCCTGGTGGAGCTGTTATGGCTGCTCTTGGATTATTACAATCTGTTCTTGGATTCAACGAAATCATGCTATCTCTTATGATCGCTCTTTACATCACTCAAGATAGCTTTGGAACAGCATGTAACATCTCTGGAGACGGTGCTTTATCAGCTATCGTTGATAGATTGAATAGAGTATTCTTTAAAAAAGACAATCAAGAAGCATAATAAAAATCGGGCTTGAAACTAAATTCAAGTCCGATTTTTTATTTTTACTTTAATCTAAATCTAAGTTTTACAGGATTATGATCACTATATTTATAATCTTGGTCTAATGTTCTCACTTGCGATACTTCTATATTGTCACTTGCGATGAAACCATCTATTAAAAACTCATATGTCCCATTAGAACCTTTTTCATATGGTTTATTATTAAGACGAGCAGAAGGACGACTATTATCATAGTATAATTTGAACTTATCTTTTAACAATGTTTTGTCAAATAACTCCGCTCTCCAAAGCTCCACCGGAGTTTTTTCTATTTCCTCTTTTGTTAAATCTCTAAGCTCCTGATTAAAATCAGCTCCTACTAAAACATAGTTTCCTTTGGCATATTCTTTTTCCATAAATTCTACGAGTTGTTTTGTCTGCGCTATTTTCCCTTTATTATCCTTATCATATGCATCTAAATGCGCATTAATAATCACTAACTTTTTATCACTATTTTCTATGTCACTGTAAATCACTGAAAACCCACGTTTTAAGTTCGCTAACCTCGTTGGGAAAGTAAATGGAATTGGCATTTGATATCTTTCAGCATCTTTTATATTAAATTTTGTAGAAGTGTAAATACCACTATTCACCTTTCCTAGTGGTGGTAATGGATAAGGGATATAAGAAACTCTAAAATTGTATGCAAAAATACTACTATTATCTAATTCTTTATCCAAATAGTTAACTTGATTAATATTATATGTACGTTTAGAATCAACATCAACTTCTTGTAAAAACGTAATATCAGCCGCTTCTTCTTTAATAATACGCGTAATATTAGTTAAGTTATTTTCTACATGATTTTTATCTATCGGATGAACCATTTTTCCACCATCCATAAAGAAATCAACATCTTTATCCATACCGAAGTATCCGACATTCCAATCTAATGCATTATACTCTGTATTTAACTTAACTACCTGTGGTTTCGCACTTTGGACAGCCGTTAACTTTTCAATATCCTGCGGTTTATACTCTGTAATCATTAAATAACCTACCAAGCCTGCAAATGCTAAGACACAAGCTAAAATAATACTAGCTAATATTTTAATTATTTTTTTCATCACTCTACCTATAAAAAAGAGATTGGTGTTTTACCAACCCCTCTTATAACCTTCCTTATTTTATTAATTAATACTCTTATTCTTGTTTTAGATCAAGAGATTTTTTGTCACGTAATTGTGAAATAATTATCCCCACTAAAACAATAGCCATACCAATACCTTCACGTAGTCCTATATGCTCATTAAGGATAAGTACTCCTCCTATAGCTGCAACAACCGATTCTAAACTCATAATAAGCGATGTCGTATGCGGCGGAATCTCCCTTTGAGCAATTATTTGTCCAGTATATCCCAGTCCACTTGACAAGATACCAAGAGCAAGTAATGGAGCTGTCACACTAAGTATATCTGCTAAAACGATTGTTTCATTTATTAGAGCTAATACTAAACTTAAAACAGCTACTACAACTAATTGAATTATAGATAAAAACATCGAATTAACTCGTAGTGCTGAGTAATCAATAACAATAATATGTATCCCGAAGAAAATAGCACTGACAAAAACTATAACATCTCCAAATTCAAGGCTAAACTCTTCTTTTACCGATAATAAATAAAAACCTACTACTGCCAAAATAAGCCCTATAATAAAGAATTTATTAAGTTTGTTTCCTAAAAACACCCCAATAAATGGGACAATACAAATGTAAAGAACTGTAATAAATCCAGCCTTACCTGCCGTTGTCATTCCTATACCAATTTGTTGAATATACATTGCAAGAAACAACACTATCCCACACATAACACCTAACCAAAGTTTTTTAGAAGAACTAATCTGTCCAACCCATTTCGGTTCTTGACTCTTATAAAGAGTTGGTACTAAAAATGCCACTATAGTTATAAAAACAACCGCAATAAGTGACCTAAGACCAACTACCGTAAGAGGACCTAGCACTTTACTCGCAATATTTTGCCAAATAAATGCTAGTCCCCATATAATAACTACTCCTATTAATATTAATTCCGAAATAAATTTTCTCATAAAACACCTTTCCCTAGTTTTTCTATCAATATCAAATATTATTT